>Ga0315541_1000077_pt1 | contig 89497 bp, 83 predicted proteins | sample SalMarSW160190MG_FD_203095 | JGI IMG/M metagenome (GOLD analysis project Ga0315541, IMG submission 203095) | Salt marsh sediment microbial communities from the Plum Island Ecosystem LTER, Massachusetts, United States - Salt Marsh Sediment SW1601-190 ... | reverse complement strand
ATAATAATTTTTTCTTGAAATGCCCGAAGTATTAATGCAGACTGTTTAAAAATAATTTCTTATCATCATGTTTTATCAGAAAACGCCAATCTAATTGCGCCTAACTTTGCATCTTACTGCGGGGTTCAGGTATTTTTCATTTTCGTGTACCCACTCAAACTGACCGGAGGCTGAGCTTTTAAGTTTAAGGCGATCCCGGCTGGAAAATGAATCTTGATTTGAAAAAGAACTGAAAAGCAGGTTTTTCGATTCATCTAAAACACAAACTTCGGTGTTTGGCGGTAATGTATTTCCCTGTTCAATTCCCCATAGGTAACCAGGGTTGATCTCTCCAACTAAAAATCCTGACTTCAGATTCTTTGAATCTACCAGCCTCATCATAAATATTCGCGGCGAAGATCCCGAATGGTTTAAAATCGAGATTGCTGTTTTGCCGGCATTAATGTGCTTAATCTCTTGAACACCTGGTCTTTTAGGATTTTCCATGATTTTAAAAACCGAGGTATATTCATCCACATTGCTGAAAAGAGTCACCGCCTTGAAACGACGGGCAAGTCGTTCATTAAAATCAGCCAATGGTGTCTGGCCGGGACTCTGTAAAGGCTTTTTCAAGGAAGATGCAAAAAACTGCAAGTCGGTTTCGAGAAACATCAATCGTTCGTAAAGGGATAAACAATGCCCTTTAATCGATTGTTTGAGGCGTTTGTAGCTTTGCTTATTTAGCTGTTTCGTAACATGGCCATATGAGATTATCGAAAGGCAAAAAATGGGAAGAAGAGCACAGGAAATAAATAATACAAAGATTCTGCGGGCTATCTTACTGCTGAAAATTTTAGTATCTAATTTCATCGCATAGACTCATATCAATAATCCGAAACAAGACCCACAAACCCACCATTGTTACAGCGGACAATATCGTCCCGACTGGCCTTGGCCGTAAAAGGTGTTTGACTTTTTCCGTCTTTGCCCATGCTGTAAAGATCATAATCCGTATTTACAGGAACCATAAAATGATCTTTACGCCTTTTTCCTGGTGGTGCACTGCCGCCGTCAATCCTTAAATACCGGTATGGATTCCCCCAGGGGTCTATGGGATTGCTAATGGATAAATCGTTGAGGCTGTCAGGAAATCCGCCGGTGTCAATCGCATAAATACTTATTGTTTTTTCTATTATACGGATATCCGTTAGAGCCAGAGCGATTTTACCCTTTTCTCTGTATTTTAAATAATTAGGCACCGCGATGGCTGATAAGGTCCCAATGATTGCCACCACAATCATTAATTCGATAAGTGTAATGCCACGAGGACATCCCTTTTGAACCAAATTGTCCGAACATGGTAAATTGCATGAACCATGCCCGTAATCCAAAGGATAATAAGACATTAGGCCACACTTACCTTTCGAGTTTTCGGAGATATGTTTTTTGAAAAATTAACTACTTTATTACGTCCTCTCTGCTTTGCGGAATACATGGCTATATCTGCGTTTTGAATCAAAGTTTTGATATCTTTTCCATCCTCAGGGTAAGTTGATATGCCTAAGCTAATGGAAAGTCCGGGTAAATTATCCAGTCTTATTTGAGAAAATCTTTTTCTCAACCGCTCTGCCAGAATATAAGCTCCTTTTTTGTCAGTTTCAGGAAATAATATCACAAACTCTTCCCCACCATATCTTGCGAGAATATCCACCTGCCTTATGCTTGTCTGAAAAAAGTCCCCTACTGCCTTTAGGACTTCATCTCCTGCAGTATGGCCATATGTATCGTTGACATTTTTGAACTTATCAATATCAGCCATCACAATTGAGAATACTTTGTTATAGCGTTCAGACCTTAATAACTCATCCTGAAGCTTTGACATAAAATAACGTCGAATATACAGCCCCGTCAGAAAATCAGTGACAGCCATCTCCCGGAGTTGTGCCTTGTTGATTGCCACTGCTGCCTGATCAGTAACGGCCTTCAACATTTCAACGTCAACTTCAGTAAAGTGTGTGTCATCCCGTTTATTAGTTACATTGATGACGCCGATGACGTCATTGTAAACGAGCATGGGAATGCAAACGATAGAAGTAACAAAGGAGGAATCCGCTTCGATGAATTTGTCTTCACTTTTAATATTATTTAATACGATCGGCTTTGCTTCTTGAAAAACCTGTCCGGCCACGCCTTCTCCTGGTTTAAAACTTTTACACGTAACTTGTTTGTTGTTTATCTTTTCCTGCTGGTCACTATCTTCCAATCCCTCTATAACACTGACGCACAATTGATTTGTGTCAGGGTCAAGAAGCATAATGGAACCTTTTTCTGCATTAGTTATCGTGATAGCCTTTCTTAATATATACTGGAGAAGGTTTTTTAACTCACTGATATAAGTCATTGCTCTGCCGATGTTGTAAAGGAGAGATAAATTCTGGAGTATTTTATCCATTTCTTGGCTTTCTTTTTGTCTCTTTAAATTAATAGTGCAGGCATTTTTACACATCGATGCTTGGTTAGCGATGTGTTTTATATAATTATATTCGATCTCATCAATGGGGTAAGCGTTATCCTTCTCACCAATCGTCAAAAGGCCGATCACCTCTTCTTTCATAATAAAAGGAATCCACCATTCGGAACGCAACTCTTTCAGAATGTAGTTTTCAGAAAATTCCTCAAAGATTGGGATGCCGGAAGTGTCATTTACGGGAAAAGGTTCTTTTTGAAGAATTTTTTGCCAAAGAGGCCCATCATTCTTATTAAATGTAAGACCCAAATTATTGAGTCCATGGCTGTAAACCAATTCGAATTTTTCGGTATCAGGGTGATAATCAAAAATGCATAGAGTAGAGACCTTGAGCTGTTCTCTTACAAGCCCTGCTATAGTAGAATTTAGCTCCATGGGATCAAGAATATTGCATAGCACTCGATTTGCATGAAGAAGGTTTTCCATCTCAGAAATACGCTTTTTTAGACTCTCGACAGTATCGGTTTCCCTTGTTGATCCATTCATTGGCATATATTCGGTCTAAAGCAAAATCAGTTTTGAATTTGTCATTAAATCTAATTTGGTTTTTTTCTATTAAGTTAAATTCACGCTTGTATTAAATATCAGCTAAATTATTTATTTTTCCTTTTATCCTTCTTCTTGAATTGTCCTGGAGGATATTTTCTCTTATGTTCTTCGTAGTAGATATAGGGCTTATCTTCATCCATCTCGATGCTGACATAACCACCCAGTCCTAATTGTACAGCATGAGGCAACGGTTAAAAGAAACATGGCCCTTTTCAGAAGACTATAATTCATGTCGACTCTCCTTTTAATACTCATCCATGAGTTATTAAGCAAAAATCGTACCATGATGATGTTATAAAATAAATGTTAATATTATAAGAGGTTAGATCAACTATAGAGGTTTTACGATTAAAATGGTGTGATAAATAGCGTCAAATTATTCAACAAAAGAAAACCGTCCCGAAAAGACATCGAGATGGATATGTCGAGGATTTCCGCGGATCTTTAATGCGCAATAGATCGGTGCAGATCGAGTAAAAAATCGCTCAATTTAGGTTATGTATTGGGCAAGAGACATTCACTCTCCCGGTAGATTTGGGGTCGGGCCATGCTAAGTATCTGAAAATTTGTAAAAAGAGCTCTAAAAATGGCCGCTTTTTGGTTTTAAACATATCATTTTGGGTGCAAAATGAAAGGGTTACGGTTTGACCCCAAACCAGTTTTATTTTATAGACGGATCTAGTTAAATAATATTGAGCATTCAATAGCTATTTGGGCAACAGCCCGTCAAGAATTGACCCCAATCCCAATACATGATCATGGAATGAGGCGTATACGAATATAGTGAAAACGTTGTGGTATAAATTGCAAAAAACCCACAAATTGCGAACGGTTAAATGAACTTATTATAAGAAATAATGAATTGGAATCCGATCTATACGGCCTATCCGGTCAACCAGGAGATGATCTGGCTGAACAATTGCGGTACGACTCCTGCGGGAACCCACATCGTAAAAGCGCTTTCCCGATTCATGGAGGGTTACGCCCGCAAAGGCATTTTCACCGAGGTGGCCGGCTACGCCAAGGTCCAGAGCAATATAAAGAACATTTTATCCAAGCTTTTAAATTGCTTGCCCGATGAGTTGGCCTTAATACACAACACTGCTGAAGGGATGAATTTTATCTCCCACGGATTGAAACTATCTGCCGAAGATGAAGTCATCCTGCTTGAAAACGAATACCCAAGCAATATTTATCCGTGGCGACATCTGGAGAAAAAAGGTGTAAAACTGGTAACTGCACCCATGGAAACATCTCCTGAAACATTTCTTCAAGCGCTGAAACGGTTGATAACTTCAAAAACCCGCACGATCTCACTGTCGGCAGTGCACTGGTGTACCGGCATGCCCCTCCCATTGGAGCAAGTTGGCAAATTGTGCAAAGAAAACAATATCGATTTCGTGGTTGACGGGGCCCAGGGGGTAGGCATGCAACCCTTGGATATCCGAACCGCCAACATTGACTACATGGCGTTTTCAGCCTGGAAGTGGTTATTGGGACCGCTTGGACTGGGGGTTCTTTTTATTTCCAAAGAAAAGCTGAACAACCTTGATCCGGTATTTATCGGAACGGCATCAGTGACAAATGACAAAGAATATCTTCCCTACAAGTCTGAGCTTAAACCAACGGCGGATCGATTCACCATTTCAACAGCCAACTTCAACGACTGGGTCTATTTTGAAGCTTCTCTGGAATTTCTGCAAGATATCGGTTTTTCCACAGTACGGGAGCGCATCTATGAGCTGAGTGCTTATTTACGAGACGGTCTTGCGGATATGGGGTTTAAGGTTTTTTCAGATCACTTTCAAGATTATCCAACGGGGATTGTTGTTTGTGAAAAGCCGGGAGTCACAACGGATGCCGTCATGCAGAATCTCAAAAAAAACAAGGTTGTTGTTGCCGATCGTCTTGGAAGAGTTCGGTTTTCACCCCACGTATATATTTCACCGGAACAGATTGATGAAGTTTTACGTTTGCTGGCCCGGGTGTGATAGCTGATTTCCTATTCGATCTGAAAAATTTTGCCGATCATAAGCCGATCATCATCGGACCGGAATATTTACCTGCCCTCGATCCCCCTGACAATCACATGATGCAGTGCACCCGGCGCATCTTTTCTCGCTTTTCGTGCCATGGCTATTAACTATCACGGACAATTCTCTGATAAAAATCATAAAATCATAAGATGTCCCCTATTATAATAACCGGGGTCCCGTCAATTAATTAGGAATTTACCCTTATTCCGCCACCTTCTCAATTTGACACCCTTTGTTCAAATGGGCACGGAAGAAATACACTGAAATCAGAAAAAAAGGCAGCGCAATCACAAATCCAAAAATGGGAAGAACAGTTACACCGCTCAGCATAAAACCGAGTGAAATCAGCAGAAAAAGCAGGCCCAGCCCTATTTTTGAAAACCTTTCAAATAAACACAAATTTTCCATAATCTAACCTCCTTTATAAGCAATTGACTATAGCTAACAATATACCACGAAGTGGCATGTGTCAAGGTGTCTAAAGGCCTCATCCGAGATTGAAAATTCGAGATGATTTGAAAAGCGATTCGAATTTCCCGAACAAATGTTATTATATCACTTTGTGAAGAGCGTTTTTTTTTGACATGAATGGTTTCATAACAATCTTACCAGTCACTCATATGCTATGGAGGTAAAAGATTATTGCTCGAACGTTGATATGGAACTGACAGTATGGAAAGCAAAAATTTTTGATGTGATTGGCAAGGCCGATCATATTCGCCCATTAGCCGCTAAACGTTAAGCACTTTCTGCGCGAAGGCGCCCTATTATTGACTTTGCAAACTTCACACAGAAAGTTATTTACTTATTTATGGACGCCCCTGAAGTGTTATGTTGTGGCTCTTTTTCCTTGACTCGCAAGGGGACTTCTTCTATATTTATTTTCCTAAAAAGCAGGTTCTTATCCCCGCCACCGAACTTTGGCGGATTAACCACCCTAGAGGAATAGGTTAGTCTGGGTGAGTTGATCCCTTACCTGTCCGAGCAGGTCAGAAGATCGACTCGAAGCGCCCAGACACCCATCATATCAGGCAAGTTTGATCCCGCGCTTTCCATTGCAAAGAGGTAAATGTTGTAGATCCGGTTTGCCGTGTGGTTGTTAGTCCTGAATCGGAATCTGCACAGCTTAGTTTTAAGGGCATCCACAATGAGACCTTTGAAAAATGTCAATTTTTGTTTAAGTTCAAGAAAGGCGATAATTTTAACCACAGGAATACATTGAGTATTTCGAGGATTAACCCACCAAAGTTCGGTGGCGGGTTAAAATTTGAGCCTGACGCAGAAATTGAGCAAAAAGGGGCGTTTTGCAAAGGTCTCCAATATGCTCATGATCAACTGCAGACAATAAGTATTAAATTTTTAATAATTTTCATGCAATAGCCAGGCTGTTGAAAATAATAAGGTAAAAACAATGTGTGGAAACCATGGTAAAATTCTTAAAATCAATTTGAGTACCGGAGGAATTAATAAAGAGAATTATGATGAAGAGTTTGCCAAATTGTTTCTGGGTGGAAACGGTCTGGCAGCCAAGCTCATTTATGATACCGTTCCCTCCGATGCCGACCCGTTTGGGCCGCAAAATGCCATTGTTTTTACCGTGGGTCCGTTAACGGATACCCCTGTGTGGGGGACAAGCCGGGGACATGTGGCCTCCATATCACCCCTGACCGGATTGTTTGCAGATTCCAATTACGGCGGACAATTTGGCACTGTTCAAAAAAGAACCGGCTTCGACGCTATTTACATTAGTGGAATATCATCAAAGCCGGTTTATCTTCTGGTCACCGAAAAGGGTGCGGAAATTAAAGACGGCGTTTTTCTGTGGGGAAAAACCACTGAAGACACCTTTGCGGCGTTACGGGCCAAAGAAGGAGAAAAAGCGATCTGCGCTTCTATCGGCCCGGCCGGTGAAAACGGTGTTTATTTTGCAAACATTATCTGTAGCGGAAAAAGATACGGCGCCGCAGGCAGAGCCGGTATGGGAGCTGTGATGGGTTCCAAAAATCTGAAAGCGGTTGTTGTCAGAGGAAACAAACAAACCAGGGTGTCCGACCGGGAAGCGCTGAAACAATTATTAAAAGAACGATATCCGGTGTTAAAGGAAAATACGGCGCCGCTCAGCACATATGGAACACCCATTTTGGTGAATATTATCAACTCCAAAGGAATGCTTGCCACGCGGAATACCAATAGAGAAACCTTTGAGCATTCCCATGATATCAGCGGTGAGCTGATCAAAGAAAAATACTGGCACAAAAACATTTCCTGCCATGGCTGTCCCGTGGCATGCGGCAAGAAAGTGAATGTTGCCAAAGGTACACACGCAGGAAAAACGGTGAAGATGCCTGAATATGAAACCATTTGGGCCATGGGACCTATGCTTGTGAATAAGGATATTATCTCGATAATTAACGCAAATCATGAATGCGATCTGATGGGTATCGATACCATTTCAATGGGGGTCACCCTTGCATTTGCGGCTGAATGTATGGAAAAGGGAATTATATCAAAAGAAGCGCTTGGAGGAAGAGTCAATTTTGCAGAAAGCGAAGATTTAGTAGAATTTGTTAAAAAAACAGCCCAAAGAGAGGAAATCGGAGAATATCTTTCCCTGGGTTCCAAACGTCTTTCGGAAACATTCGGCCGGGACTCTGAAAAATATCTTTATACTGCCAAGGGATTAGAGATTGCGGGGCATTCCGCACGAGGATTAAGAGGGATGTCGTTATCTTATGCTACCTCCACCAGGGGCGGCAGTCATCATGACGGCCGGCCCTGCTATGCGGTCCCTGAAACAGATCCAGGATTTGAACCGCAGCCGGAGTACATTTTTAATAATCAATGTTTTACGGCGGTGGGCGATTCTCTGGTAATGTGCCGTTTTATTGTGGAAAGAGGGCTGGGGACCATGCTCAACGCTGAAATAACAAAAATGGTCAACACCGTTATAGGGTGGAATATCGATCTTAATGAGCTCACAAAATTGGGTGAAAGGATATATAATCTGGAGCGTCTGATTAATGTTCAGCGGGGCGTCAGCCGCAAGGATGACATATTGCCATACCGTGTCATGCACACGCCAATACCTGACGGGCCTTCAAAAGGCAGGTACTGTTCGCAGGAAAATTTGGATAAAATGCTCGATAAATATTACGATTTAAGGGGTTGGAGCCGGGAGGGTATCCCCACCCATGAGAAACTTGCTGAACTCGGATTGAAATAGAAAATGATGCTACCTCTGATTGCACGCGCTGAAAAATACGGCAGCCGAACCGCTATAATCGAGCAGAACGTCGCCTTCACATATGATCTCCTTCTTAAGGACTCGGCATGCTTTGCCCGGGGTTTGCTGGAGGACAGAAACGATCTTACAGAAGAAAGGGTTGCCTTCCTAACGCCAAGGGGCTTCATCTATGCGGCTTTGCAGTGGGGTATCTGGCGGGCTGGCGGCATTGCCGTTCCCCTTTGTGAGCTTCATCCACCTGCTGAACTGGAACATGTGATTCGGGATTCCAATGCAAACATCATTGTCGGTCACCCGCAGTTTCGCTCTCGACTTTTTCGGATTGCAGAGGCCCTGGGTGTTCGTTTCCTTCAGACGGATGAGTTTTCCGATTCAGCTATGCGTCCATTGCCCGAAATCGATCTTAAAAGACGCGCCATGATTCTCTATACCAGTGGCACAACAGGAAAACCAAAGGGAGTGGTAAGCACGCACCATAACATCCAGGCTCAGGTCACCTCCCTTGTTCAAGCATGGGAGTGGACGGCCGACGACACCATTTTGCATGTCTTGCCGCTACATCACATTCACGGCATCGTCAATGTACTGACATGCGCCCTGTGGTCAGGGGCGCAATGCCAAATTCAACCCGGGTTTGACGCCCGGGAAGTTTGGCGGGCATGCATTGAAAACCACGTTACCCTTTTCATGGCAGTGCCGACGATTTATGTTAAGCTGATCGCGTTTTGGGAAAAATTACCGCCACATCATCAACAGATAATGTCGGAAGCTTGTAAAAAGATTCGTCTGATGGTTTCCGGCTCGGCCGCACTTCCGGTTTGGGTTCTGGAAAAGTGGAAAGCCATAACCGGACACACCATCCTTGAGCGCTACGGCATGACGGAAATAGGCATGGCGCTTTCCAATCCGCTGCGTGGAGAACGGGTGCCCGGATATGTCGGCACACCGCTACCGGGCATAGAGGTTCGACTGGTAGACGAAGCAGGCAATTTGGCACAACACCATACAGCGGGTGAAATTCAAGTCCGGGGACCTGCCGTGTTCCTCGAATACTGGCGACGCCCTGAGGAGACTAAAAAAGAGTTCAGCAAAGGTTGGTTTCGCACCGGAGATATCGCAGTGGCGGAACGAGGCAACTACCGCATTCTAGGCCGAAAGAGCACGGATATTATCAAAACAGGCGGTTACAAGGTTTCCGCGTTGGAGATCGAAGAGGTGCTCCGTACGCATCCGGGCATCACCGAATGTGCGGTTGTCGGCCAGGAAGATCCCGAATGGGGTGAACGAATCTGCGCCGCATTGGTTCTACGCAGCGGAGAGAAGCTCACCATCGATGAACTTCGTGCTTGGGGCAAGGAAAGAATTGCGCCCTACAAAGTCCCGACCCGAGTCCTTATTCTGGACGATCTTCCCCGTAATCCCCTCGGAAAGGTTAAAAAGCCGGATATTCGGAAACTATTCGATCGGCGCCGGTTTGATGAAAACCGGCAACAGCCCGTCAGAATTTGACACCGATTTCCAATCTGAAAAATTTTAATCCGTTCAAAATAATCAGAAAATATCAGACAAAATAATTTGGGGATCTACACTGTATGGCCTTTTAATTATCGTCTATCTTCGGGTTAACTTGGCAACAATCAGGACATTTCACTAAATACTCGTCAGGTGAACACTTAAATAAAGAACCGCCTAGTAATCCAAATCCGCCTGATGTGGGTGTTATCTCAATTATTACATCACACCCACAGTCCGAACATTTACCGTTTAATACGATTCTAGATTTTTCAGGATTAGCTTCAAATATTTTTTTTAATATTTCGATCATCAGGAATTACATCCTTTAACTGCCGGCTCTGCCCGTTTAAAAAATATTTATTATTTTGGTGTTCTACCCTAAATGAGCGAAAGTCGAAGATGCATAATAAATCAAACACATAACATATTTTTCCCGTTTTGTTTACGATCATTTAGGGTTTTACATACTTTCGGGATAATACAAAGAGCTGCGAATTGGCTGATCAATCCCAGGTAATTTCAAGGTATTATCAATATAGTGCTCTGTCTTCTGTAAGATATCTTCCGTCACGCTCAAGGTTTTGAGATCCGGGTACATCCTGGCCGCCTCTAAGCGAATAACCTCCTCGGCCAAGTTTTCATAATCCTTGTGACCAATGGCATTCTTATCATAATCTCCAACAGGCAAGCCATAATCTGCCGTTTCCCTGAGGCGGATATTGTAACGAATTACCGTCTCAAAGACATTGTTCCCAAATTCTGTTTTAACCTTCTCTAAAACAATCCTGGAGTAGCGTGTCCTGCGATCATACATGGTGATAAGCGCACGAGATTTAACATCATGGCCAATTTTGTCTTTAATCAGGATGATGATTTCTAGCAGTTTGGCAACACCACGAAGAGAAAAAAGGCTCATATCGATGGGGATAATCACTTCTTCGCAGGCACGAAGAGCATTAAAGCAAAGATGCCCAATGCTTGGGGGACAATCAATTACAATATAGTCATATGGTTCTTTGAGTGCCTGAATAGCCTTCAAAAGCCTGTCTTCCCTGCCATCCATTCCTGAAAGCTCTTGTTCGACTGCACTGAGGATCAGGCTTGAGGGAGCAAGGTCAAAATTGTTTTTAATCGGCACCAAAATATCTTCAATCCCTAAGGACTCATTTTCCTTGGGAGTTATAACATCATAAATAGTTTTCTCAAGATCGGAAGGCGTTATGTTCAGACCCATGGTTGCGTGGGCCTGAGGATCAAAATCAATGAGCAATACTCTCTTACCTTTTAAAGATAAAGAAGATGAAAGGTTAATGGCTGTTGTTGTCTTACCGCATCCTCCTTTTTGATTCGCACTTGCAATAATTCTCATAAATCTCCTCCTTTCTTTTATTTAAGAACAATAGGCAACCTTTATATTAAATAAAAAGATTTTTCAAGTAAAAATACGACATATAGTAATATTTTTCTGATCACCCCCAAGTTATTGTATATTGTTGGGTTTCGGGACAGGTAAGATTATCATCTCTGTTGTTTTCGGTACAAACTGTCACCTCACAACTATAAGCAAAATTGTAAATGACAAACTTTTTTCATTACTAATAAAAAGGCTTCTCGAAAGTTTTCATGAAATATTCGGGCTAAGGGTGTTTGTTAAGTTTGGCTGTAAAAGACTTGCCCAAGGGAGGAAACAACTCCTTGTGACGCCTACTTATATGATCAAACTCGAGTTGAGGAATGTTTTGAAATTGTTGAGGCTTTAAATAAGAAACTCGGCGGGCTCGGCTGGCGGGCGAGCTTGCAATGGCAGGCGGGGCAAAACCCCTAAGTTTTCGATATATCCTATCCCCCGGGGCAAGTTATAACAACCAATATTTAAAATTCACATAATATATGTTGTATGTCGAATAAAAAATAATACAATATATTGTAATTAAGGCGATGTTACCGTAACCCGGTTATTTTTTTCTGGGGGAATGATGGAACAATTCAATCTCTTTATCCAGCTTCTTACCCGCCCTTTCAAGCTTAATCTTGAGCCTGCTTCCGATTTTGCTATAAAACAGCGCAAGTTTTAAGTCTGCCAGCGATTGTATTGACTGCCCCGCAACCATTTGAATAATATCACCCTCCTGCAATCCTGCTTTTTGGGCAGGGCTATTATGACTCATACTCATGACTTCAAGGCCATGGTCTTTTTCTTCAACTATTACACCCAGTCGAGGCGATTTTTCCCCCTCTAATTTTGTGGTAATAAGTACATAGTCAGCAATTCCGTCTTCAATTTCTTCGTCCTGTACAACAACCGTAAAAGGTTCGTGGTTTCTCCGATAAAGACGTTCAGGAATTCCATATTTATGTCTAACGTGACCATTTCCCGCCAGTATCACCAGTTTACTTTCCGGATTGTCTGTTAAGAACTGCCGGGCAGATTCCGCCATGGCTTCATCCCACAGAATTTGCGCCTGTAAAAAGAAACTAAAATCTTTTAACTCCCCTTGTTCTTTGTGCAAAGGAAACACCTCCTTCAAATTACTCCTGTAGCGTTCATTTGAAAAATCGATTGAACGGGGAAATTGTGTCTTCTCTTTATCTGATAGGCTGTATATGCCTTCACGAGCAACTTTACGGCTGATATCACTTTGGATATTGAGGGCTACAAGGGGCAAGTTTTGTTGTTTGAGGTAATCGATGATCGGTTTATACAAATTATAATCGTACCGCCACTTATTGAAATATTCAGTCTTTTGCAAAAATTTATGCTCATCGATCCTCCCGGCCAGGTAGTCATTCACCACCGGTTGAAAAGACTTTTGGAACATTTCCATACCCACAGCCAGTTTATATCCGGCGTTATGCATCTTTTTAATGATTTGCAGCTGGTTAATATGGTGGGCGAACCGGTCGTGCCTTTCCCCTATGTAAATAATGCGGGATGCTTTGAGATATGGAATAATACTGTTTACGGTTGTAAGCATATCGGGCTTTAGTACCCGGGGTGCCGGGCGCGACAGTACCAGGATGCCGTTATCTGCTCCGGCAATAGCTTTGTAGGTGTTCCTCCCGTTTCTAAAAGCCAGCTCGGTGTATTTATCGTAATGCGGTATTTTGCGCTGTACCGCCTGAGCTTCTGTTTTGTTTTTAGCATGTAACAGAGCAATGCGCTCCGATGCATTGTATGGGTTTTTATAAACTTTTATACACACGCCATCTTTTGGGGCGGCTTGTTTTCCGAACAGCATATTTACAAAAATATTATTATAACCGGCAATCAGAAACGAATTATCTTTGATTTTACTAAATGTGATGTTGCCCGGAGTTACATAAGTAATATTTTCAATCCCAAGAGCGTCAATAATAGGTTGATATATGCACCGTTTCGTGGATGAAACAACGACAGTCAGCTTTTGTTTGCCCATAATGCCGGCCAGAACCGGAGGAATTTCTTCAGGTGCTAAGTGTCGCATAATTGCGTAGTTTTCATCAATGACAGCTTTATTGAGCACTTCATTCATAAAAAGACTGATCTTCTCTTTAGAGTTTTTCACATGGATAAATTGCATATTTTTACCTGTGTCGGTGTATAAAGATATGGGGATTATCAGTGGATAAACTTCTCCCTTTTGTAATAGTTCGAAGTTTAGCTTAATTTGTCCCTGTTGGACACGCAACTCAGCATTTTTTACTTCAAGTCGGGGGATACCTTTCCGGCTGAGCCAGTACCCGAAGTATGGTTTCAGTTTTTTTCCGGTTACTTTTTCAAAAGCGCGCTGTATATCGTTCCAGGAAGCTTTGCGAAAACTATTTTCATAAATGAAGGCCCGTATGGCTGCAAAAAACGAATCATCACCGTAGAGTTCTCTTAATCCATGAAAGAACATTGCTGATTTTCCGTAGCCTATGGTGCTTTGGGCTTTATTCCGTCTGCTGAAAAAATCACTCACAGAAATCGCATTGCCAGCATTTACATAGGCATCGTAATCCACCAGGATTTGTTTGCGATAGTCTGTGTCTTTGCCATCAAGAGTGGCATAATGATAATCCGCAAAATAAGTTGTGATTCCTTCCGCCCAATTGCCCAATGTAAAATCGATATAAATGGAGTTGCCAAACCATTGATGTAAAATTTCATGTCCTAAGGATGTCTTAACAATGAACGGCAAATTCACCACCTGTTTACCCAGCAGGGAAAAAGTCGGCATTGAATAGCCTGTGGGGAAAATATTTTCTACAATAGCAAAACGCTTGTATGGATACGATGTAAGCATATTTTCGTACATTGCCAGATATTTTTTAGTATAAGCAATATATGTATCTGCAAGTTGAGCATCTTCTTTGAAGAAATAAGATTCTATAGAAATATTGTTATATTGGTCTTTTTGCATAACATACCGGGTTGAAGCCGCCAGATGTAAACTGTCCAATGGGTGATTGAACTTAAAATCAAACGTTTTTGTTTTTCCATGTTTTTGGATGGTTACGGATTCAGATTCTGAGGTGGCTATAAAGTTTTCCGGTAAGGTCACGGCGAGATCATACTCAACCAAAACATTCGGATGTGGATACCAGTTGTCGATTAAAAACACATTTTCTTTGTCGATAAAATTTGTACCATTTGGGTTGAACATGGCTTCATAACTTATAGTTATTTTTTGGCCGTCTTGCACAGTCAGATTGATGCTGTCATCGGCAGTATTAACCTCGGCGCTGCCATCCACTTTCAGGTTATGCAGATTGCGAACACACAGACCTATTTTTATATCGGCATAAGCTTTAATACGGGCAGTGCCGGTGATTTTCCGTTCATGGGTGTTTATTTGAACACCAAGCGCATAGTGAAGATTAGCGCTCCAGCCCGTTGCGGGCAGACAAACAATCAAAAGAAAAAGTAGTTTTCTCATTTTTTTTATCCAATATTCCAATTGTAACCTGTTCCTTCGTGCCCCTGGCCTTCTGAAACCGAACAGCCAGAAATAATGATCGATGGAGAGCAGGTTTGTGGGTCATCTTTACGGATATTTTGTCAAGCAGGTGAATGGATGGACACTATCTAACGTGCTTAAAATTAAGGCATTAAAAGGTTGTTAACATCTGCGCCACAGTCATTTTTATCTTTTGCGTCATACTGACCGCCTGTTTCAGTTCCTTTTCCAGTTCAGCCATTTCCATGTAAAAGGGTGTCCGGTCAAACTTGAAAGGCTTTTTTTCTTGACACTGTTTGATAAAAACCTCGCAACCCGGAGCATAAAATACCCCCTGACCGGGCCGTTGAAGTACATGGGGAATGCCATGCAATCTGCATATCATAGGCCGGTAGGTATAAATCAGACATAAATTGTTAACATTAAGTGGGCACATCAATCTGACAGAGACCCCTTTTTCATCAGGCTCACGGGTTTTCCGGCACACTTCCAAAGCTCTGCGCTTCACCTCGACCTGCTTTTCATTAACGAGGGTGTTGTACCCTTCCATGATATAAAAATATTCCAAAAGGGTATGATGATAGAAGCGGGTAAAACAGCAATTGTCGTCGCAGCCCGTACAATAAAAATTATAATAATCAGCAGCTTCCTGATATTTTTTGTCCATAGCTGAGTAAATTATTTTTAATCGTTCTAAAAAAGGTGCAAAGATTTTGCGATCGATTACCGGTAGCATTTCCAGTGTACCTGAGAGTGACTTCATAGTTGTATCGAGACCTTTGCAAAACGCCACTTATTGCTCAATTTCTGCATCCCCGCTGAGCGGGATTTGTCAACAGGCTCAAATTTTAACCCGCCACCGAACTTTGGCGGGTTAATCCTCGAAATACTCAATGTATTCCTGCCCGCCCCGTGAAATGCGAAGCCTATTTCTCTGGGGTGGTTAAAATTATCGCGTTGACTCGGGGCGTCCATGCCCCTCGCCCTTGCGGGCAGCTTGACAGCTGTCCAATTCCGCTATCCTGCAGAATTGTTCTTGAACTTAAACAAAAATTAACATTTTTCAAAGGTCTCGTATCGCAAGATGGTTGAGCATAATAATTGTTCGGGCTAAAATTAAGGCGAAGGGAAAAAGATTTTTTCGTAAAGATCTAGAGCATATCGGTCTGTCATGCTCGCGATGAAATCACAAACAATCCTCTCAGTAGGCTGGTTATTATAATTGCATGCTTCCATATGCATGGCTTTAAGTTCTCTTTGCAACATCTTTTGGTTTTCCAAACAACATGTGTAAAGTTCGGACAGAATCTTTTTGGCCTTGACAAATTCTCCATGGACCTGAGGTGAACGATACACCTTTTCATAAAGAAATTCCCTGAGTTCGGTCATGGACGAATAAACCTCATCGCTCATTTGCAGACATAATTTACCCTTGCGAACACGGGTTGAAAATACAAGATCCTTTATCATGTTATTTGCGCGTTCGGAATGCGTACGTCCAAGGATTTTAACACACGAATCAGGAACTTGACTTCGGCTGATAACACCACTTCGGATGGCATCATCCAAATCATGATTAAGATATGCCATAATGTCGGCAATACGGACGACATTTCCTTCAATTGTAAAGGCCCGTTCATTGGGATCATCTGGAATAATTTTTCCATACCCCTTGGAATGCTTCACAATTCCGTCTCGGACCTCATGTGTGAGATTTAGCCCCTGACCGTTATTTTCCAGAACATCAACAACACGCAGGCTCTGTTTGTTATGTGTGAAATCCGGCGAATATATTTCTTTCAGAATTGCCTCACCGCCATGACCAAACGGGGTATGCCCCAAGTCATGGCCTAAGGCGATGGCTTCGGTCAAATCCTCGTTAAGACGCATGGCCCGTGCTATTGTTCTTGCGATTTCAGACACTTCAATTGTATGAGTCAGACGGGTTCGGTACTCGTCGCCCAAGGGAGCCAAAAAAACCTGGGTTTTATACTTTAAGCGTCTGAAGGCATTGGAATATATAATTCGGTCTCTGTCCACCTGAAAAGCGGTTCGGATGGGACAAGGGGGTTCCTTTTTCATGCGGCCCCGGGATTCGGCACTTAAACATCCGAACGGAGATATAAAGCCTTTTTCACGTTTTTCAAATTCTTCACGGATATTCATATGATGACAGTTATCCACAGGAAGAATGAATTGTAAAGGAATATTTGAAACTTTACATCCTGAAAATCTTGTTTTATGATTTATTTTATTTTCAATTGAATTTTTATGTATTTTCTGGGAAAAAATCAATACACAAGCACCAAAAAACAAATAAATTTTAAAATCCAATATTCATGGTCTCGCAAAAATCTAATTTGCTTGCTAACCCTAAGTAACCATCTTGAATTTCGGTTCACCCTGTGAAATGTGCAATTCGAAATTTTTGCGAAACATATATTATTTCACGGGGTAAATGATTTGGATTTTGTTATATGTTTTTCCGGTTTATATAGCTTAGGGAGGCTTAAGAGCGTTGAAAAATACACAAGGACATCATCTCATACTCGGCGAACTGGTCGATTTTATAACCGGCGAAACAATCCAGGACACTCATGATGAAAGATACAGACAGAAACTGGCGCGTATTCTTGTGGAGCATAAAGGATATCTTAAAAAGGAGATCGAATCCGGCCGCGAACTTCTTATAACCGCTGCAAATAAGAAGGCTGTTTTAAAAGTTGATTATACAATTAACCTTGCAGGCAAAATTTGTATTATTATAAAATATGGTCCCGGTTCTCTGGTAACCCGGCATCGTCCTGCGCTGGCGGCTTCGAGACTTGTGGCGCCTTATCAGGTACCGGTGGTTGTTGTAACAAACGGTGAAGATGCAGACATTCTCGAGGGAGCGACCGGTAAGGTAATTTCAATTGGCCTTGAATCTATACCTGCCAAAGCCGAACTCATTGAAAAGGTTGCCGATATACATTTTGATCCTATCTCAGCCAAACGGGCTGAAATGGAATCTAAAATTATTTATGCTTTTGAGGTCGATGGAAGCTGTATGTGCGATGACAGCAGGTGCAAATTGTAAAAATCGCCCCTCAAGGAATAAGAACAAAAAATCTCAGAGAAACAACATGGACTATAAATACTTTAGAACCCTGTATGATGTACCTAGGTGCAATGATTCTAAGCGGTATCAGCGAAATCGTTTATGCCTATGAAGACATAATGGGGGGAGGCACAAACTGTGATTTGACAAAACTGACTCCGCTTTATAAAGATTGTCGAATTTCAATTGTGCCGAGCATCTTGCGCAAAGAGAGCCTGGAACTTTTCAAGGCTTTTTTTAAAAATCCGAAAAATTCTTACTGGCGTGGAACTCTGTTAGCCGGATATACTCTCAGCCAGTGAAACCATTTTGAAAATGCATATGAAAGCCTCCGAATCGTGCAAAATTCAGGTGGCAATTTGTTTTTTTAAGTCCGCCGCCGGATGTTGCATAAGGTCGCTTCTCTATTTCATAACTGGATTTATTTGCTTGCATTTTTTGCTTGCATTTATTAATGTTGTTGTATATTTCAAAATTCAATTTAGGTTGATGTCTCACAATGTGGAATACGCACTAAAGTAGGTTGACAGGTAATTCCATGTTGGAAGTATTGGCAATAATTCATGGCTCAGGAGGTGAAAGCATAGTTATACCAAGACGTACAAATAGGGCAAACAGATCAAGTAGAATCAATATTAATAGAAATATTAGGGCAAAAGAGGTCCGGGTAATAGATCCTGAAGGCAATCAGATCGGCATTATTCCTACTTACAAGGCAATTGCTGTTGCTAATGATTTTGGCCTTGACCTGGTGGAAATTTCTCCCAACGCCAATCCTCCTGTCTGCAAAATAATGGATTACGGGCGGTATAAATATGAACTGACCAAAAAGAGACAGGAAGCAAAAAAGAAACAGACCATATTTCAGCTAAAGGAAATAAAATTACGCCCAAAGACCGGTGAACATGATCTTAAGACCAAAATCAATCATATCAAAAAGTTCATTGAAAGAAAGGACAAAGTCAAAGTAACCGTCATTTTCAGAGGACGTGAGATTACGCTTACTCAGCTGGGTCGAGATTTGCTCGAAAGGGTTGTTCAGGAAACGGAAGAAATTGCATCGGTTGAACAGCAGCCTAAATTTGAAGGTCGCACAATGATTATGGTCCTATCGCCAAAACAATCTACAAAATGATTGTGTTAAAATAAAATTGATGAATTCGACTTTTTATAATTTCATCATAATTGGTTAGATGATAAGTTCTCAATAACAAGGGGGATTTGAACCAACTCAATTTATTGAGAAATTAAGAAAAGTATTTTTACTTATTTTTTCATAAAGATGGCGTGGGTTTGCATACGTCTGTGGCTCACGCCATCTATGTTTGAAATAGCGGAGAAGATATAATGCCAAAAATAAAAACAAATAAAGCTGCTGCAAAGCGTTTTAAAAAAACAGGTACAGGTAAATTCGTCTTTGCAAAATCACATGCAAATCATATTTTAACAAAAAAAACCACTAAACGAAAACGTGCGTTACGGCAGAGTCAAATCATCAAAAAGTCCGATAAAAAAATGGTCAGACTGCTTCTTCCCAATGGATAGTGGTATTTGTAATTTTTTTGGTCAGAAAATTTCAGAGCTGTCAAAGGTCTCTCCAAGTGTGATTGGGCCTGTCTGAATTGTGATAGTTACCCTGGCATAGTTAATACGTCAATTAAGTTACGAGTCAGAATATTTAGGAGAAGATTTATGCGAGTCAGAAGAGGTTTTAAAGCAAAAAGACGTCGAAAAAAAATATTGAAATTGGCAAAAGGGCATCGTGGAGGCCGTAGTAAATTGTTTCGCACCGCAGCCGACGCTGTAGATAAGGCGCTTATGTATGCTTATCGGGATCGTAAGGCACGCAAGCGTGATTTTCGGAGACTCTGGATCACGAGAATTAATGCAGCGGCACGAATGAATAATCTATCTTACAGTAAATTCATACACGGATTAAAACTTGCCGGTGTTAATCTGGACCGAAAAGTTCTCGCTGAATTAGCAATCTCTGATCCATCGGGATTTGCTCAAATCGCAAATCTTGCATCAGATCAGCTCTAACCCAAGGTCTGGGAAATGTAACATCTCAATAAATTATTCGTATATTTTGGAACAAAATTTTTTTTAATTCTATTCCAACATTCTTCCGCTATATGGCGGGATGAGCCAAGCAAACTAACTTGTGCTTAAAGATAGAACGAAAAATTGGAAAAAACTATAGAACAGATTAAAAAAGAGGCACTAAAGGAACTTGAAGCTGCTTCTGATAGTGAAAGCATCAAAGCTCTTTCGGTCAGGTATTTAGGTCGAAAGGGTGCGGTGACTCAATATTTGAGGAATATTTCAAACCTGCCAAGGGAAAGCAGACCAGAAGCAGGGAAAAAGGCAAACCAAACAAAAAAAATTCTTGATGAGTTATTTAAAAAAGCCTTAAAGCAACTTGAAACTTCTTCTTATGAAACAGACAACCGGATTGATGTTTCGCTGCCCGGAAGAGTCACCCGGCAAGGATCTTTGCATCCAATTACCCAGATTACTCAACAAATATGCGACATTTTTGTACGACTGGGATTTGATGTTGCTGAAGGGCCTGAGGTTGAAACAGATTATTACAATTTTGAAGCTCTTAATATTCCTAAAAATCACCCTGCAAGAGATATGCAGGACACATTTTATATATCAGACAACATTGTTCTTCGTACTCATACGTCTCCTACTCAGCCCCGAATAATGGAAAAGCAGAAACCTCCGGTGAGAATTATTGCACCCGGCAAGGTATACCGCTGTGACTCCGATTTAACGCACACACCCATGTTTCACCAGATTGAAGGGCTTCTGGTCGATAAAAATGTATCATTCGGTGACCTTAAGGGAATCTTGACCACATTTGTTCATCAGATATTCGACCGAGAGACCAGTCTCAGATTCCGGCCCAGCTTTTTTCCTTTTACAGAACCGAGCGCTGAAGTCGATATTAGATGTGTTATATGTAAAGGGGATGGATGCAGAGTATGCTCACATACCGGATGGCTTGAAGTTATAGGCGCCGGCATGGTTCACCCCGCAGTGTTTGAAAACGTTGGATACGATACAACCTGTTTTACCGGTTTTGCTTTCGGCATGGGCGTGGAACGGATTGCCATGCTGAAATACGGAATTGATGACATTCGCAAATATTTTGAAAATGATCTAAGATTTTTAAGGCAGTTTTAACATGAAGGTCAGTTTAAGCTGGTTAAAAGAATATATTGACGTTGATATAAATGTTAACGATTTGGCCGATGCCCTCACCATGGCCGGTCTTGAAGTTGAAGCGGTTTCAGACCGTTATGATTATTTAAACAGTGTTGTCATCGGCCGGTTAGCCAAGATTGATCCCCATCCGAATGCCGATAAGTTGAAACTCTGCAGAGTTGATATAGGTGCTCGAATCATCACTGTTGTTTGTGGTGCTCCCAATGTCAAAAATGATATGCTTGCACCCTGTGCCATGCCAGGCACCTGTTTCCCAAAAGGTACAATCCTTGAAAAAAGTATAGTCCGGGGGGTAGCTTCAGAAGGGATGCTCTGCAGCGAGATCGAACTTGGGCTCGGTGCCAATAGTTACGGCATCATGGAACTTGGCCGAAACTATTCGGTGGGTTTTCCGCTTAACAAGGCCCTTGGCTTGTCAGACCCTGTGTTTGAAATTGACCTGACTCCAAACAGACCGGATTGCCTTAGTATAATTGGAACGGCTCGTGAAATTGCGGCATTTCAGAAAAAAAAGGTGACTTACCCTGAAATTTGTCTGCCGGAATCGTTCGATGACATTTCAGACTATACCTCTATAACCATAATGGCTCCTGAACTTTGTCCAAGATATGCTGCCAGCCTTATTTTTGATATTACTGTTGGACCGTCTCCTTTTTGGCTTCAGGATCGTTTGATTTCAGTGGGTTTGAAACCGATTAACAATATTGTAGATATAACCAATTTTGTAATGATGGAAAGCGGCCAACCGCTTCATGCCTTTGACTTTGACCGCCTTGCCGAAAACCGGATTGTGGTGCGCACGGCCAGGGAAGGTGAAGTCTTTATCACTCTTGATGGAAAAGAACGCCGCCTAGACCCGGAAATGCTTATGATTTGCGACGGTGAAAAACCGGTCGCCCTTGCGGGGGTTATGGGTGGATTGAATTCCGAAATTGAAGACTCCACAACAAAAATTCTTCTTGAAAGTGCATATTTTGATCCGGTTTGCATCCGAAAGACTTCAAAAAAAACAGGGTTAAACACAGATGCCTCACACCGTTTCGAACGTGGCGTCGATCCCAAAGGAACCATTACCGCATTAAATCGAGCCACGCAGCTTATTGCTGAAGTCGGTGGTGGTAAACTTATTAAAGGTACAATCGATGAATATCCAAACCCTTTTCCTGACAGGATGATCGATTTCAGCGTCACGGCGTTAAACCGCCGGCTGGGCATTCACCTGGATATAAATGATATTGAAAACTACTTAAAATCAATTGAATTTCAAGTTCATAAGATTGGCAATGACAGACTTCAGGTTATTCCGCCATCCTGTAGAGTCGATATAACCAAATTTGAAGACATTACAGAAGAAATTGCACGTTTATTCGGCTACAACAATATCAAAACAACCTTTCCACTGATACCTGCTGAAGCCAGGCATCCATCAAAAAAGATCGAATCAAGGGATCGAATTAAATGTCTGATGACCGGGCTGGGATTTAACGAAGCAATAAATTACAGTTTTATCAGTAATCTATCATGTGATCGGCTTAATCTTGAACCGGATGACAAAAAAAGACAGGTCGTAGATGTATTAAATCCTCTGTCTGAAGATCAGTCGGTAATGCGAACGTCTCTTATACCCGGTCTTCTTGAAACAATGAAGTACAATATATCGGTTCAGAACAGAAATCTTAAGCTGTTTGAGATCGGCAATGTCTTTTTTAACACAGGCCAAAAAGATAGCCTGCCTGATGAAGTTGAAATGCTGGCAGGCCTCTGGACAGGAAAAAGAGTCGATGCGGTTTGGTTTTCAAAGGAGATCAGTTGTGATTTTTATGATTTAAAAGGCGTTATTGAAGAACTTTTAGGAAAGCTTAGCATCGTTAACATACACTTTACCCGCATGCCGCCGACATCCTGTTTTTATACAAAACCCGGATTTACGGCCCAGATTATTATTAAAGACGAATCCATAGGACTTGTCGGAGAATTACATCCTAACGTGCTTAGTAATTATGATTTAAAGCAAGCAGCCTTTATTTTTGAATTAAATTTTGATAGACTTATAAATCATATACCGGAAACTAAATCTGTATCGCCAATTCCGAAATTCCCGGCCACGTCAAGGGATATTACTCTAATTGTTAATAAGGATATTGAAGCAAATAATATCCTGCAAAGCGTTATTGATTTAAATGAAGAGCTGGTGGAAAACTTACACCTGTTTGATGTTTTTGAAGGTGATCCTATTCCTGCAGGGAGAAAAAGCATCTCATTTAGAATAACCTACAGATCTTCCAGTGAAACCTTGGAAGATAACCGGGTAAATAATCTTCATAAAAGCATTTCGGACAGGCTTTTGAAAAAGGTTGATGCAACCCTGCCGACCGTATAACCTTTATAACTCGCCAGCTTTTTGAAAATATTACCGATTGTTTGAAATCGACTTGTTTCAAAAGACTAACCTGTTGCTAACCTTTTAAAAGCTATGGGTTAAACAATGGAAAACCACACTTCTTATCAAAAAGAACTGCCGGACAAGCTTTACTTCAAGGTGGGAGAAGTAAGTGCGATTGTTGGGGTCCCGGCATATGTTTTGAGGTTCTGGGAGGCTGAGTTCAAGAAAATAAATCCCAAACGGTCTGCTTCGGGCCAGAGGTTGTATAGAAAAAGTGACATTGAGCTGATTCTAAAGATAAAACATCTTTTGTATGAAAAGAAATTTACAATTCAGGGAGCCAGGCAACATTTAAAAATCAAACCGGATGAAAAAAAGGAAAAATCTTCAATCATCACACTCGATGAAATTCGCATGGGACTCAAAAGTATACGCGATCTTATAAGCTAATCCAAATTCTATCACTCCATTCAAAATTTACCTAAAATTTTCATTATCTTTTTTTCAAAACAGATGAAGCAGAATTTAGGATTTATTATTGAATTATATTGACAAGGGATTTTTTTTTTAATATCTTACAAATATCCACGCGCGGGCATAACTCAGTGGTAGAGTACAAGCTTCCCAAGCTTGGAGTCGCGAGTTCAAATCTCGTTGCCCGCTCCATTGGATGTTCGCCTTGTTTATTATAAAGTTTTTTTTATCTAAGTGTAGATTTTGGCTATGTATGTGTGGTTTGGAGTTAATTTTTTCCTTATGGTTATTTACATGAACAGATAAAGTCTCTCGATCCACTAAAAGATCTACCGGTATTAGAAGAAACGGGCGAAAGCCCGTTTTTATTTTTTTATAGGGGACAATTTGATGAATTCTTAAAACGTCGAATTCATCAAATCGATAGACCATTGAAAGGTCAAAGAAAAAAAGCAAATAAAAGACTAAAAAACAGGGTCAAGACCCAGAGACATAACAACCGGTCTTCGGAAAATAAGGAAAAAATTGTTGCACAGGCAAGAGATTTAATAGAATCGTTGTGTGAAACCGAGGGGGTGGAGTTGGTCCACCTTGAATATCAACGGGAAGCATGCGGGAGAATACTCCGCCTTTTTATAGACAGACCCGGGGGAGTTACTCTCGACGACTGTGTGCATATAAGTCGCCAATCGAGCGACCTTTTGGATGTATATCTTGAAAATACCGGGCCATACAGTCTGGAGGTTTCATCGCCGGGACCGAATCGTCCCTTGGGAAAAAGGCTTGACTTTGATAGATTCAAAGGAAGCCGTGTAAAAATTAGAACCGCTCAACCTGTTGACGGCCAAAAAAATTTCAAAGGTATCCTTATGGGCATATCTGAAGAGATTGTAAAACTATCGGTCGATGGTAAAACAGCAAGTATTCCTTATCAGGAAATTATTATGGCGCGAATTGCTGATTAGCCCGAATGTGCACCCTTGGTTGAACAATCAGGGTTTAATTCGGACAACAGTTGATATTTAGAATAACGGGGAAAGACGTATGTTTATAGCAGATATAAAACGTGTCATTGAACAGGTTAGTCGAGACAAGGGTATTAACCACAAGGTACTTATCAAAGCACTTGAGGAGGCCCTGGAATCTGCCGCGAGAAAAAAGTTTGGGACCAAGGTAGATATTGAAGTTCAATACAATAAGGCAACCGGGGAAATTGAAGTATTCCAGTTTAAAGATGTGGCTGAAGAGATTACAGAGCCTGACCTCCAAATAAGCCTTGAAGAAGGGCGCAAGCTGGATTCGGAATGCGAAATCGGTGACAGCCTCGGCACAAAAATGGATACTTCCACTTTTGGACGTATAGCCGCACAGTCGGCCAAACAGGTCATTATACAGAAAATGAAAGACGCGGAAAGGGATGCTGTTTATTCGAGTTTTGTTGGTCGAAAAGGTGAAATTATAAACGGAATTGTACAACGTTTTGAACGTAACGACATTATTGTTAATTTAGGGCAGACCGAAGGTATACTTCCGACAAGAGAGCAGATTCCTAAGGAATCGTATCGACGGGGTGATCGTATCAGAGCATATATAATGGATGTGCTTCATGAAACTCGCGGCCCGCAAATTATTCTTTCGAGAACACATCCTAATTTTCTGATCTGTCTTTTCAAAACAGAAGTTCCGGAAATCAGCGAGGGTATCGTAACTATTATGGGTGCGGTTCGTGAACCCGGAATCCGTGCAAAGTTTGCAGTGACTTCAAACGATTCTGATATAGACCCGGTTGGCGCCTGTGTCGGAATGAAAGGGAGTCGTGTACAGAACGTTGTTCAGGAACTGAGAGGTGAAAAAATAGATATTATATCCTGGCATATTGATCCTGCAAAATTTGTATGCAATGCACTTGCACCTGCCGAAATATCCAGAGTTATTATTGATGAAGAGAATTTTTCAATGGAAGTCATTGTACCTGACGAATTTCTTTCAATAGCCATCGGTAAAAGAGGGCAAAATGTTCGTTTGGCCTCAAAACTTACAAAATGGCATCTTGATGTCATCAGTGAAACACGATACAGTAAAGCCATGCAAGATGGCTACAACTCTCTGGTTTCATTGCCGGGTGTTGGAATTAGCATGGCGGATGCTTTGTATGAAAGGGGATTTTTTTCTGCTGAGGAACTCAGCAATTCTTCAGTAAAAGATTTGATACAGATCAGAGGCATTGCCGAAGAAAAAGCCATGCAACTGATCGAAACTGCAAAAAAATATATGGCAAGCACAGACCCAGTCGACGAACTACCGAATGAAGCTTTGCCGAATGATGAATTGGATAGCGATGAGAGTTCAGCGGTTTCGGATGTTCAGAAGGTCTTAAAAGAAAATGGTGATAGTGATGAGCATACGTCCGGCCATTCTTTATCTGCTGATAATGCTGCAGAAGATAACGGATAACCAAATATTTCGGCCGGGTTGGTTTTTTAAATCGGCCAAATTAAAAATCTGAGAATAAGCATAAACAAAAGTTCGGTAATAACCGAATTCAAGGGGGATGGATGGCAAAGATCAGAATATATGAACTTGCCAGAGATCTTAACGTAACAAATAAGACACTGCTTGAAAAGATACGGAATATGGATATTGATGTAAAAAGCCATATGAGTTCTCTGGATGATGAAGCTGTGACTAGGATAAAAATGAATTTACTTGGCTCACCCGAAAAAGAGGTTGAGGAAACGCGCATAAAACCGTCAATTATCCGAAGACGGAAAAAACGTGTTCCGCAAATGCCTGTTCAGACAGAGACGGCTATTGAACCGAAACCGCATCCCGAAAAGATAGAAGTTGCTGATCAACCGTCCGAAAAAGACCTTAAAGAAAAAGAAATCCCCCCGGAAAAAGAACCGGAAGAGCCTCTCAAGAAAGATGTTCCTGAACGTGTTGCCAAAGGAAAAAAGGCTGTAAAGAAAGACGCTCCAAGAAGGGAAGACGCACCTGATGGAGTTGTTGCCCAACCCATTGTTTCGAAAGAGGAACATAAAGTCAAGAAATCGGTTGCTTTAAAGAAATTAAAAAAGAAAAAAGACGCCAAAAAGCTTAAAAAAGATGTTCCGGCAAAGATTATAAAACTGCCCGTAACCCCCGTTCCTGAAAAAAAAGCGCCCGAGATCGAAAAAGACCGGGTTCATATACCCAAAACAAAAGTTGAAAAAATACCCACGCCGAAAAAAGAGGTGCCTGAAAGCATAACACTCCTGAAAGAGGCGCTTGTAAAAGACAAAAAGAAAAAGAAGAAATGGACAAAAAAGCTCGACGAAGCTGCAAGTGATAGAAAGTTTTTCAAAAAGAAAATATCCTTCCGGAAAAAAGAGGTGGTTGAAGGGGCCGATCTTTATATAAAGGGAGATCGAATTCGTAAGGGTCGCAAGGTTGCAAAGGCTAAAATCACGCTTGTGAAACAAAAGCCTTTGATAACTACTCCTAAAGCCATTAAACGTAGAATAAAAATTGATGAGGCCATTGCCCTGTCTGATCTGGCAAAACGAATGGGGATCAAAGCCGGTGAAATGATCAAAAAGCTGATGGCTTTAGGTGTTATGGCAACGGTTAACCAGGCCATAGACTTTGATACCGCCGTTCTTGTGGCCGCAGAATTCGATTACGAACTGGAAAAAGCCTCTTTTGAGGAAGAAACCGTTTTAAAGATAGAAAAGGATGATCCGGATAAGCTCATCGCAAGGCCGCCGGTGGTAACTATTATGGGACATGTGGATCATGGGAAGACATCTCTTCTTGATGTGATAAGAAAAACCAAAGTTACGGAAAATGAAGCCGGGGGAATCACCCAACATATCGGCGCCTATAATGTATCCACAGATAAAGGCCAGATCGTATTTCTGGATACGCCGGGCCATGAGGCGTTCACTGAAATGCGTGCCCGAGGCGCCAAGGTTACGGACTTGGTAATTCTGGTTGTTGCTGCTGATGATGGTGTCATGCCGCAGACCATTGAGGCGATAAACCACTCCAAAGCCGCAAAAGTTCCGATCATCGTAGCAATTAATAAAATAGACAAAGAAAATGCTGATCCTGAACGTGTTCAGCGTGAACTTGCAGATACAGGTCTTGTACCTGAGGATTGGGGCGGAGATACCATCTTCGTCCAGGTTTCTGCAAAGGAGAAGCAGGGAATTGATGATATGCTTGAAATGGTTCTCCTTCAGGCAGAAATATTGGAGCTTAAAGCAAATCCGGATAGGCTTGCCATGGGTTACGTGGTTGAAGCAAAGCTTGATTCAGGCAGAGGCCCTGTTGCCACGGTTTTGGTTAAGCAGGGAACTCTGGCGATTCATGATCCGGTGGTTTGCGGCATACACTATGGCAAAATACGCGCCTTGCTGAACGACAGGGGAATGCATGTAACGTCCGCCGGGCCTTCGATGCCGGTTGAAATAATCGGGCTTTCAGGTGTTCCTAATGCCGGAGATGAATTGCTTGCGCTGGCAGACGAAAAGAATGCCAAGCAGGTCAGTGCGCATCGAATACAGAAACAACGGTCTAAAGAACTGGCAAAAACCAGCAGATTAAGTCTTGAAAAACTTTATGAGCAGATACAGACAAACAAGATTAAGGATCTAAACCTCATAATAAAAACCGATGTACATGGTTCTATCGAAGCCCTTGAAGAGGCTTTGATAAAACTTTCCAACGAGGAAGTCAGAATTAACGTGGTCCATTCAGCTACCGGCACATTGACCGAATCGGATATTTCCCTGTCCACCGTTTCTGATGCCATAATTATAGGGTTTAACGTTCGTCCCACTTCTAAAATTCAAGCGCTTGCTTATGAAGAAAACGTGGACATACGTTTTTATAATGTCATTTATGATGTTATAAAAGACATCAAGGATGCCATACTCGGTATGATGTCGTCTACTTTTGAAGAACGGATTCTGGGCAAAGCCGAAGTCCGCGAAGTGTTCCACGTTCCAAAAGTTGGGGCTATCGCAGGTTGCTATGTTACCGAGGGGAAAATAGAGCGGGGGCAGCTTGTACGCGTACTCAGGGATTGGATTGTATGTCATGAGGGTAAAATTTCTTCCCTCCGGCATTTCAAAGACGATATCAAAGAAGCTCAGAGCGGTTATGAATGCGGGATCGGTATTCAAAAATATAATGACATCAAGGTGGGTGATATCATAGAATGTTACTACCTTGAGGAGATCAAACCTGAACTTAAAGAGTAGATGTATACTTGGCACGGGTATTAATTGAGCTTATATTAATCGGGGAGTTGGGGTGTTGGAGTGTTGTAGTAATGGAGTAATGGAAAAAACCCAAACTCCGGATATGTGAAATTCCTTTTTTGCTTAAATCTTGTATGTTCAAAATATGACCGTGCCAAGCATAAGTGAGAGTGACATGGTTGTGGGTTTAGGGACTATCACATTCAGGCTGCATGATTGCCGTTCTTTAAAAGGCAAAAGGAAAATTGTAAAATCGATCATTAGCCGGCTGCGCAACAATTTTAATGTTTCGGTTGCAGAGGTCGGATCAAATGACATCTATCAAAAGGCAGTGATAGGGTTTTCCCTGGTTGGCAACAATCGAAAGGTGATAAACTCTAAGATAGACAAGATTTTTAATCTGGCAGAGGAGTTGAATCTGGCCGAGATCATCGACAGTGAAATGGAGATCATCAATTTATGAAACCATTTGCACGATCTGACAGAGTCAGTGGCCAGATACAAAAAGTATTGTCGGAAATATTGCTGAAAAAAGTAAAAGATCCTCGTCTTGAAAATGCTAGCATTACAGATGTAAAAATGTCTCGAGATTTAAGAATTGCACGGATATACTTCGTTGCATCCGGTAACAAAAAAAGCATGGAAGAGGCGGCAGAAGGATTTAAAAGTGCTTTGGGGTATGTAAAACGTACACTTGCTCGCCAGTTGGGTTTGCGTTATATGCCGGATCTCAAATTTTTTTATGATGAATCTTTTGACTACGGATCACAAATAGATAAAGTTTTGAAGGCTGTAAAAGCGGATAATGGACCAAATAATACGTTATTTGAAAAATAGCGACCACATTTTAGTTGCTTCCCACACGAACCCGGACGGCGATGCAATCGGCTCTTTGATCGCCATGGGACTTTGTTTTGATGCATTGAATAAAAAAACAACGCTATACAATGAAAGTCCCATTCCTGCTGTGTACCGTTTTCTCCCTGCTGCAAATCGTGTTGTGAGGAATATAAAAAACAAAAATTACGATCTTGCCGTTATTCTTGATTGCGGAGATTTACAACGAATCGGGAAGGCTGTTTCAACGGTTAGACAGATTCCGATCATTGTCAACATCGATCATCATGTTACCAATAACCGTTTTGGTCATATTCAACTCATAGATACTTCAGCATGTGCCACCGCTGAAATCATATACCGTCTGATAAAACAAATGGATATTCCCTTTGACAAAGCCATTGCTACGTCAATATACACGGGAATCTTTACCGATACCGGTTCATTTCGCTTTTCAAATACAAACAGGGCTGCTTTTTCAATCTGTCAAGAAATGGTAGGATTGGGCGTCGATCCTTATAATATTGCTCAACATATATATGGAGGAACATATTCTCTGGGCCGCATAAAGCTTCTTAATCTTGCCCTTGACTCTATTAAGATCTCAAATAACGGCAAACTATCAATTATGACACTGAGTCAAGATATGTTTGATGAAACACATACCCAGGCGGAAGATGTAGACGGTTTGATCAATTACGCAAAACGTATTGAGGATGTCAAAGTTGCGGCACTGATACAGGAAAACCGGAACGGCAAAGAAAATCCAAAAAATTTTAAGAAGTTTCATGTCAGTCTCCGTTCCGATGGAACGGTTGACGTGGCTTCAATTGCAGCTTCGTTTGGCGGAGGCGGCCATTTTATTGCCGCCGGATTCAGTATTGAAACCACGCTTTCTGATATAACATCACAAATGTTAAAGCTGGCTGAAAAAATATGACTGAACTTAGGGGCTTCGCCCTGCCTGCCATTGCAAGCTCGCCCGCCAGCTGAGCAAGGCGAAGCGGCCTGATGGCATAAACAGGTTGCCATTAATAAATTTTTAACTTCAAGAGATTGTAGGATTTTCGAGATGTTAACTTATGCAGCCTGAATTAAACGGGATTTTGCTTGTTGATAAACCCGCAAGTATAACCTCAGCCAAGGTAGTTTCCCGTATAAAGAAAATATTTGGAGCAAGAAAAGTCGGGCACACCGGTACACTTGATCCTTTTGCAACGGGTATCCTGGTATGCTGTATTAATCGTGGGACAAAGCTTGCCAGGTTTTTCCTGCACGGTAACAAAAAATATGAAGCTGTTCTTTACCTGGGTATTGAAACAGACACGCAGGATTCAACCGGAATTGTTACATCCACACGTGATAACGTATTATTTTCTGAAATAAAAATACGGTCTGTATTAAACCAGTTTAAGGGAACGATTGAACAAATCCCGCCGGTTTATTCAGCACTGAAATCTAAGGGAACCCCCCTTTACAAGCTGGCGCGAAGGGGCAATCCGGTTCAGAAACCGGCAAGGCGCATCACTATTTTTAACATTGAAATACTTAGAATCAATCTGCCGTTGATACATTTTAGTGTATCCTGCTCAGCAGGTACATATATCCGAACACTCTGTGCAGATATAGGAAAATTTCTCGGATGTGGTGGCCACCTTAAAGAATTAAGGCGGATCCAAAGCGGCGGGTTCTCAATTACCGAGGCTCTGAAATTATCAGAGATAGAAAATTTTGCTTTATCCGGGAAAATATCCGATCGGATAATAAGCATGTCAAACGCCTTGCAGGATATGCCCGAACATATTGCTGATAAAGCTTTGGCAAAAAAAATAATGCATGGCAATATCATAACAAAAAAGGATTTAAGGCCGATACATACAGAGACATCAGAAGGCTTTATCAAAATCGTTGATACGAATAACAATCTTATTGCCGTATTAAAGGATACAAAAAAGAGGAACAGGCTGAGTTATTGTTGTGTATTCAACAATTAACTGGTGTCCATCCAGAAACGGCATCTTTTGGCCCTCGGCGGCGTTCTCGCTCGTTTTCAATCCTCGAAATAGCGCGCTATGCCTGTGGTTGAAAACTCGCTCGGGCCTTGCCGAAAACCAAAATCTACCATTTCTGGATGGACACTAAATAGAATTTCATCAGGTTGTCCTGAATATTTTATGAACAATAAAACACTAACCAGAACAATCCGGCGCGAAGTATTCGTTCAGGATAAAAGTGACTAAAGTGAACTAAAGTTTGAAGTGCCTAAAATTAATGTGTCGCTTTGCTCCATCTATTTATATAAAAATTGGCAGAATTCCACAACTTTAGGCATTTTAGATCACTTTAGATCACTTCACACTTTTTTGAAGTTATAAAATCTTTTGCCATAAAAAACACAAAATTTACAATTAAGTAATTAATTTATATTTTAACAAGAGGAGGCGAAAAAAAATTGGTTTTAACAACAAAAGACAAAAAGGAGCTGATCGAGCGGTTTAAGTTGCACGAAAACGATACCGGTTCTCCGGAAGTACAGGTCGGACTTCTGACATACCGCATTTCTTATCTTACAGACCACTTAAAGGTTCATAAAAAAGATCATCATTCCAGAAGGGGGTTGTTAATTTTAGTCGGCAGACGGCGCAGGCTCTTAAACTACGTAAAAAATAAAGATGTAAAACGATACAGGGCAATCATCGAAACCCTGGGATTGAGAAGATAGAGGACAAATTTTATATGATCTCTTTCCCAGGAGATATAATATAGCCCGAGTTATTACATGCCTGTATTGTTCGTATAAGCAAAAGCCAGCCTCATAGAACCGTACCTGCATGAGGGCTTAATTTTTAGTCCTGCCATCAGCAATTGAACTTGACCTTTTGCTATTTAATGATCAGCCCAAAAAGAATTATGGAATTTGGCATACAATTACAAATTTGAAGCTGCTTTACTTTTAGGAGACAGATATGGAAACTTTACTCAAAACTGAAATCGGTGGAAAAACACTGAGTATCGAAACCGGCAAAATCGCCAAACAGGCATCCGGTTCGGTTGTGGTTCAATATGGAGACACCATTGTACTTGTTGCAGTGGTATCTTCTCAAGAAGAACGCACCATAGATTTTTTGCCGCTTACCGTTGAATATCAGGAAAAGGGGTATGCGGCGGGCCGAATACCCGGGAATTATTTCAGGCGCGAAATCGGCAGGCCCAGCGAAAAGGAAACCCTGACCGCCCGCCTTATAGACCGTCCCATCAGGCCGCTTTTTCCCAAAGAATACCGATGTGAAACTCAAGTTATTGCAACCGTACTCTCCATGGACCAGGAAAATGATCCTGACATTCTGGCAATGATAGGGGCATCTGCTGCTCTTGAAATATCAGACATTCCATTTGCGGGGCCGATTGCATGTGTACGTGTCGGCCGGATAGACGGTCAATTAAAAATCAATCCTACTGTAGACGAATACGAAAATTTGGACATCAACATCATTGTTGCCGGTTCAAAAACTGGTGTTGTAATGGTAGAAGGCGGTGGCAATATTGTTAGTGAATCTGATATGCTTGAAGCAATTTTTTTCGGCCATAAAGCCATGCAACCGCTTTTGGATATGCAAGTGAAACTCAAGGAAGTCAACGGAGTGCCGAAACGGCCCTTTATACCGCCCGAGATGGATAATGAGCTGGTCCGAAAAGTTGAACCCCAGGCATCCCCGAGGATATACGAAGCCCTCATGATACCTGAAAAAATTAAACGAAGCGCTGCACTCAGGGCAATAAAATCAGATATTATTGAACAACTCGGGGAAGATTATGTGGATCGCAGAGGCGAAGTAAACACTATATTAAATGACATACTCAAAAAAATCAGCAGGGATGTTGTTCTTAAAGAGAGGCGTCGGATTGATAAAAGAAAATTTGATGAAGTAAGGCCGATTGCATGTGAGGTCGGCATATTGCCCAGACCCCACGGCAGTGCTCTTTTTACACGTGGAGAAACCCAGGTGATATGTGTGCTGACCCTTGGGTCGGGTCGGGATGAGCAGCGTGTGGAGACGCTACTCGGTGAAGAACAGAGGCCCTTTATGCTCCATTACAATTTTCCACCGTATTCGGTAGGAGAAGTCAGACGCATCGGTGGACCGAGCCGCAGAGATATCGGTCACGGAGGGCTGTCCACCAGATCCCTAGAAAAAACCCTGCCGGATAAGGAAGAATTTGACTATACCATCCGCCTTGTTTCAGAGGTCTTAGAGTCGAACGGATCTTCATCTATGGGGACCGTATGTTCGGGTACCCTGGCGCTAATGGACGGTGGCGTTCCAATCAAAGCTCCGGTTTCCGGTATTGCCATGGGGCTTGTAAAGGAAGGAGATGATGTGGTTATCCTGTCGGATATTCTTGGGGATGAAGACCATACCGGTGATATGGATTTTAAGGTTGCCGGCACAAAAGACGGCATAACCGCCCTCCAGATGGATATAAAAATTCATGAACTTTCCAAGGATATTATGGGAAAAGCCCTTGAACAGGCACGCGCGGGTCGGCTTCATATCCTTGACAGGATGTTAGAAGCTCTTAAGGAACCTCGTGACCAAATTTCTCCCTATGCACCGATAATAATTACGCTCAATATTAATCCTGACAAGATCCGTGAAGTCATCGGTCCCGGAGGGAAAATCATCAGAGCAATTCAAACTGAAACCGATACTAAACTTGAGATAGATGATCAGGGCGTGGTCAAAATTGCCGCTTTTTCCCAGGAAGAAGCGGACGCCGCCGTAAAGATGATCCAAGAAATTGTAGTGGAACCCGAAGTGGGAGAAATTTATGAGGGGACGGTTGTAAAAATCATGGATTTTGGTGCTTTTGTCCAGTTAATGCCCGGAACAGACGGTCTTGTTCACATCTCACAACTTGCCAATCGCCGGGTAAACAAAGTCTCTGATATTGTAAAGGAAGGAGATCGTATCAAAGTCAAAGTTCTTGAAATCAACAGAGACGGAAAAATCCGTCTGAGCCACAAAGCTACTCTGGAAGAAGAAAAATATGCCGGGAAAAATGGAGCACCCCGTAAATAAAACCACCCTCAAAAACGGCATCAGGATTGTCAGTAAAAAAATGCCCCATATTCATTCTGTATCAATGGGGGTATGGGTAAATGTCGGCGCACGGGATGAATCGTCATCCGAAAGCGGCCTTTCCCATTTTATTGAACATATGATTTTTAAGGGCACGGAAAAACGGACCGCTTTTCAGATTGCCAAGGAATTTGATTCCATCGGAGGCCAGACAAACGCTTTTACAAGTGCTGAAAATACGTGTTACCATGCAAAGGTCTTGGACACCCATCTGGAAACCATGGTCGACATTCTTTCTGATATATTTTTAAACTCCGTGTTTGATGAAAAAGAGGTTGAAAATGAACGGGCGGTTATTTTTCAGGAAATCGGCATGGTGGAAGACAGTCCGGATGAATACATTCATGTGCTTTCGGGAAGAAATTTCTGGGGGGATAATTCTCTGGGACGATCAGTTCTCGGCACTCGTGAAAACGTTGCAGGTTTTAATTCCCATACCATTAAAAGGTTTTTTCACAAGTTATATCAACCCGAGCGTATTGTCATTTCGGCTGCAGGCAACTTGGAGCACAACCGTCTGGTCGATCTTATCGGGCCGGTCTTTGAATTTATTCGCCCGGGCAACAGCTTCCCCGAGCGTATTACCCCCCAAGGCCGCTGCAGGGTTAACCTGCATCAGAGAAACTTGGAACAGGTTCATATCTGTCTGGGGACAAAAAGCGTTTCAATAACCGACCCGCGACGGTATGCGTATTCCCTGATGAACACTATCTTCGGCGGGAACATGAGTTCAAGGCTGTTTCAGGAAATACGCGAAAAAAGAGGCCTGGCTTACTCTGTTTATTCCTTTATCTCATCTTATGTGGACACCGGGATATTTGGGGCCTATGCAGGCGTCAATCCTAAAAACGTCCGCAAATCAACCAAACTGATTCTGAAAGAGATTTCCAGACTTAAACAAACGCGAGTTGATCCAAACGAACTGCATGATGCCAAGGAACACACAAAGGGGAGTCTCATGCTTGCATCAGAAAGCAACAACAACCAGATGGTACGGCTGGCACAGAACGAAACTCATTTTGGACGTTATATTCCTTTGGAAGAGATTGCAAATAATATCGAATCGGTTACCCAAGACGACATCCTTCATCTGGCTGAAAGCCTTTTTCAAAAAAGACGGTTTGCACTGACCCTATTAGGACCGGTTACCCATAAGGATGATTTTAACGATATTTTAACCTTCTGATTTATGAATATTTCTCCCTCCATCAAAGTTCATTGTTTAAGACCGGAATCGGACTCAGATATACCCCTGCCTCGCTACATGACACCCAATGCCGCCGGTATGGACATATGTGCGGCCATAGAAACAGATATTGTACTGGAAAAAGGTGCTGTTGCTTTGATACCCACCGGTTTTGCAGTTGCTATCCCCACAGGATTTGAAATCCAGATTCGTCCAAGGAGCGGATTGGCTGTAAATCACGGTATTGGGATTATTAATTCCCCGGGCACCATTGATGCCGATTATCGCGGAGAAGTAAAGATTGCGGTAATAAACCATGGAGAAAAGAATTATACATTTCATCGTGGCGACAGGATTGCCCAGATGGTCGTTAAAAAGGTTTATCAGGCCAAGTTAAAGGTTGTGGAACAACTCGATGAAACCGATCGCAATAGTGGCGGATTCGGGCATACAGGGCGTTAAGATGAAAAAATCTTGGTTTTCAGAGCAGTTGCAAGCTGGACTCGATTATAACCTCGAAATATGCATATTGGCAAGCGGAAGCAGGGGGAATGCCGTTTATGTTTCCGGCGGTTCCACCTCAATCCTTATCGATGCCGGCCTTTCAGGAATCGAGATTGAACGCCGCCTTAACTCAAAAGGGCTTCATCCTGAAGATCTTGACGCCATCCTTGTATCCCATGAGCATGCCGACCATATCCAGGGGGTGGGTGTTCTTTCTCGCCGTTTTAACCTGCCGGTTTTTATTAGTTCTAAAACAGAAAAAGCCGCCGTTTCACAGCTTGGAAATGTCCGGGTGATCAAGAACTTTGAATGCGGCTCACCCTTTATGATAAATGATCTTTCCATACATCCTTTTTCCATATCCCATGATGCAGAGGATCCGTCCGGCTTTACCGTAAATCAGAACGGAACAAAAATCGGGATTGCAACAGATCTCGGCATTGCAACATCCATGGTTAAAGAGCATCTTAAAGGGTGTTCTTTGTTGATTCTGGAAGCCAATCATGATGAGGACATGCTTATAAACGGCCCATATCCATGGCCCATAAAACAACGCATCAAGAGTAGAACCGGGCATCTGTCCAACGAGGCATCGAAAAACCTTTTGAAAGAAGTGCAACATGACCGATTAAAATATGTAATTCTGGCTCACCTCAGCGAAACAAACAATACTCCTCAAAAAGCCCTAAGTGAAGTCGGCCGGGCAATAACCCATTGCAATGCACAACTTGATGTTGCAACTCAGGATGAATGCGGGGCGCTGCTACGTCTTAAATAGTTTGGCACTATCCCGGTACCATCTCACGGATTAATTTTTAGGGTTCCAAGTCATTGAAGCTTTTTTTTAAGATTTTCGAGAATATTTTTATAAGACCTGATCTGTCTTAAATAGCGTTTGCCTTGCCTGCTATTCTTGTTGACTGTTAACAATCTCTTCTTCAGGGATTCAATTCGTTTTTCATAATTTCTTATTCGATGGGATAGTTGTCTTTCACGAATTCTTTCTCGGCCTGGTATTCTTGACCTTTTTAACTTTTTAAATACGAAAACTTCTGAAACAATAGCTCGATTCTTTCTTGAACCAGAATAGATTATTGCATAATTCATACCCTTTAAAAGCCTTGACAATGTTTCTTTAAGAGAAAGACCAGATATTCTAACTGTTATTTGTTTTTTTAAAGAATTTGGGAATCTAACATAAATACCTGTTTTATCCGCGACTTTTAAAAGCACATTTTTTAGATCAGCATCTTGTGCCGATATGGTTAGTAAATTATTTTTATAATCTATGCGAAGTTTTAGATTAGAACTCTGTGCATATATTAATGAGTTTACAGATGTGAAATAGATCAAAAAGATGAAAAGTTGTAGAAACTTGTATTTATTTGTACCTAATTTCATTAGTGAATTTAATAAAAGGTTAAAAATCATGAGATGTAACCGTCAATCAACGCTTTCTGATTGATTGAGTAAAGCTTGATCGCCGCATTTCGCGAGAGTAGGTAATTTATAAATCCGAATGTTTTTTATACCAAACGGCCATTTATTGAACATCGAGCTAAAAGTGGCAATGATGGGGTGGAGGCAATAATCAGTTATCCTGATCGAGATATTTTTTATACAATTTCAACAAGTTCGATATCAAAGGTTAAAGCTTGTCCAGCAAGTGGAGGGTTAGCGTCTATAGTGACCTGTTCTTGGCATATATCTGTTACTGTAGCTTGGACCGGATTACCTCTCTTTGAGCTGACTCGTATTTGAGTTCCAACAGTAAGGTCAATATTGTCCGGGATTGTGCTACGAGGAATCTGCCAGATAAGCTCAGGATGTTTTTCTCCAAATGCTTGGTTAGACTCCAATCGGACTGTCTTTTTTTCACCAGCCGCCATACCGAGAGTAATTTGCTGTAAGGCGGAAATGCGAATGCCCTCGCCAATTGTTAATTCCATCGGCACCTCCCCTTCAGTTGTTGCGAACTCGGTTCCGTCATCCAGCCTACCGGTTATGTGCACCTTTACTGTGTCTCCCTCTCGTGCCTTTCTCATATGGACTCCTTTAACAATTTTTTTATGGGGAGGCATATCCATCTCAGAAAAAACTCGTTTTTCTTTTTTAATACATTCTAATATAGATACATAGATCGTAAGTTGATTGTAAATAAGTAAAATTATGTATTTTAAGATCGATGATTTTGTATTTCGTGGGTCAACTTTGCTGCAGCCGCAAGTCCTAAAGTGTAAGGCTGTGGTATTCTACCGGGAATGCTTAACATATTCTCTGATTGGATTAGACGCCGGACATTCGTTCATATTCGATTATAATTGCAGTTCTTGTTCCCTCATGCTATTCAACGAATGATATCATTTGAAAATTCCTTAAAAATTATAGCGGTTATATGATGAAATCAAATATACCCATAGGAGTATGAACCTGTATATTTCACCAAGGTATATGGGATTTCGGCTATAGTCTTTAGCATATGATCTTTCTCAGGTGGAGGATTTGATGATGGCCAGAAAGCCAACCTATGAAGAATTAGAGAAAAAAGTCAAAAAATTAAAGAAAAGGGATGTAACCTATAATCAAGCGAAGCAAAGTGTAAAAAAATCCTTGGGGAAACAAGACGGGCTGAGTAAGGATAATTCTGAACCGGAAATGGCTGTTGAGGTGATCGAGCAAGACGATGTTAAGAAAAAAGCGGTTGAACAAGTATTGATAGCGGAACATATTTTCAGAAAAGCAATTGAGGATTCTATACCAGCGGGTATTGCCGGAATTGATTTGGAAGGTAACCAAATTTATGTCAACCAGGCATTCTGTAATATGGTCGGTTGGAGTGAAGCGGAATTGTTAAAATCAAAATATCCATTCGCTTACTGGCCACAAGGAGTCATCGATTCGTTTAAAGATGATTTCCATCTGGTTATGAGCGGCAATGTACCATTGGAAGGTATCGAATTGCCATTTCGACAAAAAAACGGCAAACAATTCTGGGGTCTGGTCAACAGTTCAGACTTGCATGACAGCGACGGCAAAATCATTGGGCAGTTGATCTCGGTTGCTGATATCAGCATACAAAAACGAGTGGAGAATGCCATGCGCGATTTGTCCTCAAGGCTTGTTGATGCCCAGGAATCCGAACGGAAACTTGTATCTCAGGAACTGCATGACAGCATTGGCGGAAAACTGACGGCGATTAAATACAGCCTTGAAAAAATGATATCCGAAATTGACCAAAGGTCGAGCGCTATGGGTCATCCTTTGGACGATTTACTTTCTATCGTTTACGACACGATAGAGGAAACGCAGCGAATTTACCGAAATTTACACCCTTCGATTTTAGATGATTTAGGACTTAAGGCTGCTATATGGAGTTTGTGTCGCGAATTTAAGGAAATTTATTCGTGGATCGATATTGAAAGCCATGTTAGAATCCAAGAGGATCAGGTTCAGGATTCCTTAAAAATTTTAGTCTACCGGATATTGCAGGAAGCCATGAATAATGTAGCCAAGCACAGCCATGCGGATAAAGTAAACATATCTTTAAAACAAATTGATCAGCTAATAGAGCTGATTGTTGAAGATAATGGCGTGGGATTTAATCTAAACGAAATTCAGGAAAAAGAAAGTTATGAGCGGAATTTTGGCCTCGATAACATTAAAGAGCGCACAGAATTGTTTGGCGGGACCTTAACGATTATATCCGCCCCCGAAAAAGGGACCGTTATACGGGCATTGTGGAAACTTGAATAAAGTTTGAACTATTTGGTAACGAGTCCTTTTTCGACGGAATAAGCCGCTAGTGCCGCTGCACTGTGCAAATTTAATTTATTCATAATGTTCGAACGGTGTTTGTCCACCGTTTTAGGGCTGATACAGAGGATATCACCAATTTCAACACTTGAATGAGCTTCGCCCACCAGTTTCAACACCTCTTTTTCACGTTGTGTCAAGGTTTCCCAGGACGTCTTTTTCTTTATTTTTTTTCGACCTTCAAGATATCCCTCCAAAACTTTACTGGAAATGGATGGGCTAATGTAACTTTTTCCGGAATAAATACTTTTAATTGCAGATAAAAGTTCGACGTGTGAATCCTTTTTTAAACAATATCCATCTACACCGGATTTAAATGCTTCCAGGATGTATTCTTCGGAACTGTGAAATGTCAATGCCAAGATTTTTGTTTTTGGATACTTATTTTTTATATCCTTGAGAGCGGATAGTCCGCTCATTTTCGGCATAGCAAGATCCAGCAAAACCAGATCGGGTTTGTGTTTTTCAACACATCGAATCGCCTCGATTCCATCTCCAGCCTCAGCAACTACCTCTAAATTTTTCTCAGAATCAAGAAGAGACCGAAGCCCTTGGCGAACCAGAGTTTGGTCTTCAACAACAATAATTTTTTTAACATTTACCATAGTGCTATTATTGGCCTTGAGATTTTGTGCCCCCTTTGCTTTAAGGGCAATCATCCATCTTACAAATTTTAGATAATCTGCAGTTAAATTGTAAAAAATAATCAAAAGTGTGAACTGAAATACATAATTTTCCCCATACACGATAAAAGTTAATTGAGTTAAGGTGGATTAAAAAAACAATGTCAAAAAAATAATTTTAGCTTACCATCCACACTACTTCTAATATAAGTGGTACCTATCGGGAACACCATGTTCAAAATATTGATTGTCGAGAATGATATCAAATTGCGCCAGAAAATAAAAGCGATTTTAGAATTAAAATTTCCTTTTGTGACAGTCACGGAAGCATCCAGCGCAGAGGAGACGTTAAAACAAATCAAGCAACACCAACCCGAATTTATCCTTATGGATATTCGCCTGGAAAAGCAAAACGGCTTGGAGCTGGTCAAAAAAATAAAATATGGATGCCCAAATTCTGTCATTACAATTAACAGCAATTGCGACTCTCCGGAATATCGGTCTGAAGCAGCGCAAATTGGTGCAAATTATTTTCTCTCCAAAACAACAAACACTATTCAAGACTTGTTTGAACTAGTGAAGTTGGTTCATTCCGGGGGAGCCTTGTAAATTTAAATCAAATTCATCAAGCTGTCTTTGGGCTAAGCAGTTTTGCTATTAAGGAGGACACGTTATGAATCAAAAGGTCAAAATTACCTCTAAGGCAAATAAAAAAGATACTCGTGCCCTAAAATCAAAACAATTTGATATTGTCGAAATTGACGTAAATGATCTTCCGTATGTATATCAATTTAAAATATGGCAGACGAACTCAAAATCAATGTTTATACTGGTAAAGGAACCTTCAAAGATATTAAACAGCTTAAAAAAGGACGACATTACTAATATGAAATACTACAGCTCTATTTCATCAGAATCAGCCATGTTGGATACAAAAATCGAATATATCACCAAAGATGAACATGGCCGGTTTAAAGGTCACTATTTGGTAGGATTAAAAATATTGAAAAACCATAGAAATATAAAGGTAATACCCTAGGATATGACCGACGCCAGCACCTGTTATTTCATCAAGGCCACCGGCGGGCCCATGGGTGACTGCGGTCCTACCGGACGTAAAATTATCGTTGATACTTATGGCGGTCATGGAAGCCACGGTGGCGGGTGCTTTTCCGGTAAAGATCCGTCCAAGTTTAACCGCAGCGGCATATACATGGCCCGGCACATTGCCAAAAACATCGTTGCCGCCAGCCTTGCCAAAAAATGTGAAATCCAGATCGCCTACTCCATCGGTGTAGCAGAACCTGTCTTTGTAATGTTGTATCTAATGTATCGCTGTGTAAACGAAATTATTGGCTATAAACTGGCGGTAAAAGACGGTGAAATCGGCAAATGTGCTGACTTTCTTTTTGAAGACCGGCCCTGGATTATTCGATATGTGGTGGGCGAAACCGACGGATTTCTTAACCGACAGAAGGTGCTTATCCCCTTGGTTGAATTGGAAAAACCGAATGGTTCGACTCAGCTCTTTCATATTAATCTAACCAAACAGCAAATTGAGGAAAGCCCGCCGCTTAGTGAAGACGAACCGGTTTCACGGCAATATGAAAGAATTTCTTATCTGTATTTTGGATGGCCTGCCTATTGGGCGGGAGACGAGTTGGAAAATACCGCTTCGATGCCTTCCGGGGTATTCCGAAAGCCGGAAAATGCTCAAGATCGTTTTGACAAAAAAAGCTCTCTACGTTCCGTAAAAGAGATAACAGGATATCATGTTAATGCCACTGACGGGAAAGCCTGCAGGGTAAATGATTTTGTTGTTGACGATAACATCTGGACAATCCGCTATCTGGTGGTTGACATGGAAAACCATGTGAAAGACAAAAAGGTGCTGTTGGCGCCGGATCGGGTTAAAACTTTGGATTGGCTAAATAAAATTGTAAATGTAGATTTGAGTGCCGATTGCGTTAAAAACTGCCCCGAATTCAATCCGGTGGACCCTTTCGGCCCTGATCTCGATTCGATGACATCCTGTTCTAATTGGACCAAGGAATACATCGAAAACATAGAAAGGGAGAATCTTCTGTTAAAACTGAGCATTAAAAAATATAAAAAACAACTCGAATATTACAAAGTTAAAATTAATAATATGATTAACAATTCAAAAAATTAGCATCACTTATAGAAAGGACAACACGTGACCTGGATGTATGCTCACGATATGGAGATGAAAAGTTTTCCGTTATATATATATATCGATTCCGAGTAAATTATTATTATAAACACAAAAACTATAACACAATGATTTTTAACAGATAAATATGAACAATCGGTTTATAAGGGGGAAAGATAATGAGCAAAATAGAATGTGCAAGATGTGATCAAGAAGTTGAAGAATCTAAAACTGAAATCATAGAATATGTCACCTACTGTGTAAATTGTGCCAAGCAGTTAAGACAGGAGGAAAAAGAAAAAAAACAAAAAGCAAAACAAGAAGAACATAATAAAATAAGAGAAAGGGAATATATTGAAAAAGAAATTAAAGCTATTACTAAAAAAGATACTAAGCATATCCTTGTAACCACCACAAATAATATCGAAGTTAAGAGAATCGGTGAATATATTAATGTCATATCCGTTCAGGAATACAAATATAATCCGTATATTGCCGAAGAAGATGGTCGAGATGAGAAAACAGTCGCTGAAAAAGACAATAGGGAATGTATGGAAAAAGCGCTCTTTAAAATAAAAAAACAAGCATATTTATTAGGAGCTGATGCTGTGATCGGTATAAGAATATACAGCAATTTCGATTATGATACCAAGGGAGGGAAGATATTTGCCATAATGACAAAAATAAATATATCTGGAACAGCTGTCAGATTGATTTAATAAAGTTCGAGTAAATAAGGTTGACAAGGATGTTGATAAAATGTGTAGTGAATTTAAAATGTTAAAACTTAAAATGCTGACAATGTTTTATAATAAATTAGAAGCAATAGCCTCAGCAAACAACAAGACGGTTAATGATATGGCTCTGGAAATGATACATGAAAAAATAAAAAGAACCGAAACTGAGCAGAAAAAAGAAATAGTTACTGATATGTTGAAAGACTCGGGTGGGAAAATAATCAAGTCTTAAGACAAAAATATAAAACATAAATCAACATTTTTAATATTTCAATGCGATTCCGGATTTTATGACTCCAATTTTCTACCAACGCACAAAAAGAATGAGCCTTTAAAATAAAACACTTATTAGATATTACAGATCTTATTTTATTTTTTTGAAGTTCTTTTTCCAACCTATATTTTTCCGTTTTTAAAGAATTCCCTTTGCTTTTAAAAATTCTTCTACCACCTCAGCTGTTCTTCTTTTTTTCCCATCCACCTCAACGTTCAAACGTTGCATCGTAGCATTGTCAATGAGTCCTCCGGAAAGTGATAGAACATCACCAAGTTTCGGATGGGTTTTCAGGATTTCTTCTCTGATGACAGGGGCAGCATGGTATGGAGGGAAAAATTTCCGGTCGTCTTTGAGCGGTTTTAAGTTATATGCTGCAATACGACCGTCAGTGGCAAAGGCGCATATCACATCCACTTCCTCTTTGGCCACGGCTTCGTACATGAGTGCAGGATCAAAATCCCGGACCTCACCAAATCGTAAACCATAGATCTGGCGGAGTCCCGGATAACCATCCGGCCTCTCCGCAAATTCTGCCGTGAAGCCCGCCCGTAGCTCTATAGCAGTATTTCCAAGATCAGAGATCCGGTTCCATTCGTTCTTCTTTGCATCTGCTTCACGGACCGTAATTGCGTATGTATTGTTAAATCCGAAAGGTTTCAGCCACTGTAGACCAAAGCGCTCATGGTAAGCTTTGGTGACGTGGCGCAGCGCTTCCTCGGGATCGGAAATCACCGGATGTTTTAGAATCACAGTCAATCCGGTCCCTGTGTACTCGGCATAAAGGTCGATCTCTCCATTGACAAGGGCGCCATGACAGATCATTGTACCGCCAAGATTAAAACGACGTTCCACAATTAAATCGGTCTTTGTCTCAATCAGCTGAGCCATCATCTCCCCGAGGATGAGCTGTTCGGTAAAGTTTTTGGTTGCAATCCTGATAATTCTGTTACCTGTTTTCAATTGTGTTGCTGATTTGGAAATCCATCCGGGTTTTGTGAAGTAGGTAATGATACTGATCAGAACTAAAGCAACGGGTAACATAAAGGCCAGCCGTCGCATCAACGACTGAACCGATCCTTTTTTATCCCTTTTTCTTTCCGGTCGAAGCCCCCACTCAAAAGCCCCGATGGAAAAGTCTACAAACAAGGCGAGCAATGCCGCAGGTACGGCACCAAGAAGAATGAGCTTTGTATTGGCCAACGCCAGACCCCGATTAATGAACTGGCCCAGTCCGCCGGCTCCGATGAACGCCGAAAGGGTGGCGATGCCCACCCCCACCACTGCCGCGGTTCGGATGCCGGCCACAATCACCGGCGCGGCCAAAGGTATTCTCACCATCATGAGTTGCTGGTATTCTTGCATACCGATTCCTTTGGCAGCTTCCATTACCTCAGCGGAGACTTCCTCTAGTCCTGTAAGGGTGTTTCTGGCAATCGGCAGCAACGCATAGAGGGTAAGGGCAATGAGGGCGGGTAGTACACCGATTTTTTTGAGCAGTGCCAGCAAAAAGACCAGCATGGCCAGGCTTGGTATGGTCTGAAGGATACCAATGACACCCATCAGTAGCCCTCGCAGATAGGTGGCTCGAAAAAGTAGAATACCAACAGGGATCCCGATGAACATGGCTCCCAGAGTAGAACATCCTGTCAGCATGAGGTGTTCCCCGGTTCGAAGCCAGAGTTCCGGCAATCGTTCGACGACATACGCAACCATAGCATCTAAGCTCATATGAAGTGCCCCATTATGTCAAGGTGCCCGGCCGTTTTATCCAGGGCAAACGCATTTGAATGCCAATAGATGGAGAACGCTCCGCGACGGCGTATATCTCTTTCTAACCGACTGAAACTTGTGCTTAAGCACCCGTAAGCCCTCGCCGCGCCGGAGTTATTAAGAACCATTCGTTGCTAAATGATCTCATTGATTTTTTGATTCATTACTTCATTCGGCTCGGGCTAACGCGTGCTAAAGCCCTTCAAACAGTCAGTCGGTTTCCAAGAGAAACACGCCGTCGCTACGCCGCACCGAAATTAAATGTGTTTACCCTGCCGTTTTATGGTAAATAAATCTTGTACGAATTGGGTTGCCGGCATGTCCAATATATCCTTTTTCGTTCCGATCTGTTCCAGATGGCCCTCATGCAGAATTGCAATGCGGTCACCAATGAGGAGCGCTTCATGAAGGTCATGGGTTACAAAGACGATCGTCTTTTTAAGCTGATTTTTCAAGGTTAATAATTGTTGCTGGAGTGCTTCACGGGTGAGGGCATCAAGAGCACCGAACGGCTCATCCATGAGTAAATAAGTAGGGTTTGCTGCAAGAGCGCGGGCAACGCCAACCCTTTGCTGCTGACCACCGGAGAGTTCATCGGGAAATCTTTGAGCAAAACTCTCGGCCGGGAGTCCGACAAGGTCTAATAGTTCCTGCATGCGCTCTCGCCTGGAAGGGATTGACCATCCCAGGAGCCGCGGAACAATTTCAACATTCTGTTCAATGGTCATATGGGGGAACAGACCGATTCCCTGAAAAACATAACCTATTTGACGACGCAAATCTACGGGGTTGTGATCCATGATATCCTTCCCACCGACTTCAATGATTCCTTTGGTAGGTTCGATCAGGCGATTGATCATTTTAAGGGTAGTGGTTTTACCGCATCCTGATGAGCCCAAAAGGACCAGAGTTTCACCCATGCCCACGCTTAAAGAAAGATCTTTGACCGCATAGGAACGGCCGGCGTCAAATGTTTTAAAAACACGCGTTAGTTTGATCATGGTTTCTTTGATGGTTTGATAGAAAGGCCGTCTGGGTATAAATATTAGAAAAAAGTCTTGAGAACATAATTTATATTGATTTATTGATTTGTCTGAAGTAATAAATTGTTGGAAGTAAAAAGTTTTTAACAGGAACAAAATAACATGTCAACTGACAGCAGCGGCAATCTAAATACTATAAACAAAATATTTCCGCCTGACCAGACCAAGCAGATCATCTTTTCGATCCGCAGGCTCATTCAGGCGAGCGAGCTCTATACCAAAGAATTAAACAAAAAATATCAGGTAAGCGCGGCACAGCTCAACTGCATTTTAACACTTTATGAGTATGGCCCTTTACCGCCATCCAAAATCGCCAATCATATGATGGTTAAGTCCAGCACAGTCACTGGAGTTGTCGACCGCTTGGAAAAGAAAGGTCTTGCGGAGCGGATGCGAAACTCTCCGGATCGCCGCGTGATTACCATCCAACTCACCGAAGCCGGAAAGAAGTTGGCCCAAAATGCCCCGCCTCCCATCCAGCAAAAGATCATTGATGGTTTGAAACAAACTGAAAACGCCAAAAAAGAACAGATTGTGCGTTCCCTAAACATGCTGACCGACATGCTTGACATCCAGGATCTGGAGGTCAAGTAGCACTACGGATTTTATCTTTTTCTCGATCGCTGAGAACCTCAGCAAACAGCCCCCGTCTGGATGTTTTCAAAAAAAGCCTTTACAAAAGATTTTTATTGCTGTAATAGTTTTTATTAAAATGATTTAAACTAAAATTTTTCTGTGTGAGATATTGAGACCTTTAAAAAATGTTCGAATTTGTTCAAATTCAAGTCGAAGATCCCTGACTTTGAGTGGGGGACACCGAAGATTTTAACCGCTGGAATACATTAAGTATTTCAAGGATTACAATCTGAGTCTGACTGAAAAATTGAGCAAAAGGGGATGTTTTTCAACGGTCTTATTTCTTTGCAGAAATAACTTTGCTGATACGAGGCGACTTTAAGATGGAAATCATACCGATCATAGAAAAAGATGAGTTGGCCAGGCTCTTGGGGGGCGACGAATTCGGCAACATTTCCCGTTCGACCCGCTTAAAAATAGAAAAACTGGAAACAATATTTGAAAAACTTGTCGAACCTTCTTTGTATCACCAGAACACGGGGATCGATTCAGTGGAAAAGGGGACCGTTCATCTTGAAGAAGGACCGGAATTCAAAAGTCCGAAACTTTCAAAAGTGTTAAAAGACTGTGACGATATTATATGTTATATCGCAACGTTAGGTGATGGTGTCGACGGCGAAATCAATCGGCTCATGGACAAAAAGCACATGGCAGAAGCGTACATCCTGGACGCCATGGCATCTGTGGCTGCCGATAATATGGTGGCAACGTTTCATCGGCGTATGAAGGATGAATATAAAAACCAGGGCAAACAGGTGACCCTATGTTTCAGTCCGGGGTATTGTGACTGGGCTATTACTGAACAGAAAAAACTTTTTAAATTATTAGACTCACAGGATGTTGATGTTCAACTGAACGATTCATGCCTTATGACTCCCCTCAAGTCTATTTCGGGTGTATTTGGAATACAGTCTGATTATGAAAACGGTAAGACGCCTTACGATCCTTGCTGGGACTGCAACAAGACGGATTGTCCGGCAAGAAGGGCTCCCAAGAGAGAAAGGAAAAAAACATGAAGATCCGAAGGGGACTCAACGGAGGCCATTATAAGCCGTTAAGCGACAAGGATGTCGAAAAAATACATCAAACAAGCCTTAAGATCTTTTCAGAAGTAGGCGTACAGGTGAATTTCCCGGAGGCGCTGGAGCTTTTTAAAAAAGCAGGAGCCAGCATCAATGATTCAACCAAAATAGCCAAATTCAACCCAAGGCTGGTTATGGAACTGATCAAACCGGCCCCTTCTGTTGTTCATCTTTGTGGCAGAGAAGACAGCGGCGAACTGGACTGCGAAATCGGCGGTAACAAGGTTTATATGGGAACAGGAGGTACCGCCCTTAATGTTCAAGATCCCGGGGAAAGAACCGCACGACGGTCCAAATTAGAAGACATCAAGAACATGGCACGGCTGGTGGATGCTCTGGACAATGTACATTTTTATATGCTCAATGTGTATCCCAATGATCTGCCGGTTGAAAGGGTGGATGTGAACCGGTTCGGTGCTGCCCTTAACAATACCCGCAAGCATGTAATGGGCGGGGTTTATACCCTGGAAGGGGTTAGAAATGTGATTAAGATGGCGGAACTTATCGCAGGTTCTCCGGAAAAACTCAGAAAGCGCCCGTTTATCTCCATGGTAACCTGTAATATCAGCCCGTTTATGCTTGATGAAAGCTATGGTCAGTTAGCCATAGAGGTTGCAAGGCAAGGTATACCCGTGGTTGTACCGGTAGAGCCCCTTTGCGGTGCGACTGCGCCTATTACACTGGCCGGCAATCTGGTCGTGCAAAACGTGGACACCCTTATCGGGGTTATGCTCACCCAATTGGTCAATCCGGGCACTCCGGTGTTATACGGATGCATATCTTCGATTACTGATCTTCGCGATATGAAATACCTGTCCGGCGCCATTGAAATGGGTCTGATGAATGCGGCTTCGGCTCAGATGGCAAATTTCTATAACCTCCCCTTATATTCCACCGCCGGCATGTCTGATGCCAAAATCAACGATTCACAGTCCGGTTATGAATCGGCATTGACCGGTTTGATGGTGGCTCTGGCCGGCGGTAACTTTATTCATGATGCCGCCGGGTTCCTGGAATTTTGTATGACGGCTTCATATGATAAGCTTGTAATAGATAACGAAATTATCGGTATGGTAATGCGTGCTGTCGAAGGAATCACGGTTGATGAAGAATCCCTGGCATTCGAAGTTTTAAAAAAAGCCGGGCCGGGGGGTCATTTTGTTTCAAACCGGCACACTCGAAAATTCATGCGCACCGAGCAGTACCAGCCCCAACTCAGCGACAGGAATAACAGGGAAATTTGGGAGACAAAAGGAGCAAAATCCCTCCGGGTTCGTGCTTCAGAGAAAGCAAGGGAAATTTTAGAACGACCTGAAACTCCGGTGCTTTCATCTGATATGCGCGATATCATCCGAAAAGAAATTCCCGGGCTGAAAGCCGGTATCATGTAATTAAACGCCTTCGGGAATTCAATAACTTATTCCAACTTAAGGTAACTTCTCAATAAGTTCTGGTGTTTAAATAGTGATATTGAGCCGCCAACTAATAATAAAATGTAAAATGTCTGGAACTCGAATATAAGTGATCCTAAAGAAAAAACAGATGCCAATTATTTAATATCAAGTGCTTAAACACAACATCATTTATATAAAAGATGAATGATCTTAACCGCTGTTTTTTCTTAAGGCTCACTAACATTCTCAAACAGCCAGACCTTTTACATTTTATCACCAGTTGGCCCCATAATTTATTGAGATATTACAACTTAAGTTTCCAATGCAGAAATGAGCAATTTTTTGCAAGGTCAAGGACAATTCTGCAGGATAGCGGAATTGGACGGCTGAATAGCCGCCCGTAAGGGCGAGGGGCATGGACGCCCCGAGTCAAATCAAGGAATACCGCGTCCCGCCCCGAGGCGGGAACAAGTAATTCCGCAGATTGACCCCAGAGAAATGGGCTCCGCATTTCACGGGGCAGGCGCAGAGATTGCGGAAAAGGGCCATTTCTGGACGGAAACGGAGGTATTCATATATGATCATCATCGGGGAAAAAATTAACGCAACCCTTTCTCCTGTAAAATCCATAATGTTGAATCGAGAGAAAGAAAACCTTATCGAGCTGGCAAAAAAACAGGCGGAATCCGGCGCAAACTTTATTGATGTAAATGTGGGTACCGGTGTGGGATCTCTTGAAGATGAAATTGAATCTATCCAATGGGCGGTTGAAAGTATTCAAGAACAAATCAAAACACCCCTTTGCATTGACAGTGCAGATCCAAAGGTGATGGAAACCGGGCTTAAAATTCTGAATAACAAACCTGCCATGATCAATTCTGCCAAAGCTGAGAAGTCTAACCTGGAAGCGGTAGTGCCCCTTGCCGCCGAACATGATTCTTTTCTAATTGCACTGGCAATGGATGAAAGCGGTATTCCAAAAACGGTGGAAGGAAGGCTCCGGTGTTGCGATACAATCCTCGGCGCCTGTGAAAAATATGGGGTTTCTATTCAAAATCTTTATATTGATCCTTTGGTCATGCCGATCAGTACGGATATAAATTCGGGAATGGTGACGCTAAAAACGTTAACCGCCATTAAAGAAAAATTTCCCGGTGCCAGAACCGTGACAGGACTTTCAAACGTATCCTACGGCTTACCCGAACGGGGCAGACTTAATGTTGCCTACCTGCACATGTGTATATCTGCGGGGCTCGATGCCGCCATTATCGATCCCCTGGATCAAACGCTGATGGCATCGGTAAAAACAGGAGAAGTATTGGCCGGGAAAGATCGACATTGCCGCCGGTACATGCGTGCTTTCCGAAAGTAAAGAATCTATAGGAGGATATAGTGATTGAATCATACAGACAAGGTGTATTGGTCAAACCTTATGAACGGTTGAATCGGGATCAGGTAAAATGGCTTGATCAAGCGTCATTAAACATGCTGTCCAACCCGGGTATCTGGTGTTATAACGAGCGGGCGGCCAAGCTTTTCAAAGACCATGGCGCCCAAGTCCGGGAAGAAAGCGATTCGAACGCGAAATGGTGGCGGGTAAGTTTTCCGGGCGGACTCATCAAAGAAGCCGTTGCAAAGGCACCTTCCCGGCTTGTTTTAGGCGCAAGAAAACCGGAAAATCGCCTGTTTATCGATGCTGAAATTCCAAGGGCTTATTTTGGATCAGGATCTGAAGCAAATATCTGGCTCGATGCGGAAATGGAGGTTTTTGTCAGTGAAAAAAACAACTCTGTCAAAGTAAAAGTGCCCCGATACACAGAGCGTCGTGGCAGCACTGCCTTGTTAAGTCGTGCTGCAAAGCTCTGCGAAAGATTGGAGCATCTCGATTTTTTCATCCGGCCATTAAACATACAGGATCCCGAGATCACATCAGATAACCATGATGTGAACAAATTTTTTGCCAGCCTCAATAACATCACCAAACATGTCCAGGCCGGTTTGACCAGCCTGGCGCGTTTCGAAGATGTTGTAACCATGGCCGAGATTATTGCAGGAGGTAAAAAGGCCTTAAGAGACAATCCGATTATTTCCTTTATTGCATGCGTATTTAAAAGTCCGCTTCAAATCGTGGATGACACGGCAGAAAAGGTATTTGCTATTGTTGAAGCAGGGCTTCCGTTGGTTATTTCTTCTTCACCTCAGGGAGGATCATCGGCTCCTATCCAGGAAGCAGGCATGGTTGCACAGATTAATGCCGAAATTCTGGCCGGCATTACGCTGACGCAACTGATCAAAGAAGGGGCGCCGGTCCTATATGGCAGCGTTCCGGTCAGAGCACGTCTGGATGATCTTCATGACCTTTACGGCTGCCCGGAATTCAATCAGTATAATATCGACTGCGTTCAATTAGCCCGCTACTATAAGATACCGTGCTATTCAACCGCCGGTGTGGGCGATGCCCATGTGCCGGGAATGCAGGCCATGTTTGAGAAACTGTTTACCCATCTTTATATGGCAATGAGCGGAGCACACTATATCCATTACGCGTTCGGGCTTTTGGATCGGACCAATTGTTTTTGCCCGCTTCAGGCTGTTCTCGACAATGAACAGATTGGAAAAATCAAGCATTGTCTTAGAGAGCCCAAGATCAGTCCAACAGAGATTGATGACACGCTCAATATGGTAAAAAAAGTCATGGCCTCAAGCCATCGACTTTTTGCCCGTCATGCTCGCAAGGCCATGCACAGCGGGGATGTCTCCAATCCATATCAGTTTGAAACCAAGGACATGGAAGACAAAGTCATCGAAAATGCGCTCGAGTACATGGCTCGACTGGAAAGCGAACCGGCGCCTCACCTGGACTCAGATGTGGTGGAACACATATATGATAAGGTTCCGGGCCTTCTGCCGGGCTTAAAATCAAATTAATACCAATTTGCAATAACAACAACCAAGAGTGGAGGAGTGGGTGATGAATCCAAGTGAACTTATAGAGAAAATCGCATTTAATGTCATTCAGGGAAGAGTGGAAGCTGAAGACGAAGGCTTTGATCCGGGACTGGAAGGTCAGCCGGGAGTCACTGAGCTGGTGAATGAGGCATTGAATCAACATATAGATCCAAAGAAGATATTGATAGAATCATTAACGGAATCCATGGAAATAGTGGGGGAAAAATTTGAGCAAAATGAGTATCTGATCCCGGACATGCTGGCTTCTGCCGAATGTGTGGGTGTGGCCACGGATTTGCTGGCGCCTTATCTTATTAAAGCGGGTGTGGAGAGCAAGGGCAAATTTGTAATTGCCACGGTGAAGGGCGACCTTCACGACATCGGGAAAAACATTGTTGCCATTATGTTAAAAGGCGCAGGCTACGAAATCATCGATCTAAAATCTGATGTGAGTACGGATCGCATCGTGGATGCGGTTAAAGAGAGTGAGGCTCCGTTTTTAGGGCTTTCGGCGCTTTTAACCACAACCATGCGCAATATGGAAGATGTGATCCGGGAACTGGAAAAACAAGGACTTCGAAATAAGGTTAAGGTTCTTATTGGCGGCGCCCCGACCTCCAAGGAATTTGCGGCACAAATCGGGGCGGATGCTTATTGCAAAGATGCGTTTCAGGCCCTTGAGGTCGTTAAAAGTTTTGAATAGGAGTAATTATGAAACAAAAGGGAGAAAAAAAGGCGTATACACAGGCACACAGCACGGGAAAATATGAAAAAGCAAGCGGACTGACCGGAAAATATGACAATGTTCGAAGGTTTTGGGAAGATCAGAACACCGCTATTTTTCTGCGCCCTGCACTGAACAATTTGGTGGAACGGAAAAAAAGAAACCTCGAAAGAATACGTATTCTTGACCTGGGTTGCGGCAGCGCCGACGGATACGACCTGTTAATGAATGTAACAACCAAAGATCCCGGTCTTTTCGAATTCATTACCGCTGCCATTACACAGGACATGCTTCAAGAATATGCGGGTGTCGATATTAACCCCGATCTTCTTCAACAGGCCGAAGAATATATCGGCCAGCTTCCCAAAACACGGTTTATTCAAGCGGACCTTTCAAACGGCCTGACGCCTGAGATAACCGAAAGTCCTCCTTTTGATGTATATTTTACCTCCTACGGTACCTTCTCACACTTTTATGATCATCAGTCTGTGAAAATTATCGCCGATATTTGCAGGCATGCACCGGAGCGGGCGATTTTTATGGGAGACTGGCTGGGTCGTTATACCTGTGAATGGCAGGATCTGTGGCATCATCCCGCTGACGAAGAATATTTCATGGATTATCGAATTTCCTATATTTATCCTGAAGAAGAACGGGATCAAATGGAGATTTCATCCTTTCCGTTACGTCTGATAACAAAAGATGAAATTATGAAAATTATTAACCAGGCGTCACAGGAATCAGGGATTGCGATTGAGCCGATCAAATTTTTTGATCGTTCCATATACATCGGTCGCCACATGGATACCAGGGACTACAACGCTAATTGCCCAAAGTTGCGGTTTCCGGTGAATTCACTCTTTGAGGGATATGTTCGTACAGATCTTGAAAGCCTTTTGGTCGACTATGTGCCCCGGCCGGGGTTTGATCATCTGAACAATTTTTTTGAAATGTTTTTCATGTGCTGCAACACCTTGGTAAACCATACGATTTCACTGCTCAGCAATTATGATACAGAAGATGAAAAACTAAATGATGTTCCGAAAATTATGCCCTATTATCCGGACTCTCTTAAAGAAGCCATGGAAGCCATGCGCAGAGTCATTGAAGGGGTTGGATGGGTGCCCTGGGGCGATGTTCGGGCCAATGTCATAGAGCCTCACCTGGGCTTCTCTCTTCGCAAGCTCGAAACGGATCTTCAGCCCGGCACAGGATTTGGACACGGAATAGTGGGAATCTTCGAAATACGCAAATAATGCAAAAGGAAGGCTAAACTCATATACGCCTTTGTCGTCGCTATTAAAAATATAACCTTTGGAGAATACTATGAGCAAAGAGCAGTTCTTTTTTACATCCGAATCCGTGACAGAAGGGCATCCCGATAAAGTCGCCGATGCCATATCGGATTCAATTTTAGATGCAATGATTGCAGAGGATAAAAACAGCAGGGTTGCCTGTGAGACCCTGGTAACAACCGGTTTGGTCTTGGTCGCCGGTGAAATCACAACCGACTGTTATGTCGATATTCCTGAACTGGTTCGAGAAACCATACGAGATATCGGTTACCATTCATCTCAAATGGGATTTGACTGGCAAACCTGCTCGGTTATTACAAGTATTGACCAACAATCAGCAGATATCGCTCAGGGAGTCAATGTTGACGAGGGACTTTTCAAGGAGCAGGGGGCGGGTGATCAAGGTTTGATGTTTGGCTATGCCTGTGATGAAACCCCGGAACTCATGCCAATGTCTATTATATTTGCCCACAAATTAACCCGCCGTCTGGCAACGGTTCGAAAGAACGGTGCTCTGGATTTCCTGAGACCTGATGGTAAATCCCAGGTAACCATCGAATACGAGAACGGAACTCCGAAACGGATTGATACGATAATCGTCTCTGCCCAGCACAAACCGGAAGTTTCGTATGAGGACCTAAAAGAAGCGGTGATTGAGGAAGTGGTCAAAAAAATTATCCCACAGGATATGGTGGATGGAGATACCAGATATTTAATTAATCCAACCGGTCGGTTTGTGATCGGCGGCCCCATGGGAGATTGTGGTCTTACCGGACGGAAAATTATTGTCGACACCTATGGTGGTCAGGGCCGTCACGGTGGGGGGTGCTTTTCCGGAAAGGATCCTTCAAAGGTAGATCGCAGCGCTTCGTATATGGCGAGACATGTAGCCAAAAATATCGTGTCTGCCGGTCTTGCTAAAAAATGCGAAGTACAAATCGCCTATGCCATTGGTGTTGCAGAACCTGTATCTGTGATGGTCAACCTTATAGGAACCGGCGTGGTTCCTGAGCATAAAGTGAGAAAAAGCATCTTGGAAACCTTCGATTTACGGCCCGCCGCCATCATTAAATATCTTGATCTGCTACGGCCAATATATCGCAAAACTTCGGTCTACGGGCACTTCGGCCGCAGTGAACCCGAATTCACCTGGGAAAAAACCTATATGGCGGAAACGCTAAGAGAGAAGACGAGGTTGTAATTCTATTAGTGCTTAATCCATCTATTTTATTAAGGAGATTGGGTTTAAAATGAGTGGTTTTGCTGTCGTTTACGATCAACCAAATACTCTGGTTCTGGAAGAAATGTTTAAAAGGATTGGTCATCGAGGTCCATATTTGTCAGGGAAATTTGAGGGCCAACGGATCTTAATGGCCCAGAACTATCTGAGAGCCGACTGTCCTGAGGCGCATCCGGAAAACGATCCATTGCCTGTCACCAATCCAGGGGGTAAAAACAGTTCCATCTGTTACGACGGCCAAATGGGCAACTCCAAAGATCTATGCAATACTCATGGGATCCCGAACGGTGCTTTCAAAGAAGAGCGGCTGATTCTACACCTATTCAAAAAGTATGATCATAAGATGTTCCAGCATTTGGATGATGCTATCTTTGCATTCGTGATTTCCGATGGAGAATACCTATTTGCAGCCAGAGATCTTTTAGGCATCAAAACCCTTTTTTATGGAAGAAAGAATGGGGCGCTTTATCTGTCTTCCGAACTTAAAAGTCTGATAGGAATCACCGACGATGTATATGAATTTCCGCCGGGACATTACATGGACAGCACGGGCACGCTATTCCGGTTTGCCGAACTTCCGAAAAGTCAGCCTGAAATCTTACATAGCGATCCCAACGAGATGGCGGAAACCATCAGAGACATTATCCGGCGCAGTTTCCAAAACCGTGTGAACTTTGAAGCGCCCACAGGAAGCCTTCTCAGTGGCGGAATAGACAGCAGTGTTATTGCCTGGCTGGCCGGTAATGCCTACAGGGAAAAATTTGGAAAGGATGAGCGCTTGAAGACATTTGCCCTGGGTGTAGGAGAAAGCGAAGACATTACATGCGCCCGTTTAATGGCCGACTATATCCGCTCCAACCACCATGAATTGATTGTAAACCTTGATCAAATTCTGGCGGTACTGCCCCAAGTAATTTGGAGCCTGGAATCCTTTGATCCTTCTTTGGTGAGAAGCTCTGTGTCGAATTATCTCATCTCTAAATATGCAAGAGAACAAGGAATAGAGGTCCTGCTTTCCGGAGAAGGCGGTGATGAAGTCTTTTGCGGGTATTTATATCTTAAAGACTTTCCAGCTGAAGAATTATTCGCACAACAAATGAAATGTATCGGCTTTTTACATAATAATGCGTCATTACGCCTTGACCGAATGAATCTATGCAATTCCGTCCGGGTTGTTACCCCCTTGATATCCGGAGAACTGCTCAAATATGCCATGGGCATTCCTGCTGAATATAAGCAAAGACCGGAAGGAAATCAAAAAATCGAAAAATGGATTTTCAGAAAGGCTTATGAAAACGTACTGCCCAAAGAGATTGTATGGCGGCTCAAACAGGAATTTTCTCAAGGATCCGGGTCTGCTGATGTGCTTCCCAAATATTTTGATGAGACGGTTAAAGATGAAGAGTTAAAAGAAGCTCAGGGCAGTTATCCGATGGTCCGGAGCAAAGAGGAGCTGTATTATTTTAAAATCTTCATAGAACATTTTGGCAGAGGACGAGCAGTAGAAACGGTTGGCCAGTGGATTCGATTATAAAATCTGCTGCTCAGAAAACCTTTATTCTATCGATTTTCGATACTCCATTACTCAGCGCACAATCAACTATACATTTTTTCCTTACGGCTATTTCAGCCGCTTTACTGAGGCAGGTATTTTTTTGTATTCTTTTACGTCCAACAAAAGTTGATAAACAAATGAAAGATTATGAACCTGTTTGATTTAGCAATCATAGCGATTTTATGCTTTTGTCTGATAAGAGGTGTTTTCATAGGAATCATCAGGGGATTGTTTTCAATCACAGGGGTATTGGTCGGCTTCTTTGGAGCTTCAGCATTTTACATGGAAGTTTCAAAATCCTTATTATATTGGATGCCGGATGCTTCGCATGTCAATCTATTGAGTTTTCTCAGTATTTTTTTTGGATTCTTTTTTACGATCAGTATACTGGGAATGATTGTCAATGGCTTACTTAAAATCGATTTTTTGAGTTGGGTAAAACGCACGTTAGGTGCTGTCATCGGCATCATCAAAGGGGTATTGTTTGTTTCTGTTTTGTTGCTCACTTTCACCGCGTTTCTCCCTAAGGGCACACCTATTATTAAAAACTCCCTATTTTCTTCCTATTTTACCTTGGTGTCCGAGAAGATGGCCAGGATTGTTTCCAAAGATATGAGACATAAGTATGTAGCAAAAATAGGAGAGTATAAAAAATCCTGGAAAAATTAAAAATAAAGCCCCATCCTTTTGGGTGTATGAAAGAGGACAAAATGAAATTGGGAAGTGAATACAGACTGCGTACAATTAGTCAAAATACAACACTTAATGTTGGCGAATTGATCGACGACTGCCTGAATTTTTTACACACATTAGTACTTGGCCAAGATGCCGCAAAAAAGTTAGCAAAAACGGAACATAAATTGCGTGAAATTGAAAAGATAAAAGACAACGATAAGATATATAAGTGCCAAAAAGAGATACTTTTCCAGGATATTTTCGATATTCTGGAAGATATTGCACCGGAGGGATGTTATTTTGGCACCCATCCTGGAGATTTCGGGCTCATCGGTTTTTGGGACAAAGACTTATTTTCTGTTACACACTAAAAAATTCAAATCAGCTTGGCAGATAAAAAGGAAATAGTAAGGAATGTTAAATGTTAAATAATCCTGACGCACCCAAAAATCTTGAGGAAGCCTTTAAAAGATTAATGGATTTAATTCCGGTTCCTTATCGGCACGAAAAAAATATTCAAAAAACTATATTGACATATCTGAAAGCTGAAGGCGAAGAGTTTGTACGCAATGGTATAGAACGTACGCGGAAACTTTTTACAGAAAAATATCAAAAGAAGTTTCCTAAAAATCGAGATAAAAGCTAAATGCCTCAAGATGGTAAAAATCAAGTGAGGAGGCACTGTGATTTTTGGCGAGTTGTTGGTTGCTTTAACCGTTACGGTTCTTTTAAGTGCATTGCTTATGTCTACATTTTTAAAAGGTGAGCAGCGAACCCGTTTGATATGGATTTTCTTAATTATTTTTCTGACGACGTGGGCCGGTGGTATTTGGGTAAGGCCTTTTGGACCGTCTTTTCGAGGAATTTATTGGCTGCCGTTTCTTTGGATTGGAATAATTATCGTGCTCATACTTGCTGTATCTTATCCAAGGCGTATCCCAAAGAGCAGGTGGGAGACTTTAGAAATGCTGCAACGGATTGAAAAGCAAAAAAAACTGAATCAACTGACTTATATCACCTTAACGCTTTTGTTTTGGCTGCTTTTGTTCTTACTCTCATTAGCGATTATTGTCCGCTATTTCAAAATGTAAGACAGATCTGTTCAATTCTGGATTCGCATAGCCCGGCTTATGGAACGCCGAATCATAAAAAGTGATCTTCGACTCCGCATTGAACACTTGTTTAAAGAAGCGGGTATTGTTATTGCGTTTCCTCAGCGTGACGTCCATCTGGATAGCCAAAAGCCGATTGAAGTTCGTATGCTGAATTCGAAAAATGATGGAGGAATATATGACTAAAAATAGATATGTTTTCATGATAACTAAAAATGCATTCATCATAACGATACTTTTTATCAGTTGTGCAAATCTTGCCTGTGCCGGTGAACGCCTCACCGTTACAGTCCCCAAGGCAAATATCCGTTCAGGACCTGGAACTCACTATGATATCATTTGGCAGGTATACAAATATTATCCGATTAGGGTTATTAAAAAGACAGGATCATGGTATCGGTTTGTTGATTTTGAGGGGGATAAAGGGTGGATATATAGATCTCTTGTTCGTAAAATCTCATCGGTTATTACGACTAAAGAAAAATGCAATATTCGTTCGGGCCCCGGCACCAAATATAGAGTCGTATTTACGACTGAAAAAGGCGTCGCGTTTAAAGTTATAAATCGAAAAGGTGGCTGGATACATGTCCGCCATTCGGATGGAGATAAAGGATGGATATATAAATCTTTGGTCTGGTAACTTAGGCCAATCATGCAGTATCCAAATATCCTTTTCCAAAGGAAGCCAATGCCATAAGAGGTCGGGGTTTTTTCGATCCAGTGTTTTTATAAAAAAAACTCGACTACTGATCTTAATCGCCTACTCCATCGGTGTAATAGAACCTGTCTCTGTAATGTTGTATCTAATGAGAACAAAAATAATCTCCAAGGATCGAATTACCGAATACATTCATCATACCAACAAAATGTTTATTACATAATTGACCACCTAAAATTACTTACCGAAAATAATATATATACAAAATTTAGATTATATATTTTTTTGAAAGAGTTTTTAAAATAGACTATTAACAACATAACAATTATCTTACTGCCGTTGACCGTATTCCCCCGGATATTGATAAGGCAGAAAGGAAACTAAGAAATGTATCATTGTATCAACGAAATTATAGGCTATAAACTGATGGCAAAGAATGGAGAATTAGGTAATTGTGACGACTTTCTTTTTAAGGATCGTCCCTGGATTATTCGATACATGGTGGCCGACACCGGCGGCTTTTTAAACCGGCACAAGGTTCTCATACCTTTGGTCGAATTCGAAAAACCGGACCGGCCGACCCAGCTTTTTCATGTTGATTTAACCAAAGAGCAAATCGAAGAAAGCCCGCCGCTCAGTGAAGACGAACCGGTCTCACGTCAGTATGAAAGAATTTCTTGTCTATACTTTGGATGGCCGGCTCATTGGGCGGGAGACGATCTGGAAAATACCATTTCAACGCCTTCAGGGGTGTTTCGAAAACCGGAACATGTTCAAAATAATGGTGAAAAGCAAAGTTCGCTCCGTTCAGTAAAGGAAGTAACAGGGTATCACGTTGAGGCCACAAGGGGAAAGGCAGGCAAAGTTGTTGATTTTATTGTTGATGATGACATCTGGGCCATCCGTTACCTAGTGGTTGACATCCAAAACGGTGTAAAAGAAAAAAAGGTGCTTTTGGCACCGGATTGGGTTAACACGGTAGACTGGTTGAATCGTGTCGTCAATGTAGATCTGAATGTTGATGGTATTGAAAACTGTCCCGAATTTAACCCCGAGGAACCTTTTGGTGCGGATCTCCACTCCATGCCATCTTGGTCTGATTGGACCAAGGAATACATTCGTAATATAGAAAGGGAGAATCTACTGCTGAAGCTGTGTGTTAAGAAATATAAAAAACAACTCGAATATTACAAACTAAAAATAACTACGATGAATGACTCCAAAAAATAGTATCGATATCATCTAAAAATTGGCGATAAAAAACATGTTGCTTCAAGTTTAGATGTGGATTCCAGGTGAATCATTATTTTAAGCTGATAAATCTTTAGAGGGAGAAAGAAGATGGCCAATATAAAATGCGCAAGATGTGATCAAAAAGTTGAAAAAATAAAAAGCGAAACCATAGAGCTTGTCACTTACTGTGAGAGTTGCGCCAAACAGGTGAAGCAAAAGAAAAAAGAAAAAAAACATAAAGCAAAACTAGAGGAACACAGAAAAATAAAGCAAAGAGAATATATTGAAAAAGAATTGGAAGTGATTACCGAAGATGATACCAGACACATTATCGTAACGACAACCGACACTGTCGAAGTAAAAAGGATCGGTGAGTATATCGGCGTCATCTCCGCCCAGGAATATAAATATAACACAGACATTCCCGAAGACGACCGTGCAGGTGAAAAAGAAATCGCCGAAAAAGACAACAGGGGGTGTGTGGAACGGGCACTTTTTAAGCTAAAAAAACAAGCGTATTTATTAGGGGCGGACGCCATAATAGGCACGCGATTGTATAGCAATTTCGACTACGATACCGAAGGCGGTCAGGTTGTTGCTATTATGACTAAAATCAATTTAACCGGAACAGCCGTCAGGCTGTTCCAATGATATTTGATTAAATACAGGACTAAAGGTGCTGAAAAAAATGCCTGATAAATTTAAAAAATTAACTCTAAAAGTACCTATAAAAGATTACCAAAAATTGAAATTGATAGCTGGAACAAATAACAGGACGGTCGCCGACACCGCATTGGAAATGATTTGCAAAAATATCAACAAAGCTGAGGTAAATCAGAGAAAAAATGTGGTTTCAGATATGTTAGAGAACCTTGGTGGAGAGCTGATTAAGGCTAAATGACAAATATATAGAACAAGTTAATTACTGAATCTTACCTGAAAATTAATGAGAATTTTCAAGTTACTTAAAACTATTTTTGGAATGTGACTTCTATTGATTCTGCAGTAGAACTTAGTATTTTTCAATGCAAAAATGCCCCCCAATACTTCGACAATCAAATCAAAATTCTCTATACCTACTATAATATACCATGTTCTTGAGATAATCAAGATGCCTTATTCTTACATATAGAGCACTTAAGACATACAGGTTTGTCAATCTTAAACTACATAATTCCGTGTATTTATAATTTCTTACAATTGGTTACACTATACAACAAACGATCCATTAGAAAGGAGTGTCATTCGGAATGCAGAAAGAACGCAAGCATGAAATGGGGCCGGGAGGATTCTGTATATGTACCAAATGCGGAGAGGGGACAATGCACCAGAAGGGTATTCCTTGTATTGAGGCAAGATGTCCGAAATGTGGTGCAAAAATGGTCAGAGAGGGTTCCGAACATCACCGGCTTATACAAGAAAAGAAAAATTCTGTCTTATAATAAAACGGAGCCATACTCTAATTCTAACTGTGAGCAAAACCACAGAAAATATGAAATACGACTACAATCACAAAATAAAGGATGTTGTGCTTGTTACGGATGACAAAGAACGAATTAAATCAAAAATGACGAGTTTTATTCTTAAGTTATTGCGCACCAATGGACTCAATCCCATTGCAACCAAACATTTTGATGGTGACCAAGTACGAGAAAACAAGGAGTTCTATTTCCATAGAGACAGAGAAATCTTTAAGAAAAGTTTCGAATACTTAACCGAACCTGTCTCTATTAAAACCCTTCTAAACTTCAGCAGGCAAAATCCTGAACTCCAAGAAGCTTTAAAACAAGACCCATTATCCCTTATGGAAATACTATGGCAAGAGTATCAAAAAAGATTTCATCAACCGGACCGCTTGCATGAAATCGTGGAGCACTATGAAGTTGGTCAAAAATTTGCCGCAAAATTTCCTGATGCACATGTTTTAACTGTTTTGTTTTTTCACAAGGTAATTTCTCCCAAATTGCAAAGCAATGGAATATTAAATTACCATTCTGTTGGAAGGGGGTTCTATGGATATGGCTCATGCAAGCCGATTGAACCGGAAATCGGGTCCCCCGGAAGGGCAAAGATCTTGATATCTGCCAACGCAGTATCGAATTGAGCTTTCGAAAAGAAAAAAGCATTTGCCCGGCGGGTATTCTTTCATGAATATTGGGGTCATGCCATCAATGGACTTGACGACCATTTTAATATACCGATGAACTGGTGTGTAATGTCGGTTCCGCCATCTCTGAATGCCTTTGTTAAAAAAGCGCAGAATGATAGGAAACCGGTTTTTTGTAAAAAATGTTTAGAAAAAATGGACTATTTACCGGAAATTTCCACATAAATGATAATATGCACATGATGGATAAGGGATTTAATAATCATAAAACGATTACACCGAAAAAGGGCCGGATATTTATGCTCGTTTTTCTGTCCACACTTGTTTTTTTAATATGTTCGGCACGTTCCAAAGAAATTAAGGATAATAACATAGATTTAGCTATTCATACTCAGCTAAGAAACGATAAAATTGTACCCGTAGATATGATTGATGTGATAACCGAAGAAGGTATTGTTACAATGACAGGAACGGTCAACAATTTATTGTCCCGTCAACATGCGGCCAAGATTGCTCGAACCGTTAGAGGTGTAAGGTCTGTAATTAATAGAATTAAAGTGCGATCCTTTGAGCGCACAGACGAACAAATTCGTTTGGATGTTGAAAAGGCCTTGAAGGACGATCCTGTTGCGGACATATATAATCTATCCGTAACTGTTCAAAATGGGGTTGTAAAGTTAAACGGCCGCTTAGACTCGTGGATTGAAGAAGAGTTGTGTCTGCAGATCGCCAAAGGAGTGAAAGGGGTCAGAAAAGCCATTCCAAATTTTAAGGTGCTCATGAAGGCCCGGCGATCAGACAGGGAAATTGTGTCTGAAATTAAGCGCAGGCTGGCATGGGATGTGTGGGTTGATGAAGACATGATCAGTGTGAAGGTAAGGAAAGGCGATGTTTTTTTGAGCGGAATGATAGGTAGTTTAGATGAGAAAATAAAGGCTTATCGAGATGCTTGGATTGCGGGTGTTCAATCCGTCACGGACGATGACTTATTCGTGGATGGGTCAAAACATAATAATATGCGCCGCCGGATAGCATATACCCTAATATCGGATGAAAAAATAAGAAATGCGATAAAAGATGCTTTTTCCTACGACCCCAGAGTTTCACCGTTTAATTTGAATGTTTCTGTAAACATCGGTTCGGTTACGCTTACAGGCTATGTGCAAAACTTGAAAGCCAAGCGTGCCGCTGAGCAGGATGCAAAAAACACCGTCGGCGTTTGGCACGTCAAAAATCACTTAAAAGTGAGACCAGACATTAGACCAAATAAAAATCCTATGTCCTCTGTTGATACTAAAACCCTAAAACTTTCCGCCCTTTATAAGCAGGGAATGAGCAATGAAAATTCAACATTTAGAAAGTATTTTTGAAAGAGATAAACCATGCTTTGCACAGAGAAAGAAGTCAAAATAGTTATTGTAAATTTTATATCTAATAATCCAGGTATTGAAGGTTCCAAGATTTATGTCAGCTTCGATACCGGCACTGTTACACTTAAAGGTTTTGTTAGAAAATACCGGCAGCGAAATAAAATCGAGAATTTGGTCTTAGAACTTCCAGAGGTGCTGGACGTCAAAAATGAATTGATCGTCATTCCCAGTGAAAAGATTGACGACGAAATCATTGCCCAGAAAATCATTGACGAACTCAGAGAGCATTATCATCTCGAAATCAGCAACTTTCTGATTGAGGTTTCTAACGGAGTGATAACGCTTGCCGGCACGGCCCCTGATTTAGCTTCAAAAGTTTATGTTTACGTTGCTGCGGCTCAGGCTTCCGGTGTGCTGAACGTCGTTAATAACATTAATGTCAGTTCGAGGTAGACGTAAATAGAAAAATCAAAAAACGGAAAATTTTCAGGCTTTTTTAAAAATGTTGATGCATTGTTAATTCATAAGGGGGTACCAATGAGTGAAGCTAAAGAAGGTGAAAAGGTAAAAATACATTTTACGGGAAGGCGAGAAGACGGGACCGTATTCAGCACTTCAAAAGAAGATGAGCCGGTTGAATTTGTCATTGGAGAAGGCAGTATTATTCCAGGAGTAGAAAAAGGTGTCATTGGAATGGGAGTGAGGGATAAAAAAACAATTACCGTACAACCCAAAGAGGGTTTCGGGCTGGTAAAAAAAGAACTGATCAAGATTGTAGAGAAGAGCGAATTTCCCGAAGACCTTAGACCCAAAATTGGATTACAGGTTCAACTGAGGAACCCGGATGGTGATACCATCAATGCGAATGTTGTTGACTTAAAAGGGGATACCGTTTTTTTGGATGCCAACCATCCGCTGGCCGGGCAGACGTTAAAACTGGATATAGAACTGATCGAAATTCTAAAATAAAAAAATCATGCTATGGTTTCGTATGGTTATCTGAACCGATTTTAATCTTTTTGAATAAATGGGCTGGGTAATTTTAAAAGAATTTATTGTCGCGTTTTTGATTGCGGCGGTTTTGAGTATCGTCTATGCATGGGTCACCAAAAGCAAAAGAAGACGGACCGGTTTCTTTGGGTTTTTTCTCATAGTTCTTATGGCTACGTGGGCCGGCGGCATCTGGATTCAACCTTCAGGCACGGCAACAGGGCAAATCAATTGGTGGCCCTTTATCATTGTCGGGATAACATTTGCGCTTTTGATTGCAGTTTTCGGACCCCGGAAACCCCCTGAAGGACGTCACGAAACCCTGGAAAAACTCGATGAGATGGCCCGCGGAAAAGCGCTGGAAGAACTTACCTATACAGTCCTAAAATTAATCTTCTGGTTTGTCTTCGCTATTATGGCTTTCGCCATTCTTTTCCGTTATGCAACACGTATTTAAGGAGTCGGTAATAAATATATGGTGCTCAAGTGGATAGCTTGGAAATATTATTTGTGGAATAACAATACAACCCCAATAGCCCGAAGACCTCCATCCGCATACTGGGGGCGGCTACATGTGAGACAGCCAGCAAGGATGGACAGCCACCGAATGGGTAATGATGATTCGCAATCTTTTTGTACGTGAAGAAGGACGTGGATTGATTTTATGCTCTGGCATTCTACCCGAGTGGCTGCAAACAGAATCGCCTATTCGTTTCGGTCCTACTCTGACAATTTTTGGAAAATCAGTATAAAAATCGTTCAAATCGACCATAAGCTAGCCGTTTCTATTAATGCAGAGCATAAGCACATTCCAGCTCAAGTCGAAATTAACCTTCCGGGATATCAAAGTCTGCCGGTTAAAAATTAGAGAGGGGTCTATCACCTGAATACGATAAAAGACCTCACGATCACGAGATGACCGGTCTGTCCCCACCGAGAAACATCGTCAGGAAATTTAACCAGTATGGTTTTTACGTGTAAATCTGGCGCTAAATCTTGAACCTCATGTGGTAGGCGAAATTCTTTCGCAGATAACCTGTTTTAACTAACGGCATGGAAGGGACAGCTTCACCCGAGTACCCTTGCCGATTTCAGAAGAGATCTCAAATTTTCCATTACAAACTATAGCACGATCGTTCATCCCTCTTAAACCGAATCCACCGAATGAATCCGGATTAGACGGGATATCCTCCGGATCAAATCCGCAGCCGTTATCCGTCACGCATAGTTCTATACAATCGTCGGTTTCAATCAGATTCAGGTTTATCTTATCGGCCCCACCGTGCTTGAAGGCATTGGTCATCCCTTCTTGTATGACGCGAAAAATCGCAATCTTAATTAGATCGGATATACTGTCCTCCTCGATCTCAAGTCGGGTAATGATCCGCGCGTTTTGATGATATTTACCCTGCTCCCGACAATACCAGCGAATAGTTCCTGATAATCCCAGGTCTTCCAGCACGGAGGGCATCAGATGATTAGAGATTCTACGAACTTCTATGATGGTATCCTTAATATTGGCGAGAATCTTTTCCAGCGAACAAATGCTATCCCGGAGACCGCTGTCCATAGACATCAGTTTCTGTTCAAGAGCTAATTTAATGGCCGCCAGATTACCGCCCACACTATCGTGAAGCTCTTTGGCCACCAATTTGCGCTCGTTTTCCCGAGACTCAATTATTTTGTGTGAAAGCAATCGCAGCTTATCCTCGGATTCGCGTAGCTTTTTTTCCGTCTTCTTGCGATTGCTGATATCGATAAAGGAAGCCATTTTACCGAGGATACGGCCCTGTTTATCCCTTGCCTCCGACAAGGAGACTTCCACCGGAAAAACCGAGCCGTCTTTATACTCAACTATGGCTTCCCCGGTTAGGCCGCCGCCAACCTCGACGATACACCTTACATCGTCGAACTGCTTAACTCTGTCTGAAACAAAAAGACCAGACGCATCTTTACCGAGGATTTCCTTTATTTCACCATATCCAAATATTCTCAAAAAAGCAGGATTTGCATAGGAAACGGTTCCCTTATTGTCGGTAATAATAATACCGCTTGCAGCCGAATCCAGGACATCTTTAAAAAAATTGACCGCAAGTTCTTGCTCAACGTTTTTGATTTCCGGTATATTGATGAAAGTCATGGCATTCTTTCAGATATTCCAAATTAGTCTGATGTACATGCTTATAATTTCGAAAAGTGGCCGGAATTGGATTCATTAATCTGTTAAAAGGCATTCGAATGAAACCCCGGACCTATACTTTGTATTTACCAAAATCTTCGGGTTTTAGGTTACTTAGATATTCTGCACGCTTTTTTCCTTCCTCGCTGGTATCGAATATTTTAGTATCACCATTCATTTGTTTGAATTTTTCAAAAACTCTATCATCCACATATATCAGAGCATCAGATCGAAGTGCGATGGCAATTGCATCGCTGGGGCGGGCATCTAAACTGAAACTACTCTCTTCGGATAAAAAGTTTATTTTGGCATAATAAATATTTTCTTTTAAATCATATATCTCAATATTCGAAACAGTTATTTTCAGACTTTCGATGAAATTTTTAAAAAGGTCGTGAGTCATTGGACGGTCGAATGTAAGTTTTTGTAAAGCATTAGCAATTGAGGCGGCTTCGAGAATTCCTATCCATATTAAGATTCCTTTATCATCGTCAATCGACTTTAAAAGAATTATAGGGCTATTAGATTTTTTATCCATTATCATACCAGCTATGTTTACTCTGCAAAGCATAACTTTATTCCCTCTTAAAAAAAATGCTTTTGGCCTCATTTAAAAAGATAAACTTCGATAGAAGATTTCAGCTATGTTAAATAATTTTTAAATCCTCCAAACGTTCCTGAGCAGCTTTTCGACACTCTGGGTTCGAATCTTCTAAAGCTATTTTTGATAGCATAGCAGGGTCCTTTATCTTTCCGATGGCTTCTTTGCGTACTTCGGCAATAAATTTTCCTGTCCTTTTAAGCTTACCCTTATTTAATAAGTAAATATAGCAACTTCCTACAACGATAAATATTAAAGAAACAATTGATAAAATATAACTTCCAGGAGGTTCGGCATTAAGAAATGGTGTATCAATCAATGATGAAATAAGAAAAAATAAACCGACAACAACTGAATAACCTGTCACCAGATATGGAAAGGCCTTTTGTATGTTCATTACATTCTCCCCCTTACGATAGAACCATTCTTGAAAAAGCATAATTTAATCTGAATATTTATTAATTCTAACTTTATAGTTTTTAAATAAGGGGAATTATGTATTTTGTATAAAAATTAGGGTAGGTAAGATGTTTTAATTTTTGGTTCGTGAAAATTTATATTGAAGTATGGTATGAGTGAACAGAACTTCTTATTTCAAGATGAAACTCCCCGCACCAAGCTGCGGAGAATTAAGGCGAAGGCGAAAAAATTCTATCTATAGAAATTTTATGTGTGAAAAGTTTTCGTTTTAAAGCTTTATACCCATTCTGTATCCAAACTCTTTTATTTACCGTGATTATTCTATTATCAAAGGATTGCTGTTAAATGTACTCACCATTTATGATCACAAAGTTGATTCTTTTTCAGACATATCTTTGGAACTAAGAGATATCTTTGGAACTAAGAGTAAAGAAAAAAATTCATTGTTAACATAAAGGGTTAGGTTTTTTCGTCGATTGATATACGTAAAATAATAAAGAAAAAAATTCGAAAGAATACATAATTACCCTTATATACATTTTCAGCGAGCATTTTTATAAAAAGCCCGAAAAAGTTGGTTGGTATTTATCATGTTATCAAACACAACTTTAAATATTACTTTATTCCGCTCTTTAAAAAAGAATGCTTGTCATCTCAATTGCTTTCAGAAGGTTAAAAGGAGATATTTATGGACCTGCTTAAACAGATTGTCCTCGGCAATTCCCTTGAAAAGTGGCTGCTTGCCGCGGGCATCGCCGTCGTCGGAACCGTTATTTTAAACATTTTTACAAAAATTCTGGCACGTGGTTTTAATTCCTTGAACAAAAAAGTGCCGAGTGATTTCCCCCAGTTCCTTGCTGAAATGTTTCGCCGAACGAAAAAAACAATCTTGTTCTTAATAATACTCTATGTGGCGAGTACAGTATTGCAGTTACCGGCCACGTTGGCTAAGTTTTTACGGTATATCGCCGTGATTTTGGTTGGTATTCAGGTCGGTATTTGGTCCAGTTTTTTCGTCGTCAAACTCGTATCCGAATATGTGATTCAAAAGACCGACAAAGATGAAGTGCCATCAGGCATCGCAGTAGCCACGCTAATTGCCAGAGTTACCGTCTGGGCATTTGTTATTTTGCTCGTCCTCGACAATCTGGGCTTCAATATTACGACACTTATCGCCGGGCTCGGTGTTGGGGGTATTGCTGTTGCCATGGCATCTCAAAGTATCCTTGCGGATCTGTTTGCCTCGCTTTCAATTCTTTTGGATAAGCCCTTTAAGGTCGGCGATTTCATCATTGTAGGGGATCTGCTCGGATCGGTTGAAAATATCGGTTTAAAGACCACGCGATTGCGAAGTCTAAGCGGTGAGCAGCTCGTTTTTTCAAATGCTGATTTGCTGTCCAGCCGAATTCGGAATTATAAACGCATGCAAGAACGTCGTGTGGTGTTTACTGTTGGCGTTGAGTATAGCACTGCCTCTGACAAACTCAAACGTATCCCCCAGATGATCAAAGACATCGTACAATCGATTCAATCCACACGCTTTGACCGTTCTCATTTTATGAGTTACGGTGATTTTTCACTAAATTTCGAGACAGTCTATTATGTCCTTTCCTCTGATTACAACACCTATGCTGATATACAACAGGAAATTAATATCAAATTATTCGAAAAATTTGAAGATAAGCAGATCGTTTTTGCCTTCCCGAGCCGCACTATTTATTTCGCTGATGAGCAAAAAACCAGTTAAGAAGTCAGCTTATTGTTTCATAAGATTTTGAAGTTGTTAGCAAATTTTGAAGCGGTTGATAAATATTTTGGCAGCTCAGCCACCAATAATCAGAAAAGCAACGTAATGCCATAATTATTAATCCAGCATTTGATAATGACAGTAATACTGGCGAGATATTTCTTGGTCCATTTTGGTTATACATTTTTAATTTTTGGCAATTAAAAATGGAGTACATAAAAAAGACTTTTACTTTTTAGTAAAACAGCTTTTTACCCTGTGTTTATAAGAAGAATTGACGAATCCAATCTCTTTACCGATTTTAGGAAGGATAAGAATTTAAAAAGCCCACCGAAAAATACTTATCCAGTTTCCTTGGAATACGTAATTTACCCCATATAAATCGGTCACAATATTCATTAACTTATTGTTTATAAATATGAAACAGATAGGAGAGATAAAATAAATTTGGTCGAAAAATTGGAAATTGAAAACAAGGACTTGCTGAAACCTCAAGATGATAGATAAAAATCAGAAGATAACACGGGCTACCATACCATCCCGCTTTCGATTGATGGCGGTTGGAGCCATTTCCCAGGAGGAACTGAAAAATATCAATACACATCAGCTTAAGATATTCTTAACAGAATTAGACCCGAAAAATTGGCCACCGGAAATCTATCACCTCAAAAAGTATGTTCGTGAAAAACAGGATGCTTAGGCCGTGAAAGAGAATTGTTTGGAACCGTTTTTAGTTCTATTCATCATTATAAGAAATGGGGAGTTCCAAGCGAAAGCGAACAAATGGGCACGGTTGTTAAGAAAAGAAGAAAGAAAATAAGAAAACATAAACATAGGAAGAAGTTGAAAAGGACTCGCCATAAGCGGAGGAAAAAGAAATAGTGCATCTGGTTTTCAATCATGACTATGACAGGGACATGTGTATAACCTTATTTACCTCACAAATCTATGATGCAAACTTGCATTTGTTTTTATTAGGCATATTTTTTATGTTGATTTTAATGTTTTCTACTGATTAGAATTAATAAAACAACCATTAATAGAAAAAAATGTCTTCCGCAATATGTCTGTTTAGCGATTTAGATCGCACTATTTTACCCAATGGATCTCAGGAAGAATCGCCTCGGGTAAGGTCTGTGCTGTGGCGACTCGCAGAACGTCCGGAAATGACGCTGGTTTACGTTACTGGACGGAATAAAATACTCATCATGGATGCCATTAAAGAGTTTGCCATACCCGTGCCGGATTTTGCCATCGGAGATGTGGGAACTACGCTCTATCGGGTTACGAATGGCAAGTGGGAAATGACGGCAAGCTGGTCTCGGCATATCGGAAAAGATTGGAAAGGTCTGGTGGGGCATGACCTAACCGGACTGCTGGATGATTTTGATGAGATACGATTGCAGGAACCTGAAAAACAAAACCAATATAAATTGAGCTATTATGCTGATCGAACGGTTAATCACTACCGCCTGGTTGATAAAATTCGCCGCCGTCTCCAGGCCAAAGGTATCAATGCCGGTATAATTTGGAGCGTTGATGAACCCAACGAACTGGGGTTAATCGATATTCTTCCTGAGCATGCGACCAAATTGCATGCCATAAAATTTCTTTTACAGACCCAAGGAATTCATAAACAGCGTGCCGTTTTTGCCGGCGACAGCGGCAATGATCTGGATGCACTGACAAGCAATTTGCAGGCCATTTTGGTCAAAAATGCATCCAAAAATGTACGGAAAGAAGCTATGAAAATACTGTCACACAAGCAGATGACGGACCGTCTGTATCTGGCCCGGGGCGATTTTTTCGGAATGAACGGCAATTATACCTCCGGCGTGCTCGAAGGTTTGGTCCGTTTTTTCCCTGAAACCGAGCAGTGAATAAGAGAGGCGATATATGATTCTGGTTGTCGGTGAAATTTTGTTCGATGTGTTTCCGGATTACAAGCGCCTGGGGGGTGCCCCCTTTAATTTTGCCTTTCATTTGAGGAATCTCGGGATGCCCACTCGCTTTATAACCCGAATCGGTAATGATGCTGATGGAAAAGAAATTCTACAACAATTAAAACAGTACGGATTTATTACTGATGATATTCAGGTTGATGACAAGCACAGTACCGGCAAAGTCATGGTGAAACTTGACACCAAAGGAGTGCCGGAATTTAACATCCTGCCCGGTGTAGCCTATGACCATATCGTATTTAATCCATCAATTACATCATTGCTTAATGAAAACACCAAGCTTATCTATTTCGGCTCTCTTATTCAAAGAAGCAAATGTGGTTTTAAAACTCTGCAGAAAATTCTTTCCCAAAGGAACCAAAATACCAAGTGCCTTTATGATATCAATTTAAGACCGCGATGCTTTACCAAAGCGATAATTATAGAATCGTTCAAACAAACCCATGTGCTTAAATTAAATGATGAAGAACTTGAAATTATAAAACAGATGTTCGATCCTGAAAAGAAATCCAGAGCATTTATCGAGTTTCTCATGATAAAATTCGACATTGAAATGATATCACTAACAAAAGGCGAAAATGGAAGTTGTCTGTATATAAAAGATAAAGAATATTGCATAGAGCCGAACAGAACCCGGAAGATCGTTGATACCGTGGGAGCTGGAGATGCTTATGCGGCAATTCTCGCGATAGGTTATCTTAATAAGTGGCACCCCGAACGAATTCTTATGGTTGCGACAGATTTTGCATCAATCATCTGTGAAAATGAAGGCGCTGTTCCTTCATCGAAAAGATTCTATGAGAAAAATATAACGCTGACCAAGGAAATTATCAATGAATAAAAACAAATTATATATTCAGATGTTTAGTATTCATGGCTTGCTGAGAGCCGAAAGTATGGAACTGGGCCGCGATGCGGACACCGGAGGACAGATCAACTATGTTATGGAGTTGGGTCGGCATTTAAGCCAGGTAGAAGACATCGGAAAAGTCGATCTTTTCACCCGACTGATTGTAGACAGAGCTGTTTCCGAAGATTATGGGAAGCCTATTGAGGAAGTAAATGATAAATTTCGTATTATTAGAATTCAATGTGGGGGCCGCAAGTATTTTCGCAAGGAATTGTTATGGCCGCATTTAGATGAATACATTGATAAAACCATCAAATTCATCAAACCTCAGGAGGCAATTCCTGACATCGTACATGGTCACTATGCCGATGCCGGGTATGTGGCCATGCAACTTGCCCGTATTTTCGGAATACCCTTTATATTTACAGGTCATTCTTTAGGCAGGGCCAAAAAGCAAAAGCTCATAAACGAAGGCATGAAGGAAACAGAAATTGTCAAAAAGTACAAAATCGACCACCGTATTTCTGTTGAAGAAGAGGTCATGAATTATGCGGATCTGATCATCGCAAGCACCACTCAGGAAGTTAATAAACAGTATGGCGTGTACCAACGCAAGAAATTGTCGGATTTTAGAGTCATTCCCCCAGGAATTGATATTGAAAAATTTTATCCTTATTATCACGACATTCTGCCGGAAAGCGAAAAATCCGAAACCGAGATGTATGCCCAGGCATCTATTTTACAGGAGTTGAACCGTTTTTTCATTCATCCTGAAAAACCTCTGATTTTAGCACTCTGCCGACCGGACAAACGAAAAAATATTTCAGGACTCGTCAAGGCTTATGGCGAGGACCAGGAACTCCAAGCAATGGCCAATCTGGCTATTTTTGCAGGAATCCGAAAAGACATCGAAGCAATGGAAGAAAATGAAAGAGATGTGCTTACTAACATGTTGCTGCTCATGGACAAATATGATTTATATGGTAAAATGGCCATTCCCAAAAAGCATGACTTCGAATATGAGGTTCCTGAGCTGTACCGTGTGGCCGCGAATAAAAAAGGCGTATTTGTCAACCCTGCATTGACCGAACCTTTTGGTCTAACCCTGTTAGAAGCTTCTGCCACGGGGCTTCCTGTCGTTTCAACGAATGACGGCGGGCCGGAAGATATTATCACCAATTGTAGAAACGGTATTTTGATCGATCCGACAAAGGCACAGGAAATAGCTGGCGGTATTAAGAAAATTTTATCAGATAATGACAGCTGGAATCAATTTTCAAAAAACGGGATAATGAAAGTTCGAGAACACTACACATGGAAAAGTCATGCCTTAAAGTACGCCGAAGAAATAAAACGACTCGTTGCAGCGGAAGAAGCTCCGGACATGCAAACCGCTATACCCTCGGATTCGATTGGAAGGCGATTGTTAAGTCTTAACTATTTTTTGATGACTGATATCGATGACACGCTGATCGGCATGAAAAACGATCATCTCAAAGACTTACTAAATCTGCTAAAAGAAAATTACAAGTATATTGGCTTTGGTGTTGCCACCGGACGCAACGTTGAATCTGCCGTTGAATTTCTGAAACTCCATGGTGTGCATCATCCGGATGTGATCATTTCATCTGTAGGAACAGAAATTTACTACAGTAAGTTCTTGCATTATGGTAAAGGCTGGGAGAGCCACATTTCGAGCCAATGGGACAGAAAGAAGATCGTCACGCTTCTCAAGGATTTCGATTTTTTGGAATATCAGGAAGATTCAAACCAGACATCATTTAAAATAAGCTATAACATGCCCCCTGCCAAAGATCGATTGGCCAGGATCCACGACTTATTGTTAAAAAACAGGTGTCGTTATAATATGATTTACTCACAACAAAAGTATTTGGATATCCTGCCATACCGCTCTTCCAAGGGTAAAGCCATAAGATATCTGAGTTACAAGTGGGATATTCCATTGAGAAAATTTCTGGTTTGCGGTGATTCCGGAAATGATGAAGAGATGCTACGAGGTGAACCCCTTGCCGTTGTTGTGGGTAACCACAGTAAGGAGCTTGAAAAGCTTAAAGGAGGGAAAAATATATATTTTGCAAAACAAACGTGCGCGGGCGGTATTATAGAGGCAATAGAACGTTATAAATTGATCCGGAAAGCAAGAGGTTATAACGAGCAGTTATGAGAAATCAACTAACATCCATTATTACTAAAAATGACAGAAAAAGTTTTAGAGAATATATTACATTCCTTACAAACCAGGAAAAGAAATTCTTCCCGAGAAATGACGTCATTCAAATCTTTCGACAATACTGTGATGTCACTAAGAAGACCAAAAGATTCCGCGAAAAATCATCCATTTTTAATTTTATAAAGAAAATTCAAGAATCTTTTATTATACATGAACATATCGCGGTCATGCATCGGTATGCTGTTGCAAAATACCGGTTCTTTCTCATCCGTAACGATGGAGAATATATAGAAGAGATCGATAGTTCCATACACCTGGACCTGAAAGATCAGCATGGATTGATAGAACAGAAAAATGTGACCCACCCCCATATAGATTTCATGCCGTTTTACGATTACTCACCTTCAATAAAAGACAGCCGGTCAATCGGTAACGGAATACGATTTCTTAACCGTTATTTATGCAGCAATATATTCAACAACCCGAACGAGTGGAACGAAAAGCTATTTGAGTTCATAAAATTGCACAAATTTAAAGAACAGCAATTATTGGTAAACGGCGACTTGATAAATAATTTTAAAACTTTTTTTGGCAAAATTGAAAAAATAAAAGAATGGCTTGAAACCAGAAAACCTGAAACCCCGTATTCGGCTGTAATGACCAAGATGAAAAAAACAGGATTCGAAGCCGGCTGGGGAAACACGGTGGGCAGAATCATCGAGACCATACAGTTTCTGATCGATCTTGTAAATGAACCCACGGATTATTTATTGGAAAAGTTCATATCGTGCGTTCCCATGCCCCTTATATCAAAGGTCGCGATTATATCTCCTCACGGATGGTTCGGCCAAACCGATGTTCTCGGAAAGCCGGATACCGGCGGGCAGGTGATCTATATTCTTGATCAGGTCCGTGCCCTTGAAAAATATTTAAAAAAAACCATTCAATTAACCGGTCTTGATGTTGAACCAAAGATAATTGTTGTAACAAGGCTTATACCTCAGGCAGAGAACACAACCTGTAATCAGAAAAAGGAAAAAATATTTCAGACCCATAACGGGTTTATTCTTCGAATACCTTTCAGAGACAATGATTACAACATCGTAAAACATTGGATCTCACGTTTTAAAATCTGGCCCTACCTCGACGCTTTTGCCGATGATGCTTCGACCGAACTTGTCAGTGAGTTTTCAGGACATCCTGATCTTATCATTGGGAATTATTCGGACGGAAACCTTGTGGCTTCATTACTTTCAGATAAATTTGACGTGATTCAATGTACCATTGCTCATGCACTTGAAAAGAACAAATATCCTTTTTCTGATCTGTATTGGCAAAAAAAGGAAAATGACTACCACTTCTCGCTTCAATTTATCGCAGACATTCTTTCGATGAACAAATCGGATTTTATTATTACAAGCACCCATCAGGAAATCACCGGAACGGAAGATACCATGGGTCAATATGAATCCTACCAATTCTTTACCTTGCCCGGTCTCTATCAGGTTGTAAGCGGTATTAACCTTTTTTCTCCCAAATTTAACGTAATTCCACCGGGTGTAGATGAAAATCTTTATTTTCCCTACTACATCAAGGAAAAACGGATAAAGAGTAAAACCATGCAATGGGAAAATCGGCTTTTCCATGAAAAGTCGGAAGACATCTATGGACAACTGGACAGACCGGAAAAACTGCCGATTTTTACAATGGCCCGATTTGATAAAGTAAAGAACATCACAGGCCTTATCCAGGCATTCGGTATTAGCAAAGCACTGCAGCAAAACTGTAATCTTATTTTTGCGGCAGGAACAATTCATATTGAAGAATCCAAAGATCTTGAAGAAAGGGAAGAAATCCATAAAGCTTACGATCTAATTGAACGCTACAATCTCCATGGCAAATTTCGTTGGTTACCCAGCATCAATAAACTTGATACGGGTGAAGTTTATCGAATCATCGCAGATCATGGCGGTATGTTTGTACAACCCGCCCTTTTTGAAGCTTTTGGCCTCACTATCATTGAAGCAATGGCCTCGGGGCTGCCAACATTCGGGCCAAAATTTGGTGGACCGCTCGAGATTATTGAATATGGTGTCAATGGACTTCTACTGAATACGAGTAAACCTGAGCTTATCGCCAAAAGCCTCGAAAGCTTTATTGAAACGTGCAATACGGATAAAAGTTACTGGTCGATGATCTCTGAAAACGGTATCCAAAGAGTCGAAGAACATTTTAACTGGAAATCATACAGTGAGCGTTTGATAAATCTCACAAAACTTTATGGGTTCTGGCGATATTCAGTATCAGGTAAGGGAAGAATTAAGTTAGACAGGTATTGTGACTTTATATATCATTTTCTCTTTAAAGAGCGAGCAAAAAATCTTGAAAAATCTATTACCCAAAAGCAACACTTCAATACACCTGGCAAACTTTTCAAGAGGCGTTAATGAACTCTGGCACCCATCATTTTTACCCAGCCTGCCCCGTAAGTCCCCGTGAAAGTACCGGGACAGGCCGGCAGATCTTACCGGGGTGAAACTTTTTTTCTATTTTACCGGGGCCATTACTCCATTATTCCATTATTCCAATTGGGCCTGCCCGCTCGTGCCTCAGGCCGCCTTGCCTTACTCGGCTGGCGGGCGAGCTTGCAATGGCAGGCGGGGCGAAGCCCCTAAGTTCAATTTCGGGATTCAAGAAGGCTTGAACTATTTCTTTTTATTGACATTAAACAATTCGGATTGTATTTGAAATGTGAAAGAAAGGAGAACCTATGCTCATTGTGGGAGAAAAAATCAACACGAGCCGGAAGCGTATTGCTGAAGCGGTCGAAAAACGAGATGCTTCATTCATCGGCAAGGTTGCCCAAAGCCAGGCACAAGCAGGCGCCCATTATATTGACGTAAATGCCGGAACTTTTTTGGAAAAAGAAGCCGATTGCCTGTGCTGGCTGGTAGAAGCCGTCCAATCTGCTGTAGACCTGCCGCTCTGTCTGGACAGCCCGAATCCGGATGCCCTAACCGAGGCCATAAAACATCACAACGGCGAGCCGATGATCAATTCTATTTCCTTAGAGAAAGATCGTTTTTCTTCTCTTCTTCCTGTGGTCGCCAGTCACCCCTGCTGTGTCGTTGCGCTATGTATGGCTGAAACGTCAATGCCCGCTACCGTGGAAGAAAGAGTGCAAGTCGGATCAGAGCTTATACAAAAACTTACCGGCCAAGGAATTCCCGTGGAAAAGATCTACGTGGACCCACTGGTGCAGCCTGTTTCGGTTGACACCCGTATGGGCAATGCCATATTAGAAGCCATCCGTAACATCATGAACGATTTTCCGGGGGTGAACACCATCTGTGGTCTTTCCAATGTTTCCTTCGGCCTTCCGTCTCGTCGTCTCATCAATCGAAACTTTTTGGCTCTCTGTATGGCTTACGGCCTGTCTGCCGCCATTTTAGACCCCTGCGACACGGAACTGATGTCAACACTACTTGCCATTGAGATGCTTCTCGGTCGCGATGAATATTGCGAAAACTTTATAGACGCGTATCAAAACGGCCGATTAACCATGGGATGAGACTTTGAGTAATTTTTTAATACGTTTTGAGAAATTAAAAATAACAAACTTGCCCACTAACAATAAAATGCAACATGCTATCAAAAGGGGGAGATGACTATGAGTGACATTAAGGCATTAAATGAAGCAGTAATCAAGGGGGACATTCAGACAGCTGTATCGCTGACCCAGAACGCAGTGGATGCGGGCACAAAGGCTCAAGAAGTTCTTGATCAAGGCCTCATTGCTGCAATGGATCAGGTTGGCGACAAATTTGCAAAAGGAGAGATGTTTGTTCCGCAAATGTTACGTTCTGCCAAAGCCATGCAAGAGTGTCTGAAGCTGATCAAACCACAGTTTCAGGAGGGAGATCTCACGTCCAAAGGGAAAGTGGTCATCGGTACCGTAAAGGGAGATTTGCACGATATCGGGAAGAACCTGGTTGCCATGATGATGGAGGGCGCAGGATTTACCATCACCGATCTAGGGGTTGATATTTCGGCGGATACGTTTGTACAAAAAGTGCAGGAGGTTGAACCCGATATCCTGGCCATGTCGGCGTTACTGTCCACAACCATGCCGGGTATGCGAGAAACCATAGAGACACTCCAGAAAGCCGGGATCAAGGACAAAGTGATGGTGATGATTGGCGGGGCACCGGTTACGGCCAATTTTGCCAGTGAAATCAAGGCGGATGCTTATGCACCCGATGCGGGATCTGCCGTGATTGAAGCTAAAAAGGTACTCGGCATTTCCTGAACCCCAAACCATTCAAACAAGGAGTAACGCATGAAACCTATGGAGATTCCCACATTTCAACCTCGGCTTAAGGTCTTAAACCGTGATCAAACCCTGGCAATACATGCTGCGGCCCTGGAGATTCTCGATAAAACGGGCTTTAAGATGGAACACCCCGACGCCAGGGAAATACTTGTGGATGCCGGATGCCGGATTTTAAACAACGATTGGTTACGGATGCCGTCTTACCTTGTCGAAGAGGCTCTGAGATCCGCCCCGACACAAATAACGCTTTATGACCAGAAGGGGAACAAAACAATGCCTCTTGCCAATGGCAACTTTTTTTATGGAACCGGTTCAGATGCCACGTTTACCTTGGATCTGGAAACCGGTGACCGCCGGCGTGCGGTCAAAAAAGATGTCGGAAACTTTGCCAGGTTGGTGGACGGGCTTGAGAACATCGCTTTTGCCATGTCGATGGGTAACCCCGAGGATGTGCCCATCGAATATATTTATGTGTATGTTTTTGCCGAAATGGTTAAAAACACCAACAAACCGATTGTATTCATCGCGGACAGTGGTAAAGACATCGCCAAAATATATGATATTGCATGTCAAGTGGCCGGAAGCGAAGATGCCCTTCAAAGAAAGCCTTTCATACTAAATTATTCGGAGGCCATCAGTCCCCTGCGTTTTCCTGAAAACGTCATGGAACGGCTTATGTTCTGCGCCGAAAAAAAGATTCCCGTCTGCTTTCCGTCCGGTTCAAACGCAGGCGGCGGGGCACCGGTCACCCTTGCCGGGGCCATGGCGCTGGGAATCGCTGAGAATTTGGTGGGGCTCGTCGTTCACCAGTTGGTCGGTAAAGGATCGCCGTTTCTCTTCGGTCCCAACGTCAGCACCCTGGATATGAAGTCCAGCGTAGTTTCGTATGGTTGCCCGGAGTGGAGTCTCACTCAGGCCGCACTTGCGGATATGCGTGACGAGATATACGGCCTGCCCATATGGGCATTTGCCGGTGCTTCGGATGCAAAGGTCATGGATGCCCAGGCAGGGGCGGAAGCCATGTTTTCCATCATTACCGCCCTGCTGTCTCGTTCAAACCTGATCCACGATGTGGGTTTTCTGGAATACGGAAGTACATCTTGTCTTGAGATGGTCACCATGGCCAACGAACTTATCTCCATGAGCAGGTTTTTTGCTGATGGGATACCGGTTACTGACCAAACCCTGGCTATCGATGCCATAGAAAGGGTTGCCAGGGGCGAACCGGGTTCCATATTTCTCACGGATGATCACACCTTTGAGAATTTCATGCAATCTTTGTTTCTTCCCCAACTTCTGGATCGTTCTCGCTATGATTCCTGGAAAAGTGCTGGGGCTATGGATTTTTATAACCGCTGTAATTTGGAGGCAAAACGAATCCTGTCCGAACATCAGGTGGTTCCAAAACCGGATGAAGTGCTCAAGAGAATTAATGAGATTCTTCAAAATCTCTGACTTCAATGTATGGTATTTCTTTGTAAATCAGCAGCATCGGAGAGTTGAATTCATCATGGAAAAGAAATTTCCCTTCAGCAGTCTGTTTAGACCGGAAGATATCAAACAGATAGACCATGCGGGACGACGGATTTTGGAACGTGTCGGGATTAAAATCCATTGCCGATTTTGTCTAGACATGTTGGAAAAAGCGGGCGTTCAGATTGATAATAATGCTCAAATAGCTCGCTTTGAAACTGCCTGGCTGAATGAAATATTGGCACAGGCCCCCTCCGGCTCTGTTCTCTATTCCCGCGACGGTCTCAACGATGTTCATATGGGAGCAGGCCAGGTCAATTTTTCTAACGGCGGCAGGGTGTTTCGAATCCTTGATATGGGGACGGGAGGCTACCGGCTCACCATGCTCAGAGATGTGGCCAACACCGCTGCCCTGGTGAACCAGCTCGATAATATTCGCTTATATATCATATCCTGCCAGGCCCATGACATAGAACAGCAATACTATCATTTGAATGATTTCTATTATGCCCTGAACCACACCACCAAACATGTAATGGGCGGCTGTGATAATCTGGAAGGCGTAAAGCAGATGTGGGAACTCGCCGGTTTTGTAGCGGGAGGAAAAGAAAAGCTCAGACAGAAGCCCTTTGTTTCCGTGATAACCAATCCCATAAGCCCCCTTACCTTTGGGTATGACACCTTAGATATTCTCAAGTTTTGCTGCCAAAACGGCATCCCTGTCACCTGCGCACCGGCGCCCATTTCCGGCACCACTGCCCCGGCTACCCTGGCCGGCACCCTTTCCCAAATGCATGCCGAAGCTTTGGCCGGCGTTGCCATCGCTCAGGTGTGCGCCCCGGGCGCCAGGGTGCTTTATGGTGCGGTACCCTCAACAATGGATTTGCGGAACATGGAATACACCATGGGTTCATTGGAAATGGCATTGATGAACGCTGCCGCGGTTCAACTGGCAAAGCTTTATAATTTGCCCATTTACGCCTCGGCAGGAGTTACCGAGGCCAAGAGGCCCGATATTCAGGCGGGCTGTGAAAAGAGTTTTTCCAATTTAATGGTAGCCATGAGCGGAGCGGATCTCATTCATCTGGCGGCAGGCATGCTCGATTCGGGCAATTCTATTTCTTACGAACAGTATGTTATTGATAATGAAATTATCGGTATGATTTACAAAATTCTATCCGGTATCCGGGTGAGCAGGGAGACGCTCGGTTCCGGCGTAATTGAAGAGGTTGGCCCTGGGGGGAATTATGTCATGGCAGACCACACCGTCAAACATATGATGGAAGAATTCTTCTATCCCGATCTTGCCGTGCGCTGCAATTTCGATATCTGGGAACAAAGGGGTCGGCCCAACATGTTGAGCCAAGCAAAAAAACGGGTTGAAAAAATTTTAAAAGAAAATATGGATGGGCTCTTAGACCCTGAGCTTATTTCTGAGATAAAAGTTCGTTTTCCGGGAATACAAAATATTTAAAACTTAAAGCTCTCGTGAAAAAGCCATTTTTTTGACTTTTTAGGAGACTATCAAAACATGATGGTTTCGTAAAAACATGAGACCTTTGAAAAATGTCCAATTTTGTTCAAGGCCAAGAAAGGCGAAAATTTTAACCACCCCGGAGAAATAGGCTTCGCATTTCACGGGGCAGGCACGAATACATTGGGTATTTTGAGGATTAAAATTTGAGCCTGACGCAGGAATTGGGCAAAAGGGGGCGTTTTGCAGAGGTCTCACATGGATCACAGGGTAAAAGGAGGCAAAAATTTGCTCAATAATACGCCTTATCGCTTGTGGAGTTTTCAGACCTGCCCTTAAGTTACTTCGGCTGGAAGAAAAATATCCGCAATTGCGTGTAACTTTTTTGCCGTCTAATCTGCACCTGTATCCACATACGTTAAAAAAAAACCTGATCGGAGAAATTGTCTCCGCCCGGAAACGAAATGAACGGCCTTTATTGTTATATGGATACTGTGTGCCAGGTATTGAAGAGATCTGTACCCAAAATTGCGCGCATAAGGTTTCCGGACTTCATTGTTATGAAATGCTTCTCGGGAGCGATAGATATGACCAGATCATGGCAAAAACAGCCGGCACCTATTTTTTGGAAAAAGAGCTTATTGTTAACTTCAGGGAATACTGTCTCGAACCTCTGGAACTTTACGACAGTGAAATTCGAAAGTCTTTTTTCAAGCACTATAAAAAACTGATGTATGTGAGACAACCCTCTGATCCGGATTTAGAGGCCGCAGCCAATGAACTGGCCGGATTTTTAAACCTGTCTTTAGAAATAATAGACGCAGATTATTCGCATTTGAACAAAAGACTCATTCATTTGATACACACGGGTATTGCCTGAGATCAGTCAGATTTCCCCCGACCGGGTTCCGGGTAGGATCAGAACACATGAAAAAGCCGAAAAAAAAGAAAAAAACTTCAAAAAAAAGACGCAGCGCTACCGGATTTTTGCCACTCAAAAAGCAAAAAAGTAAATATGTCATGTTAAATGTGCTTCCCGATGACCTGTGGTTGAAACTGCGTAAAGGAACAACCATATGGGAGGCCCTGCAAAAGACCGACGTGGCGCTGGAAAGTGATTGCGGGGGGCTGGGCAAATGCGGGAAATGTAAAATACGAGTCATTTCTTCGGTAAGACCTCCTGTCGCAGAAGAGAAAGAGCTTCTCGACCCGGAGGAGCTGAGAAATGGTGTTCGTCTTGCCTGTCGTGTCAAAATCAGAAAGGACCTTATCATCCATACCGGAGAATCGGATGATGAGCCGATCCTCCACCAGATACTTAAAACCGGCCACAGACCCACGGTTGATATCGATCCCCTTATAAACAAACGACCGGTTGACCTGCCGCCTGAATCCGGCCGTGACGGATTGTCCGATCTGGACCGCGTCAAAGCCGCTATGGGTTCGGAATATAGCGACCTGAAAGCATCCCTTCACTGTCTCCGTTTTCTGACCGAAACGATGAAAAAAACGGAAAACCATGGAACGGCCGTACTTCACGAAAACTATTTGATGGCATGGCAAAATCGGGAACAAGCAAGGCGGGTTTTCGGACTTGTTTTTGATCTGGGAACCAGCACGTTGGTCGGCAAACTCGTAAATCTGCTGAACGGAAGTGAGGTGGCAGCAATCTCCAGGCTCAATAGCCAAAGCAAATACGGATCAAACGTAATTAGTCGTCTGCAGTACATCAAGGAAAATCAAAACGGCCTTTTCACGCTTACCGACCTTCTCGTTAAGGATTTGAACTCGATTACCCAACGCCTTTTAGAAGTGGAAGGGCTTTCCCCTGAGGATATCTTTATTGCCGTTGCTGCCGGAAACACTACCATGCAGCACATTTTTCTGAGTTTGAACCCCCTGGGAATCGCGGGTGCGCCTTTTTCTCCTGTTTTAACCGATGGATTGATTCTCAGGGCAAAAGATGCCGGCCTAAGACTGCATCCGGAAGCCAGGTTGTATGTAATGCCGACCAAATCCGGCTATATCGGCGGCGACATGATCAGCACCATCCTCGCATCCTCTGCCGCAGAACAGGATGATAAAATTATTCTCGGTCTTGACCTTGGCACCAATGGAGAAATTTTCTTGGGTAACCGGCAAAAGCTGTTGACCTGCTCTGCAGCGGCCGGCCCGGCCTTGGAAGGTGCGCAAATTTCCCAGGGAATGATCGCCAGCAGCGGTGCTATTGAAGGCGTCAATTTTCATGAAGATAGGCTTCGTTATCAGGTTATCGGTAACATTTTACCAAAAGGGATTTGCGGAAGCGGACTGGTAGACCTGGTGGCCGTGCTTCTGCATTGCGGCATTATCGATTCCCAAGGATTGATTTTGCCGCCACGGGAAAATGCTGATGATTATCTGAGTTCGAGGATTGTTAAAAATTCAGGGGTGCAAGACTTTCTTGTGGCTTCCAAAGAAGAAAGCTCCGGCAACAGGCCGATATATCTCACCCAGAAAGACGTACGCGAACTTCAGCTTGCAAAGGGCGCTGTGGCAGCCGGTATCCAGACGCTTATGGATAAAATGGGTATCGGGATTCAGGATCTTGACCAGATTTATCTGGCTGGTGCGCTGGGTAATTTCGTTAACCCATACAGTGCCATGCGAATCGGCCTGCTTCCCACGGTTGATCCGGACAAAATCAAGTCCCTTGGCAACGCTGCCAGCAAGGGCGCCGTGATGGTCCTTTTATCCAGGCCTCACTGGCAAAAGGCCAACGACCTTGCCAAATCCATAGAACATGTTGAGCTGTCCACCCATCTTGACTTCAACCGGTATTTTGTCGATAATCTGAATTTCCCTGATACAAATCTATGGTAGACCGGCTGATACTCCTAACACCCAGATTGGAGACAAACCGTTCTCCCTCCTTTTCGAATATCTCTGACCTTTATACCATGGGCAAGCTTTTTAGGATCTCAAATTCGATCTTATTACAGGCTACGAAACTTTTATAAATAGAGACCTTTGAAAAATGCTCAATTTTGTTCAAGACCAAGGAAGGCGAAAATTTTAACCACAGGAATACATTGAGTATTTTGAGGATTAAAATTTGAGCCTGACGCCAGAATTGGGCAAAAGGGGGCGTTTTTCAAAGGTCTCGAATAGGAATTAGAGCTTAAGCAGTCTTGCAGCATTTCGGCCGCAAATCGAGTCGATCTCATCTTGTGGTAGCCCGGTTTTTTCAAGCTCTTTGAAATATCTTGCAGGCTTTATCAGCGGAAAGTCACTGCCAAAAAGAATCTTGTCCAGGCCGGCAATTTCTTTTGCATACCGGTATATCCGGGAATCATAAAGAAACGGAGATGCTGCCGTATCAAAATATACATTTTCAAGGCATTCTTTTACATCCTTTTTTAAAAGATTGAAAAAGAAAATCCCGCCGCCCCAGTGAGCCAGTACGATTTTATTTTCCGGAAATCTCTTGATAAGATCGTAAATCTGTTTCAGGGTATTCGGCGTTTTGCCCGGATAGATGTGTCCCACCGGTTCATTGGTATGGATCAAAAAAGGCAAGTCCCTGTCCCGACAGATTTCCATGAGTGGGGACAACTTATCCAGTGCGGTGTCATCAATTCCGGATTCATAGAAAGCGATTTCTCCAATCCCCGAAAGCCCTCCTTCTATACATCGCTCAGTTTCCGGAACGGCTTCCCTATGAGACGGATCAAAACAGCACAAACCGATAAGCCGACCGGGGTATCTGGCCACGACTTCCATGATGTAGTCGTTTTGTGCTTGAAATATTTCCTGTGTTCTCCATGGAAAACCAAACACAACCGATTTGTCGACACCTTGGTCATTCATTGAAGCGACAATCTCTGTTGCACCCACAAGTTTTGACCCGGGTGAACTGTATAACAGCTTGAATGCAGATTCATTCGGAAAATAATTTTGTCTGTTTTCACGTATGGCTTTGGGGAAAATATGCGTATGAAAATCTATGATCATTGTTATCCACCTCTATTTCGGATAATTTGCAACAATAAGAATAAGTTAACGTCTAAAAAACTCCTTTCCTTCAACTTCGTTCAGGACAAGTTCACCCATCATTCCATTAATCCATTATTCCAATTGGGGCGAAGCCCCTAAATCCTGCTATTTTTTTCCATTATCGAACGGTTGTGATCAATATCATATTCCATGTTTTTATCAACTGAAATATGTTTGAAAAAACGTAACTTCTCAATAAGTTCTGGTATAGAGCCAACGGGTGATGAAACGTAAAAGGTCTGGCTGTTTGAGGATGTTAGTGAGCCTTAAGAAAAAACAGCGGTTAAGATCATTCATCTTTTAAATATATGATGTTGCGTTTAAACAATTAATATTAAAGGATTGGCATCTGTTTTTTCTTTTAGGCTCACTTAGATTCGAGTTCCAGACATTTTACGTTTTATTATCCGTTGGCGGTTCAATATCACCATTTGATACACCACAACTTATTGAGAAGTTACGACAAAACCAATTAAAGGTCTAAAAATTAAAGGGATCTACGACTTGCCTTGGGCTATTACTTATGCTAATAAATTAAAATATTATGTTTCCCATTTTGTTTACGATCAATTAGGGTTTCACTTGATATGCTGATTGATCGAAAGGAGCAGAATATGAAAATCGAGATTAAAAAACCAACAAATAAGGATCTTGAAACAAGAGATATTTTATCCTGGCCCATATGGGAAAAAGAAATTTCTCGATTCGACTGGTATTATGACAGTACTGAGGAATGCTATCTATTGGAAGGCAAGGTTATTGTTGAAACAAAAGACGGCGACAAGGTGGAATTCGGGAAGGGAGATTTTGTTACATTCCCAAAAGGGTTATCCTGTATCTGGGATATTAAGGCACCGGTAAAAAAGCACTACAACTTTAAATAAAAACCAAACAGGATTTTAAGGTCCTGCAGCAGGTAACCATCAGGCTACTTACTATGCTTTCAGTATCAGATAAGCGACATATCCTACATAGCAGGCCAGGAGAATTAAACCATCTTTGCGTGTTATCGTGTAATTCTTTTTCATCATCAGCCACGGCAGAAAACCGACGAATATCATCACCAGGTAATCAACGAGCAGACCGCTATGAATAAAGCCGTCTGGAATAGGAATAGGTCTGATTAAAGAGGCCGCTCCGAGCACGCTCAGTATGTTGAAAACATTACTCCCCACAAGGTTGCCGATGCTGATATCCATCTCTTTCCTCAATGCGGCAACAACAGAAGTGGCAAGCTCCGGAAGCGAAGTTCCCAGTGCTACAATGGTCAGGCCGATGAACTTTTCACTGACGTTGAATATTTTCATGATAGCAACAGCGGAATCAATAAGAACTTCCGCACCGACGACCACAACGATGATTCCCGCCGTGATACATACAACCTGCCGGGTTCTTGAAGTTACATATTCGATTTTTTCCACGTCATGTGCGAAAGCAACACTATCGCTTTTTAAGTCTCGTCGGGATTCTTTAACGGCAATATAATAATTGAAGCATGTATATAAGATAATTCCACCGAAAAGCGACGCACCTTCGAGCCTTCCGATTTTCGAGTCAAAAGAGATCAGCAAAAGATATATCGATATGCCGAGCATAATCGGAATATCCCGGCGGTACACCGACCGATTGCTTGTTATCGGATGTATACATGCAGCCAAACCCAGAACAAGAGCAATGTTACAAATGTTACTTCCCACAACATTTCCTACGGCGATCATGCTTTTATCTTTAATCGAAGATACAACACTGATAAACAGTTCAGGTGCCGAAGTCCCGAATGCAACTACAGTTAAACCGATAACAAGCGGTGTCAAACCGAGATTGCGAGCCAGGCTCGAAGATCCTTTTACAAGCCAGTTGGCACCATAATAGAGCATCAACAGACCGATAACAAAATATA
>Ga0315541_1000076_pt1 | contig 90379 bp, 88 predicted proteins | sample SalMarSW160190MG_FD_203095 | JGI IMG/M metagenome (GOLD analysis project Ga0315541, IMG submission 203095) | Salt marsh sediment microbial communities from the Plum Island Ecosystem LTER, Massachusetts, United States - Salt Marsh Sediment SW1601-190 ... | reverse complement strand
ATACAGGTTGTCAAATGCAATGTCCAGAACTTTTTTCACTTTCTTTAAACTTTTTTCTTAACAGAGCAGCACAATTCATTAACAAACTGGTAATGCTCCCTTGTGAACCTTATACGCTGCCTTTATAATCTTCTCTGTCAGATCGGAATATTTCATTGTGACTCCTCATATTTTTAGACACGGATTTCACTGATTACACTGCCCTTTATTTCATAAATGCGGAAGCATTGTTTGAACAATGAACCGTTGTTCAAACAACATAAAGCTAATCCGTGGCCATCCGTGTAATCCGTGTCTAAAAAGGAAATTCCTATACTATAAATTTAATTTTTTTTCAAAAAGTCCGTGTAATCCGTGTCCAAAATTAAAAGTCTTTCTCCGTCGCCAGACAGAGCCTGCCAGCCCCTGCCGCCTTAGCAATATCCATGACCTTTACAGCTTTATTCAGAATCACCGCCCGGTCCGCCCGAACGACAACCAGCTTGTTTTCCCGGCTGCCGATCATCTCCTTGAGCCTGTCAAAGAGCCTGGCAATGGAGACCTCTTCGGTTCCGAGAAAGGCCCGTCCTTGCTGATCCACATACACGGTGAGCACCTCCTCGGTCTGGGGCGCCGCTGCCCTGGCCTGGGGAAGCTTGATCTTGATGCCCTCATCGACCATGAAATTGGTGGTCAGCAAAAAATAGATGAGCAGTAGAAAAACAATATCAATAAGTGACGTCAAAGGAACTTGAACCTTAAGAGGATCTCTGCGTTTAGGATGAACAAGCATAATTGCCTCCTTCTAAGATGGCCTGCCCAGGGCCTTGATAAACGTCACGGTTCCGTCCTGAAGCTGGGCCTCATATCTGTCCACACGCGAAACCAGATAGCTGTGGGCCACCATGGTGGGAAGAGCCACGGCAAGACCCAGAGCAGTGGTCAGCATGGCCTCCCAGATGCCACCGGCAAGGACCGCTGCGTTTACTTTGCCCCCCATCTCCTGAATTACCATGAAGGCCTTGATCATACCCATCACGGTCCCCAGCAGACCGAGCAGTGGGGCAATGCTTCCGATGGTGGCCAGTGCCTGGAGATAGCGGGAAAGTTCCCTGACCTCACCGTCCGTAGAGTGGACAATAACCGTTTCCAGGGTTTCCCGATCTTGATCTTTGACTTCCATTGCCTGCGCCAGGATACGTGACATCGGCGTATCGCCAGTTCTTGCCAGTTCATAGGCCTGGTGATCCTCACCATTTTTTATGTGTCGAGCAATTTTTTCCACCAGGCCATAGCCCCTGATCCGCAACCGTCCAAGACGGATCATACGCTCCAGAAAAATGGCCAGAGCCAGCACGGAGCAAATCAGAATGGGGCCCACAAGCACACCCCCTTTTGAAAGAAACTCGATCATAATTGTTCTCCTTGTTTTGAGAAAGTGGGAGAGTGAGCTGGTGGGAAAGTGCGTATCATGGGAGCCTCGTTTTCAGTATCCATGGATCAGGGTTGTTTCCCATGGTGACTAATTTCCCAATTATATTATCGTAAACTTGATGTAGATCTTTGCCAATATCCCTGCTAATGTATTCACACTTTACAGCATACTCCAGCCAAACCTGAGTCTCTGCGGCTTCACTTTCCGATTCATTCAGTTTATTAACAAAGGCTTTTTCGTATTTCCTTCTCCTCCAGGCTTCAGCAATAGCTGAAGAAACAGAACGTGAAAAGCGGCGTATCTGATCTGTTAAAGAGTAGGTCTCTTCTCTCGGAAATGCCTTTGACACCTCAAAGATCCGCATCGCAGCTTCGACCGCCACCTGATAAACCTCCAACTCCCAATGATACTTCACTTTTTTACCCATCTGCTCACTTTCTCACTCTCCCACCTTCTCACTCTCCCACCTGCTCACTCTCCCACCTGCTCACTCTCCCACCTTCTCACTCTCCCACCTGCTCACTCTCCCACCTGCTCACTCTCCCACCTGCTCACTCTCCCACCTGCTCACTCTCCCACCTTTTCACCTGCCATTTCCTCAATGTCCGGTTCCCCATCGAAATTCAGATCCTTGGAACGTTTCACCAGCGCTTCTGACTCGTCGTATTCCTCCCACAGATCCGGATTTCCGTCACCATTTGTATCTTCCGCTACAATCTTTACGTTACCGTTATCGTAGTGGTACCATGTGTCAACGTGGCCATCGTGGTTATTGTCTTTCTCTGCACGGATGGCCTCTTCAGCATCGTTGTAAAACCAGGTGATCGTAAACCCTCTCGTACCCTCATCATCCTCCTGGCTCCTAACAAGTTTGCCTTTAGCATTGTAATGCTCCCTCAGATCCGGATTTCCGTCGCCGTTTTCATCAACTTCTTTAAGCCTCAAGACACTTTTTTTATAACAATACCGACCCTCCGGCTTCCCGTTTCCGTCCCCATCCAGCTCCATCACCATGGACCACGGGGATCTGTTAAACCACTGGGTGATCTCGAAATGACCGTCATTGTCTCTGTCCCGAATGAGCTTGCGCTTTTTTCCCTTTTTGTAGAAGACCTTCATACTGACTTTTCCGTTTCCTTGATCGTCTTTTTCTGCCCTTACAAGCTGCCCGTCTCGATAATACTCCCAGGTATCGATCTTCCCGTCCAGGCTGGTGTCGCTTTCGACCCTCTCCTTTTCTGCTCTGGCGTTGAAATAGATTTTTGTATCCGGCTTTGCATCTCGATTGGCATCCTGGGTTTGCAAGGAGGGTTTCCCCTTTTTGAAAAACGTCACGGTTTCCTTGAACCCGTCTCCATCGGCATCGTAAATCACCTTGATCGGCTCCCCATTACGGTAAGTCCTGATCCTGTCAATCCGGCCGGTGTGCCGGGTGTCCTCCTCCATCTTTTCCGCATAGCCCCGGGCATCATAATGAACGAATACATCGTTCTTGCCATCGAAGTTGCTATCCTTCTCCTGATAGAACGGTTTCCCCTCTTTAAACCGGGTCACCATGTCAAAGCGGCCATCCCTGTTGGCATCTTTTTGCTGTTCAACCGGTTCATCATCTTTATATCGAGTAACGATCTCAAATCGTCCATCCTGATCCAGGTCCTTTTTCTGCTCCAATAACACGCCCTGGCGATACAGGCGCAACACTTCCATGTTGCCGTCCCTGTCCAGATCGTGGCGGCTTTTTTTGGGTAGGCCCTCGGTGTCGAAAAAGATGATCCTTTCGATTTGGCCGTCCGCCTCGTCATCGACACGCCTTTCAAGGGGTTTGTCATCCCTGTAAGTCTGCCAGACATTCACCTTGCCATCGCCGTCCATATCCTTTGTGGAATGGGACAGGCTTCCTTCCCTGAAGTGGTAGATGCTGTCAAACAGGCCGTCTCCGGTGGTGTCTTTTTGCATCTTTAAGGGTCGTTCCTCGGAATCAAACTTTATAATTTGATTCACCTGGCCGGTTTCGGTCGAGGCTCGTTCATGCCGGGTTCTTTTCCCTGCTTCAAAATAGTCCCAAGCATCAATCTTTTGGTCATGATTGGTGTCTCTTTCGACCCTTTTGACCTCCTCCTGTTTATAGTACTGGAATCGGTCCATGATCTCGTCCGCATTGCTATCGATCTCCAGCTTGATGATCCTGCCGCGTTTATCAAAATGGGCGATCTGGTCTATCTTCCCGTCTTTGTCAGAATCCTTTTTGACAACATCCTCCTTTGCTAAAGGCGATCCAGGCAGGAGCAGATTGATCGTACCGGTAAAAAACAACAAAAAGAAAAAATGCAGCACTATAGAAATATTTTTTTTATATGGTCTCTTTTTTTTCGAATGCCGCAACAATGTAAAAACCCTCACAAAAAAAAGCCACAAAGACATAACAGGATTCATTCCTGGTCGCCTTCATGGCTTTTGATTATATTAGAAAATCTAAACTGATTCTAAAATTTGCTTTAGTCGCACCTTCACTATGCGCTTTTGTCGTCTTTTTATGAAATAAAAGTTTTAATGTCAATATTTTTCTCAGCCCACCCCTTTTAAATTCCAATTTTGGACACAGATGAACACAGATTGTCAAGATTCTTAAATTAAGAAATAATAATATTATCTGTGTATACCTGCCCGCTTGTGCCTCGCATGGCAGGCGTGTCTGCGAAAATCTGCCTGCCCTGTAGCTCCGACAGATGGTACTGGGGTGTCCTATTTAACTTGTTTCATTGACTTTATCGACTTTAAGATCAAAATATGGCAAAAAATGAAAATTCGATAAAAAAAGCTTGACAAAGGATTTTTTAAACATTAATTAGATTCCCATAATATTATTAGATATCCCTAAGAAATATGTTAACGCTATATGGGAAATAAAGGAGTAAAAAATACCTTGTCAAAGCCACTGACCCCGGCCATGGAAGATTATCTGGAGGCCATCTTTAATCTGGACAGAGAAAAGCGGGTGGTCCGGGTCAGAGATATTGCCAAAAGGCTTGGCGTCCGGATGCCTACGGTGACCAGTATGCTCAAGACCCTCAGCAAGAGGAAGCTGGTTGACTACGAGAAATATGAGTATCTGGAACTGACGGATAATGGAAGGGCTATTGGCAAGGAAATCCATCGGAGACACTGTGTGTTGCGGAGTTTTCTGACGGATATCCTAAACATTGATGCCGCAATAGCCGATGAAGAGGCCTGTAAGATGGAACATGCCGTCAGCACCTCAACACTGGACAGATTCGTAGAATTTATGGAATTTGTTCAGTCCTGTCCCCGGGCCGGTGCAAACTGGCTTGATCGCTTTGATAAGTACACCGTACAGGGCAGAGACAGGGCAAAATGCCTGGAGCACATGAAAGAATTTTCCGATGGATTCAAGGAAAAAATAGACGCTATGGAAAACAGGGAAGGTAATTACAATGGTTCTCAGCAGGATTGATCCGGAAAAAGAGGTAACACTTATAAATATAACCGGAGGGAGAGGAATAAGATCAAAGCTCTATAGCATGGGGCTTGTGCCGGGTGTAAGTCTCAGGGTCTTAAACCGGAATAGACACGGCCCGCTTATAGTTGGCGTAAAGGATTCCAGGCTGGTCATCGGTCAAGGCATGGCCAGTAAAATTGTTGTAGAATAATTTTTTTGTCATAGAAGTTAGAAACTCTAATTTAGAAAGGATCTCTAACATGAAAACCGACGGTAAGAAAGATCTTGTCACTGTCATTAACAGGAGCGCTGAAGAACTTCATCAAAAAATAGATATGCATCGTTACCTTATGACCAGTTTACTGGAAAAAAAAGTGGGCAATGAGACGATAAAGCAGCTCGCTTTGCCCACCTATTTCCCTAATGAAAATAGATTAAAACAGGCCATCATGGAGACCATAGATGTTCTGGAAGAGAGCAGAAAGGCTTTTAAATCCAAAAGATTGGAGGTGTTGCGCAAAAAGCTCACGCAAGTATTGATAGAAGCAAAATAAATCAGGAATGTCTTACGGCCTCCGGCCTATTAAGGGCGCGGATTAAAGTGAAAGCGTAACTCGAGATCAAAAAACCATCGAGCTACGCCTTTTTATTTGACCGTAAAATGTGAAAGTGGTCATCAGGAAGGCGACAAGTATCAACCAACCGATTTAAAAAAACAAGGAGCAAAATGATGCATAGCGAGTCCAATCGAAAATCAATACCGAGGTCACCAGATTTCATTAACAACCTTAGACTGAAAGCTGCGGCCTGATCAATTGTCGGTCCCGGCCGGGAGCCCGGAATCCCATCAGAGAGGAAGCAGGGATGGCCAAGAAATTAAACGCATTAATCATAGACGACGACGGAAACTTCAGAAAATATCTCAGAAACATAATGGGAGAATATTTCCCAACATTTGCTGTTAATGAGGCAGCAGATGCCGAGGATGGCCAAAAAGCAATCCACGATTTAAAACCTGAAATCATTTTTGTGGATATTAGACTCCCCGGGAAAAATGGGATTACGTTAACAAAGGAGATAAAGGACATAAATCATAGTATTATTGTTATTATCATTACAGGGTATAATATTCCCGAATATCGACTGGAAGCCAAGCGGCTTGGCGCTGATGCTTTTATCGCAAAGGATTCGACGAATACCGGCAAGATTGTAACCGAAATAAAAAAATGTTTATCAAAAATCGACTCCGGACAGGCAAAGTAGATGATTACACTACTAGCACTTCTAATATTACCTGTATTCCGGATAAAAATTTGAATAATAAAAGATCTTAAGTGGCTACAGGGTTCAATTTATGGGCTACATTATTTTATCGATGAATATTTTGGTGTAAATTTTATATTACTTTCTGATACGATGCTATGTAAAATGGATTTTTGTTTTTCGGAAAGAGGAATAATATCTTTTTTTGTGATAGATGCTAATGTATCAAGAAAAGTTATCATTTTAGGAAAATGAAAATTTAGAAAGGGATCAGACGGAATTACGCAAACAATATGCCTTTCTTGAAAATGTAAACCTTTCCATTGAAAAGGAGTTGTCAATACTGCGGGGAAATACCGGGATGCTTGACCTTGAGATCGAAAATCAACAATTATGGAACGAACTGGGGAACCTGTCAGGAGAGATAGGGGATTACCAACAACGCCTGGAGGCCCTCCGGAGTCAAAATAATAAGTTACTGTCAAAACTTGAGAGCCAGCGTGAAATGAACGATCATTTGAAAAAGGAGATGGAAGAGATTTTCACCCAGTTTCCAGCCCTGACCAGGTGTGATGAGACGTGCCCTTCATTCGATCTTTGCCGGAAACGAATCCTGATCGTAGGTGGTATAAACAGGATGGAATCCATTTACCGCCAGTTGATTGAAGAGAATGGGTGAATATTTGAATACCATGACGGTCACATAAAGGGAGGCAAAAAAGCGCTTGAGAACCGGATAAGGCGGTCTGATATTGTCCTCTGCCCGGTTAACATAAACAGCCACAACGCCTGTTCGGTAGTCAAGAAAATGGGTAAAAAGCACAGGAAATCTGTTCAGATGCTGGCCGGTTCCGGTCTGGGCGTTATTTCTCAGGCCCTTTCTGAATGTCAGGAAGGTATAAGTACCCAATAAAGCCTGCACCGAAAAGCGCAGGAATTCTTATACCATTCTCCTTCAACCATGCACGCTATACAAGGAAAAGCGATAAAGGAGAAATCAAACCTATGAAGCATGAACAGACGACTCTGGCATCCTGTGAGGGCTTTGGAAGTATCTCAAGTTGCAGTTGCGGTCTATACCATATCCGTCTGCCGGGAATTTCCGTTCACCTCAGGGAAAAGGGCTTCGATCGTTTGGTATAAATGATTTTTCAAGCAAAAAAAACCAGGATTCATATCTTATAAATGATGCAAAAGTAAATCAAAAGGTCTGAAAATCATGGATCAAAATCCCAAACATATTCGTAAAAATGGGGAAAAAAACGTCTTTTGTCCATATTATAAAAACTGCCTAAATCATCCGGCCAAACTTCACTGGGAGAATTGGGATTGTTCTGAGTGTCCGCACAAACTAACGCAACGACCAATAAAAACAGATCAGATGACCCGTAGCTTTTACCCGTATTGCGAGTTGCCGTTAAGAATACAAATAAACTTTCTTGAAAAAATCGGTCTTGTGTAGACAAACTTTCGAGACCAAGTCCAAAGGCACCACTACACTAAAATTATATAATTTTTTAAAAAAAGAGTTGACATCGTTTTTTTATTGGATTATTAGATGCTTCTTATTAAATTAGAGGATTAAATATTTATAAGGGAGGTCTTACGTTTTCCGGCCTTTAAAGGGGCGTGGAAAAAGTGAAGGCGTAACTTGATAGCTTACGAATTTCCTTTCTTGAGAGGGAGTAAATATTCAGGTTACGCCTTTTATTTTTTACAAGTACTTGAGTTTTATTGAATAAATATCGGAGGCTTATTGATAATAGGAATTTTGGTCAAATACCCGGATAAAAGCTTCAGGTAAAGTTAAAAGGGGCAATACAAATGAAAACATTAAATGAGATGAAACCGGGCAGCGAAGGGCGCATTAAAAGGTTGTCGGTTCGAGACAAATTGGGTCAGCGGCTGGTGGATATGGGCGTATACCCCGGTCTGCGTTTAAAAGTCATCCGCAACGCACCGTTGGAAGATCCCATGGAGGTGGAGTTGGACGGCTATTTCGTGAGTCTGCGGCACGATGAAGCCCGGTTCGTGGAGGTAGAGTAACGTGAAGAGCGATAAGATTCTTATTGCCTTGGCGGGTCAACCCAACTGCGGCAAGTCCACGGTATTCAACGCCTTGACAGGGGCCAGCCAGTACGTAGCCAACTATCCCGGCGTAACCGTGGACAAGATGACCGGCAGGTACAAGCACAACGGCACCAGAGTGGAGGTAGTGGATCTGCCCGGCACTTACAGCCTGACCTCCTATTCCCCCGAGGAGCGGGTATCGCGGGACTTCATCCTCCATGAAAAGCCTTCGGTGGCGGTCAACGTCATGGATGCCTCAAACCTGAAGCGCTGCCTCTATTTGACCTTTCAATTGCTGGAGATGGAGATTCCCGTCGTTTTGAATCTGAACATGATGGATGTGGTCAAAAAGTGCGGCATCGACATTGATGTGAACAAGCTGGCCAAACGGTTGGGCATCCAGGTGGTGCCCACGACCATGAAAAGCGGGCGCGGAAAAAAGGACCTGCTCGATACCATCGGCGCCGTGGCCGCATCGCAAAAACCGGCTCAGGCCATACGCATCGACTATGGCGAGATGGAGCTGTTTTTGCGTGAAATCGTGGATAGGCTTTCATCGGAGACCGCCCTAGCGACAACCTATTCCCAACGCTGGATGACCATCAAGCTCATGGAGGGCGACGGCGAGGTGAAGCGACTGATCCGGGAAAAACATCCGGATGCCGATAAGTTTCTGGGGTTGATAGAGAAGGCCCGAGCGGATTTCGAGGCACGGTATGACGAGATTCCCGAGATGCATATCGCCAACCGCCGGTATCAAGCGGCGGACGATATCGCACGTTCCTGCCTCAAGCTGCCGGCGGGCGCCAAAAGGCCGCTTTCGGACAGAATCGACAGCTTTGTTTGCCATCGCTTCCTGGGTCCTGTAATCCTGGTGGGGGTGATCTGGCTGCTCTATTATCTCTCCATTGTCCAGGGCTACAACATCACCAACTATACCTGGCCGTTTTTGGCCAAGCTGCGTAGCCTTACCGAAGCACTCACCCCGAATCCCGGATTCATCGAGGTCCCGCTGATCCGCTCATTTGCTCTGTGGCTGGTGGACAGCGTCAACGCGCTTTTGAACTACATTCCCATCTTCTTCATTCTGTTCGGTCTCATCGCCATTTTGGAAGACAGCGGCTACATGCCTCGCATGGCGTTTATCATGGACCGACTGTTCAGCCGCTTCGGTCTGCACGGCCAGTCCACCCTGCCCATGGTGCTGGGCGGCATTTACGTGGGCGGGTGCGCGGTGCCGGGGGTCATGTCTTGCAAGGGGATTCCGGACGAGCGCTCGCGGTTGGCCACCATCCTGATCATTCCCATGCTCAACTGTCTGGCCAAAGTGCCGCTGTATGTCCTGCTGATCAATATCTACTTTGCCGCGCACAAGGCCTGGGCAATGTTTTTTATCTCAACCATCAGCATGCTGCTGGTGCTGCCGGTCTCCAAAATCCTGACCTTGACCGTTCTTAAAGACAAGGAAACGGCTCCTTTTGTCATGGAGATGCCGCCCTATCACATTCCCACCATTCGTGGAGTGCTGGGCCGAGCCGCGGAGCGGGTGTGGCTGTTTGTCAGAAAAATTACCACCATTGTCGTGGCCGTGGCGGTGATCATCTTCGTGCTGTTACAGTTCCCGGGCATCAGCGACCAGCGCATGGCCCATTACAATGCTCAAAAAGACAAAGCAACGGGTGCTTTTTTCAAGAAAATAAAGGGAACCCCCTATGCCGACCAGCTCCGGGGCGATAATCTCATGGCCCTCATCATATACTGGAACGATTACAAGAGCGCCAAGATGGGTACCAAAGGCAAGGAGGCGATGGCCGCCTTGAATGCGAAATTTGAGGGGAGAAACCCGGTTTTTTTCAAGATTGCACAACCGGGAAAGGACAAGATCGCCAAAAAGGTCAACCGGGCTTTTAAGAAGCTGTTCAAGGCACGCAAGAGACTGTTGCGGGAGATGCGCAAGGAGCGGATTGACAACAGCTTTTTGGGAAGACTGGGCAAATGGCTGGAGCCCGCCACCCGTTACGCCGGCTTTAACTGGCGCGTCAACGTTGCCCTGCTCAGCGCCTTTGCCGCCAAGGAGAGCAGCGTGGCCACCCTGGGGGCGTTGTACGAACAGGAAGAAGAGGGCGAAGCCCTGGAGCAGCGCATGGCCAAAGGGGAGGCGGGGTTCACTCCCCTGCACGCATTGGCGCTGATGCTATTCATGGTGCTGTACCCGCCGTGTCTGGCCACTTCCATTGCGGTCAAGCTTCAGTCCGGTTCGGTCAAATGGATGCTATTCTCCATGGCCTACCCCATGGTGCTTGGGGTGGTGTTGGCTACCCTGGTGTTTTCCGGCGGCAGCGCGCTGGAACTCAGCGGGCTCCAGGTTATGTTCGCTTTCTACGGGCTGGCCCTGGCCCTTACAGTTTTTATGGGTTTTTTAAAAAGCAAATCGGAATACGCATAAAAAAAGGAGGTGCGTGTAATGTTTATGCGAAAAGTCATTATTAATGGAGTTCTGGCATTGGGGATCTTTCTGTCCGGTCAGGTGCTTGCCCATACGCCGCTGTGCTCCTGCTATGACAATGGGGACGGCACGGTCACCTGCGAGGGAGGATTTTCAGATGGATCTTCGGCCGCTGGTGTGGAGATACGCGTCGAAGATAAGAACAGCAAGGTGTTGATCAAGGGTAAAATGGATGAAGACAGTGAGTTTACATTCAATAAACCTAAAGGTCCTTATAAGGTGCAGTTTGATGCCGGGCCGGGTCATCTGGTGGAAGTGCCGGGTTCGGAGATTACAGAATAGGATTGAGGCCCCAGTTAAATAAAACAATAAAGGCATTTAACGGGGTAAAAATTCAGCAAATTGGGAATTGAGGAATTCATAATTTATAACAAAGGAGTGTGAATTATGAAGAGATTAGTATCGTTATTATCGCTGGTTATGTTGTTTGCATTGAGCGTTCCGGCCTATGCACATTTTCAGATGGTCTACAGCCCGGACAGTGTTCCGAAATCAAAGAAACTCCATCTGAAGTTGGTCTTTACCCATCCCTTTGAGGCGGGCCACACCATGGATATCGGAAAAGATGAGAAGGGTAATATCCACCCGCCCATTGCTTTTGGTGAAATGCACAAGGATAAGAAAAAGGATCTCCTTAACACACTAAAACCGATCACTTTTACCAGCCTGACAAACAAAGGCAAGGCCTATGAGGCCAATGTAAGGCTCAGGGGAATGGGAGATCATGTGTTCTATTTTGTTCCTGCACCTTATTATGAAGGCTCGGAGGACATCTACATCCAGCACTGCACCAAGGTCATATTCAATGTGGCAGGCGCCCCCACGGACTGGGACCAACCGGTTGGCGATCCTTTACCCGTGGAGATTGTTCCTCTGGACAAACCCTATGCACTCTGGGTTGGAAATGTCTTCAGAGGGATCGTCACATGCAAAGGAAAACCGGTTCCTTATTCAGAGATCGAGGTGGAGTACCTGAATCATGATGTGGTGGGAAATGCTTTTGCCAAGGAGGCTAAAGTAGAGGCGCCTCACGATGCCCTGATTACCATGACCATAAAGGCTAATGTAAACGGTGAGTTTGCCTTTGGTATCCCCAAAGCAGGTTGGTGGGGATTTGCCGCCCTGGGCGCCGGAGGGGACCTCAAACACAATGGCAAGGAACTCTCGCAGGATGCAGTTATCTGGGTCCAGGCCCTGGACATGAAATGATGATTAACGAATGATACGCTGATCCACCGGAATTGGCTTTTGTCTTACGGGCCCGGATACGAGGCGGGGCAAGTGAAGGCGCAACAGGACTTGTAGCAATACCAAGTCCCTCGCGCCTTTTTATTTGAACCGGAAAGGAGGTGTAAAACCAGGACAGATACTGTGTCTACACGCCGTGTCAATTCAACCGGCTAAAATAAAAGGATAAAAACTCATTTCAGACCAAGTAAGAAAAGGAGGAAACAATCGATGAAGAAAGTAATCAAGGGGATGTTGTGTTTGCTTGTGTGCGGCTCTCTGTTTTCATCCCCGGCTTTTGCCGAGGAAATGTCTAATTACGAACTCATGCAAGAACTAAAAGCGCTCAAAGAGCAAATAAGAATTCTCGAAGAGAAACTCGAAGAGAAACTGGATAAGCAGGAAAAAGAGCCAAAACAAGAAATCTCCAGAGAGGTTCCCATCCGGCTTGAAGGTCAGGGCCTGCCGGAACGGGTCCGTCAGATTGAAGAAAAAATGGAACAAAAGGGTGTACTGGAAAAATGGGCGGATAAAATAACCTTGAGCGGACTCATAGAGGCCGAAGCTTATTATGAAGATTATGACTCTGACAATCTTGCGACTAAGGATAAAAATGGTGACTCGAGTGATATTACCCTCGCCACGGTGGAGTTAGGAGTTGATGTGGACATTATAAAACATGTCAAAGGGCATGTGCTTTTTTTATGGGAAGAGGACGAAACCGAGCCCGTGGACGTGGATGAAGGGTTTATTACCCTGGATGGAGAGGATGTGGTGCCCCTTTATCTGAATGTGGGCAAGCTCTATGTTCCCTTCGGCAATTTTGAAAGCCATTTTATCAGCGATCCTTTAACGTTAGAGCTTGGGGAGACAAGGGAAAGCGCCCTCAGTGTGGGATATGTGAATGAATGGATGGACGTTTCCGTAAGTGCCTTTAACGGGGACATCGATGAAACCGGAGAAGATAATCACATAGAGAGCTATGTTGCCGCTGCTTCATTTTCCGTTCCCGAGGAATTAATATCGAATTTCGGTATTACCGGCGGGGTATCTTACATCAGCAATATTGCGGATAGCGACGGCCTTGAGGGAGAAACTCCTGGCCAAATTAAAGACTATGTGGGTGGATTCAACGCCTTTTTAAGCATATCTTTTATGGATAAATTCTTCCTTGAGTGTGAATATCTCGGAGCCCTTGATGAATTTGAAGCCGGAGAATTGTCATTTGACGGCGGAAAGGAATTTCAGCCCGAGACATGGAACTTGGAACTGGCATATGCAGCAACGGAACGGCTTAAAGTTGCGGTCAAGTATGAGGGCGGCGACGACCTCGGTGATTTCCTTCCCGAAGATCAGTATGGGGCGGCACTCACGTATGGCCTGTTTGAGAATACATCCCTATCTCTCGAATATCTCCATGGAGAATTCGAGAATGACGATGAAAAGGATCTGATTACCACACAGCTCGCTGTTGAGTTTTAATGGCCGAGCTTGATAAAGTCTCGCCTGCCTGTGCGTTAAACCTGTCTGCGTGCATATACTCTTAGGCAGGCGCAGACAGGAAGTGATTTTATTATGTTTTGAAAATCTTAGCTGCTCGGTCGATGTCTTCGGGACAAAATACAAAAAGGCATTTTTCATCCGGTGACGAAACCGTTCCGTAAACATAATTAATGTTAATCCCTTCCTCTCCGAACTTATTTGCCACGGCAGCCAGTGAACCCGGTTTGTTTTCAAGCTCTAGAGCTATGAACGGCATGGTATCAAAAATAAAATCATTTTTTGACAGCAGATTAACCGCTTTGTCGGTCTGGTCAACCAGCAGCCGGATCAGGGCAAACTCGGCAGAGTCTTTTCGCATTGAGTTATAGCTGGCCACAGAAGCGATCCGCTTTAATGATTTCCCCCTGGCCTCAAAAAGCTTCTTCACATAGCTCGATGCGTTCTGTATTGTAAGAGCGTCAATATTGATATTTTCATTTGAAAACAGCGACGCCAGCCTCCCAAGCTCTCCGGGAACATTTTTAAGAAAAAGAGATATTTCCGTTCTAACCATGTGCAACTCCTGTCTTTAGAATTAAAAAAAAATATTGCAGCTTCAATAATTTTTCATAAGCAAAATAGAAATTTAAGTCAATATCCATGATAACAAATAACCGGGGTTTTGGGAAAGATATCTTGTCCGTGTTCCTGAATATAACTCAATGCCTTGAAACTAACAGTAATGATCATATCAATCTTCCTTTTCGAATTAAGGTTAGTATATTGTATAACCTAAAAAGATGTGATATATATATTATGATTAAGTTCGTACCGGCAAAGCTGTTGGTTTAAGGTAAGGATTTAAGGGCTTCGCTTTAACTGGAATGCTGGAATAAACTAAAATCCGCATAACCGAGATGAGGGCGTAATGAAAAAAATTAAATTGTTCCTTGCTGCACTGACAATTATCGTGTTGGCAATCCCCTCTTTTAAAGACATTAGCAGGGCGGCACAAGTTACGAAAATTAACGAACCAAAAGGGCAGGTTTTTATCGATGAAGGTAAAGATGCCGGATTTATATTTGGCGCCAAAGTATGTTTTTTTTCAACTTCAAATAAAGAGCTTATCTGTGGCAAGGTTCTGAGAACTACAGCTTCTTACGCTATTGTTAAAATAAAAAATAGAAGAGAAACAAAAAAAATTGAAATAGGAGCAAAAGCCATGCTCCATGTTGAAAAAGAAAGTGAAGAGTAAAAGGTTCATTTACAAACGATCCATATGGAAAAAGCGGGATAGAATTTCCGAGACATCTAATGATCCCCTTTGAGCAACTCCTTAAGATGCTTGAAATAATAATCCGTATACTGCATATTCAATACCCAAAGATTATATAGTTTCTCATAAGGTATGGAATGGTTTTCAGCATATTCAACAGGATAAAGAAGTACCGGTATTTCATTCTGCTCAAATTTTGTAGAGAGCTCAGAAACCATACAATGGAAAATTTCCTTGGTAAAATCATCCGGATCAACAACCATAACCTGAATATTACTGGTCAGATCGGCAAGGTTTAGACCGATATCTGAAACATTTATCATAACGACTGCTTTGAGCCTGCCGTCTTTTTTCAGTGAAACAAGGTGTCTTTCCCTTTTTAAACCCAGTTTTTGATATTCTTTTGACAGTTCATCAAGATTCCCCGAACTCTGTTCGAGTTCCAGAGCATTCAACATAAGACCGCCTGACGAATACTCATAAAAGTTTTTCAGCTCCAAAAGATCTTCAGGCTGGGTTTCAATTAATTTCCACGGCTCCGACAACTTCAGTTCACTATTAAAAATTTTCTGATAATGAAAATAGGCGAAGGTATCCAGTGAGCAACCTTTTGGATCTTTTGTGTTTCCGGTTAAACCTCCAAATACACGGTTAGGAAATTTACTTTCAGGCCTGAAATAACAGAAAACAAAATTCATTTGGATTGAACCCAGCCGATGGGAATCATTTATAAACCGGCCAATCTGTTCCAGCACAACCAGGCCGGCCCTGAGTGAGACTGATCGGTCTGCAGCATGATGATGGATTAACCATGAATTTTCATAAAAACGAACCATGGCCATATGGCCGAGAATACGACTTTTATCTTGATAAATAAAATGCTTGGCTATTTTTGGCTTCTCGGTGTAAAGTTTTTTATAAGTCTCTTTAATTTTATCCTTATTTGCTTGAAGAAACGCATATTTTTTTGGATAAATAAAACCTGATTTAAAAAAGAAGTTCCAAAGATCATCCAGATCCACAATGTTACAAATGTAAGAACTCCTATTTTTTGCCTGATGGAGCAACTCTGAAAGTCTACCGTGGTCTTCCAATTCCATGTCGAGTACGGCCAGACCGCATTTCGCCCAATTGTTTTTCTTTTCTTCACCCACAATTTTTTTATAAACAACCTGGGCTTTACATTTGATATTAAAACTGTTTGCAAAGTTTATTTCCAATTCAGGTATGATCAGGCCCGGAAAAAGAATCGCATTATATGTATCTTCTTCCACCGAAAAACCGGACCCGGAAATATCAAACACTTTAAGATTGTTATTTTTTTTTGTAAAAGGGTGCCTAAAAATAATATTGGGTGACGGGACCAGTTCCTGTCGTGTACTCCGGAATTCTTTTTGTTTAAACCTTCGAATCTCACGGCTTAACGGTTCAATAACATACGCTCTCTTTTTTTGACCAAAGTTTTGCTTTACTATCCTGCATTCTCCTGAATACAGCGTTTCATGTTCGTTGGAAAAGATCAAATTTACCGGGGATTCTGAATCAATCCATTGGAATGTCTGAGGAGGTACCGCCGTTATTTCAACATGGAAGGAAACCGCGTTGAAATCAATAAGGTCACCATTAAAAAGGACACTGTTTTGAATCAACTGAGCCTTTATACCTTTACATAAATGCCTTCTCTGTTTCCGGGAATCGACTTCATAACAGGTTTCCGGAAGGATGAGATGGATCCCTTTCTCTGTTATGCTGATATCATCTGGTTTTAACAATAAAAGTTTTTTATCACAGGGAACGAGAATCTCCTTGAATTTATAAGGGATTAACTTTTGTTGAAGTTTGTCGGGCTCTGCCCAAACACACTCTAACTTATCCCCAAGGCAAGGAAGCGGTTTTGCTCTTTGTGAAATAATCTGGCCATATTTGACATGTTTGAAATTTATTAGAATGGAACCGTCTTGGAAATTAACATAATTTAGTATGTTGATCAGATCTTTTTTACGAAGCTCTTTTTCTTTTTTGAGGTATTCGTCTTCTGTGCCTTCTTCGATCGATCGAGAAAATTTGTCCTCGTTCACCATTATCCTAGCGCACCCTTATACGTTGACGGTCTTCTAAAAAAAATCAAATAAGCGACCTTTAAACAAACGTTTTAAGTGTCTGTTAAAACGTACACTGTAACTACCAAAACCTGACTCTTAAAACCTTAAACGCGTTGAATTCGAATTTTCACGAATTTATTATATTTATATAAAAATTTGTTCTTTGATCTAAGAACATAACAAACCATATGTTGTATGTCAATCATCAAAAAACAACTATATATAGTATTACTGTGGTATCGACTGACTTGAAAACATTTCCCCTGATTTTTCACGAGCTTGATTCGCTTTTTTTTATTGTAAAAAATCCCTGCCCTAAGAATCGTCTTCCTATACCGAAATAAAAATGGTTGAAATTTTTCATGAGAAATTCGGGATAGCAGTCTATATAATATGCGTAGTTTCCGGTACGTATTCGCTGATACTGATGTGCTATCATATAAGCAAAAGCCATGCCCAACTATAATCATTAGATAATATATATAAATTACAAATAGTTATAAGAATATTGAGGGGGGGCTTTTTAAAAAATTGTGTAATAAACTACACTATAAATATGTAATGTATTACACAAATTATTTTAACCAACGAACAATTAAACATTTTTATAATTGACTAGATGGGCAATTTTGGTAAGATAAAAAACTTGTCAGATCGAATGGATATTAGCCGGTTCGGATCACCAGGGCCAGGATTCAGATATGAACGAAATACATGAGCAAAAATTTACAGATATTGCGATCTTGGATAATATAATAGAGGCTCAGCTTATCGAATCAATCTTGAACGAACAAAATATACCACACCTGGTTCATTCATTTCACGATACCGCTTATGACGGATTATTTCAAGTTCAAATGGGCTGGGGAAAGCTTTGCGCGCCTCTTTCATACAAAAAAGAAATCCTTGAAATATTAAATGATGTCAGATCAAAAAATTTTGATAACCAAGAATGATAAATTGATAAAAAGTCCATTATACTCACCGTGAACGCTTATCAAAAGGAGGTTAAACCATGTCTGGAAATAGAACCGTTACATCAAAGGATTTTGAAGAAGCGCTCAAAATAGGCCGCCCACCTGACGTGAAAAAGCTTTTTCCTAATTCTAGAGCCCTGATCGTTAGTGGAAAGTTCATCGACCGGGCCATGCTTGCCAAAGGAAATGCCATAGCCATTGCTGCCAACGGTCGAAACAACTTTGTGATTCGAGGCGCTCTACAGGCCGCTCAGAGGGCTAATGCCGCCATTATTATAGAGATCGCCAGGTCCGAAGGCGGCGCCAGTGCATATTGTGCGGTCAATTACTGGAATATTTCCCGGCAGGTCGATGCACTCTGCAACGAACTGGGTATTACTATTCCGGTGGCAATACACGCCGATCATTATGGGATCAAAAAAGAACAGGATATAAATGGAGCCAAGATCGAGATACCCACGCTGTTTGAGGCCGGAATGACCTCCATTGCCATTGACGCATCCCATCTCCCCGATGATCAGAACCTGCTTGCCAATCTGAAATTGAATCCTTTTGTTCCTGAATGGGCCGGCCTTGAAACTGAAGTTGGTGAAATCAAAGGAAAAGAAGGGCTCTCAACCGTAAAAGAAGCCCTGTTTCTGATACAGGGTCTGAACGCCCATGATATCTTTCCGGACTGGATCGCCTTAAACAACGGAACAACCCACGGCATTGAGGCAAGCGGTCAGGGGATACAGGTCGGTTTAACCGCTGAAATCCACCAGGCGCTGGCAAAATATAAGATTTCCGGCGCCCAGCACGGCACCTCCGGAAACAACTCGGACAGATTAAGAGAAATAGCAGCGAACACCAGAACGACCAAGGCCAATGTTGCCACGGCTCTTCAGATGATTTCCTGGGGTCTGGAGGTCAATGACTATGGCAATGCCATCCTTGATGACAGCGGCAACTTTATCAAGCTTAAGGACCACGGCGTGACCCAAGAGATGTGGGCAGAAATGGTCGCTTACGCACAGGCACATGAGCTAAAAGGAGGAAATTATAAGAAACTCAACCTACCGTTTGAAAATAAACTTCTGGGACAACCCCAAGCCATCAGAAACCGGATGGTCAAAAGAGTTGAGGAATTTGTTCATAACATGCTGGTTAACGTTTTTAACGCCCAGGATACAGCATCATTTGCCATCGAGGACATCCTTGAGGCCGGCACCTATGACCCGGGACCCAAGGCCGCCAGAATCGAAGATCCTGCTGAATGGACGCCGGAAAAAATTATCCAGCGGGCAGCCACCATTGAATCTGAAAAGGAACCGGAGGGAGATTTCGACGATTAACCCGAATTTCTCATAATGATGCGGAAAAAAACGTTTTGTCATTATTGCGGCACACGGCTCACAGAAAAGATTTGCGAAGGCAGTCTCCGACTTTTCTGTGAGCACTGTGATGAACCTATTTATGAAAACCCCATACCTGCCACATGTCTTGTTGTCGTGGATAACAGGGACAGGGTTCTTCTCGTAAAACGAAGTGTAGAGCCCAAAAAAGGGTTCTGGTGTCTTCCGGGTGGGTTTATGGAGCTGGGTGAATCCCCTGAAAAAGCGGCGTTAAGAGAGCTTAAAGAAGAAACAGGGCTTTTGGGCCGGATTGAAATGCTCCTCGGTGTGTCCTCAAATCCCAGTGCCCAGTATCATACGGTCCTCATGGTCGGCTATCTTATTAAAGAGTATACCGGCACTCTGATGGCCGACGATGATGTGGATGATGCGGTCTATTTTCATTATACCGAACTACCGGAAATAGCCTTTGAAAGCCACGCAAGATTCATCAGAATGTATTACGCCTCTTATGCTGTTTGATTTCTTCTACCTTAAATTTGCCTTGGCTTCCTCCCATAATTCGTCCTTCTCCTCCTGAGGAACCGATTCTATGTTCCTTCGACTCTCTGTAATCAGTTTTTCCATATACTTAAAGCGCTTTTCAAATTTTTTTGTCGAATTTCTTAATGCTGTTTCTGGATGAATGTGTGCAAACCGGGCAACATTTACGAGTGTGAAAAGGACATCTCCAAATTCTAAGGCCAAAAGATCTTGATCTTTTGGGGCTCGATTCTTTCTTTTCAACACGGTTTTCAATTCAGACCATTCTTCTTCGACTTTTTGTATGACACCGGAAATATCATTCCAGTCAAATCCTGTTTTGGCCGCACGCTCGGAAACTCTGTAAGCACGCATCAGGGCCGGAAACCCGGCCGGTACCGAATCTAGAATCGAAGCCTTTTTAGCAAGGCTTTTTTCTTCCTTCTTTATCTGATGCCACCGCGCCCTCACCTCTTCAACACTGTCAACTCTCTCGTTACCAAAAACATGGGGATGGCGACGAGTCATCTTATCTACATTTAATTCAATGACATCCTTGATATCAAAATGGCCCATTCCCCGGAAAAGTTCGGATAGAAAGAGGACATGAAACAATACATCACCAAGCTCTTCACAGACGCCGTCAGGGTCTTTTGATTCAATGGCATCAACAAGTTCGTATACCTCTTCTAACAGATAAACCGCTATGGTCCCGGGTGTCTGCTTTCTGTCCCAGGGGCATCCATTTTCACCCCTTAATATCTCAATTAAATCGATTATGGAATTTATTTCCATGTGGCCTCGTCCCCGCTGAATAAATTCTATTTATTTTTCTTCCACGCCCTTTTTATTTTCGATATCTTGGCCGAAAAAGCGTGTTTCATATCTTTGGAGACAACTTTGGCTATCTTCTCAGAGACCAACGTCACATAAGGAGAAAGCAGGGAATCTTTGATGACAGGTGTACCCTTGGGGAGAAAAGCGGTAAGTGCAATGAGTAGAACCGAGACAATCAGTATCCCTTTCATGGCACCGAATACAGATCCTAAGATACGATCAAGCCAACTCAAAAATGCTATTTTAAGCAGGTAATTTATGATGACACCCAGGATGCTGATAATAATGAAAACGCCACAAAAAATGATCAAAAAGCTTAATATGTTTAGGTATCCGGTGTTGGCAATCCATTTTGATAAAGGCTTTGCAAGCAGCATGTAATAGGTAAAAGCAGCATAGAATCCGCCGAACACACCAATTATGGAAGATAATTCCTTGATAAGCCCTCTGAAAATACCTCTTATCAAGCAATAGCCTAAAATTACTATAACTATTATATCAAAAAAATTCACAGCAACCTTTATATCACTTTATGATGCTATTGTATTGAAATATAACAGAATATCTTGAAAAATTACAAAAAGATAAATAAAATCAAAAAGATAAAACTTGTTATAATTTCATGGACGCAAATTAACAAAGCATATATTTCGAGTCAAGGTATTTTTCTTTTTCTCTTGTGTCTTAAATTGTAGTTTGCAATAGTTAAAAAAACTATGGTATGAGAAAGTTTTAAAATATGCGCCAGACATGGCATCGGCTCAACTTTTAGATATGGATGAAATCACCGAAAATAATCAGATCAGATTGACCTTTTTAGACTTAGATCTGGCAAGGCAACTTTTCGGCGAACATAACAGCAACCTTAAAAGAATTGCAGACACAATAGACGTGTCTATCCATGCCAGAGGTAATACGGTTTTTATTCAGGGGGATATCGTTACAAGAAGCCTTGCCAAAAATATACTCAAACAACTTTACGGCCTGTTAAAAGATAAATATCCAATTTATCCAAACGATATTGATTATGCAGTCAGGATTCTAAGCGGAGATGACCGTATTAAACTCAAAGATATTTTTCTAGATACGGTCTACATTACCTCAAAAAAGCGTAGTGTAATTCCCAAAAGCCTTACCCAAAAAGAATATATAGATGCCATCCGCACCTCTGATATGGTCTTCGGTATCGGCCCCGCCGGTACAGGCAAAACCTATCTTGCCATGGCCATGGCGGTCGCAGCGCTTTCAAAAGGGCTGGCTAACCGTATAATTCTCACCCGGCCTGCGGTGGAAGCCGGGGAAGCGCTCGGATTTCTGCCCGGAGATCTTGCGGAAAAAGTGGATCCGTATTTAAGACCTCTTTATGACGCGCTTCATGATATGATGCGATTTGAAAAAGTGTCGAATCTAATAGAGCAGGGCGTCATAGAAGTGGCGCCTCTTGCTTTCATGCGAGGCAGAACCCTAAACGATTCTTTCATTATTTTAGATGAAGCCCAAAATACAACTTCTGAACAGATGAAAATGTTCCTGACCCGGATAGGATTTAGCTCCAAAGCGGTTATCACGGGAGACATAACCCAGATCGACCTTCCTGTTGAGAAACCTTCGGGGCTTATTGAAGCAAAAAATATCCTGCAGGGAATAGATGGAATAAAATTCATCTTTTTTTCAAAAAAAGATGTGGTACGACATGAATTGGTCCAGAAAATTATCAAAGCATATGAAGACCTGGATGCCAGCAGAAAAAATAATCACAAGTTGCAATGAAAATTGAAAAAGACAAAATATCCGTAAAAATGTTTTTTGGAACTAGCGACCAGGTTCGATGGAGTATTCTCGTCGGCGTCACAATAATTTTTACCATTTTCCTTTATCCCAACCTTATTATCAAAAAGCATTCTTACAAATTAGGTGATGTCGCTGCAAGTAATATCAAGGCCACAAAAGATTTTTTAATAGAAGACAAGGATGCTACAAAAGCCAACCGAAGGGAGGCTGTGGAAAAGGTTTTAACCGTTTACGACCATGACGTAACTCTACCCTCAACAATCAACCAGAATGTAAAAACAGCCTTTAACGATATTCAAATGGTTTTTAAGGCTGAAAAAAATCAAAATAAGATTGCACGAAAACCATCAAAAACCGCTTCAACCGGTACAGTTAAGAGAGCAATGTCCGTCCATGACCTTATATGGCAAAAGAAAGTCAATTTTGAAGAAAAAATCGGTATTTCTGTGAGTGACGGCGCTTATAAAATCCTCGAAGAAGAAGCCTTTCTCCCGGATATTGCAAATCTTATTTACAGCATTTTAAAAGAAATATTGGATAACGGTGTGGTCACAAACAAAGAGCTTCTCTTAAAAGAAACCGATAAAGGTATAATTTTAAGGAATATCACGACCAAAAACGAACTGGTTGTTCATCAATTAAAACAATTTTACGGTCTTGATCAGGCCAAAACCATGGTCAAAATTATCGGTCAACCCCTTCTCCAAAACATTGATTATACCCTGCGAAATATGATTGTAGATTTTGTTCAAAGACTTATTCAGCCCAACATCACCCTAAACAGAAGTGAAACCGAGGAACGGAAAAAAAAGGCCTATGAAGAAATTAAGCCGGTATTTCACAAGATAAAAGCCGGGGAAATGCTGTTGCGCGAAGGAGAAAGAGTTACAAAAATCCAGCTTTTAAAACTCAAAGCCTATGAGGAAGGGATAAAACAAGAACAGATTTTATCAAGTTCCATTGGATCCGCACTGATAATTCTGTGCATTCTAATGACCACCTATATTCTTTATATACATCGTCAAAGTGAAACCGATCTTAGCAACAACAAAAATCTGCTCTTTATGGCCAGCGTCCTCGTAACTTTTTTTTTCATTGCCAGAATATCAGCATCTTTGGCTGAATCTATGGCCCATTATACCTCTTTCCCCATATCAGCATCATCAAGCTCTTATGGTATTCCCCTTGCTGCAGGCGCCATGACCATCTGCCTGTTTTTGGGCCTTGAACTGGCTATTCCCATGGCCATGCTCATTGCAATCGGCACAGCCTTCATTTTTAAAAACAGATTTGATATTTTTCTATACTTCCTGATCAACAGCTCAATGGCGGCATTCTGGATGCAGAACTGCCGGGAACGCAAAGTATTTATCAAAGCCGGTCTAAAACTCGGAGTCTTGAATGTTATACTTGTAACGATTATAAACACTTACCTGGGAGATTCTTCCATTATCAAACTTTTGTGGGACTGGGCCTTCGCGTTTATGGGAGGTGTGGGAGCAGGAATCGTCACCGCCGGCATCACACCGATGGTAGAAATAGCATTTGGCTATACGACCGACATCAAACTTCTTGAACTTGCAAACCTTGATCAACCTATTCTCAGGAGACTTATGATAGAAGCTCCGGGAACATATCATCATTCTGTGGTTGTCGGTACCATGGTTGAAGCTGCGGCCTCCGAAATCGGTGCTAACTCCCTGCTTGCCAAAGTTTGCGGTTATTATCACGACATCGGCAAGATAAAAAAACCACTCTATTTTATCGAAAACCAGACCAACGGCATTAATAGACATGACAAACTTGCTCCATCCATGTCGAGTCTTATCCTGATCTCTCACATTAAAGACGGCGTGGAAATCGCCCGGAAAAACAAACTCGGCCAGGTCATCATCGACACGATCAGGCAATCCCACGGAACGAGCCTTATTAGCTTTTTTTATGAAAAAGCAAAGCAGTTAAAAGGTGAAGACGCAGTGAATATCGACAACTTCAGATATCCGGGCCCAAAGCCTCAGACCCGGGAAGCCGGTCTTGTCATGTTGGCTGACATGGTTGAAGCAGCATCAAGAACACTTGCTAATCCCACACCATCTAAAATCCAGGGGCTTGTACAAAACCTGATAAACAAGGCATTTTCGGATGGTCAGTTAGATGATTGTGAGCTGACATTGAAGGATTTGCATAAGATTGCAAAAAGCTTTCATAACATATTATCAGGAATGTACCATCACCGAATTGAATATCCCGAAAAACCTCTCCTTGGCAACGGAAAGGAAAAAAATGGAAGTTCTGTTAGACAACAGACAAAACAAATACAAGATATCCCTGAAAAAAGTAAAACAAAAGGCCAGGGCCATCTTAAACGTCTTGGCCTGTCCTGATGCAGAGCTTTCCATCGTTATTGTTGATGATCCCGAGATAGGGGAGCTTAATAAGAAATATCTGGATCGACACGGGCCTACAAATGTTATCGCATTTCCCATGCGTACAGGCCAATTTAATAATATAGCTCCGCAGCTTCTCGGCGACGTGGTCATTTCCATTGAAACCGCCGCAAGAGAGGGAAAAATGGCAAGCATAAGCATGGAAGAACGTTTCACCCAGCTTTTAGTGCACGGCATCCTTCACCTGCTGGGTTATGATCATGAAAAAAATAAAAAACAAGCATATGAGATGGAAAAAAAGAGCAATGAAATTCTTAAACTGATTAAAATGGAGGTTCATTGATGGCTGGATTAGCTGTAAATGTTGACCATGTCGCCACCTTAAGAAACACAAGGGCAGACGTCAGTTACCCTGATCCTGTTGCGGCAGCCGTCATGGTGGAACTGGCAGGAGCAGACGGCATTGTGGTTCACCTGAGGGAAGATAGACGTCACATCCATGACCGTGATCTCAGAATATTACGAAAGGTTGCTCAGACCAAACTTATCCTTGAAATGGCTTCAACAGATGAAATGGTTGGAATCGCCCTTGAAATCCAACCCGATCTCGTAACCCTGGTGCCGGAACGGCGTGAAGAGCTCACTACCGAAGGCGGACTGGATCTAATTGTGCATAAAAATGCAATTGCTGAAACCGTAGGCACTTTGCAAAATAGTGGGATTCCTGTAAGTATCTTCATTGATCCTGATCCAGATCAGATAAAACTGGCCCACCAGATAAATACCACCATGATAGAAATCCACACCGGAACATTCTGCGAAGCAAAAACACATAAGCAAAGAAACCAGGCATTTTCAGATATTGTGGATGCCGCCAAACTCGCCCATAAATTAAGAATAGGTGTCAATGCCGGCCATGGATTGTGTTATAATACCATAAAGTTTTTTAAAGGTCTTAGTGAAATAGACGAATTCAGCATCGGACACAGTATCGTCTCAAGAGCGGTGCTTGTAGGCATGGAACGGGCTGTAAAAGAAATGTTGGCACTTATCAAAGACCTGTAGTTTTCAACCACAACCGGATAGTATAGAAATTTCTTTTTTTTTAGTTGGGGGGATTATATAAAACTCATTTATTACTTTGCGTAAAAAAGGAACCGTGGCCAATCTCTGTAAATATCAGATAACGACTCACTCCGTTAAAGAAACAAAAAAACTGGGGGAAAAGATAGGCGCATGGCTGACGACCGAAGCTGTTCTTGCCTTGACCGGCGACCTCGGAAGCGGAAAAACTTCTTTTGTGCAGGGATTGGCCAGAGGTCTTGAAGTCCCGAATGATTATTACATAACCAGCCCTTCTTACACCTTGATAAATGAATATCCGGGCAGACACCCCCTTGTCCATGTTGACCTTTACCGCCTTGAAGATCCCGTCGATTTTGAAGATATCGGTCTCTACGACATACTTGACGATAACCATGTTGTGGCTATTGAATGGGCAGACAGAATCCGGCAGGAACTTTTACCTGACCACGTAACAATAAGATTTGAAATATCAGGTGACAAATCTCGAAAAATTTGCATGTCTGCACATGGAGCTAACGCGGTTAATCTGTTAAAAGAAATTAAAAATCGACTTTAGGATAAAATATTAACCTGATCGAAAAGCACCTCCTGCGCCTTTAAAAATAACCATCCCCCTAGCATCACCGAACAAAAAACTGATATGGACACATAGTGCCAAGCTTCTCCGAATGATGGTCTTTGGGCTTTGAATGGTTTCGTCCACACTACAATTCGTTATATTGACTTCCCGGGATAGCATAATGCGGTTGTCATGGCGAAAGTGGATCCTGTCAATTCGGGCAGTTTCATTGATTTCTGCCCGAAGCCGGATGAATCTTAAGGTGGCTTCTTGATTATTGATAATAACAGGAGTTGGAATCGCAAAGTGGAACCAGTTGGTGGTGTTTTCCTTTTGATAAACCAGAGTTCCCCAGCCCGACCGGCGGGGTTCTGCATATTCGTTTCCTGTTATCCCCACAATTCTGTCAGGATATTCGATTTGAACGTTAACACCGTGTGTCCAGAACTCATATTTCGCCATAACAGGTCCTCCTAATATCTCACTTTAAGCCAGGCCCGGATATTTCATGAAAATTTTCGGGATAGCTGACTTTGATAAACCGAAAAGGTATTCATTCTCTTACGTTGAACCAATAAGGATTGTATATTAAACAAGAAATAATAAAGGAAGGCAACTTTCGTGTCAACAATCTATATTTATAAGATAAGGGTAAACGCATTTGATTTCGGTGCAGCGTAGCGACGGCGTGTTTCTCTTGGAAACCGACTGACTGTTTTAAGGACTTTAGCACGCGTTAGCCCGAGCCGAATGAAATTATGACTTAAAAAATCAATGGGATAATTTAGCGACGAATTGTTCTTATTAACTGAGTCTGTTAATTAATGAGGATTTTTGTTCAAGATCAAGGCATGTGAGAAAAATAACCACCCCAGTACGATCTGCCGGCCCTGTCCCGGTATTTTCACGGGGACCTACGGGACAGGCAGGCATATGTTTAATATTCCGAGGATTTATTCGCCACCGAACTTTGGCGAATTAATTTTTTGAACATACCGCAGAGATTGGGCAAAAAGACCATTTATGGATGGACACATTTTAAATTGCCATTTGTTCAACCTGTTGCCTTTATTTCTTTACTGAAGAATAATTTTAAGCTATATATATTTTTTAGTAAGGTTTCATTCACTAAAAAACTTTTAATCAGATTAATATCTGATTATTATCTGATTCAGCGATTATCATTAAATGTAGAGGCTTATAAAGTGAGCTTAATTATACAAAAATTTGGCGGCACATCGGTCGCTGATCTTGAACGGATCCGTAATGTCGCAAAACGGGTTGCAAAGACCTATGACCAGGGTAACGACGTGGTTGTCATTCTGTCGGCCATGGCTGGAGTCACGGACGACCTGATCGATATGGCAAGCCAGATTAGCGAATCACCAAGCAAACGTGAACTCGACGTTCTTCTGTCCACAGGCGAGCAGACAACGGCAGCTCTTCTGGCAATAACCTTAAAAGACATGAACTACCCTGCCCTGTCCATGCTTGGATACCAGGCCAAGGTGGTTACAGATTGCACCTTTGGTGATGCACGAATCATCGAAATCGGTACCGAGTATTTTATAGACCTTATCAAAAAACGGAATATTGTCGTAGTGGCCGGATTTCAGGGATGTGATATCAAAGGGAACATTACAACCCTCGGGCGGGGAGGGTCAGACACAACTGCCGTGGCCATCGCCTCTGCTCTGAAGGCGGATCTCTGCGAAATCTATACCGATGTAGATGGTATCTACTCCGCCGATCCCAATATCTGCGAGAAAGCAAGAAAAATTGATAAAATTTCTTATGATGAGATGCTGAACATGGCCAGTCTTGGTGCCAAAGTCCTGCAGATCCGGTCCGTGGGATTTGCTAAAAAATATAATGTCCCGGTTCATGTAAGATCATCTTTCACTGAGGAGGAAGGAACCATGGTTGTTAGTGAAGACGCCGGCATGGAAAGTCTTATTGTATCCGCAGTTACGCACGATAAAGATCAAGCTCGCATCACCCTTAAAAAGGTTCCTGACCAACCCGGAGTGGCAGCCAAAATTTTTTCACCCATTGCCGAAGCGGATATTGTTGTGGATATGATCATTCAAAATACACGAGCCCAAGGTCAAACAGATCTCACATTTACAGTCCCAAAAAAAGATTTTCAAGCCGCCATGAAAATCGAACAGAAGGTGGCGGATGAAATAGGCGCAGTGGACGTTTTGGGCGATAAAAACATTGCCAAGGTATCTGTTGTGGGTGTTGGAATGAAAAACAACTCCGGAGTCGCATCAATAATGTTTCACACTCTGGCCAGGGAAAATATCAATATAATAATGATCAGCACTTCGGAAATAAGAATTTCCTGTGTCATCGAAGAAAAGTATACCGAGCTTGCTGTTCGTGTTCTTCACACCGTATTTGGGTTGGATAAAGAAGAATAATCCAGATTGGCCTGGATTTATAATGAAAAGATTTGATACTGACCAAATGGTCTTTACTATTGTATTGGCAGCGGCAATTCTTGGCATCATAATCTACAGAGTTCTTCATCCTTTTTGACAGAGATTGCTTCTGCAAATCAAAAATGCCGCTATGAAAAAAATACTCCTTCCCTTTTTTATCCTTACTTTCTTGCCGGCACAGCTCATGGCCCAGCCACTGGTAGATTCTCCCAAATACCAGAAGGCCAGGGGAAAAATGGTTTCATTACAAATCCGTTTAAGGGGCGTATCAGATAAAAAAGTCCTGAATGCCATGAGCCAAGTCCCCCGGCACCGCTTCGTACCTAAAGAACTCCTTTCCCAGGCTTACGCGGACCACCCCCTTCCCATCGGCCAGGGCCAGACCATATCCCAACCATATATAGTGGCTTTGATGACCGAAAAACTGAAGCTTATAGGAAACGAACGTATTCTCGAAATCGGGACCGGTTCAGGCTACCAGGCGGCAATTCTCGCCAAGGTTGCCAAAGAAGTCTACACCATAGAAATCAAAGAAAAACTATACAAAAAGGCAGAAAGCCTACTCCGGTCACTCGGTTTTTCAAAAATAAAAACCCGCCACGGCGACGGCTACTTCGGCTGGCCTGAAGCAGCTCCCTTTGACTGTATCATGATCACTGCGTCCATCGACCATATCCCTCCGCCACTTTTGAAGCAACTCAAAGACGGCGGGCGACTCATTCTCCCCCTTGGAAATCCCTTCAGCTATCAGCATCTAAGCCTGGTCACAAAATATGACGACGAATACACGGTCAAACAAATCACCGGCGTTCTCTTCGTTCCCATGACAGGTCATGCCCTTGACCAAAATCCAAGGGTTACAAACGATATTCCATGATACTTGCGGCTGTTTTTTTGCTATCACTCTCGTCTCTTGCCTTGGAAGTACTCCTTACCCGGGTCTTTTCCATCAGTCAGTGGAATCATTTATCGTTTATGGTCATCAGTATCGCACTCTTTGGATTCGCCGCCGCCGGTACTTTTTTAAACATCATTGATACGCAAAAAAAAGACTGGGAAAAAAGGCTTTCCTCCAGCGGCCCGGTCAAAATTTTCATCATTCTCTATACCGTTACCGCCATCGGTTCTTTTATGGTTTTGAATCGAATTCCCCTCGACTACTTCAGGCTGCCCCTGGAACCTGTCCAGATATTCTACCTTTTGACGGCCTATCTTCTTCTGACGTTACCGTTCTTTTTTGCCGGCCTTGTCATCTCTCTTGCTTATGCATTCATCCCCGAAAAAAGCGGCTTTGTTTACTTTGCGAGCATGGCAGGTTCGGCATGCGGAGCAATCATCCCGTTTCCTTTTCTTCCTTTCCTTGGCGAAGGGAGATCCATCATCCTCGCAGCCCTAATCCCCCTAATAATTGTTCCTTTTGAAAAACCAACGACGAACAAAAAACATGCGTTAACAAAAAACATCTCCCGTGGAAAACGATTTGCTTTTCAGGTCACCTGTCTTTTTATCGTGCTCATGACAGGCCTTCTCGTCTCAGTGGAAGACGGCCTGGAACCCAAAGTAAAACCTTCGCCATATAAAGACCTGAGCCGGTTCCTCCAGTTCCCCGATACACGGATCTTTGAAACCGTTACCGGTCTGAGGGGCAGATTTGACAGCGTTCATAGCCCTTATACCCGCTTTGCACCTGGATTAAGCCTAAAATTTAAAGACATACTGCCCGAGCAATGGGTAATTTACAAAGACGGAGACACCCCCTTTTTTATTTACAAACAGCAACTTCAAAAAGATGAATGGTTCTCCAAATTTACCCTCCCTTACGCCGGATACATGCTGGTCCCGAACCCTGAACATATTCTCTTGATCCAGGACGGCGGCGGATCGGGCATCCCCTGTGCCATGGCATCCGGCGCCTGTAACATTACCGTCGTTGAACAAAAACCCAAAATCGCTCATATCGTCCGGAACCACTACAACATCCCTGTGGTCAACCAAAATCCAAGAGCGTTTATGGCCCAATCTGACAAACATTATGATATCATACACATTGAAAACTGGGGAGGGTCTCTTCCCGGTTCAGACGCTCTGACCCAGGGATATCTATTCACCACCGCATCATTCTCAGAGTATCTCAATCACCTCACGGAAAACGGCATCCTTATTATGGCACGCAAACTTTTGCTCCCTCCGGCAGACTCGATTCGCCTCTGGGCCGGAGCATACGAAAGTCTGAGATCCCTTGAATTCGAAAACCCCGAACGGCACATAGCTGTTCTCCGTAACTGGAGCACTTTCACCCTCATTGTCTCTGTAAGGCCCTTTAATGATATGACCGGACTAAAAGACTTCGCGAGAGACATGAACTTTGATCTTGTCTACATCCCGGGTATTACAAAGGAAATGGTGAACCGCTTCAATATTTTCGATGCGCCGTATCACTTTTTTGAAATTAGCCGTCTCGCAGAAGCCTACCGGTCCGGAACAGAAGAAGCGTATTTTGAAACCTACCCCCTCGACGTTGCCCCTCAGTCGGACAGCCGTCCTTTCCCCGGCAGATTCCTCAAATGGAACAGATTGAAAGCGCTTTATAAAATTACGGGAAGCAGATTTTATTCCCTGTTTATGTCGGGCGAAATTGTTGTTTGTGTGGTCTTTCTCGAAGCGCTCGTAATCGCAGTTTTCCTTTTAATGATCCCTGTTTTTACAATTAAAAAACAAGATAAAAAACCGAATATCTCCCTCCTTCTCTATTTCTTGGCAGTGGGTGCCGGTTTCATGTTTTTGGAGCTCTTTTTTATCAAAAAATACATTTTTATTTTCGGCGATCCGGTTATCAGCTTCACGGTGGTGCTCACGGGAATCCTTGTTTTCTCAGGCTTTGGGGGGTGTTGCTCCCAGCGAATAGGTCCTGGGGGCCTCCGGTATGTCCTTATCGCTTTGATCGCCGTCCTCATCTTTATATTCTTAGGCCTTGATCCGATGATCCATCGAATACTTGAACTTTCCAAAATTTTACAATATACCTTAGCAACCCTGCTCCTAATCCTACCAAGCTTTCTGGTAGGCCTGCCCTTTCCACTGGGTATGCGATTCCTGTTGAACCGTCCTGCCCACCGGGCATATGCCTGGACAGCCAACGGATGTGCTTCGGTCCTGACGTCAATTATATCCGCCCAAATAGCAATCAGTCTGGGAATTCCCATAATTATACTTTGCGCTGCCGCGGCTTACCTTGTGGCACTTCTCATGAGCAACACCAAAACAATTGGACAAAAATAGAAAACACTGGTAGAAAGATTAGTATAAAGAGTAAAAGTTATAGATCAAATTAAAAAGTGCTTAGAATGAAAATTCTGCTGATAATTTTAGGCTTGATTTATGTGTTAAGCCCCTATGACCTTCTCCCCGAAATTTTTTTAGGATGGCGGGGTTTGCTCGATGACCTGATTCTTCTGTTCTTTGGGTGGCGATTTTTGCAAAATGTCCGCCAGAAACAATCCGGTGCCCAAAGCTATTACCAACAACGCCGCCAATATTTCGAACAAAATAAGGGGGCTAACGAAAAAGAATCCCCTGGAACGGACTACGGATTCAAAAAAGCCAATACACAAAAGGATCCTTACACGGTATTAAATATCCCCAGAAATGCATCACAGGAAGAAATTAAGAAAGCTTATAAGCAACTTGCCAATAAATACCATCCGGATAAAGTGCTTCATTTAGGAGATGAGTTCAAAAAAATGGCGGAAGAACGCTTTAAAGAAATACAGCAGGCATATCGGGAACTGACGTCTAAATAGTGCCTGAACGAAAACTGTCTTTTTTGCCAATATCTGCGTCAGACTCAAATTTTAATCCTCGAAATACTACCAGTATTCCTGTGGTTAAAATTTTCGTCTTCCTTGATCTTAACGAAAAATCATAGTTTTCGTTCGGGCACTAAATTAGGATTTTCTTGCACACAACTTAACAAAATTATATCCTTGATTTTATATTGGAAAAATCCTCGTCATAACTCCTCAAGTCCGCTTTCAGATTTAAGATAGCAAGTCTGGCCGGCTCTGCCAATTCAACAATTTTTTTATGACGTCAAAAAGTTACAGCTTATGTTCTTAAAATTGATTTTTTAAAAAAAGGTATTATGATCTAAGTTCGGCATACAAAACGGTTAAAAAAGGATGGTAATTGCATGAGCCAAAAAATATTCAAGGCAATGGTTGTCACAGAAGGAGAGAACAATCAGTTTATCAGGGAAATTAAGGACAGAAATCTTGATGACCTTCCGGAAGGAGATGTGCTCGTCAACGTTCAATACTCTTCCCTAAATTACAAAGACGTTCTTTCTGCCATAGGAAACAGAGGTGTCACAAAGAAATATCCGCACACCCCTGGAATTGACGCCGCAGGGACCGTGGTCCAAAGCCTCAGCAAGGATTTTCAATCCGGAGATGAAGTGATCGTGACCAGTTATGACCTCGGAATGAATACATCCGGCGGTTTCGGACAGTATATACGCGTCCCGGCGGAATGGGTGGTCAAGATGCCCGAGAATCTCTCCCCTCGAGAGAGCATGATATTCGGTACAGCGGGTTTCACAGCAGCCCTTTCGGTTTATAGGCTGGTTGATTATGGCATCACCCCGGATATGGGACGAGTACTGGTCTCCGGGGCAACCGGAGGCGTCGGAAGTATCGCCGTCTCCATACTTACCAAGGCCGGTTATGAGGTGGTAGCCGTAAACGGGGTCGTGGATGAAAAAGAGTTCTTGTTGGAAATTGGGGCCAAAGAGGTCATCAGTATTGAAGAAGCTACCGATTCCAGCGGCAGACCGCTCCTTAATGGGCTTTGGGCCGGCGGCATTGATGCGGTTGGGGGTGAAATATTGGCGACCACCATCAAATCAACGCAAGATGGCGGTGCCGTGACCTGTTGTGGGAATGTGGGGTCCCATGATTTGCCTCTAAACGTCTATCCCTTTATCTTGCGGGGGGTTACCCTAATGGGAATCGATTCACAGAACTGCCCGATGCCCACCCGCCTGAAAGTCTGGAATAAAATTGCCAGTGACTGGAAACTGGAGCGTCTGGAACTATTGACCACTGAAATACCTTTGGAAGGACTGAACGAACGAATCGATCTCATCCTTCAAAAAAAGCACAAAGGGAGAACCATTGTAAGACTGCCTGATTGAAAAATCCAATAGTGGGTGTTCTTGAACTTTTCTACATATTTCTCAGCTGTCGAGGCTTAATGGGACAATAGCCATTGATGACCTGGCAACGATACAACAAAATTGTTGAGTTCATCCATTGAAATTCCGCTTCGCACAACAGCTTCGTACTCGATATCATGTATAGAGTCACCCATTACGCTTGCATATCGCTGGATTCGTATTTCCCGATGTGGAGATTCCGTTATATTTTCAATCATAGTGAGGAGGCCATTCATAAAAATTTGACCTTCAGCATCAGAAGGAACCATGGTCGTGGCCGTAGTGGTAAGTTCCATTGCCCGCTGCCGGCACACCTCCCAACTGCTCTTGGTCTCGGTGAGCCCGATTAGTGCGGCTGTTATTGTACGCACGAGATTAACCCGTTGTGCAGCCAAGATATAGCAGAGAGCAACCCATGCCGCTGCCTTTGGGTCCGTTTCGGTTTTTTTCAAGTTGGCCGAGTATTTTTCCAAAACAAGACCATACGGCTGATAGCACTTCTTGCACAAGTACCCGTCTCTCGATGGACTGGGATGTCTTACATCACTAATTGTGAAAAAGGGAAACTTTTTCCCGCATCTCTGGCAATCCGTCATCCATTACCTCAACTTCCGGAATAGGCAAGAGAGAGCATAGAAAATGCAAAGTAAACCATATAAATAATATATTTTCCCCATTTTGTTTACGATCAATTAGGCTTCAAGTTAAGTTGATAATCTTGCAACATATTTTTTAAGTCGGCACTCCTGGTTAAAAGAACAAGCTTTACAGTTCCTTATATGGGTCTGGCAGCCTGCATAACTTGCATAAGAACCGGCCAACCGAGCTTCATCGAATAAATAAGTTTCTTTAAGGCTATTTTCAATATCGGCGACCCTGCCTGATATTCCGGTGTATCCGGCCCAGTGGACATTTTTCAGCCCGGATTGCCAGGCGATATCGACACATCTTTCCATAAGCTGCCGGTCGGCGCCCGGGTGATTTTCCAAAACAAAATTCGGTCTGAAGGCGAGAAAAGATACCGGCAAAGAGGGGTCGATGGAGGCAATAAATTCCGATAGGGGTTTTATCTCGGTTTCGTTTATCTTGGGGATCACAACGATTCTATACTCCCACAGCTTGTCTTTGGCATATTTTCCGATATATTCCGCATTCCTTAAAACCGGCGCTGAAGAGGCCCCGGTTAATGCAAGGTGAATTTCGTTATGATAGGCCTTTAAATCGTAAGTCATAGATGTGGTAAAATTTAAAACCCTTATTAAACTTTCCTCCGTCATATATCCATTGGTATCGTAATTTACTTGGGTCATAGGCTCTATCTTCCTTGCTTCTTCAACAATCTTTTCTATGTAGGGTAAGTGGATGGTCGGCTCTCCGCCTGAAAAGAAAATTCGATCCGCCCGCATTCGCCGGCCGAAAATTGAATTCAGCTGCTCGATGCATTCCTCAGCCAGTTCAGTCGGATCTATAAATCCTCTTTGCACGAATCCATTGTCCGGGTATTGGGAAATCGTCCAGTTTTGGCAATTCAGGCATTTGAAATTACAGCCGGCCATAAACACCGTATAACTTTCCGGCGGTGCGGGATGTAGCGTGGCGGAAGCCACGGTAGGTCGGGTCACCCTGCAAACACCTGTTTCGCCTTTTATCCGATTTACCCGGCACCGGTGTTCGCAAAGTTCACATTTCTCAAGGCCCTTTAAAAAACTATGTTCAGTCATCTTATGAATATTATGTCACTTTTTCTTTTTGAGAGATCGCAGGAACGGTTTGATCCAAAAGGTTTGGGAGGTCGTCAAAAAGGCGGCAAATACTTATGGACTAAGCTCAGCACCACACCCGCCGGGAATGAAGTTTTCTCCCCAGGCTCTTTTAAATCGTAAAATAGCTTCCTCACCGGTGCAATGACTTGGCGCTACTTTTTGAACCCCCATTTCCTTTAACGCACGGATTATCCGGTCAATTTCGGAACCGTTCTTATTTAGCAAATGGAAGCCGCCCATGACAAGACATACGTCTTTGTTTACCAGTTGTCTTGCTTTTCGCACAATATTGACTATGCCGGGATGTGCACAACCTGTAATAACAACCACACCCTTGGACGTATCCATCACAAGGCTTTGTTCTTTAAGCCATGTCCCCATTTCACCCGTGCTATAGATGTTTTCGTATAATCTGTTTGGCCCGCCCACAGGTATGATTTTGGTGGATGGATTCTTGACTTTCTCGTGCAAGGTAGAAGAAAAAGATTTTGGAACGTATACTGCTACGTTCGGATTCTGGCGGAGAAAGTCCGTTACGCCTCCAATGTGGTCTCCGTGCTTATGCGATAGAAATACGGCCTCGATTTCCCGAGGGTCTATCCCCAGTGTTGCCATGTTTTTAAGAAGTATTCTTCCATCACCGCCGGTATCAAAAAGAATTACTCTGGCAGGACTCCGGACAACGCAGGAAAAACCCCAGCCCAGTTCCATTTCATCAGAAAAAGCGACATTGTTGTAGACTACGCTGATGCGCAGGCCATCATCTGAATAGGCTGAAAATGGGAAGAAAACCATGATACCGGCCATCGTGATAAACCCTGCGCAGGTCCGCAAAAAAGACAGAACCTTATTGGATTTTCTGTATGTCATCCAAGATTGCTTGTCCGACTTTAACCTTGCAATAACTGACTCGCCCACGGGTCTTACCCGCAAGACAGCCGAAGTTCTCCGCGTCCAGTTCACCAGGCTTATCCAAGTATTTTCTCAGGAATTTACTTTGGGTTTTGTAATAATTTACTACGTGATCGTAATTTGATGGTATAGGTCAATATATCTGATACTCAGTGTAACAGTCAATAAAAACGGTTGTTCCCGTTGACACTGTAAGTATGCAAATAAGCAAAACAAATCTTTTTTCCAGCACTCTAACATTCCTTCAATCCATTTCTCTTCAACTTAATGTTGACAAGTCAACTCTGAGAGGTATATACTACGGTATCTACTTTAACAAAAGGAGGGTCAAGATGCAAACGGCTCGTATTTTCGCAAACGGCAGAAGCCAAGCGGTACGTTTACCAAAAGAATTCAGGTTTTCCGGGACAGACGTCTACATCAAAAAAATAGGTAATATGGTGGTTCTTTTGCCTAAAGATGATCCATGGGCACCTTTGATCAACAGCCTCAATCAATTCACGGATGATTTTATGCAAACCAGGGACCAACCGGTTAAAGATAAAAGAGAATCTTTATGATTCAATATATGCTCGATACGAACATCTGTATTTACATTATCAAGCAGAAACCCCAAAACGTAATAAAACGTTTCAGGCAGGCTAAGGTTTCGGAAATAGGAGTTTCTTCAATAACCTTAAGTGAACTCGAATACGGCGTGATGAAAAGTACAAACCCGGAACAAAACAAACTCGCATTGACTCAATTCATTGCGCCGATTGAAATAATGTCTTACGATGACGCCGCCGCTCAACATTATGGTAAAATTCGTGCCGATTTAGAACGCCAAGGCACACCTATTGGCTCTCTTGATATGCTTATCGCCGCACATGCGCTATCGTTAAACTCCGTTTTAATCACCAACAACGAATCGGAATTTAAAAGAGTCTTAAATCTCAAAATCGAAAACTGGACAAAATAGGTAATTCCCTTTTTATACCTCCGTAACAGGGATTGTCCATTAAATTTCCTGTGAGTTTCCATACAGCTCTTTTATTTTAGACCTGTCCGGCGACCCATCTTCCAGACAAGGGAAATCAGTTATAAATTCCACATATTGGGGTTTCTTGTAGCTGGCCATACGTTCACCTACAAACTTTATAAGCGCTTGAGGCTCCAAATGTTCACCCGCTTTTAACCGGCAGACGGCCTTGATTCCTTCCTTCCACTTGGGATCAGGGACTCCGAAAACAACGGCTTTTTCAAGAGACGGATGCTGGAGGATCACTTTTTCAACCTCCACGGGATAGACGTTTTCACCGCCCGGTTTGATAAGCTCCTTTTCGGCCTTACGGCCTGAAAACCATAAAAATCCATCTTCATCGAAACGGCCCAAATCTCCGGTATGGTGCCGGCCTTCTCGGAATGTGTATGCCGTGTCTTCCGGGAAATTCCAGTATCCTTTAAAGATCAGAGGTCCCTTCATGGTGATTTCACCCACCTGCCCGTTGGGAACCGGATGATCATAATCATCGACAATCTTTACTTCTCCAAGCGGGATCATTTTACCGGCGGAACCTGGCCGGTCATTGTAACGTCCCATGGTTACCAAACCGGTTGTCTCTGTTTGTCCATAAATACTATAAAAGGTTCCGCCGGTGGCTTTTTGATATTTCTCGATGGTCTCCGGTGTATCCAGTCCCATGACAGCCCTTAGGCTTTTGATATCTTTACCTGTTTGTTCATGCGCTTCAAGGATGGAGGCGAGTATGGGCGAAAAATCAAAAAATAAAGACACTTTTTTTTCTTCGATCAGTTCAACCGCCTTTTCAGCATCAAATTTACTCATGTTGACATTCAGTACACCGGCTTGAAAACTGTTTGTGGCCATAAAAAGACCGCCCACATGAAACATGGGCAATAGATTTAAATGCACGTCTTGTGATGTCAAACTAAAGCAATAATTCAAATGCAAACCGGCACATAAAAGATTGCCGTGACTCAGCAGCGCGCCCCTGGGTCTTCCTGCGACAGCCGCGGTATGAATAATGACAAATCCATCATCATTGGAAACATCAGCCACTTCAAAATCACCATGGTTAATCATCAAAGAATCAAACTCAATAAAATTGCCGCCGCCGCTCCGTAAAGGAGAAAATATTCAAGGCTGTTTTTTCCTAACACTCCGATGCGATCGCCTTTTTTAATATTGGATCTTTGCAAACCGCAGGCCAGGCGATCGACCATCTCTTTAAACCGGTTAAATGTTACACTCCTGTTGTCGTCGGCTTCGAACCATGCTTCGGTATCATTGAAACATACCGCATTGCGCCTGATTTGTCTTGCCGGCCGGAATCCACATGGTATCCGTAGAACTGACCGTATTCAGATCAAACTCTTCAAAAGCGATGGTAAACTTCAGGCTTTCCATCTTAACCGGGTATTCATTGGGATTTTCAATGTTAAATATAAAGGCCAGATCAAGGGGTGCACCCACGTTGTTCGGCTTTCCCTTTGTGGGTTGAACTTTGTTCGAAAAGTACCAGTATCCGAATGCATGGGCAACTTCCATGGAGTCCAAGGTGACAATCGAAGGATCTGCGCTCTGAGAATTATCCATTTATTTTGAACAGATAGTATTATAAAATAATTACTTTTTCTACGGCTTTTACAATTTCATCGGGCTCATCCATAATTTGCAAAATTTCTAAATCTTCGGGAGATATCCGTTTTTCGGCAAGCAATCTATCCTTGATCCAGTCAATGAGCCCTGTCCAGTAATCGGAGTCGACCAGAATTAATGGAAACGGCTTTATGCGGCGTGTTTGAATCAGTGTGACCGCTTCAAAAAGCTCATCCAGCGTGCCAAAACCGCCGGGCATGATAATATAGGCTGAGGCATATTTAATGAACATGACCTTACGAATAAAAAAGTATTTAAAATCGAGTTTAATATTTGCAAAAGGATTCGGTTTCTGCTCAAATGGCAGGATAATATTCAGGCCGATGGAATTTCCTCCCGCCTCTGCCGCACCTTTGTTTGCCGCTTCCATTACTCCGCCGCCGCCACCGGTTATAACAGAAAAATTGTTTTTTACAAAAAGAGCAGCCAGCGTTTCAGTTTTTCTGTAAATTGAATCATCCGGCTTAACCCTGGCTGACCCGAAAAAAGTCACAGAAGGTCCGATATCATGGAGCGTTTCTATCCCATCAACGAATTCGCCCATGATTCTGAAAAGACGCCACGATTCGCCTATTTTTAAGTTGTCAACAAGAAACTGTTTATCCATATAAAACCACAGGGTCCAATTTTGATGCACTCGTAAAAAGTCATCTAATAGATGGCAAAGTAAAAAGATCCACATTCAAGGCGCGCGAATTTCGTGTCATGAGGCGTACTTATCGTACATCGCAATGACAACGAAATGAAGCGCAACGCAGAAGTTGGACTTTTTACGAAGCCATCAATCTTATCGGCATACAGCCGACTATTTAAACGCCTCATGTCCCGCCGTTAAATCCGATGGTAACCTTATCCTGGTCCACAATCACCGGAACCTTACGCACACCGTCGGAATATCCCAGCATGTCTTTCAGTTTGCCGGCATCGTGCCGAACGTCGTAGTAATCAACCTTTTTCCCTTGTTTGTTGAAAGCTTCACGAGCCGCGTTTGTGTAAGGTCACGTATCTTTGCCATAAATCAAGATGTTATCAGCCATTGTTCCTACCTTCTTGAGTTAAAATTTATGAGAGGAAAGATATAAAGTAATTTCATACAAATTCAGGATATTGCATATATTAGACGAAGAAGCCCTAACAGCTATTCGGTGTTTTGTCAATGATTACAGATTGACAAAAACCATGGGGATTGGTAAAAATTTTTATGGTTAATAACAACTCGGCTACTGGACTTTCAAAAAATGTTACGATTACAAATCCCCTTGGCCTTCATGCAAGGTCGGCGGCCAAAATAGCAAAACTTGTTAAAAAAGCAAGATCAAAAGTGTGGATCATTAAAGATAAAGACAAGGCGGATGCTTCCAGAATTATTGATATTCTTAGCCTGGCCGGTATAAAAGATTCAAAATTAACTTTATTGATTAACGATCCATCGGATATTGACATTTTAAATGATCTTGCACAGCTGATTGAAAACAACTTTGGAGAATAATCAGAAATGCCAAATACAAACGAAATGGAATTGCAACTCCGCGGTATTACTGCCTCTCCGGGTATTTGCATCGGTAAAGCATACCTAGTCGGCAGGGAAGGCGTTGATGTTGTTGATAAATACTTTATCAGCAAAGATAATTTGCAAAATGAGATCAAACGGTTCAAGGCTGCAGTAAAAAATGCTAAAGATAACCTCAGCGAAATCATTGAAACAACACCAGAAGAGTTGCGCGAGCACACCCACATTCTTGAAACTCACAAGGTGCTGTTCAAAGACAAAATGCTCTACGGCAAAACCATCGAAACCATCGAAAAAGAACGGGTAAACGCCGAATGGGCCCTAAAAAAAGTGGTATCGAACGTCAAGGCAATGTTTAGAAATATGACAGATTCCTATCTGCAAGGACGGGTGGATGACATCATACATGTATCTGATAGTATCATGCAATATCTGGTTGGGGCAAATGTTGTGAATATTGCGGCTATTGACAAACGGGTAATACTTGTTGCCGTCGACCTATCCCCTGCAGAAACCAGCCAAATACAACTCGAAAAAATTAAGGGATTTGTCACCGATCATGGCGGCAAGACTTCACATACCGGCATCATCGCCCGAAGTCTTGAAATTCCCGCTGTTTTGGGTCTTGATAATGCAACCCGTATCATAAAAAACGATGACATCATCATTGTAGATGGTACCGCAGGTATCGTCATCGTTAACCCCACTGAACAGACTCTGATACAGTTCGAAGAACAAAAAGCCGGATACGAAGAATATAAAGCGGTTATTACCCGGGAAAGTTACATTCCGGCTGAAACACTAGATGGTATCCGTCTGCAGGTTATGGGTAATATAGAACTCCCCGAAGAGGTGGTATCTGTTATTGATCATGGCGGAGATGGTATAGGCCTTTACAGGACTGAGTTTCAATATCTAAGCCGGCCTGATCTTCCCACTGAGCATGAGCTTTTTGATAAATACAAAGATGTCATCGAAGTAATGGCGCCCAAGCCGGTAACCATTCGAACTCTGGACATTAGCGCTAATAAAGCGGTTTCCTATGCTACCAATTCTGCTGAAAAGAATCCTGCGCTAGGACTTCGCGGTATAAGGTACTGTTTACAAAGACAGGATATTTTCAAGACCCAGCTAAGAGCGATACTAAGAGCCTCTGTATTCGGCAACGTCAGAATTATGTTCCCCATGATATCATGTTATGACGAAGTCCTTCATGCAAAAAGGATTTTAGGGGAAGTTGCCGATTCTCTGGACAAAGAGGGTTTAGATTTTAATAAAAATGTTAAGATGGGAATCATGATAGAGACCCCTTCCGCTGTAATCCTGGCGGATGTGATGGCCAGGGATGTAGATTTCTTCAGCATAGGAACCAACGATCTTGTTCAGTATTCGCTGGCGGTGGACAGGGTCAATAAAAAGGTTGCGCATCTTTATCAACCTCTTAATCCTGCTATCATCCGGATGATTAAACATGTTGCCGATGTTGCCAAAGACAAGGGTGTGAATCTCTTCATGTGCGGTGAGATGGCGAGTGATCCGATTAACATACCGATACTTTTAGGTCTGGGCATAGAAAAATTGAGCATGAATCCTCAGTCAATACCGGTGGTTAAAAATATAATAAAATCTCTTGATGCGAAAAACGCCAGGCTGTTTATCAAAAAGGTTCTGAAAGAAACTACTGACACCGGAGTCACGGAACTGGTGCTGAGTACTTACGGAAATATTCTATTTGATACAGGATATACCGGAATATAATCTTTCCTTTCTCCCTTTTAAGAATGTTATAAGTTTTTGGTCTCTGTTAAACCATATGTAACTATTTAACATCTCAATAAATTATAAAGCCGGGTCAATATGATCATTTAATACAACGGAACTTATTGAGAAGTTATCTAACTATTACCTAAAAGCTAAATCTTAAAACCTAAAACGTGATGAATTCGTCGTTTTACGGATTCATCATTATTTATTGAGGTGAAAACAGAATTTGAGCACAAACCATATAAAAATTGTAGCTGAAAACAGAAAAGCCAGACACAGCTATTTTATCGAAGATACATACGAGGCAGGAATGGTTCTTTTGGGAACCGAAGTTAAATCACTTCGACTCGGCCGCGTTAATCTTAAAGATTCGTATGCCAGGATTAAAAAAGGCGAAGTCTTTATTCACCAGATGCATATCGCCCCTTATCCTTTTGCCTATTATGACAATCATGATCCCTTAAGAAAAAGAAAGCTCCTGTTGCATAAAAATGAAATCAAAAAGCTGTATGGCAAAGTTAATGAAAAGGGATTTTCCCTGATACCCTTAAGGGTGTATTTTCAAAACGGAAAGGCCAAACTTACCATAGCTCTTGCCAGGGGAAAGCGTAAATATGATAAACGGGAGACCATCAGACGACGCGACCGGCAAAGAGATCTTGAAAGGTCCAAAAAGGATTACTGATACTCAATGAAGCTCCCCGCTGGGCGGGACCTCCGCTCCGCTACGACAAGCTGCGGGGTATTAAAAATCACAATCAAGGAATACCGCGTCCCGCCCCGAGGCGGGAACAAGTGATTCCGAAGATTGACCCCAGAGAAATAGGCTCTGCCCCAGTTGAATCGGCTGCGCATTCAACGAGGTAAACATTTCACCCCAGTACGATAGTTCCTACCTACCCCAGTACCATCTGCCGGAGCTACTGGGCGGGCGGGGCAGGTAGGGCAGGCGCAGAGATTGCGGAAAAGGGCAATTTCTGGATGGACACTAACTAAACATTAGAAGGTTACTGAAATGAAAATTGAACGTGAACAGATCGATTTTGATGTGCTGTTCGTCGGAGGCGGCCCTGCAAGTCTGGCAGGCGCCATTCAGTTGATGCAGATCGCCAAAAAGAAAAATATGAGCCTTGAAGTTGCACTCATCGAAAAGGGAGCGGAAATCGGATCACATGCGTTGAGCGGCGCCGTCCTGAACCCTGTTGCCTTAAAGGAACTGATCCCGGACTTCTTGGAAAAACAGTGTCCCATAGAAGCGACCGTAACGGAAGACGAATTCTATTTCTTAACCCCCAAAAAACAGTATCGAATTCCGATTATTCCGCGATACATGCATAACAAAGGCTTTTTTATTATCAGCCTTTCAAAGTTTACAAGATGGCTTGGCAATATTGCCGAAGACCTTGGCATAAACATTTTCCCTGGTTTTGCAGGTAAAGAAGTTCTTTATGCCAAAGATCAAAAAACGATAATCGGAGTTCGTACCGGTGATAAAGGCCTTGGGAAAGACGGAAAGCCCAAAAGTAATTTTGAGCCCGGCATAGATTTGATGGCAAAGGTTACCGTATTCGGCGAAGGGGCAAGGGGAAACCTGATACAGGATATTCTGCAAAAACTGAATCTCTTTTCCGGAAAAATGCCCCAGGTGTTTGAAACCGGAATCAAAGAAGTTATCCAGCTTCCTGAAGATAATTATTTTACCTCCAGCAGGCGGAACGAAATCCATACCCTTGGATATCCCCTTGGCTTGAACACGCCGGGCGGCGGCTTTATTTACGAAATTAAAGACAACAAAGTCGCCCTGGGGTTTCTCGCAGGGCTCTGCTATGAAGATTCCAGGCTCGATATTTATGACGAGTTCATAAAATTTAAACAGCATCCGTTTGTAGCAGGCATACTCAAGGACGGCAAAGTCCTTGAACAGGGCGCCCGAACGGTTTCAACCGGAGGCTATTTTACAATCCCCGAACTGGCCGTTGATGGCGCTGTATTTGTTGGCGGCAGCGCAGCAATGCAGAATACTCCCGGGCTGAAGGGTATTCATTTATCTATGAAATCAGGCATGCTGGCGGCAGAAGCAATCATAAATGCTTTTGAAAAAAACAATTTTACCCGGGAAACCCTTGGCGTTTACCATGACCTGTTTGAAAAAAGCTGGGTAAAGAGAGAGATTTTCGAAGTTAGAAATTTTTCACAGGCCCTTTCAAAAAAAGGCCTGATTAAGATTATCCATCTTGGAGTTCAGTATGTCACAAAGGGACGGGGCGTATATGATAACATGCCGATTAAACAAGATTACAAAACATTAAAGCCTGTAAAGGGGAGCGATGATGATATTCGAACGGCCCCTGAAAAAAAGACATTGGACGGCATCTTGTATGTTGATAAACTTACCGGCGTCTATCTGTCCAAAACCATGCACAGAGAGGATCAACCCAGTCACATTATCATCCATGATCGAGACCTGTGCGTTACGGATTGTTTTAAGACTTACCGGTGCCCCTGCACCAGATTTTGTCCGGGTGACGTATATGAAATCGAGACGGATCAAAAGACATCACTACGCCGGCTCAAACTGAACCCGTCAAATTGTCTTCACTGCAAAACCTGTGATATTAAGGATCCATACCGGAATATAACATGGACGTGCCCGGAAGGTGGGGAAGGTCCGGGATATACGGTGCTATAATCTCCCTTTCCTTAAAATAGCGACCAGAAGCCATATCCCCATGATTGCAGCGGCCAGAAATCCGACAATCCCTAGAAGGGATATGTCGTAAAAAAGGGGAGGCACTTTGGAGATAACAATAAGAGCCGACCCGATAATCAAAGCAGCAATTATGATCGAAAAGGATATCCTGTTGCTTATCTGGTCATATGTAGAAAGCATTTTATCCAAATTCTTGTGTTCAAGGTTAAGAGAAAGTTTCTGCTGTTTGATCAACCGGGTGATCGATAGGATATCCTTAGGGAAATTCTGTACAAATTGAAACAACTCTATTGCAAGTTTGAAGATATCGCCTCTAATCCTCTGAGGAGACAGTCTGGCAAGTTTTACCTCTTTTATAAACGGTTCTGCCTGCTTTATTATATCAAAGTCCGGATCGAGCATGAGGCCCACGCCTTCTACGGCGCTGAAAGCCTTTAACATGAGGAAGATATCAGGCGGAATCCTGAGGCGATGCTGGAAAGCCAACTCAAGAAGATTGTGCAGCAATTTACCGATTTTAATATCTTTTAAAGGTTTATAAAGATGCCGGCCCATGAAATCGGCAACATCCTTTTCAAGCAAACGAATATCGGGATCTTCATCCCAATAGGTTAATTTCAAAAGAACCTGCGTTGCCCGAGATTCATTCCGGGTAAGAACACTTTCGGCCAGATCGCTAAAGTCTTCTCTGGTACGCCGGTCAACAGACCCTGTCATACCAAAGTCGAGCAGACAGATCACATTATCGGGGAGTACAAAAATATTGCCGGGATGCGGGTCGGCATGAAAAAATCCATGTTTAATTATCTGTTTTAAAACAATATCTGCACCACGTACGGTAATTATTTTTCTGTCAAGTCCCGCCTTTTCCAGCCGATCGATTTCAGATACCTTGATTCCTTCCACAAGCTCGGTAGTAAGTACAGATTCAGTTGTTGTTTCCCGAAAAACTTTTGGAACATAGATGGTAAGGTCATTTAAAAAATTACGTGCAATCCGTTCCATATTTGTTGCTTCAATGGTATAATCTATCTCCTTTTCAAGCGTTTTGGCAAATTCCTCAACAATTTTAACAGGTTGATGTAGGGACATCTCTTCTATATGACGTTCCATAAGCGTTGCCAGATGAAGCATAATTTCAAGGTCGACTTCTATGACCTTTTTAATGCCGGGGCGCTGAACCTTAACAGCCACTTCTTCGCCGTCCTTCAATATTGCCCTATGTACCTGCCCGATGGAGGCTGACGCAAGGGGAGCTTTTTCAAAAAATTCAAAAATATCTTCCGGTGGAGCCCCCAGTTCTGATTCAATAATCTTGCTTACTTCACTGAAAGGGCTGGATGGCACATTATCCTGAAGTTTTGACAATTCTGTTATGAAATCGACCGGCACAAGATCGGGACGGGTGGAGAGAATTTGGCCAAATTTTATATAAGTGGGCCCCAGTTCTTCACAAGCCATTCTTACTCTTTCCGCTCTGGAAAGCTTTTCAAGACGGCTGCGCCGATTTTTTGAAATCAGCTGAAGACCGATTTCAATGTACTGTTCAATCTTTAAAAGTTCTATCAGATCTCCAAAGCCGTACTTAAAAAAAACAGCTAAGATCTGGCGATAACGAGCAAGATGGCGGTATGTTCGGCCTACTACACCTATTTTTCTTATACTAAACATTTGGTAAGCATGTTGTTATGTTTGGGAAAGAGCGCTTTACTCAGATGCGTCCGTACCTTCGCTAATCGCTTTTTTGAGCTCCCTTATCTCCTTTTTCAATCCCTTCAATTCATCCCCTGTTACAACATCAGCTTTTTTCATAAAATCTTTAACGGCCTTTTGCAACTTTTCTTCCAGCTTTTGTTGGGTTTCGTCATACCTTTTCTGAAGATCTTCTAAAAATTTCGTTCCTTCATTCTCAGACATTTTGCCTTTATTTACAAGCTCTTTGGCCAGATCTTCAATCTCATCCTTTGCGATTAAAGCAAGACCGATACCGGTTAACATGGATTTTTTAATTATATTCAGCATGAAAAGCCCCCCTTTAGTTAATTCACTTCGTTCACAACTGGAATAATGGAATAATGGAATGATGGAATAATGAGTTCTAGTAATTGGGAAAATGCCTGCCTTTGCGTATCTGCACGCAAAAAGGTATTATTGCAAAATTACTTTTAAAAAAGAATTGATTAAATAACATCCTTTCAAAATCAACATTCCAATATTCCAATATTCCATTTCCAAGTTAAATATTTAAGCCTTAAAACCCCTTTATTTTCAATGGACTGAAGAATTCCCGAAACGTTTGACTCGCTCCTACTTCAACTTTCCGATAACAGCACTTGCAATGGTGTTTTTCTGAATCTCCTTTGTACCCTCATAAATCTCGGTAATCTTGGCATCGCGGTAAAAGCGCTCCACTTCATACTCTGCCATGTATCCGTACCCTCCCAGAAGCTGGATAGCTTCGTCCGCAACTTCCACGGCAGTCCGGGCCGCATACATCTTGGCCATGGATGTCAGTTTGGGATCGACACGGCCCTGGTCAAAGTTCCAGGCGGCTTTGTAAGTAATAAGCCGTGCCAGCTCAATTTTAGTGGCCATATCGGCCAATTTGTGCTGTGTCACCTGGAATTGAGCAATCTTTTTCCCGAACTGCTCTCTCTGCTTTACATATGTTAGTGCGCGATCAAAAGCCCCTTGAGCCGTTCCCAGTGCTTGAGCGGCGATTAGTATCCTGCTTTCATCAAAAAATTCCAGAACATGGTAAAAGCCCTTCCCTTCTTTTCCGATAAGATTTGAAGCCGGAACGCGGACATCTTTAAAGTTAATCTCAGCCGTGGACATCATACGAATACCCATCTTATCCCCAACATCTGTAGCAGACACTCCTTTTCGATCCGCCTCCACAAGAATCAAGCTCATGCCTCTGTAAGTGGGTTTGCACTCAGGATCGGTCTGGCAGAGAACACAGAAAAAGGAGGCGAGTTCGCCGTTGGTGATGAATATTTTCGACCCGTTTATGATCCACTCCTCCCCATCCTTTTCCGCCGATGTATTCATGAAGGTAATATCGGAACCGTAATCAGGTTCTGTAAAAGCACCTGCAGAAAGTATTTCGCCCTCTGCAACCGGCGGCAGAAATTTTTCTTTAAGTTCATCGCTGCCAAAACGTAAAATGCATTCAGAACCAAAACCGGCAAGGATCAACGCACTGCCGATGCTGGAATCCCGGCTGCAGAACTCCTCGGCAACAAGGATGTTCTCCAGAGTACCAAGCCCCTGGCCGGAATATGTTTCCGGAAAGTGAATACCGATGAACCCAAGTTCAGCGGCTTTTTTCCATATTTTTTCCGGAAATTCGTGTTTTCTGTCGAGCTCAAGTGCAAGGTCCTTGGAAAACTCACCCTTGGCAAAGTCTCTTGCCGCTTTTTGAACCTCTTTTTGTGATTTGGTCAGCTCAAAATCCATCCTGATACTCCATCAGTTAATCGTTTTTATTTTTTTAAAGAGTTAGCATACACCCCGATCTATTGCAAGGAGTTTGAATCTTTTCAACCGGTTCAACGATTTCAAAGTAACTTCTCAATAAATTATGTATTCGGGTCAATATAATTATTTAATAAACCAGAACTTATTGAGAACTTACGTTTCAAACGCAACAAAAATAAAAGGGGCTTGACTGATCCGTTTACCTGACTTAATTTGTCTTCGTAGAAATAGTAACTTTATTAACTGATCATCTTGGAAAGGAAATAGACAACATGCCGTTTTCAATTGCTCTTGCAGGAAAAGGAGGCACGGGAAAAACCACCGTGGCCGGACTGCTCATTAAATATCTGGTAAAGATGCACAAAACACCTATCCTTGCGGTGGATGCAGACAGTAACGTAAACTTAAATGAAGTCCTCGGCCTTAAAGTGACCGACACCCTCGGCAATGCCCGTGAGGAAATGAAAAAAGGAATTGTGCCCGGCGGAATGACAAAAGACGTTTTTATTTCAATGAAACTCCAGCAGGCTATTGTCGAGGACGACGGTTTCGACCTTATTGTTATGGGGCAGCCCGAAGGCCCTGGGTGCTACTGTGCGGCAAACACGCTTCTGATTAATTTTCTGGATAAGCTGATCGGAAATTATCCGTATATCGTTATGGATAACGAAGCCGGAATGGAACATATCAGCCGGTTGACTACCAACAATGTTGACATCCTACTGACCATTTCCGATACCTCCCGCCGCGGGCTTCAGGCGGCCATGAGGATTAATGATCTTGCAAAAGATCTCAACATCGGTGTCGCAAAAAGCTATCTTATTATCAATCAGGCTAAAGAAGCACCGTCCGATACGGTTCTGAACCTCATTAAAGATAATGGTCTGGAACTTGCCGGAATCATACCTGAAGATAATATGGTATACGAATACGACTTAAACGGACGCCCGACCATCGAGCTGCCTGAGGATAATAAATCGGTTAAAGCGGCATTTAAGATATTTGAAAAAATCATCGAATAAGTCTTGTGGTTAAGATATGAAAAAAACAGGTTTGCTCTATGATGAAAGATATCTGCGCCACGATACGGGTCCCAATCATCCCGAGTCACCCCAAAGACTTAAGGCAATTTATCAGGGAATAAAAGAAGCGGGTCTTCTCCCTAAGCTGACTTTAATTCAGGCCAGACGGGCAGATTTAAAGTGGATTGAAACGATCCATTCAAAAAATTATATTAAACGCTTTGAAGCTGCCTGTCGTTCGGGAAATTCCACCTTTGACTATCCGGACAACCAAATTTGCGCCGAAACTTTCGAGACTGCACTTCTGGCCGTGGGAGGTATACTCGATGCTGTGCGACTGATAATGACGGGCGAACTAGATAATGTTTTTTGTGCTGTCAGACCTCCGGGTCATCATGCTGAATATGACGCAGCCTTGGGATTCTGTTTTTTCAACAACGTTGCAATAGCCGCCAGATATTTGCAAATAGAGTGGGGCATTCAACGGGTGGGAATCGTGGATTTCGACGTTCATCATGGTAACGGTACCCAGCACCTTTTCGAAGAAGATCCGACGGTATTCTATTATTCCATTCATCAACACCCGACATTTGCTTTTCCGGGAACCGGACGCGTTTTTGAAACCGGCGATGGTAAAGGGGTTGGAACGACCCGAAATTATCCGGTGTTGCCGGGTCAGGGGGATAAAGAATACCAAGGTCTTGTGGAAAGAGACCTTGTACCGGTTTTGGGCGCGTTCAGTCCTGAAGTGATCCTAGTATCTGCAGGCTTTGATGCCCATGTTGACGACGATATGTCAGATATTAATCTTTCAACAGAAGGATATTCAAGGATAATGCAAAGGATTGTCGCGCTTGCGGGAATGTATTCCAACGGAAGGCTGATTTCCGTGCTTGAGGGGGGATACTGCCTAAAACGCCTTCCGGAACTGGCCGCAAACCATGTTAAAATTTTATTGAATGCCTAACCCAAATATTTCAGTAAAAAGTTAATAGTTAAATGTGAAAAGTCTTTATGTTGTGTAGTATTACCTCTTAATGTGCTAAATTTAGTCGTTTTACATTTCACGTTTCACTTTTTACGAATTCATCAATAGTAACATCTCAATAACTTATGGATTCGGGTCAATATGATTCTTTCATACACCAGAACTTATTGAGAAGTTACGCCTAATATCTTTAACCCTTGGAGGACAATATGTTTATCAGCAAAACAATGACCAGAAACGCCGTCACCATTGACCCGGACGCTGATATCTTGCAAGCACGGGAAAAAATGTCCAAAAATAACTTCCGTCACCTTCCCGTGGTCGATGAGAATAATTTCCTCATCGGAATAGTATCGGATCGTGATATCAGAAGCGTCTTGCCGTCTTCACATCTGGCTGATGACAATGGCATGGAAGAATTGAAACGGTTTTCAGGGATTAAAATAAAAAATATCATGACAAAAAATCCTATTACCCTCTCTCCTTTAGATACCCTTCAAGACGCCCTTATCCTATTGCAGAAAAAACATTTCGGAGCATTTCCCGTTATCGATGAGCAAAGAAAACTTATAGGTATTATTTCCGTCCGTGATCTTTTACGCGAATTTATCAATGTCCTGGGTTTAGAAGAACCCGGAACCCTTTTATGTATCATCGTGGAAAATAAAATCGGACAAATGAAAAAAATTGTCGATGCCATTACCGAGGAGCATGTTTCATTCGGTAGTGTTCTGGTTGCCAGATACTGGGAAAAAGGAAAACGGGCTGTTTTCCCATACCTTTTAACTCAGAATATCGCCCCGTTGAAAAGAAAACTAAAAAAAATGGGCTATACATTGCTGGACCCGATGGACTGGTATATGGATCATTTACCCCAAAATGGCGTAAGTTCTCAATAAGCTCTGGTGTATTAAATAATCATATTGACCCGAATACATAATTTATTGAGAAGTTACAAAATGACTGAAGAAAAACACAGATCCAAAGATCACGATAAATTTCCGGATCCCCCTTACAAAGATCTTTATATATACTATCTTCAAGGCCGATTGAAGTCGAACAATAAAATATTCGGCAACCATTTTATCGGCAACTGGCAAGAGGATGAGTTCTCTTTTCTTTTCTTCTCCAAACCCTCCCGTGATGAAGTGAAAAAAATGTTAACGTCACACCCGGGTTTGACCCTTCTTGACGAATTTTATATGACATACGACCAATGGCATGGGGGCAAGATCACCCCCTTTAAGGTCGGTCGGTTCAGCATCGTGCCGTCCTGGCAAAATCAATGCAAAAAAATGAACTCAGGCCATAAAGAACTGCCCATTCTTCTCGATCCAGGGATTGTATTCGGTACCGGAACCCATATCACAACACAGGACTGCCTTAAGGCTCTTGAACTGGTGTTCAGCCGGGGAAAAATAGAGTCGGTTCTCGATCTCGGAACAGGGACCGGACTCCTTGCCCTGGCCGCATCCCGCCTGGGTTGTAAAAATATACTTGCAGTCGATTTTAATTTTTTAGCTGCAAGTACGGCATTGACAAATGTTCGTTTAAACAAGTTGGAAGATCAGATTATAATTGTTCAGGGACGTGCCGAGGATTTTATTGACTCACCTTCAGATCTTGTGATAGCAAACATACACTATGATGTGATGAAGCATCTGATAACTTCTCGTGGTTTTTATAATAAAAAGTGGTTTATTCTGTCCGGCCTGTTGCGCAGTCAGGCAAGGGATTTGCTTTATGAATTGTCTCAGAGCCGAGTCCGAATCGTAAACAAATGGGAACGTGACGGAATCTGGCATACTTTTTTAGGAACAACAGATTGAAATTCCCTATCAATTCGCTTTAAAGGTTATTATGTTCATCAAGTGTTGGGGATCAAGAGGCTCCATTCCTGTTTCAGGTACAGATTATATTAAATACGGTGGGGATACAACCTGCATTGAAATCAGAACCAAAAGTGACGATATCATAATCATCGATGCCGGAACCGGAATACGGAGACTCGGCAACAGGTTAATGGATGAAAAGCGGTATAAATATAATTTCATTTTTACTCATGCCCACTGGGATCATGTCATGGGATTCCCCTTTTTTAAACCGCTTTACAGCAAAAAGGCCGAACTTATGCTGTATAGATGTCCCTTTCACGCCAAATTCGTGGAAACCATACTCTCCAAGCTTATGGCCCCGCCATACTTCCCTGTTAGATATTCTGAGATAAAAGCAAAGATGGAATATCTGGGAGCATTCACTACAGAGTTTGAAATAGGCTCCGTAGCCGTAACACCCATTCAGATCAATCATCCCGGCAACGGCAGTGGATACAAATTTATCGAAGATGATAAATCTTTTGTCTTTCTGACAGACAATGAACTCGGTTTTGAGCATCCCGATGGTCTTTCATATAAAGATTATCTCGAATTTTCCACAGGCGCCGATCTCCTTATTCATGATGCCGAATACACCCCGGAAGAATATGAATCAACAATGAATTGGGGTCACTCGGTATTTACCCAAGCCCTTGATCTTGCCCTTGAAGCCGGTGTTGGACAGCTGGGCCTATTTCATTTAAACCGGGAACGGTCAGACCGGGAGATGGATGAAATTGTGGAGACCTGCCGGCAGCGTATCGCTGAAAAAGGGAATGAACTTGAATGTTTCGCCGTGGCCTGTGATATGAAGTTTAATTTGCAACCCGGCGTTGAGGGTTCCCTTTCTCCATGATTCTATCTGATTATATTCATAAAGCGGCCAGAGATCTTGCTGATGCAAAAAATGTTGTGGCCTTGACCGGCGCAGGGATCTCTGTTGAGAGCGGAATTCCCCCTTTCAGAGGAAAGGGCGGACTATGGGAAAAATTCGATCCAATGGAATATGCCCATATCGACGCATTTATAAAAGATCCGGCCAAGGTCTGGAATGTTCTGATCAAGGGAATGAAAGAGATCATTGACACTGCCAGACCCAATGATGCCCACAAAGGCTTGGCCAGGCTTGAAGAGTGGGGAATATTAAAAACCATTATAACTCAAAATGTAGATGGACTCCACCAGATGGCCGGCAATACGGATGTTATCGAATTTCACGGAAATTTTGCATGGCAGCGGTGCATGGACTGCAACCGTAGATTAGAGACCGCCAAAATCGATATAACACGAATTCCTCCCCGCTGTGAATGCGGCGGGATTTACAGACCCGAGTGTGTGTTCTTTGGTGAGATGATACCGCCGCAACATCTGTATCGGTCCCAAAAGGTCGCCTCGGATTGTGACATCATGCTGGTTATAGGAACATCCGCCCTTATTCAGCCTGCAGCCTTAATGCCTGCTATTGCAAAGCATGCCGGCGCAAAAATTATAGAAATCAATACGGAAAGAACACCACTTTCACAAGGAATCAGTAATTATACCATTATGGGAAAAGCCGGAGAAATAGTGAAACGCTTAACGTCCGAAATCGACCGTTTGCTTTAGAAACTTACAACTGTTTAGTTTCTTAATTTTAAATTTTGCTTGCCCAGTGAAATACAGATTCAATTTCACAGGGGTGCTTTTTGTGGCAAAAAATTGCTTAGACAATTAAGTGTGAAGTGCCTAAAGTGATCTAAAGTGCCTAAAATTAAGGAATACTGCCAATTTATATAAAAGTCGGAGCAAGGCGACTCCTTAACCCTGGCCCAGACCGATCACCAATACTCTGTACTCAAAAAGTCATGTTTGTAATGGTGCATAAGTCAAATCAATATATGAACGATTAGCACCAGGGCGGGCTTTAGTTCACTTCAAACCCTGGCCCAGACCGATCACCAATACTCTATATTCAAAAAGGCTAGTTTGCAATGATGTATAGCCGATATCAGTATATATGAACGAGTCGCACCAGGGCAGGCTTTAGCTCACTTGTAACTTTTCCGGCTTGTCCGGGTTAGGAAAGAAAGGATGAATCCATGTTACGGGCAGATCTTTATGAAAAAAGCATTCCGATAAACACTTACATTTCTTCAAATGACTTCAGGGCCTGCGGGTTTGACAGTCGAGAAGAATTTCTGAACAAACTCCGTTCCGGACAACTCAAACCCTCCCATTGCAAAATTGCAAGGAAGCGTTTTCTTTCCCTGCTCTGGGCGGCAAAGCCGGATGAAATCCTGCCCGAAATAGAGGTGTTACAACTCCCGAATCCCGGCCCCACCGGGCTCTTTCCCATCAACCAACCGGAAAAGGATTCACCGATCTTGGTGACGGGCAACTCAAAACTCACCGGTGAGGTTCTCACTGCGATACTCTCAACGACATTGAGTCCGTTCTGGTACATGGTTGTGGACACGGATGGTCATACCGTGGACATGGCTGTAGTCTACGAAGTTCTGACAGCCGAACGGGTTATGCAGATACTCACCAGAGAAAAAGCGGATCAAATCGCTTCGGAATCAACCCTTTTCCTTCCGGGATTCGCGGCGATGATCCGTGACAATCTGGCTGAGCAAAGCGGCCGGTCTGTGAAAGTCGGCCCGGTATGTGCTGCCGAACTTCCTATTTTTTTTGGCAAAACAGACTGGAAGTTGGCTTAGCCATAAGTTAGTTCGCTTCGCCCCGCCTGCCATTGCAAGGCACGAGCGGGCAGGTCACAATTGGAATGATGGAACAATGGAAGAGGCATAAACCAGGAGCTATTAAAAAATTATTAATTTCAACCAATTGTAGAATTTCTGAGACGTTTATTCTTTTATCTTATTTTCCCGGAACTGAAGATAGACATCACGAAGTGCCGTGTATGGATCTATGGCCGATTTTTTGAAGGACTCGTAATCCCCTATGCGAAATGAGGTGTTATTGACCACATCGTATCCTTTGATGCCAAAAGACGCTTCAAGAGGATCAACATAGGTTACTGGATGCAAAAAAAAGTCTCCCACCAATCCTATTGAATCGCGCAACGTGGATGGCCCCAGTATCGGCCACACAATGTAGAATCCGTTTCCAATGCCATAGTTCCCAAAGGTTTGGCCCAGGTCTTCTGCATCAGGAGGGGCAAGCTTGGGATATTTATCGGCCGGACTCCCAAACCCAAGAACACCGATGGTGGTGTTTACAATAAACCGTGAAAATTCAACCGCCGCGGCATTCCCTTTTGCCTGAAGGATGCAGTTGACCAGTCTTATCGGGGTTGTGATGTTGCGGAAAAAATTTTTTACACCGGTTCTGATAAAATCCGGAGCAATTGCCTTGTATCCTCTGGCCAGAGGTTTAAGTGCCCAGAAGTAAAACTTGTCATTGAAATGAAACATGGCCCGGTTCCAGGGGGAAAGGGGGTCTGCCACCTGCACTTTATCTTCTTCGAATTCCTCTTCAAAAAAATCTTCATCAGATTTATCTTCCATATCCGGGTCTGATGGAATCTGTTCTGCCTCGGCGGTTGTGATTTGCCGGTTCTGATCGCGGTATATATCTTTCGATACTGCCTGGGAAGAGTTAGCCGGTCTATGGGCACATCCTGTGGACAAAAAAACGGAAAACCAGAAGAACAGCAATAAATAAGTCCATTGTCTTTTTTTCATATTATTAAATACCTTTCTAATCTAACTCTCTTTGGCTTCATATCCAAACGGTTTAAAAACCACTATCAGTTGCGGCAAAAGCGTCAGAGAGGCGATTAAGGCAATCAACATTGCCAATCCTGTTAACAGACCGAAATAAATGCTTGGAATAAAATTGGACAAAACCAGAATTGAAAAACCGATGATGATTGTCACCGACGTATAAAACATTGCATGGCCGATGCTTCCATGACACCGATGCATGGTCATAATATAATCCCGATCGATTTGAAACTCATGCGTGAATCTGTGTATATAGTGAATCGTGTCATCTACCGCAATTCCCACGCTAATTGACGCTATGGTAATGGTCATCATATCCAGGGGAAAATTGAACCAGCCCATAACGCCAAGGACGACTCCAATGGAAAGCAGATTGGGTAAAATGGCGATCAAAGCAATTTTCAAAGACCTGAAAAGGATTATAAACATTCCCATCAGCGCCAGTATTACAACCCCCAGCGTGAGGATCTGAGATCTGAAGAGACTCTGCAGCATATTGTTGTATAAAACCAGCATTCCGGATAAATGAACATGTTCTTTTTTTAAATTAAGCTTGTTTACCAGATCATGCCGGATCTTTTTAAGCAACTCGTTCCGTCTTAATGATTTTTCAGAGTCTCGGACACGGATTGAAAAACGGACCTCATTATTCTCGACAGATACGTAAGGTTTTAATACCATTTTTTGGAACTTTTCCGGCAGCTCAGTATATAGCAAGGCCAGTTGAAAATTATCGAGAGGCTTGCCGTCGTTTAATTTTTCAGCCACCTTCATCATTGTTCCCAGAGACAGAATCTTACCGGTTTCAGGCATACTGTCAAGATAATTATGCACTGTAACAACCCGGGCCATCTTTGCCGAAGTAAACCAGTATTTATTTTTGCTTTCCGCTTCATCAAATTCATCAAACTCGTCGAATTCATCACCATCTTCTGTTTCGGTTTCAGATGCCATATCAGGTACTGATGCTGCAACCTCTTCAAAATCGACAATCACATCCAGTGGCGTGGTGCCGCCCAGATTCTGGTCAATGACTTTCATGCCCTGATAAATTTCGGTTGTATGTTTAAAATAATCGATAAAACTGTTTTCAACCATCAGCCGTGATATTCCAATTGCACTGAGTATAAAGGCGATGCAGCTTAAAGCCAGTATAAATGGGCCGTGTTTTTGGGTGAACCCGGCTAAAAACGGTGTCAGTGAAAAGCGCGATTTTTTCCCGGGACGCAGAGATTCTTTACTCGTCAGCATCGACACGGATGGAAATAAAAGGAATGTCATTACCAGGGATACACTAATCCCGGCACTCATCATCCAGCCAAATGTTATAACCGGCAGGATATCGCAGATCAGCAGCGAACCGAACCCGGCAATTGTGGTCAGCGCCGCATACAGGCACGGCTTCATCTTCAAACGGACCGTATCGAGTATAAGTTCCCGTTGCCCGGCGTCGGGATTTTTCAAACTGAGTTCGCGATATCGCACAATCAGGTGAATAGTTATGGCCATAGTGATAATCAGTTGTAGGGATATAAAATTGGAAGATATGACCGTAACCTCCCAGTCAAACAATCCCAGAAGTCCCATCATGGCAATTGCGGAAAAAGCGCAGCAGAGTATCGGCAAAAAGATCCAGCGTATTTTTCTAAAAATAATACCTAACGTGAGGATTAGAAAAAACAGCACCCCAAGGCCGAATACTTTCAGGTCGTTTTTGATAAAGCTGATCAAATCGTCCGCGACCATGCTGACGCCGCCAAGAAAGAGTTGGGCATCCTGACGAAAGCTATCCATAATCGAACGGATTTCAGCAATATCCTGATGTCGGGCCTTTTTCATCTTGTCCCGATGATTTCTAAATTGTTCGGTGACTTTTCTGAATTCGGCACCTTCCTCAGCAGTAAGGGGGCCGGCAGCTTTTTTTTCCTGAAAATCATTTCGACGGGCAAGAAGATCCCGGTAAATATCATCATTCGGTAAGTATATGAGAAGTGCGGTGGTTTTAAGATCCGGACTGACCAGAAGGTTTTGATAAAGAGGACTGCTTTTAAACTCAATTTTCGCCAGTTTTTTGTCAACCGTTTGGGATTCCAGTGTCTGAATATTGGCGGCCAGTTCTTTGATCGGCACCGGCGGGCTTTCCAGCAGAGGGACGTCAAGTATTGAAACCACTGAAGACACCCTTTCCATCCGTTTTAATTCATCACGCAACCGGCTTAGGTTTGACAGGACGTTCTCTGAAAACAGATCACCTTCAGGGGCATAGGTCATCACCAGATACTCTTGCAGACCATATCGTGAAGCGATAAGCCGAGAATAACGCAGATCTTCGTCATTTTGGAGAACCAGAGTTTCTGCTGATGCGTCAAGTCTGAAGTCCTTTGCCTTATAACCCAGGAAAGAGACCACCGCCAAAATGAAGATAATGACGAGTCCGGGCCGTTTTAATATGACCTTATCGAAAAAAGAGACAGTCAGAGAGTGAAGGTTTGTCATATTAATCGTTATAAGAGTATTTCAGCTAAGGCGAATTATTTATTTTCCGGTTGTTCCGGTTGTTCAGGTTGTTCCAGTTTTATCAGAAGGTCGTCAATAGTGCCGTTACTAAGGGCATGGTCGAACTGAGACCGGTAGGTCGAAATAATACTGACACCCTGGATTTCTATATCATAAATCAACCAGCTGTCCGTTGATTCATGAAGCTTGTACAGCATGGATATGGTATTGTTTTTCGAGATCAGTTCGGTCGGAATCTCCATTTTTCTTTTTACCTGAACAGGCGTTTTAAAAACAACCTTTTCATCGGTATAAAGCGTCAGTTTGTCAAGATAGGATTCCTTCAAACGCTTGGTAAAAAGCTGGGTAAATTTCTGTCTCTCCTCTTGGATCAGGCCGGGCCAGTATTTTCTTCCCAGAGAAAGTTTGGCCATGAGTGGAAAATCAAACAGCGGCGTTACAATTTCGATTATTTGTTTGTTCTTTTCCTGCTGATCAAGATTATTTTTCTGCAAAACAGCAATTGCTGACTTAACCCTGCTTTCTAATAACTCTTTTGCGACATTTGTATCATCTGCACCCACTGTCTGGATCATCATCAGCAAAATAAAAAAAGAATGCAAAAGACTTTTCATAATCAATTCCTTTGATCTTTTGTAAAGGTTCACAGGTTCAGAGGTTCAAGATTGTTTTAAAAGATGAACGTCGAACATCGAACATTGAACATTGAACGTCGAATAATGATATCGCTTCGCTCTTCAATTTACTGTAAAATCGAGGAAAATTCTTGCTCTTGTTTTTGTCTTTCATTCAACATTCGATGTCGGACGTTGTCGAGTAGACCGGGGCCTTCCATGGCTATAGGCTAAAGTTTGTCTTCTCTGTTTGCCGCCTGGTTTCCCGGCGGTGCCACAACATCTCAACCATACCTTCGGTTGTTCCCCGGTCCCTCCGCGGAACCGGACAAGCGGATTTCCCATACATCCGGCTCTTCGGTCAATTATTCAGATGGCCTCAAACCTACGAAATGGATTCAGGTCTTTGCGGATATTCGGCTGCGGCCACCCGACCCACTTAAGTGCCTGACGGTAACCTTCCCATGCGTACGCACTTCGTTGACTCTTCCGATTAATCCACTTGAAAAGAATACGAGTTGCGTAATGGTGATAGGATGAACATTTTGCCGAATTATCCGTTATGGCGTAATAGCTCAGATGCCCGCCGACACGTATTTTGGCCTTGCGGAGCATCTCCCCTTTCCTCAGAACATTCCTGCTCTTGCGCGCCCATTCCATAAACTCGCGTAGGCTTTGTGCGAATTTCTTGCGACTGGTACGTCGCTTTACCTTGAAGTATCCCTTCTTGGTTTTCCCACAATAGTGCGTAAAACCCAGAAAAGTAAACTCCTCTGGTTTTTGTCCACGTCTCCGTGCATCTGCACGCGCAAAACGGCCAAATTCGATGCAACGCGTCTTCTCCTTGGCTACTTCCAGACCAAAACCTTCAAGCCTGTCATTTAGCCGGTTCTCAAAGTCCTCTGCATCTGCTTTGTACCGGAAGCAGGCCAGAAAGTCATCGGCGAAACGAAAATAATACGCTTCTCCCCGACACTGCTTCTTGACCCTATGGCTGAACCATAGGTCCAGCACATAGTGCAGGTAAATGTTTGACAACAGTGGGGACAGAATCGAGCCTTGGGGGGTGCCCTTCTCACTGGCTCTTACCAGCCCGTCTTCCATTATTCCCCCCTTTAGCATGCGGCTGATAAGCCTCAGTATGCGGGGGTCACCAATACGGTGCTCCAGAAACTTAATCAGCCATTTGTGAGAAACTTCATCGAAAAATGATCTGATGTCGGACTCAACCAAATAGCCAACTCGCTTCTGCTGGATGGTTCGCCCCAGCTTGTCCAAGCACATGTGCTGGCTTCGCTCAAGTCGATACCCATAACTGCTGTCTTCGAAGATTTCCTCGTAGATCGGTTCCAAAACCCGTTTAACCGCCAGTTCAACTATCTTATCTTCAAAACAGCTGATTCCTAACGGCCGCCCCTTTTTACTGCCCGACTTCGGTATATAACTCCGGCGACTGGGCTGTGGACGATATCCCATACGCTTCAGCCGGTCAGACAAGCTCTGAAGGTTCTCTTCGAGATTTCCCCCATAATGTCCCTTGGTTACGCCGTCCACACCGACGGCTTTGTCGTCGTCCAGTGCTTCGTAGCAGTCCCGCAGGTTATCCAGATCCGTCACATGATGATACAACGATGTGAATACCAGATTTGGTTCCTTGCGAGCCCTTTCTCCTATCCGTGTCAGGTCAGTGCTCATCGATCCTCACTCTTTGCATAGTGTCCATGTTTCTCCTTTCACGGGCAATTAACCGTGGAGACCTTCGCTCAGCGGGGATTAGCCGCTTCACAGCTAAACCGTTGCGGTTACACTGGTCTCCATCCCTCGCATCGGCGTCTTTTGGCCGCCTCCTTTTACGTTGGTCGACCATACTCGGTTACTATCGCTTCGATCCGCAATGTTTCACCAAGAACCTTTGGACCCTTCCGATGCTCGCCTGGTTACTCCGTTGTCGTTGTCCAACTCGATGCTGTCTGAGACCCCGGGGGGCCGGATATCACTCGTCTATATCGCTATACCCGCTTCGCCTGCGCTCACATCGACAAGATCAGCACACTCCCAAAATTCCATCTTCTCGGGGCTAAGGGGCAGATTCAGGGCATTCACCCTTCACCTCGCTGGACTTGCAAACCTCCTATTGATATGGTAACTTGCTTCCGGGTGGCTGACTAAGCCTTTCCCGGGAGGGCTTCGATTCCCTCACAACTACGAACCAGTGCCAGGTTCGAACCGATGTTCGACGTTCATTTTTTTCAGTAAACCTTCCACAGTCCATCCGGCGCAAAAATAACTTAGCGCTTATGAGACATCCTGCACCATCCGGTTAATGATACCATGATCCCCTTTCAACTTTCTCTCTGTATTTTTTTAACACATACCGCTTTGGAAATGCTTTATTAGATAAATAACCGAGCACACTATCTATAAAAAAATCATATAATTCTTCAAATACGGCTTGTTTTTCCCTTTCAGCCACAAAAATTCGTTCCCTTTTCTGTTCGAACAAAACCTTTTCCCCAAGCACCTCTTTGATTTCATTCATGGTTTCTATGGATTTGCCTTTGTCATTAATCGATACTTCAACAACCGGGATCTCCATACGAATAATCAATGAAATCAACCACCTGTCTCCAGCCAGCCGTCTAGAACCATCATAGAAATTCAACTGCATACCGTTGGTTAGATCCATGGTTTTTATGAGTTTCTCTTCCATACAAAATCCTTCATTTTTCACATTAAACATATAAAAATTATTAAGACACCCTCTATCAATTCTTGTTTTTTTTTGCACTAGTTTTGTTTATATTTTTATATTTAACATCTCAAGAACTTAGGGCTTCGCCCCAATTGAAATAATGGAATGATGGAGTAATGGCCCCGGTGAAATAGAAAAAAAGTTTCACCCCGGTAAGATGTGCCGGCCTGTCCCGGTCCTTTCATGGGGACTTACGGAGCAGGCTGGGTAAAAATGATGGGTGAGCTTGTCCTGAACGAAGTTGAAGGAAAGGAGTTTTTTACAATTAAAATGGTTTATTCCCGCCCTTACTCCCAATATTCCAACATTCCAACATTCCATTCTTCCATTTTGATAGTATGAACAGGTTACCATTAATAAACCTGTATTTTCGAAAAGTTGTAGAATTACCGAGACGTTAAATTATGGAGCCGGGTCAATATGATCATTTAATACACCAGAACTTATTGAGATGTTACTTTTATATTTGTCACCCAACCGTTTTTATTGCTATAATAATGTTACAAAAAAACCTCGTTTTAAACATTTTAAAAAATACCAGGAAAAATCAGATGAAATATTTACCGATTGATAACAGACTCTTTATTGAGAATAGAAAAAGATTTGCCACGAAACTCAAACCCAATTCCATTGCTGTTTTGAATTCCAATGACATCATGCCCAACAGCGCAGACGGTGTAAGACCCTTTATTCAAAACACGGATATTTTTTATTTAAGCGGGATCGATCAGGAAGAGAGCATTCTGGTGATTTTCCCGGATGCCGGAGAAGAAAAACATAAAGAAATCCTGTTTGTTAAAGAAACCAATGAAAAAATTATACTATGGGAAGGACGCAAATACTCCAAAGAAGAAGCCACGGCGGTATCCGGGATTAAAACCGTTTACTGGACCGGAGAATTTGAAAAAATTTTCAGACCATTGGTTCTTGAGGCTGAGCGGATTTGCTTGAACACAAACGAGCACCTGCGGGCGGATGTTACCGTGGAGACAAGAGATGACCGCTTTCTAAGACAGTGCAAAAGATTATATCCACTTCATAAATACAAAAGACTGGCTCCGATTATGCATGATCTTCGGGCCGTTAAATCCGATATTGAAATAGAACTGATTAAACAAGCCTGCAGGATTACTGAAAATACATTTCGCAGGTTGCTCGGCTTTATACGCCCTGGAGTGTGGGAATTCGAGATTGAAGCTGAAATTTACCATGAATTTTTAGCCAATCGATCCCGGGGACCGGCCTATACATCGATTATTGCTTCAGGCCCTAATACCTGCATTCTGCATTATATCCAAAACAACCGGCAGTGCAAAGATGGCGATCTATTGCTCATGGATTTCGGTGCGGAATATGGCAACTATGCATCAGACGTAACGCGTACGGTCCCGGTAAACGGTAAATTCACCGAGCGGCAAAAAGAAGTTTACCATGCGGTGTTACGTGTCCAAAAGGCAGCCATTCAAATGCTCAAACCGGGAAATACTCTTGAAGAATACCATAAAGAGGTTGGACATATCATGGAAAACGAGTTGATCGGTCTGGGCTTACTTGATTCCAAAAAGGTAAAAAACCAAAACCAGGATTCTCCGCTCTATAAAGAATATTTTATGCACGGCGCATCGCATCATCTGGGGTTGGACGTTCATGATTTGGGCAATAAATACCGGAAATTTGAAGAAGGCATGGTATTTACATGCGAGCCGGGTATTTACATTAAAGAAGAAGGTATCGGCATTCGACTTGAAAACGACATTCTGCTGTCAAAAGACGGCCCTGTCGATCTCACTGGCAATATTGCCATTGAAACAGAAGAAATTGAAGATTTGATGAATGCATAAAAAGGCCTCTCAAAAATTTTCATGAAATATCCGGGTTAGAGATACATCCGCATCCTTTTTCCTGAGATTCAATTATCGATTTAGCCGGCTCAAAGCTACTGTCTCAGTAACTTCTTCGTAATCCTTATACTCACCGTAAGTTCATTTAGTTTTGTTCTCCATCATTAATTTCTAAGGCATCTGATTCACCATCATTAGACGGGGCGTCGCTATTCAAAGAGCCCACTTCTGGTAGGACATCACAAAAAACAAGGCCGTAAATATCCCAGATGGTCACAAAAAGCGCAGCGATAATCGGGCCAATGATAAAGCCTATCACGCCGAAAAAGGCAATTCCGCCCAGCGTACCAAAAAAAATCAAGAGTTCGTGCATCTTCGTGTCTTTGCCGACCAGACGGGGACGCAACAAATTATCGATGCTTCCAACCACCAGACCGCAAAAGATGGCTAAACCGGCCGCTTTAAAATAATCACCGGATGCTGCCAGAATAATTATTGCAGGCCCCCAAACCAGCATCGTCCCAATGCCTGGAATAATGGACAGTACCGTCATGATGGCACTCCAAAAAATGGCACTTGGAATACCTAAAACAGCAAAGGCGACTCCGGCAAGACCGCCCTGTAGTATACCGATAACTGCGGTACCTTTTAAGGTGGCGCGGGTTACGGAGGTAAATTTATCCAATATCTGCTGCTCTTCATGATCTTCGAGCGGTAGATAATAGAGGATTTTGTGTAGCAGCTTTTGACCGTCTATTAAAAAAAAGAACATTGAGTACAAAAGGATAAAAAGCATAAACAAGAAATTGACGGTTACTTTAGTTAGAGATTGAAGGTGATTGATCAAAAAACTGCTCAATAGGCTCACCATCTCACCGGCCTTGCGTAATATTAGCTCATGGTAAGGTTTGATCTGATCATAAAAGGGAATCGATTCCAATAGTTTGGAAAATGCTGCCGGTTCAGACATCTGCTTCTGAACCCACGGTGTTATCGACTGGCCCACCTTGATGGCCTGGGCGACGACAATTCCTAGTAAAACAATCAAAGGCAATAAAACGAGCAAAAGGATTAAAAGCAGGGTAACCAGAGAGGCAAGATTTTGCCGTCCTCTGAAACGCCCCTCAAACCAGCAATATAACGGATGTGCTAAGGCTGAAAAAATACCGGCCAGAAGAATCGCCATTAAAAAATGCCGGATCATCGAAAGAAAAAGTGCAGATATAAAGAAAAGCAGGAGCAAAAGAACGGACTTGTTTAAATTATCACGTTTCATGTAATGTGAAGTTGTTTTTGAGTGAGTTCTAACCCGGATATTTCATGAAAATATTCGGGCTAAGTAGAACCCTCAATTAAGATTAAAGTTGTTCAAATATTTGTTTTTCTCAGAACCGTTTTCGGTTAATATGATACGATCGGTTTGGGGATTAGGATTGCCGAAGATAAATAGATTAAAGGCAGTTACAAAGACACCCAAAAGAAATGTTATGGCAATGGGTATCAAGAAAGATGCAAGAAAATAATATTTCCATGGAAAAGGAATATTAATTGGTTTAAGTTGCAAAAGAAAGCAAAGAAAAAAAATCAAGCAAATGTAGAATTTTACAAATCGTTTTAATTCAATATTATCAAAAAGAGTGGCTACGTCGATATATTTATTTTTATCTTGTTCAGACATATACTCCTTCGGTGTTTTTAGGTCAGATTTTATAGATTTAAAAATATTTAATAACAAAAAATTAAAAGGACAGCAATAAGATATCAAGAAAAAGACTGTCTGAACAAATATTCTATATGGAATTAAAAGGTTCATGGAGGTTTTATATTGTGACTGATTTACTTATATTGTCTCGTTTCATTTTGCTGGCAATCAGCGCGTTGTTGTTGATCTTTGTCCTGATAAAATTAAAAGCAAATGCAAGCAAAGGAGTCGAACAGGCGGTCCGTGAGGAACTGCGTTTTGGTCGCGAAGAATCAGCAGCGGCCGCGAAAAATTTCAGAGAAGAAGTATCTGCGGGTCAAAAGCTGTCCATGGACACAATGGTCAGGACTATTGCTGAAATGGGCAAATCACAAAACCATCAACTCGAATCCATCGCCAGGCTAATCCAGGAGCTGACGGAATCGAACCGGGTGGAAATCGAAAAACTGCGAAGCACAATTGACACACAATTAAAGCATCTTCAGGAGAGTAATGAGAAAAAACTCGATCAGATGCGTGAGACGGTCGACGAGAAACTGCAAAGTACGCTTGAAAAACGGCTCGGCCAATCTTTCAAACTTGTCAGCGAACGCCTTGAGGCTGTCCAGCACGGCCTTGGAGAGATGCAGAATCTGGCAACAGGGGTCGGTGACCTTAAAAAGGTACTCACCAACGTTAAAGCTCGGGGTACCTGGGGAGAGGTCCAACTGGGCGCACTTTTAGAGCAAATTTTAACCCCGGATCAATACAACCAAAACGTCCGTACCCGGAGTGATTCTCAGGAAAGCGTTGAGTACGCCATTCGGCTTCCCGGTCAAGATCATGATCCGGAATCTTGCGTCTGGATGCCCATCGACTCAAAGTTCCCTCAGGAGGACTATCTGAGGCTTGTGGAGGCTGCCGATATTGCTGACGGGGATGCTGTGCAAAAAGCGACTGCGGCACTCCTTCGCTCGGTTCACAGCTCTGCAAAAGAAATCCGGAATAAGTATCTCAACCCGCCGGCAACCACAGACTTTGCAATTATGTTTCTGCCCACGGAGGGACTCTATGCGGAAGTCCTGCGCCAACCGGGCCAAGTCGAAAAGATTCAGCAGGATTACCGTATTGTTGTTGCCGGGCCAACTACGCTTTCGGCAATCCTGAGCAGTTTGCGCGTAGGCTTTCGTACATTGGCCATTGAGAAGCAATCGAGTGAGGTCTGGAAAATCCTTGCAGCAGTCAAGACGGAATTTGGGAAATTCGGCCATGTTCTGACAACGGTAAAAAGGCAGTTAAATACGGCCTCTAATACCATAGAACAGACCGGAGTACGAACTCGAGCAATGGAACGAAAACTTCGAGCTGTGGAAGAACTGCCTTCAGAAAAAACTACTCAAATCCTGGAATTACCTGATTCTGGGATAGAATAGCGTCTTAATTGTAAATTTTGTGCATTTTGTGGCAAAACTTTTTTCATTGCCACTAAGACACAAAGGCACGAAGAAATATTAATGAATTTGTGTCTCGGAAATTCTACAACTTTATGAAATTACAGGATTTTTAATGGAAGCCTGTTTATACCATCATTCCATAACTCCATCATTCCAATTGGGGCGAAGCCCCTAAGTTCATCCTTTGTGTTTTTGTGCCTTTGTGGCAAATATTTTTTTGGTTTCGGTTTTTTTAGATTAGGATATTGATAAAAATTCTGTTGAGCGATCATCCAGGCAAAGATTTATGAATTAAGATTATTAAAGGTACAACAACACTCAAAATGAACAACAATCCTTCATATGAAGTCCAGGCTTCATATGAGGTCTTCCCTCTTTTGCGTGCGTTGACATACTCAGCCAAAAAACCCAAACCCATCACCAGCCAGAGTGTCAATACCGCAACTACTATTGTCGGTATGTTCATATCTCAAATTGCCCCTGTATTTCCAAAACCCGGAAAAACAATCTTGAAGGCGTCTTAAGCTCTAACGATAAACTCAACGCTAGCATGATATTGTGGTTTAAAAATTATAAATTATACTATAATATTGTAAGATATTCAAGGGCGTTTTGCATTGGCGTCAGGGCAAACGCATTTGAATCCCAATACAAGGAGAACGCTCCACGACGGCATGTATCTCTTTCCAACCGACTGAAACTTGTGCTTAAGCACCCGTAAGCCCGAGCCGCGCTATAGCTATTAAGAACAATTCGTCGCTAAATTATCCCATTGATTTTTTAAGTCATAATTTCATTCGGCTCGGGCTAACGCGTGCTAAAGCCCTTCAAACAGTCAGTCGGTTTCCAAGAAAAACACGCCGTCGCTACGCTGCACCGAAATTAAATGCGTTTACCCTGGCATTGGCGTTTAATTTGAAATTTACAAAAAAAGACTCTTTAAAAACTAGCCGGGCATGATGACCGTTCAAAAAAGATTACCCCATGTTGAATTCTATCCGGAAATAAGGTAACCTAAATGAAATGAGGGGTCGGGGAGTTTTTTCGATTCAATAGCTCCATGAATAATCAGCGACTCCATCATACAAACTCATAAAATCAAACAGTGTATGATTTCGCTGCTGATCATTCATTACGCTATTTACTGAGTTTTATAAGAAAAACATCCCGACTGCGGAATAAATAGGATAATCCCTGACGCCCTATTTGCCTAATCAGAAAGAAGGTAGAAAATGATACCGGTCAATATAGGTTTCCCCCATCTTTTTCGGGTGCCGCCTGATAAACAGAGCGATGAAATGCTTAACAGCTTTGTTGAGGATGAAACCCAAGACAAAGAATCGGACCGGGAGGAATACATCTTTTGCCGCCAATGTCGTAACATTATAACGAGTCCGGCCGAGCGTATAGAAGTCCAGGGGTCTCACCGGCACACTTTTGCCAACCCACACGGAATAGTTTTTGAAATAGGGTGTTTTAGAACCGTTATGGGATGCGGCCATGCGGGTCCGGCCTCAACGGATTTTAGCTGGTTTCCGGGCTTTAGCTGGAGAATTGCCGTTTGCATCAAGTGCTTTACACATCTGGGGTGGCTTTTTGCATCGCCGGACAAGGGCAGTTTTCACGGGCTGATCCTGGATCGTCTGATAACCCAATAATCGTAGGAATTCAGGGGGTGTGCTCCCCCGCTTCACTCTGGTGTCTACGTGTCTGGTCATTTCAATGACTTAGCAGCGGGGGCATTCCTGCCCCCTCCGCGTTCTCCCGCAAAAAAGCATGCGGGAGCCGCGGTCTCCCCCACTTCTAAGTCATTGAAATGACGAAGCCACTCCGCCAATATCGTTACTCGGGGAAGCACACCCCCTGAATACGTACCAATAATCACATCTGAGAATTTCTACAATTTGTCGAAATCGCAAGTATTTTAATGACAGCCAACTTGTGCCATCGGGTTCTTCATGGGAGGTAAAAATGATCGGCGCGATTGCCGGAGATGTTATCGGTTCAATTTTTGAGCACTATGCCGTGAAGTCGACCCAATTTCCTCTTTTCAGTCCCTATTCAAGATTTACCGACGATACCGTTTTGACTGTGGCCATTGCCGACTCAATTTTAAGAAAGGTTGATTACGCAACCTCTCTTAAAACGTTCGGACAAAAATACCCCAACGCCGGTTACGGCGGCTCCTTTTATAGATGGATTTACGCTGCGGACAGCAAGCCTTATAACAGCTGGGGAAATGGTTCTGCTATGAGAGTAAGCCCAGTTGGTTTCGCCTTTAACTCCATGGAAGATGTATTACACGAAGCCAAAGAAAGCGCAAAAGTAACCCATAACCATCCTGAAGGGATAAAAGGCGCCCAGGCGACAGCTCTGGCGGTGCTCCTTGCCCGTTCCGGCAAAAGTAAAGCAACCATCAAGCAGGAAATAAGCGATCGATTTAGTTACAATCTCAATCGAACCCTGGACGAAATAAGGCCTGATTATGGCTTTGATATCTCCTGTCATGGCTCTGTGCCTGAGGCGATTATTGCCTTTCTGGAAGCAAAAGATTTCGAAGATGCAATCCGTAAAGCTATCTCTCTGGGTGGAGACAGCGATACCATAGCCTGTATTGCAGGAGGGATCGCCCAGGCTTACTATCAAGAAATTCCCCGTGAAATTATATCAAATGTCAGGAAAAGATTGCCTGAAGAGTTTTTATTCATCATTGATGAATTTAATACAAAATATGGCTGACCTGCATTTCTAATGAAAAATGCCGAGACCTTTAAAAAATCTCGGCATTTTTTATACTTTGGCTCAAACCCTGTTCAGTTAATTCAGGACCCCGGTTATGGCATTAACAGCTTCGTCTAAACTTAGGGTTCCGGTATTGATGATAAGATCGTAATGAAAGATGTCCGCAATATCGGCATTAAAGTATTTTCTTATAAACGCTTTGCGATCCGATTCTGTTTTTATGACCTTTTGTTTTGCTTCTTCAACAGTAATTCCGAGTTCTTTGGATAAATTGTGTATTCTCTCCTCCATGGGCTCTATTACTCGAATGCTGAGTCTTTTGTCAGGAGGCAGAACAAAATTGGAACCCCTGCCTATGATAACAGCCTGGCCATGTCTGCCGATGGTGCCGATGATCTTCATGAGATGCTGGAGATACCGATCCGGCCATAGATGTCGCTTGTCTACAAGTGAGGATATCCACTCTTCGAGTACTGAAACACCTTTTTCGTCCAACGTTTCAACGAATTGGACACTTACACGTGCACTTTCGGCCATATTATGGAGGACTTCCTGGTGGAATAATTCGTATCCTAGTTTTTCGGCAAGACGCTCGGCCAAAATGTCTCCCCCACTTCCGTGCTCTCTGGAAAAGGTTACGACAGAAATACGTTCTTCCTCTTTTTTCTCTTCCGTACGCGTAATCTGCCATCTTCTCACCTGCTCTTCTATAATCTGCTCGATAGAACGTGTTTTAGTTTTCATGTTCCCTCCTTTCATGGTTGGTTTATGGATGGGTAACAATTCATGAGAAAACACACCTAATTCGATCTGCAGGAGTTAACAACAGGGTATTCAGATTATTGATTCAATAAGGATTCAAAAATTTCTTAGACAACTTTAAAGACAAACAGGTTGTAATGGAGCCGGAAACAGAGGTAAAAGAATTATCAGAGGTAAATGAAACTCAGTCGAGTTGAAATCCCAAAAGTCGTCGGCAAAATAATAAAGCACTTTGACAAGATCATTTTCAGCATTTGCTCCAAAGAGTTTTTTATCAGTTTTATTAATTTTATGATATCATCATAAATGTGTCAAGAAAAGAAACTTACCGTCAACCTGAGATATACCCAGGACTTTGACTTCCTTTTGACATGCAAGCTGCTTTTCCATATACTGAATTAATGAAAGTATTCAATCAATTTTCTAGTTTTCGAATTCACCCGAATAGGTTTCCATACCCTTTTGCATTTAGGAGAAATTATGATGAAATCTCCCGTAATCAAAACAGTCCTTCCCGGCCCAAAGGCGCGCAAACTCATAGAGAAGGATAACACCTACGTCTCGCCTTCATACACAAGATATTATCCCCTTGTTGTCGAAAAAGCCCGGGGGCTTTGGGTCCACGACGTTGACAGCAACATATTTCTCGATTTTACAGCCGGTATCGCCGTCTGTGCCACAGGGCATTGTCATCCCCGAGTGGTTCAAGCCATCAAAGAACAGGCCGATCTATTGCTGCACATGTCGGGGACCGATTTTTATTATAAATCTCAAATTATTCTGGCGGAAAAGCTGTCTTCTCTGGCACCGGGAAAAGGGAACAAGAAGGTTTATTTTGGTAATTCGGGCGCAGAGGCGGTCGAGGCTGCCTTCAAGCTGGCCCGCTGGCATACCCAGCGTGAATTGAATCTGGCCTTTTACGGGGCTTTCCACGGACGTACAATGGGTGCGCTTTCACTGACAGCAAGCAAAACCATTCAAAAAAAACATTATAACCCCTTGGTACCGGGAATCACTCATATTCCCTATGCCTATTGTTACCGGTGCCCGTATAATCTTTCTTATCCCCAATGCGGGTTGGGATGTGTCCAGTGGGTTGAGGACACCCTTTTCCGAACGACCATACCACCGGAAGAGGTGGCTGCAATTATCGTTGAACCGATCCAGGGAGAGGGCGGGTATATCGTTCCGCCGCCTGAATTCCACAGGAGACTAAATAACATAGCGAAAAAGTATGGTATCCTCTATGTGGTCGATGAAGTCCAGTCGGGAATGGGACGCACCGGCAAAATGTTTGCCATGGAGCATTTCGGAGTTGATCCGGACATCATCGCCCTGGCCAAAGGAATCGCTTCCGGGATGCCTCTCGGGGCATTGATCGCAAAAGCAGAAATTATGAACTGGGAAGCCGGTTCCCATGCATCCACCTTCGGCGGCAATCCGGTTTCCTGCCAGTCGGCTCTGGCGACGATTGAACTGCTTGAGCAAGGACTTATAGACAATGCCGCGGTTCAGGGCAAATATCTGATGACAGGACTCCGGGAGCTGCAACAATCATATGAATGCATGGGTGATGTTCGGGGAAAGGGATTGATGGTGGGTGTGGAATTTGTCAAAGAGCGCGAGAACAAAGAACCGGCCAGAGAGTGGCGAAACCGTATCATTAAAAAAGCATTTCAGAAAGGATTATTGCTTTTAGGGTGCGGTGAAAACAGCATCCGCTTTTGTCCCGCCCTTACGGTATCCGCAGTGGAAATCGACAAATGCCTCTCCATATTTCACGACGTTGTCCGGGAAGTGGCGGGCTAAACATCTTGTTCGTTTACTATTCGACCTGGCATGTTATGTTGCAAGTTTCTTTATTTTATGCAAAAAAACTCTGCATTATCTTCCTGAATCTTTCGCCCCGCCATGTAGCGGACGGTCTTGTTGCATCAGATACGAGAATATCTTGACTCAAAAAAGGTAAAAAGTCAGAAATCCTCGGGATAATTACTCTTACTACTGGAAAATTCAATACCGGATGGGTGTGATTGAGTAGGATACAATCGGTATTGAACTGCTTACATATTCTCTTAAGTTCCTCAATCTCACTGAAAACATCCTTGATTTTGTTGTTCCTGTAAGCACCCATTTCTCCTTGCTCAAGAAATGAGATATCTTTTGGAGAAATACAACATTTCATTAACAGGTAAAAATTGTTAACCCGAGATCGATGGACAAGCGGTTTATCCAATTGCGGGCGGGGCGCCAATAGAGTTTCACGGCCTTGCATGCTTTCCGTAAAACACCGGGTTAGCCCTTCGTCCATATTGAAAGATACCCCCGGTATCAGTATCCTATGTTCCAGGCGATCGGGAGACAAATTGTGGTTGATAAACAGGACGCCTATGCAGGGCAACACGCCACCCAGAGAAAGATCCTTGATTATTACATCAACATTCTTTCCCTGATAGAATTTAATCATATCTTTTATGACGACATTATCCACAGAATCCGGATCAATTGACGGAACTGTTTTTTCAGGTTTGATTATTTGTATTTGGGTATGACGTTCAAATATTTCACATGAGGCCTGAATTATGGCCTCTTCCATGGTGTTTCCTGCCGCCATCCCGTTAGATGCATGAATATAGGTAACAAAATTGACCGGAACCTTTACTGTCTCTTCACGAACTATTGAAAAACCGTCAACCCAATGTCTGGCCATTCTACTGTTTTTGATATGCTCAATATCTGTATCTGTTAGATGATTTTCGTTTGCCAGCAGGTCTTCTATTCTCAGAGTGCTGTCTTCCAATTCGTCCTGGTGGGCATGTACATACCCATCCATCCATTCATAATTAAGGAACCTGGTGGTCTCTTTATTGTAAAGGGCCGGAATGTTATACCTCACGCGTTCTTCAAAGACCGGATAGAACAGCCCTGCGCTGAAGCGTTCAGCCAGTTCCGCATACGCGCTGGCCTCTGCAAGCTCCGGGGTAATACCTTTTCCATTACATACGATCCGAATTGAATCAATCCATATCCGTCCCCAATAAATGTTGTCCGAAACTTCAAAGGGAGAGTATTCAACGTTGAGATGCAACTTCCGAAACCCGTCTTTAATTTTTCCGATCGTGTTGGACGGAAGATCACACTTGCCATACTCATTTCTGACGTAATTCTGAAATTTCATCTTTTATATCGCCTGTTGTCGGTGTGCGTATATTGATTAATATATGGTAACTTCTCAATAAATTATGATTCCGAGTCCATTCAGAGAGAATTTGCAACCATGTAAAATTGTTTCAGCGATTTTATACAGATGCAATTATTTCTTGATAAAGCTTAAGGTAACTTTCTGAGGCATTTTGCCAGGTATAAGAGCGCGCCCTTTCTAATCCCTTTTCTATCATCTCTTTTCGGCGCTGTCTATTTTGTAAAAGCTCAGACATAACAGATGTCATTTCTTCAATATTAGTAGGATCAGCAAGATAGGCCGCATCACCTGCCACCTCCGGCATTGCCGTGGTATTTGATGTGATAACCGGTAAACCCATCTTCATGGCTTCAAGAACAGGAATACCAAAGCCTTCATAAAGGGAAGGATATATCAAAAAGTCGGCCATCCGGAATAGAGAATCCAACTCCTTTTCTGAAATAAAACCGGTAAAGATGATTCTATTTCCCATACCGGTCTCTCTTACCGAAGCATCACACATGCTTTTCATCTTATTTTGATATGGCGCACCGGATACACTGCCGGTTATAAGCAACTTCCCTGAATAACCATTCAAGTTTACCAGTCTTGCAAAAGCATGAATAAGCCGGACAATATTCTTCCTTTCATGAATACCACCGACATTCAAAATAAAAGCATCTTTTATTTCAAATCTTTTTTTGAGTTCTTCTTCCAGAGAAGGGTCCTTGGAATTTTCTTCACGGAGTCCATTGGGTATAACCCTGATCTTGTCATGTGGGACTCCTACCTTTTTTGCAATATCCTGCTTTGAAAATACCGATACGGTTGCAATAATATCATTCAGTCGACACGCCATTCTGATGCCGGGTTTATATAAAAATATATTTCTGTATAATCCCATTGCCTCTCTGAAAGTAAACGGTATGACATCATGAACTGTAAGTATAGAAGGTGTCTTTTTTCGAAAGGGAAAACTCCAATTATAGAAAAAGTGAATAATATCGGCTTCTTCAGACAGAGCAATTTCCTGAATGGTGGTTGAATCGATTGTAGCGTTTTTTAATGACATCGCATGGGATGTCACATCCATATGAATGATGGCTAGATGTTTGCCTTCCGTGAAAATATTTTTTACTTCTTCAATTCTATTTCTTTTACAGAGAATAACAACCGAATGCTCAATACCAGTAATATATTTCACAATCTGGATAACACCCTGCTCAACTCCGCCGACAACACCATCATATTTTCGAAAATCAAAAATTACTTTCATGTTTTATTCCCTTAAAAGCTATTCAGCAGACTATCAATATCTGTGATGGCAAGCCCTACTGATTCATCAGCAGCACCATAATATATATAAATGTTCCCGTCTTTTTCCACCATGCCGTTCGTAAAAACAACATTGCCGAAAAATCCTTCTATTTCAAAAGGTTCTGTAGGGGTTAGCAGCGGAGTTTCAGCTCTCCGAACTACCTTATACGGCTCATTTAGATCCAGCAGCAAACAGAATAAAGAATACAAAGAATTTTCCCCTTTTCCATGATAAATAGTCAACCAACCATCAGTGGCTTTGATAGGTGGTGTGCCGCCTCCTATTTTCATTGATTCCCACTTCATATCACGAGGGCGTGCTATGCATTTATGATTTCCCCAGTGCAAGATATCCGGAGATTCACTGTACCAGATGGAAGCTTTTCCAAACCCGGAATTGTTCGGTCTATGCAGTGCTATATACTTGCCGTTTACTTTTTCAGGGAATATGGCGACATCTTTGTTTTCAGGATGGAAAATAATCCCTTTTCTTTCAATTGTAATAAAATCTTCAGTCACTCCAAGTGCTGTAGACCATGAATCCTCTGAAACAACGGTAAAGTTAATATAATATTTTCTATTAATAAAGGTTACCCGTGCATCTTCGCACCCGTATTTTTCAGATTCATCAATCGGATAAATAAATGGCTTATCTTCAACTGTGAAATTGATGCCATCCTTACTTCTTGCGAGTCTAATATGGCTCATCGTTGAAAGGTAGTCTTTCCCTTTATATATGACACCCCGGGTATCTTTTAGTTGAACATCCGGATCATCTTCTTTAAATTCCATAATAGCCGGATACGATCTGCCGTTTTCAAATTTGCAAACCGGTGTGCTAACAAAACCTGGTTTCGATTCACATTTTTCAGCTACTCGTAGTAATAAAATAATTTCATCCCCGTATGTGATTGCTCCAGGGTTAAAAGCCCCAACAACCTTGTACCCCTCCAGTGATGGGTTCACGTCTGATGGTTTGATAACAGGATTATTTTCATACTTCTTAATCATGAAAGCCTCCTTTTATATTTACTTAATCCTAATAACTCAAAATTAAAATGATAAGAATTCCCTTTTTGTAGGCGGAATAAGGGAAAATCTAATGCATAACACCCTTTAAATAATAATAAATCCACCTAAGCAATAATATATTTCAGAGTGAAAGTCCAATGGGATTTGCAACGCCCGCATGATTCATAATATAATTTTTCTAATATAGGCCTTTGTTGTTTTGTATCATTTGGAGAATACTCAGACAACCAGGGACCCAACCTGAAGAATTGAAAAGAAGATTTGAAAATGGACGGTTTGAGTCTGAAGAATTTGAAGGTATAATGGATCAAAATGTTTATATTCAGATTTCATAACGTTGGATTTTCTGCCTCCTAACCCTCTTCAACCTGATACGCTATAACTCGATTATCAAAAAATGTGGGTATAAGTAAGATTTGTTTGCTTTCAATATATTCAATATCAGCGGAATTTATCTTTTGATTTGTCGTATCGATAATAACGGTCACTTGACCGGAGGATGTGACATAAGATGTCTTTCCTCTCCAATCTGAGATAAAATAATTTCCTTTCCCATCTGACTGGACCCCGTCGATACCGGAACCAATCTTTGCAATAATGCTAATTTCTTTGGTAACTAAACTTATTGCCTTTAATGTTCCGTCACCAGAGTTGCCTAATATCAATTTGCTTTTCTCGGCATAGAGACCATTTGGTTTACTGACATCAGGGCCTTTCAGCCACACCGCCATCTTCTTTTGAACGAGTTTATATATGACGCTGTTCGTTGAAGACATGTCCGAAACATATACATTCCCATCTTTATCGATCGTAACATCATTTAAAAACCCGGCACCTGAAGCAGGATATATAGACAGAGTCCTTCCGGTTTTTAAATCTATTTCTACTAACTCGTCGATATCGGTTACATAAAGTCTATCTCGATAGATCCCTGAACCCTTAGGTGCATTTAATCCGCTTGCCCACTTCAATTCCAATATCTCACCACTTAAGGACACTTTCGAGATAAAACCCTTGCCGTTTTTCTCTGTGGGTTTCCCATTAATATTCGAAACATAGAGGATATCTTCAGATGGATGGTATAGGACAGATTCGGGAACCCTCAAGTCCGCTTTTGTTTCCCATAATTTCGTTAACTTACATTTTTGAAATCCACCAGGATCTGCTATTGAATATTTTGTATCAGCAGAAAACAGAATTGAAAAACTGCAAATAAATGAAAGAGTGATAATAAGCATTCTTTTCATTATTCCCTCCATTCTGTAAAAAGGTTTGCATAAAAAGGTTTCTTACCGGAATAATGGATTACACCAAACAGTTGTCATTGAAAAAGCGACTGTCACAAAACGGTCGCAAAAGGCTGTTTCGGCAAGATAATGACTTGTGTTAAGTGAGATAATTATCTGTATTTATTCTTATTCCTTGTAGAACGTCAGGTCCCAATCCCATGATTCCGAGTCGTGACGAAGAATGTAAATAGCATTATCGTCTCCCAGAACCTTAAAATAGCGGTGGTTCGGGGCCAGCCATCGATCTTGAATTTCTTTGACCTCAATTTTTCTATCACCCAGCCAGATACGCCGGGGCGTCTCTTCACCTCGGTATCCGGAATAACATGCCACTTCTATTTGCATAAATTGCTCCTGATGATCATCCGCTTTTGGACCCGGAACATGTATATATGTATGCCTTCTTTCTTTTATAGTAAAGCTGTTTTTACGGTTTCAACACTATTGCTCCGAAGTTTGAGAAAATTTCTGTTGCATTTGGTCGATTACAAATTTGATCTTCCATCAATGAGAATGCTCATATATCCATCATTTTGCAGATTTTTGAACAAAGGCGTATTTGCCAGCATAGTACATAAAGCCTCACCATTTTGTCCCAAAATTGATCTTGATACAAAATTGTCTCATGATACACAGCCAAAGTCTATTCTCTCAAATACACATAAATTAACAGAGTACAAATAGCATATGCAGGCTTAGAAATTGGTGGAAAAATTAAAATATGACGCCTTAAAGCAATCTGTTGATCCTAATAAAAACGTGCTGGCATAATTATTGCTTTTATTCTATATTTAAATTTAAAGGAGGTAAAACAATGGAAATTACAGATTATTACGCAGAACCCATCTCAAGAAATATCACATCTAACGTCGGCAGGGGGGCAAAAAATGTAAAGGTAGTTTCTCAAAGAATCAGTCCTTTTAAAGCATCTGGTGCGGTAATGGCGTTATGGGGTGGAGTAACCGGTTTTATTAATTTCAGGAAATATAAAAAAGGTAAAATTACTAAAAAGCAAGCAATTACAGCTACAGCAAGCGAATCCGTTGGTATGGGGTTAGCTGCAGGGTTAGGGTTATTGGCTGACGGGATACTGAAAACTTATATTCTTGCGGCGGCAGCACCGTCATTACTTCCCTTTGCTATAAGTGTTGTTGTAACAACGAGCGCAAAAATTACATGGGACTGTAAGACTAAAAAGAACATGATATGGTGCGAACGCAAAGATTCACAAAAAGAATGCATAGAGACTGCATCGGAAATAGCAACGGCATAAAAAACTATAGACAGCTATGCTTAAAAGTAGTGGCTATCATATAGATTTTTTTTGTGTGTACTATATGGGGACCACAGTGATTAAAGTTTTTAAGATAGAGATGGGAAATGCGTAGATTTACTCAATGGATAGTAACAAAATTTATTAAGAATTATCAGGATATTAAAGATCTCAAGGTCAGGGCAAGTTATGGCTCTCTTGAGGGGTGGGTGAGTATTGTCGGAAATATTGTATTATTCGCAATTAAGATAATTGCAGGGTTGTCTATTAATAGCGTTGCTTTAATTGCCGATGCTGTCCACACATTAGCCGATTCGGCTACATCAATAGTGGTTATAATCGGATTTAAGATGGCCAAGAAAACACCGGACAAGGAACATCCCTTTGGCCATGGACGAATGGAGCCTGTGGCTACCCTCATTGTTTCGGTATTGCTCTTTGTTGCAGGAGTTGAACTGCTGGAAAAATCAGTCCATAGCATTATTCATCCTCAGACAGTTACTGCTTCCACGGGCATAATTTTGATAATCACGGGAACAATATTGATAAAAGAGCTTATGGCGCGCTTTTCTTATGAGCTTGGAGAGATGATTGATTCCAAAACTCTGAAGGCAGATGCGCTCCATCACAGGAGTGATGTTATCGCCACAGGTTTGGTTGTTGCAGCTCTTATTGCATCACGCTTTGGATACAATAACATAGATGGCGTGATGGGCGCCTTTGTCTCGTTGATTATATTCTATTCTGCTTATATAATAGGCAAAGAGGCGCTCGACCCCTTGTTGGGTGAGGCACCTTCAAAAGAGGCGCTTAGAGAAATACAGAAGTTAGCCAGGGCACACTCTGGTGTTTTAGGTGTCCATGATATTATCTTTCATAGGTATGGACACACAAGTATTATTTCGCTTCATATAGATGTTTCTGATAAAGAGTCTGCACTCAGGCTTCATGAGCTTTCAGAGGCGGTTGAAGAAGAGATCGGTCGAAAAATGGGCGGAACGGTCATCGTGCATGTGGATCCGATTAATAAGGAACATCCACGATATGAAGCCATTGCAAGGACAATAGAAGAAATAATATCAGAAGATGGAAGAATAGGTGGTTTCCATGACCTGAGGATAATCGGAAGGGACGATAGTAAATGTAAAGTGGTTTTCGATATTATATTGATAGAAGATACGGATGTTCAGGAAGCCTACGATATAGTCCATTCCATACAAGCACAATTTAAGAATAGATTCCCTCGGATGAAAACGATTATCAGTGTTGATCCGAAGTATGCATATAGCCTTCCGGAATAGATTTTGCGAGGGGAAAGGGGAAAATGCATGAAATTAAACAAATATGAGCTTTTCAGCTTGAAAAAGATAGCAAAATGGGAAAAGAAACAGCATAAAGGTTTTCACAAGAAAATCCTCGATATCACTTCCAAACCGGTGGATTATCTTATCAAGAAAATCGGACCCGAAAATCTTAAGAAATATGAGAATGTTATAGAGGCGGCTGTTGGGAAAATGCTCTATACGTCCACGTTTACCGTCAACCCTGATAAGTTAATAAAAAGAGCCCATGATCACGGTATAAAAATAGATGATCTATCCCAACTGAAACAGTGCAATTTAAAATTGCTGGACGACTGTAACAGGAAGCATGTAAATTATCACGAGAAGGCAGCGGCAATACAGGGAGCGGCGGCGGGGCTTGGGGGCGGCCTGGTTGCAACAGCGGATATTGCGACAGTTCTGATTCAGGATTTTCACATGATTCAGGAAATTGCATTTTGTTACGGCTATGATTCAAACGATATTATTGAAAAAGAGATAATATTGAGGATCATTGAAGCGGCAATTGGAGGATCGGAGGTCAAATTTAAGGCCCTGAGAGAGATTGAACTCATAAAAGAGATTAAAGAAAGAGAAGGGGAAGGGGAAGCAGAAAAAAAGGGTATTCATATTTTAGGGGCTAAGGCCTTGCAAGAAGCCATTGAGAACCTCACAGTAGCCTTGCTTGTCCGCCTAGTACCCCGTTTCTTGCCGGTAGTATCCATATTGTTCAGTGCTCATTCTAACCACGAGATCATGGAGCATTCTGGAGAGATGGCATTTATGGTTTACAGAAAGAGATTTATCGAGAGGAAAAAGACTCTGTAGTTAGGAGGTATCTCATATGAACCCGGTAAAGAGAAAACTCGGCCAAGAGTTGACTGCGGCAATCAAGAAGGGCATGGATGAAATGGAGCTTGACACTTTGTGTGCCAAAGCGTTAGATGGGTTGGATCGAGATGCCCTCTTAAAGAAGGATGTGAATCGCTTATGCGATGAGCTCGGCACCTTGGAGGCAGGAAGGATCTTAGGCCTGGGCACCAAATTTTTAGGCGCAGGTAATACGAATGGATATAAGAAGAATAGGGAGGAGATAAGGTCGTTGGTGCTCAAGGTAGTAAAACGCGTGGAGAAGAAATACGGAGGCCTTAATTTGCCTAAGGAATGCAGGGACTTGCTCATAAATCTTCTTTAGAGGTTGAAAGTCGTACAAGTTAAAAGTGCCTAAAGATCTAAAGTGCCTAAAGCCCGCCCCGGTGCGACTCCGTCATATATATTGATATGCAATGCATCATTAACAAACCTAACTTTTTGAGTATAGCGTATGGGTGATCGGTCTGAGCCAGGGTTATGGAGTCGCTCCAGCCTGCCATTGCAAGGCACGAGCGGGCAGGTTGCTCCACTGATTTCATATAATTGACAGAATTCCTTAACTTTAGCTCACTTTACATTTTGCTACTCGGCAGAGCTGGTTAACTCTGACCTGGCTCTCCGAGCCGGAGGTCCAGAGGACCAAGTTTTCGAGGTCGAAATAAATCCGAAATAGTCCATCCGGAAGGAGGGGGAAACAATGGCTTACAAACTTCTTCTCATCGATGATGAAGCACCAAAGGTAATTTCCCAAGTTTTCAGATCGTTTAGCAAAGACCAAGGGTATGAAATCAACTCTCAGACCAGGGTTTCCGGTATTCCCTGGGAATTGGTTGACAGTGCCAACATTATTCTAATTGACTACTCTTTTCCTGATAACCACACGGGAGTTGAATTTCTTCGTGAGTTAAGGAAAGTGAGACCCTCTTTACAAATACCGGTTGTTCTGCTCAGTGCACCTAGTGACATAAGAGATTCTGAATGGCAGGAGTGCCTGAATTTAGGGGTAAACGACTTTTTGTGTAAAGCTACTCCCCCTCAGATTGTCAAGAGAAAAATAGACTCTTTACTTGAAGGCGAAGCATATCGTCGACTGAGCCAAGAACTAAAGGAAAAACTCCATTTCGAAGAAGCAAAATCAACTATTGAGTCATTGGATTTTGGCGCAATCTCCTCCCTGGTGCCGGATGCGAATGAATGGGCCTATACCTTTCGAATCATCTTGAAAGAGGGTCCCTTGCACAGACGCCAAACAAACGGCATTTTCCTGGCTATTCTCAATGAATTGCTTTCACGGTTTGCCCAAAGAATGGGGAAGCAAATTGAACCCTATCCCTATGAGACCATAAATGGAGACCTTCAGAAATCATCTTCCCCACTGCAAAAGCCAAGAAAACGGAGAGAGCGGGACGAATCAACCCGTTTACCGGCAAACAATCTGATTGATGCAGGCAGGGCAGTGCCATTAGGGATACCGGCTCGATTGCTGACAAAAATCTTTCAAAAGGACCATGTAAAAATTACAGAGGCTGCCAGGAATCTTTTGACCGGGCCGCCCCACGACGTATTCATGAATGTCTTGCTTCTCCATGTGTATGAGTCTTTTCACGATATTATAGGCCAAAGCGTTCCCCATGAAAAGGAAGTTCCCGGCAAAAGGAAATCTGCATGAGTGAAGCCGCGGTTATCTCAATAACAGATATGGATCCCGAGGGGATTATGAGGACAATCTCCTCCGTAATTTCGGAATTGGGAGCTTTCAGCGCTGCTCTTGTTCTGCAAGACACGGTTCATCGGCTGACCCATCAAAGGGAAGCTGCCCGGCTTGCCGAAACTTTGGCAGAATATTTCCCGCTTTATGGCGAAATTATTGAAAGCGGCCTTTCTCCCAACGAAGCCGGACAGATCATTGAGGAAAGGACGAACCAATTAATTGAACAATTAAGGAACTTCTCTTCTATTGTGGTGGTCGGCATAGAGTCTGTGATCCTGGACAGCCTTTCTCGGAAACTGCCCCAATCCCGGTTCTATCTTATTCCCCACTCGGAGACCATTGACGCGGAAAGAATCCTGGCTAACTTCCCTGCAAATGTTCGCTTAATCGATATCAGAGAGATTATGGGGCTTGGGGGAACCCGCAGTGTCCTGATTTCATATGCTTTCTGCCAGATGGAGGAGGACTCCTTCATTTACCCTGTCACGTTCAGAGCTGTTGGACCTGATGTCAGAAGCGCTTATAATCAAATTGTCGGCCTGAATATACTGTCAGGTTACAAGAGATATCTGAGTAATATGGCACCCCTTTACTCGACAAGTCAATTTTTTACCAATCAGTTTAGAATCGTTTAACCAAAAAAGAAAATGAACAGAAGATGATTGGCTTAGTTTTGATCATTGTAATGATTGTAACTTTAATCATCCAGGCCCTGATTCCGGCCAGGAAGATGCTCGTTATTTTCATCGGGGCAACGGTTACTACATCAATTGCCGCTACATTGGGGAATCAGAACATATTGAATATATATAACGGTGTTCCCTGGGATGTATTGGTTATTCTATTAGGACTGGGAATCTTTTCGTCTCTGTTTGCCAGGAGTCGTCTTTTTAGTTATCTGGCTGTTTGGTGTTCCCGTGCAAGCCAGGGGAAATATATCCTTATTTTAATCATGTTCTCTTCCATTATGTTTATTCTTTCCTGCACATTGAATAACCTTACCGCGCTCTTGTTAGTTCTGCCTGTGCTGTTAAGCATCCTCAAGGCCCTGGGCGTTAATCAGGGGTTTATTGCGCTTTGCTTTTCGCTGCTAATTGTAGCCTGCAACCTGGGAGGAGCCGCCACTCCCATCGGTGACTTCCCTGCCATACTCCTTATGGGCACCGGGAGCATCTCTTTTTTGAGATATTTGATTTTGGCTTTTCCCATGTGCATCCTGTTATTCAGTGTGATTGTTGCCCTCTCTGCTTTTTATTACCGCAAGAAGGGGAGGAAAAATCCTTCTTTATTAGAGAGATCACTTGCTTTAACCTCCATGGCACAATTATACAGGAATGTTACCATTGACAAGACTATTCTTTACCCCGGCGTGGGAGTCTTCTGCGTCATGTTTGGCTTATGGATGGTTGCAGGGAGGATTGGATTGAGTCCTGGGGTAATCTGTTTTCTTGGCGTAGGATTGCTTATGGTTATAAAGAACGAGGCGGCGGAGGATATTGTCAGGCATGGGATTGACTTCGAATCCATCCTTTTCTTGACAGCTCTTTTTCTTATGGTATCTTGTATGGCAGGCTCCGGCATCCTTGACTTTATTGCCGGTCTTATGTCCAGGTATTTTACGGACACAAAAATGCTTGTATGTGCCCTGATGATATTTTGCGGGATCTCGACAGCAATTTTCTCCGCCGGACCCAGTATGGCGACCATGTTGCCCATAGCTCAACAGATTGTCTCGCAAGGAGATGCCCCCGGGGATACAGTCTACGTTGGGCTGGCCCTGTCTGTGTGTGCCGGATCGAGTTTTCTTCTCACCGCCGCTACTGCAGGTCCCCTGGCGCAATCAATTGTAGAAAAATCGGGGTTGACAACCAGAGAGGGGCCAAGCGCAAAATTTAACTTTATGACCTTTTTGCCATTCGGGATCTTTGCTTACGCCATTATCCAGATTGGGGGACTGATTTTTGTTCTTGTAAGGGTTTGAAAAGACATACTTGGAACCTAAAGTGATCGGTTCCAGGTTCAGGGTTCAAAGATTCAGAAGTTCACGGGTTCAATAAAAAGGATATAAAACATTGAATTGGACAGAATATTTTTGTGAATTTACAGGCACGGCGTTCCATGTGTTTGCAGGGCTTACCGGTATTTACCTGGTTAGTCTTATAAATACCGCAGATGTAATTAAATATCTCGTCATTGGGCTTTTCTTTGCCATTGGACTTGTTGTTGTTGTCTATTCGCCCATTGGAAAAAGGAGCGGCGGGCATGTTAACCCAGCAGTAAGCGCTGCATTTTGGTTGAACGGATTAATGAGCGGCATTGATACTGTCTGTTACATTGTTGCTCAATTTGCAGGCGCTGTTCTCGGAGCCTGGCTTGCCTTTACCGTTTTTAATTGGAAAAACCCTTTTGTCACATTGACGCTTCCGGGCTTCGATTATCCCTTGCTTTTGGTCCTGCTTGTTGAAGTCGTTATTACCTTTGCTTTGATTATTACTATTTTTTCTTTTGTCTCTTCCAGCAAATCAGGGAGGTTCACCGGAATTGCCGCTGGGATTTATATAATATTGATTACTGTTCTTTTTGCCACGATTTCAGGCGCAAGCATGAATTCCGCAAGAACTTTCGGTACTGCTGCATTGTTGTTGCGTTTTGATTATTTGTTGATTTATTTCGCTGCTTCGGTTCTGAGCACACTTGCTGCATACGGTTTATTTCACGGCGCTACGATGGGGGCGCAACCTACATGCTGTAATAAGCTCTGCTATAAGACCGAGGGACCGTGTCTTTTTAGATGTAAGTGCGAATTCAGCCAGGATGATGCATAAAGGCAACGGAAGATCTAACTTGTGCTGTCATGTTTTAAGGAATGAAAATTAAATAACTTCCCATTTATAGAGAGAAAAACTTGTCGGAAGCTGCGTTTATGGTTTATAGAAAGCATTTTATAGAACGAAAACAGCACGGAAATGACAGTGACAGCCAGTTAAATTATATGACCTGACAAAGTCACATATAATGTTTTGCGGTAATCATCCCTGACTATGCACATGCGAACCGTTTCACCAGGCTGGCATCCTGCAAGATCAGACAAAAATTCCCTCAGCGTTCTTGCCTTTCGGGAATTAAAGGACATGATCAGATCACCTGCTAACAGACCTCCTTTTTCTGCCGGCGAGCCAGGAATAACCTTTTCAACAAGAACACCGCCAGCCTTTTTCGCTTCTTCAAGCCTTTCTGCCTCATTGCTGCCATCTGTAACATCACTTACAGTGACACCAAGAAAAGGATATGTTTTATTTACAGGCGGTAAATACGAGGGTCTCTCTTCAGGTAGTATATAAACCGTAACCCTGTAATTATCCTTTGATACGCACATATAAATCTTGCTGCCTACCTCACTTCCTGACAAATCGTTTTGGAACTGTGCAGCCGTCCTTATTTTTCTCCCGTTAAAAGAGAGTATTATATTTCCCGGCTCAATATCTGCCTTTTGAGCAGGTGAACCATTTGCAACACTGTTTACGTATGCCCCTTCAGGTCTGTCAAGCATTGCTCTTGCCGCCATCGCTGGAATAACATCACTAATCTTTAAGCCAATCCATGCCTTACCCCATTGAGTCTTAAAATTTTCATAATCCAAGGGAATCTGCTTGGTCAGATTCTTTTCGTGGTCATCAAGCGTTACTTGTGAATTTTTATAAAGACAAAATCCTGCAATAACGTTTAAAATAAGTGATATAATTGTTACAACGATTAACAATTTTTTTTTTATGAAATATGTCATTTTCTGATCCTGTTACAAGTTTTTGGATTCTACCGGGCAATTTGCCGAACCTGCTTATCATCTTCCACGACCAGGATGTTCATCGAATCACTTCCCTTTGACAAATATGGTAGGAAATACTCTATGCTTTGTTATTGATTAACATAGGGTTGCCAGAATTTCAAACATTTTCATTTATGGACAAGAGATGTAAGAGAGTTGAGTATGTCGGGAAATAGAACACCTTTGATAAGATTATAAGTGTTATTTCAGCTGATACCAAAAATCAGGAGGCATATCATGGGCGATCTTTAGGGCGCCATTTGCGCCGGCATACGTCGGTTCCTCGACAATAACAATGCGACTGTGCCCCAAACTCTCTTTCATATTTTTTTCTATAGCTTCTTTCAGGCCGTGGATCTGGCTACTGCCCCCGGTTAGGAGGACATTCTCTTTAAGACACATCTGAAAATCAGGATCAAAAGGGGCCGTGAGCTTACCGAGGGCATCTATTATTGGAGGGATTATCGACCGGCAAGCCTGTTTCATCTCTCTGGTGATGTCGAATTCCTGGGGTTTCCCTTGAACGGGAAATTCGAATTTGATTGGTGGCGTGTTTTTCGCCACAGTAGCGTGTCTTTCCTTGATGTTTTTGATCATGTTATCCGAAAACTGTGCTTCGGGATATGATTGTGAAATAAGCCGGGCCAATTCTTTGTCGACATAATCTCCCGCAGTTTTGAGAACGATCTGGTCTTCTTCTCCGGGCAGCGTGCTGTTTATGCAACAGAGATCAACGGTGCCGGCGCCGATATCAATTACCATAAGGTTCTTGAACCAATCCATGCCATAGGCCACTGCAAAGGGCTGAGAGCAGATCATGACCGAATCCAGCGCCTCTTTCGCCACTTCAACCAGGTAGTTTTTGTTCTTGATGCTGGCCTGGACTGGACAGCCGACCACGCCATAGATCAATTCATCAGTCCTCGGCCTAGCCAGGCTGATTGCGTGTTTGACCAGGTCGCGAGCGGCATTCAGGTTCATCCTTATTTCATTTTCCCTGTAGCTGTCATTGCCGTCAGAACCTTTGATAACACCATTACTCAGGGGTCGATAAAAATTCAGAGAGAGTCTGTTCTTGATTGCATCCTCGCCAAACATGACCTCTTGCTTCAAAAATTTTATGGACACTGCGTCTTTGGGATAGCCTACTGCACTGAATGTGCTCTCACGAATGCCGTTAGATGAGACAATGCTCGTTTTCGAGGTTCCAAGGTCAACGCCTAAATAGAGAACTCTCTGCCTCCTCTCAGGGTTTTTTTTTGCCTCCGACGCTTTTGAAGAGGTTTTGTCTTTTTCCCCCTTATTCTCCATGGCGATAAAACCTTCCTGCCTTGTTATATTGTGAGCATCCTTTTTTTATATATATCCATATATTGTATGTCAATCAAAAAATCATACAGTATATAGCAATATTTAGACAAAAGGCTCTTTTCGTTTATTTTGTCTCAAAATTGATTTTGATGCAAAATTGTCTCATGACACACAGTCAAAGTTTGTTAAACGCATTAAATCACTTTATCTTCCGGACAAACCTGATTCAGAAATACCTCAGCAAAAAATGATCGCTAAGGATTTTGACCCGGCCGCTATCCTTAACAAAGCAGCCGGAATTCTTGATCGCAACGTTAATCATTTTAAAAGGTCATCCAGAATACCGTTAAAGGGAAGGGACAACCGTGATTTGCTTATTTACTTGATATGGGAAACAGGTATATGCAGCAATCAGGAAATTGGTGATTTGTTGGGTTTAACCTATAGGACCTTTAAATTAGTTGAGTGATTGTTAAAGCATCCTGCTTATCATCTTCCACGATCAAGATGTTCATCGGATCACCCCCCTTTGCAAAGCATTAGAACAATCTCATTAATATCTTTAGAAAAATATGATTCAGGGTCTTCAAGAACTATCGGCTTTAATCTTGCAAGGGCTTCCGTCACTGCATAATCCTCGCGTATCGACATTGTAACACTACTTTCAATGCTCAGGTACTGGCGCATAAGTTTTCGTATAACCTCCCCGGCGTTTGCATCACTTTTCGTCCGGACTCTGTTGACGACTACGATGGGCTTAAAAGACAAAAGAATCTTTTTCGCAGCTTCCGCTACTGCGGCATTTATACTGCGAGCCTCATGCAGGAAGCCTTCCATTGTATTGAGATGAGGGTTGTCATCAAAGAGTTTTGCCTTTTCTAAAAGTTCAAGAAGCTCAAGACACTTCTCACGTTTGAAAAGAAATGTTAGCCGCCTGAAGATAAGGGTCTTTATGAAACTGTAAGAATTCAAAAGAGATGGAACGTCAGGAGTTGTAACAAGAAGGCTGTGTTTCGCAATAATCAAAAAATCCACCACATTATAAGAAACACCAGCTCCCAAATCCAGAAGAACAAAATCGCTGTCGAGCGATAAAAGATTACGGATTAGTTTTACCTTCTTTTGATAATGGAGATTTGCTATACCGGGAATATCACCCCCGCAAATGATCCTTAGATTGTTTATGCTGGTATCCTGAACAATTTCTGTGAGTTTTTGGACCTTATTAAAAACATAATCGTCGAGTGTATATTTAAACCCTCTCAGGCCAATGATGGTATGAAGATTTGACGCTCCGAGGTCAAGGTCGACAGCTATTACCTTTTTTCCCAGTTTCGATAATGCAATGGCAAGATTGGCTGAAATAACGGTTTTACCTACTCCACCCTTCGGCCCCATAATAGCCACATTGTGTGTGTTTTTTCTCATTTATTATATGAAAGCGTTTGCGAACACAATCAATCAAGCTTCAAGAACTGTTTCAGGCTGCTTTCAAGATCTTCTTTTTTTTGTTTTTTATCTTTGGCTTTTGACAACAAAATCTTCTTCACTTTTGAGACAATAAACTCAGGATTTAGAGGATCGGCAAAATGCAGATTTTTATTCATATCCATTCTCTCAAAGGTGCTGATGACGGATTCGCTGCCAAGAAAAAATACAAAAATCTCCTCTATTTTATAAGACAGATTTTTTAAAAAATTTATCTCGTCTTTAAGAGAGTTTTTTGTATCAATAATTACAATGTCCGGAGCAAACTTGGAAATCGAATCGCGCATTTCAATTATTTTATTTACCAGGAGCGTTTTTATCTCATTACGTTGCAGTATTTTTTTTAATATCCCGCCCCTGATTTTATCTGCTGAATAAATGACGACTGGATAAGGCATTGAACATCCCGAAAATTTAACTTCTCAATAACTAATCTTATTATTAAGCTACCAGCTCTTCTTGTGTGAATAACGCATCTAAGGGAAAGTGAACTCATGTGAATACTCAGCCGGTGGGGAGGACAGAGTATCGAAAATTATTATTTTTCTTCTGTCATTGCCATTATCAAGGCGCCTTTGGAAGTTGTGTTCAACGGATCTTTAGCAAGGCGAACCGAAGAAATTTCAACCGGGAGACTATAGTTTTTGAGTGCTTTATCAAACTTTTCCTTGCATCCATCAGGTATAACCGAGCCGCCGCTCAAAACAATAGGAATCGGACTTGAAATCATGGGCATTTTATCTGCGGAAGAGAGAACCCGCTGGAGGCTTTCTAAGAGTTTATTGATTATATCATCGTAAAAGATATGCAATGCTGCTGCTATTCTATCCTTTGGCGTTTTTGAAAGGTCAAGCTCATTTTCTTTTAAAGATTTAATCTTTGTGGCAGGCTCTCCCACAGACATTCCGGACATTAAATCAATGTAATCACCGGCCATCTGGAGACTATATGTAATCACCGGATAAGAGAGATAGGAGAGGCATACATTGCACATGCCGCCGCCTACGCTTATGCCTATACCGGTGTAG
>Ga0315541_1000075_pt1 | contig 90960 bp, 69 predicted proteins | sample SalMarSW160190MG_FD_203095 | JGI IMG/M metagenome (GOLD analysis project Ga0315541, IMG submission 203095) | Salt marsh sediment microbial communities from the Plum Island Ecosystem LTER, Massachusetts, United States - Salt Marsh Sediment SW1601-190 ... | reverse complement strand
CAGAATCCTGCCTTCCTCAGCTTCTCCAAATCCCGGTATATTTTTGAATTTGCTTGCAGCTACAAGTTCCTTCCATGCGGGAGTGGATCTGTCGTATTCGAGGTTTAATTGTCCGTTCAGCCAGTGTCGCACCTTGCTGCCGTTCACAACTATTATAGCCCGGTTCCACTGGTTGGCGCCATTATCACGTTTGTTTGCCGGCGCAATCAGGTCGTACAATCCGGCAAGGGTTCTGTTTCCTTCAATGCCTGCTTTGGCGTCGGGATTTTGTCTGTCGTCCAGTATCTGGTATTCACAGCCTATTGATGCACGCGATCCGTTATCAGATTCAATATCAACGAAATACTTGATACCGCTGTTCCCTCCTGTGGAGTATTTAAAATCGACTATCAGCTCAAAGTTTTTAAACTTATCAACAGTAACGATATCGCCGCCCCCGTCAGTGCCTTTTGTCTCAGGATTCAGGGTAAGAGTTCCCTCTTTTATTTCCCATCCACCTATGGGGAACGTTTTTGATTTAGCGTTCATCCAGCCTTCTGATGTAGCCCCGTCAAAAAGAAGCTTCCAACCTTCCTCCTTTTCTCTTTCGGTAAGTTCATTATCGAGATAACTGTATTGTGGTATCACCGGTTCATAGGGAGTTGCATACTCTGCCGGATCCTCTGTGATTATCCTTATATTTTTCCACTTAACCTGCAAACCTACCCTTGAGGAGTCCCTTCCGATGCCATGAACCTGAAGTGCAATGAAACCCGATGGTGTCATTCCGTCGATAAGATCAGCACAGGGAACTTCGTTTATCCATGTTCTGATTGATTTACCAATAGCTTCGACCCTGTAGTGGTTCCATTCCCCGACTTTAAGTGCTTTCTGCCCTTCGGGATTTTTATCGAGTGTATATAGCCATCCTCTTCTGGCCTCATCATAGATACCTCCTGACCATGCGCGCTCCGATGGATCCATCTCTACCTGGTAGCCATGAACACGTCCGTTCTGGTAATCAGCCCTGCTTTCGCTTCTGATCTGGACACCGGAGTTCATCTGAGGATCGAACCAGGTATCGAATTCAAGAATGAAATCACTGTAATTCTCTTTCGTACAGAGAAAAGAGTTTGGAGAATTCAGTACGGTGGTTCCGACAATTTCACCATCAATAAGTTCAAAAGGAGCAGTGCCGTTCAACTGTTCCCAGTTACTGAGATCATCTTTGATAAGGTTTTGCCATTGTCTGTCGCTGCTGCATCCTGATAAAAGGAAAGAAAGCAACACTGCATTAATAAAAATAAGTTTTTTCATAGGTCAATTAGTTTATTTGATTATAGTTTATCAGGAGAAAATAATTTTGATCAATAAGTTCTATTTCAGTTTATTTATATCCCATTCAGGATACCATCTGATAACCGGATTACCGTCTTCCCATTCAACAGGCAGCCATATATAACGGCTGTCGGCAAGATTCTTAGGGGTCCATCTGTCGCCCATATAAATGAAAACATTCTTTTTACCATGAACCGGAAGAACAAAAGTACTCTGTGAACCAAAGGTAATCTTGTTTTCCTCTTCGGTACCTCTGCAAGGATTACCTGTGGTTGTCCAATCACCGGTTACCTTTTTTGCAACTGATAAACGCGCAGGATTAGGTCTCCAACCAGTGGTTCCGGATGAGAACATATAATATTTTTCTTTTGAATAGAATATGGCAGGAGCTTCATTTGATTCCCCCGGGAGGACTCGATAATATTTCCCTGTGAAGTAGAGATAATCGTCAGTTAATTCTGAAAAGTGAAGTGTTTGATTTTCCTCTGAAGAGTGAATATGGTAAGCCTTCCCGTTTCTGTCAGCAAAAAGTGTCATGTCACGAGCCATCTGTCCCCCTTCAAAATCGCGTCTGAGATAAAGTCCCTCCTTTACAGCTTTTCTGAATTCATCTGAATTTCTTTTCAGATCGCTTTCATTTACAACAGCTTTTTTTTGCTCCTCAGTGATATTCACCGGCCAAACACCTGCATTTGGTCTTAAGCTTCTGAGGTATTTATATGGACCTGTAATATGGTCACTGACAGCAACTCCTGTGAGTGCTGCCCTGTATCCCTGACCTCTTAGTTCGTGATGAAACCACATTACAAACTTCCCTGTGTTTTTGTTGTAAAGTACTTTCGGACGTTCAATCACGCAGCCGGGCTGAAGCAGACTCGTAGTATCGTTTATCACTCTCAGGGCCAATCCTTCATTTTTCCAGTTCAGCAAATCATTTGAGGAATAGCAGCCAACACCATAATTAGTCAGGTCTTTTTCTGCCCGTGGAAGTCTTGATTCACCAAACCAGTAATAGGTTTCATCATAGAATAAAATACCTCCACCATGGGCATTAATGTGATTACCTTCAGTATCAGGCCATAATTCGCCGGGCTTAATCAATGAATTACCTGGTTCCTGACAATTGATCTGAAAGAAAGCGTTGGTTAATAACGCGGACAAGATTATTCTAGTAAGGTTACTCATCATGGTAGCAGGTTAAGTTTATTTTATTAAAACCCCTTTCTTTTTCCCCCAGAAGGGGAAATAGTAGTAATTCTGAGGTACATTTTCTCTCCTGTGGCGGGATACCACACCAAACGGCGGGGAGGGGGTGTGTGTCAACCGTTTTCATCAAATCCTTTACTATTACCCTTCTCCTCCCTTGGCGGGGAGAGAGGTGTGTATTACAAAGATAATTATTCGGTTTATCTGAGTAGTATGTTTAATTAAAATAGTTGATTCAATACCAATCTTTCTTATTTTTGAACGAATAAACTTCAGGAAGTATGAAAAAACAAGAAACCCTAAAAAGACATTTCTTACTAATATCATTACTGATATTTGGTTTTGTATTGAAGGATTCATTCTCACAGCCCATTGTCGGTCTCGATAACTGGTTTAACCGCGAGACCAATGCCAAAACCGGGCAACTTTACCATTATTTATGGACAGATACCGAATGGAGCGGTTATTCACGCTGGGGAGGGATTTTTACCTCAAAAGGTGCAATTATTAAAACCGTTGAAAAACCTCTTCCCTCAGTGCTTGAAGGGATAGATATATATATCATTGTTGATCCTGATACCACAACAGAATCAAAATTACCTAATTATATTCTGCCGGAGGATATTGAGGTTATAACCAGTTGGGTCAAAAAAGGTGGTGTACTGGCTATTCTTGCCAATGATGCACCGAATTGTGAATTCACTCATCTGAATCAGCTCGCTTCCCGTTTAGGGATGAAATTTAATCATGTAACCTTACATCCGGTACCCGGAACAGACTTTGAAATGGGAGCCTGCACCAATCTGCCTGATCACACCCTGTTCAAAGATGTTTCAAAGATTTATATCAAGGAGGTCTCGGATATCAGACTGTCGGGTGATGCAAAAGCAATTCTTACAGAGAATGGAAAAGTACTAATGGCTGAAAGCAAATATGGGAAAGGGTATGTGTTTGCTATTGGTGATCCATGGATCTATAACGAATATATTGACCATGACCGTCTGCCGGAGAGCTTTCAGAACCGGAAAGCGGCAGAGAACCTGACAGAGATGTTGTTGGGGAATATAGGAAGGAGAATCAGTACTATTACTGAACAGCCTGTCTCCAAAGAACAGACCATGTCAGCCATGGTCCTTGCTAACAGGTACTTTATGGATAAATGGCCTGATGTCGGAAAAACGATCATTACTGAACGTGAACGTCCGAGTAACATCTGGACCCGCGGAACTTATTACGAGGGATTAATGGCTCTGTATAAACTCAAACCAGATCCCTCATATTTGAACTATGCCGTGAGCTGGGGGGAATTTCATAATTGGGGTTTGCGCAACGGTATAAAGACCCGGAATGGAGATGACCAGTGCTGCGGTCAGACATATATTGACCTGTACCTGATGGATCCTTCAATAGAAGAAAGGATCAGGGATATTAAAGCCTGCATCGATAATATGCTTGCCACTGATAAGATTGATGACTGGAGCTGGATAGATCTGCTACATATGGCTATGCCGGTATTTGCCAGGCTGGGAACCATCTACAAGGATAACAGGTACTTCGACAGGATGCACGAAATGTATCTGTACACCAAGCTGAAACACGGAACTAACGGCCTTTACAGTACTGAAGATCATCTTTGGTGGCGCGATAAGGATTTTGATCCTCCCTATACCGAGCCTAATGGAGAAGATTGTTACTGGTCGAGAGGTAACGGCTGGGTCGTTGCTGCACTGGTCAGAACTTTAGAGTTCTTACCTGAGGATAATCATTACAGGAAAGAGTACCTCAGGACACTTAAGCAAATGTTCAAGGCACTTGTTAAGGTTCAGAGAAGTGATGGTTACTGGAATGTCAGCCTTCATGATCCTACCAATTTTGGAGGAAAAGAGCTTACAGGTACTGCTATGTTTACCTATGGGATGGCATGGGCTATTAATAATGGAATAATCAATAAAAAGAAGTACCTTCCTGTTGTAAATAAAGCATGGAATGCACTTGTAACTGAATCAGTCCATCCTAATGGTTTTCTGGGATATGTTCAGGGAACAGGCAAGGAACCAAAAGACAGCCAACCAGTAGGTTATGATAATGTGCCGAACTTCGAGGATTTCGGTCTGGGCTGCTTACTCCTCGCCGGATCAGAGGTGTACAAAATTAAATAATATCTCTGTGTTTCTCCGTGACTTTTTAGTGCCCCTCTGTGTAATTGGAAATTTTAAGAACTTACACAGAGTTACACAGAGGAGACACAAAGTAACACAGAGGTTTATTCAACTAACACTTATTGACTAAGAAAAACTTGTATGAAGAGTTATTTTATTGTAGTTGCTCTGTTTGTCTTATTATTTAATTCTATTTATTCACAGGGAGTTCCGGAACGCCGAATGGAAAAACTCGACAGGGGTATTGTTGCTGTCAGAACAAGCCCCGGGGAGGTGTTTGTCTCCTGGCGACTTCTCGGCACTGATCCGGGTAATACAGGCTTCAATCTCTACCGGGGTAATCAGAAGCTTAATAAAAAGCCTTTAATCCAAACCACATGGTTTATTGATAAAACAGCTTCAGATGAAACATATTCGGTCAAGGCTATGATAAATGGAAAAGAGGAACCTGTCTCAGCCTCCTGTGGAGTATGGAAACAGAATTATTTAAAGATAACTCTGAACAGGCCTCCTGGTGGAACAATGGAACGGGAGGTTGTTTCAGATCGTACTAACCGACCAGGCCGACCTGCAGGCAACCAGCCACAGGCTGCCAGATCCGACAGACCTCAGGTGGACCGCCGGCAATACACCTATTCACCTAATGATGCAAGCATTGCCGATCTTGACGGAGACGGACAGTATGAGATTGTTCTGAAATGGGATCCTTCAAACGCCCGCGATAATGCCCATGATGGTTATACTGCAAGTGTAATGATTGATGCTTACGAGCTGGATGGCAGTCAGTTATGGCGTATTGACCTTGGGAAGAACATCAGGGCCGGGGCTCACTATACGCAGTTCCTGGTCTATGATTTTGACGGTGATGGTAAGGCAGAGATGGCTTGCAAAACAGCTGATGGGACTGTCGATGGCAAGGGAAAGGTAATTGGTGATCCGGATGCAGATTACGTTAACGAAAGGGGAAGGATCTTAACAGGTCCGGAATATCTTACAATATTCAATGGTGAGACAGGTGAGGCCATGAAGACAGTGGATTACATCCCCGGACGTGGTGATGTGTGCGGATGGGGAAATAACGAATGTATCGGAAACCGGTCCGACAGGTTTCTTGCGTGTGTTGCCTGTCTCGATGGTATTCTTCCCAGCATTGTTATGTGCAGGGGTTATTACGGAAGGCTTACTCTTTGTGCCTGGGACTGGCGTAATGGAGAACTTTCTCAAAGATGGTTTTTTGATTCGGACAATGGTTATCCTGAATATATGGGTCAGGGTAATCATAACCTCAGTGTTGCGGATGTTGATGGAGACGGGAAAGACGAAATAATTTACGGATCAAGCGCTTATGATGATGATGGTAAGCCTTTGTATACCACCGGAATGGGACATGGAGATGCGATGCACCTTTCCGACCTGGATCCGGAGCGTCCCGGTCTTGAGGTCTGGGCTGTAAAAGAAACCGGGGGGTGGGGTTCTGTCCTTCACAGCGCAAGAGATGGGGAAATACTCTTCCGCGTTCCCGATAACAGTGATGTGGGTCGTGGCAATGCAGCAGATATTTACCCCGACCACCGAGGCTTTGAGCTTTGGTCATCGGCTACAAGAGGTATTTACGATGTTAAGGGGCAGAAGATAACAAGTTCAATTCCGTCGGTGAACTTCAGGATCTACTGGGACGGAGACCTGCAGGATGAACTGCTTGACAGATCGTATATTGATGACTGGGACTATGTGAATCATAAACCTGTAAGACTGCTTGATGCTTCAGTGTATGGAGGAGCATCAATCAACGGTACAAAAGCTACTCCTGTAATCAGTGCGGATTTGCTTGGTGACTGGCGCGAAGAGGTGATCTTCAGGGGGAGTGATAATGCATCGCTTCTGCTGTTTACAACCATTATGCCAACAGACTACAGAATGAAGACTCTGATGCATGATCCTGTTTACCGGCTCGGCATTGCCTGGCAGAATGTTGTTTATAACCAGCCTCCACACCTGGGATATTATATCGGTGATGGGATTCCGATTATGAAATAGGAAGATACGCCATACATTGCGTGGTTCCACAATATTAATGTAAAATAATAATGTTATGAGAAAATTGCAAATTATTCCAATACTGATTCTGGGTTTAATTTTTGCTTATTCATGTAGTCCTGATTCTGAACTAAGAGAAGCTTCTCCAGAATCGGTACAGGTTTCTGCCGAACGTCTTTCCCGAATTGACAATATGCTTCAGCAGTCCATCGACAGCGGATGGATAGCCGGAGCCGCCGGGTTTCGCGTTTGTCGTTTTTCGTTTAGAGTTCATTGTTAAGGGTTTAGTTGATGCTGCAATTTTAGTCCAGTGTATTTATTTAACTTCGCAACGTATTAAAATACGGCTTTTAATACGTTGATGTTACATCCTTGACCCGTAGGTTTTTAAAAATCAGTGGAATATTTGCATGAAGATTTTGTAAATTTGTCAGCAGGACAAATAAAAGAGCTTTTACGTATACCTGAACTTCATGCAGATCCCACTTAATAATTTCGAGAAATACATCAATGAAACAATCCTTGACCGCGGATTAACATACTTCAAAAACGGACATATAACTTCTCTCGAAGAGTTATCTCCCGGCGAATTTGAGGCTGTTGTCGAAGGAACAGAAGACTATGAGGTAAGATTGAAAATACAAAATAACAATGTAACTGAATATTCCTGTTCCTGCCCATACGACTACGGTTCTGTATGCAAACATATTGTGGCGGTAATCTACTATTTACAGCAGGAAGAAACCGGTTTAAAACAATCTTATAAAGGGAAAAATAGTACAGGAAAACCTGCAACTAAAAGAAAAACTGTTTCGGAGCAGGTTGATGAAATGCTCGGTTCGCTCTCTCATGACGATTTAAAAACATTTATTAAAGGGCAATGCATCACTGATCCGGCTTTCCGGAGATCTTTTTTTTCAGGTCTTTTATATAAAACCTCGGCTGAATCGCCTGAAAAGTATCGCGAACAGGTGAAGAATATTCTCAGAAGCGCTAAAGAACGTGGAGGGTTTATTAACTGGTCTCGCGTGGGAATGGTTGGGAAAGCTGTTAATGCAATGCTCGATATAGCCATGAGGCATGTTGATTCCGGTAACTATCTGAGCGCTTGCTATATCTGTTTCCCTGTGGCTGAAGAGATGGTTAAAGCCCTCGACTTTGCCGACGACAGCGATGGAGATATCGGCAGCAATATCGAAACAGCATTTGAAATACTTGCTGCTATCTCGTCGTCTGAAATACCTGAGGAAATAAGAGTATATCTGCTTGATCAGGTCCTGAAACACTATAAGAAAAATATATTTTCAGGATGGGACTGGCAGACCTATCTGCTGGATATTGCTGTACAAGTTGTAAAAACTGAAAAGGAAGCTGAAGTAGTTTTTTCGCTGCTCTATACACATACACATTCGGAATACGAGAGCGAACAAATGACCAGGTTGGAATACGAGCTTATCAGAAAGATAAAAGGAGAGAAAGAAGCCGAAAAGTTTATCGAACAGAATCTTGATAATTCAGATCTCAGGAGAAAAGCAATAGAGAAAGCTTTAAGGGATAAGAATTTTGAGAAAGCAAAATCACTTGCAAATGACGGTATTAAAAAGGACACAGATGATAAACCGGGTCTTGCTAAAGAATGGTATGACTGGCTGCTTCGAATAGCTCTTGCTGAAGATGATAAGCCTCATATTGTTGAATATGCACGATATCTTTTCATTGACGGTTTCCGACACGACCAGGATTATTATGGTATCCTGAAACAATATACTAAACCTGCTGAATGGAACAGCTTTGTTGAAGGACTTATTGATGAGATCAGAAGAAAAGACCGTTGGTCGAATATTGATGTAATCGGGAAGATTTATATAACCGAGCAGTGGTGGGACAGACTTCTTAAACTTGTCAGGGAAACCCGTCATCTTCCTTATATACAGCATTATGAAAAATATTTGTCAGACAAATACCCTACGGAACTGGCTGAGCTTTATGAAAAAGGTATAACTGATTACCTGAAAAGAATGACAGGTAGAAATCATTATCAGGAAGCCTGTCGTTACATGCGTCGAATGGTCAAGCTTGGCGCCAGCAATCGGGTCAAAAACCTTGTAGCATCCCTTCGGAAAGAATATCCGCAAAGGCGAGCATTAATAGATGAACTTAACAAAATCTAAAAAATTACTTTCCCATACTTTTTTGCTCTGTATACCAAGCACTGTGCTCTGAGCTCTGAGCTCCATGCCCCATGTCAACACTCACTTCTTCTTCACCGCCGTTATCGTCACAGGCCCTATTATCCCTGACTCCCTCGGCTCCCACGCTGATGCGTCAAAAATCCCGTTTTTAGTGTTTTGCCGTAATCGTGCAGCCATATTGATATTATAGAACTTCTTCCACTTAATATTATTACGGTCCATATATGCAATACCGTTGGCCATAAGGTTTGAGACTTTTACTTCAAGTGTATTCCTTGCTCTCAGCGCTTTCTTTTCAACTATCAACTGATAATCCGGACCAATCAGTATTCCAGCTTCTTTCCCATTAAGAGTCACCCTGGCGCTCTCACATACTTTACCCAGATTGATACTCCATGCATCTGCCCTAACTGCTGGTTTATTAAAAGAAATGGTATACCTGGCAGTTCCTGAAAAATTCTTTACCTCCTCACCTCCAAACTCAGTCCAGGAAACAAGATTGCTGATTTTTCTTGAGGCAGGTAATACAGGACCGCCTTCAATAAAATCAACTTTCCACGACCCATCAATTACTACAGGGGGTGAAGCTTTTTCATAAAATGTATATTCTTTTCCTGAGATAGGAGTGCCGAAGGTCTCGATTATTAGAGATTCAAAGGGATTGATCTTCAAATAAATCTCATAGGATCCATCCGAAGAGATCCTGGTATCCGCCAATCCAAAGTCACCGGTCATGGGATTGAAAAGCGCTGCTGATGATGCTTTTCTGCAGAGCGGTAACCAGCCCTCAAATGTATAATTCCCATGGTTCAGAACAAAATAATAATTGCCGGTTTCACTTTTTCGCCTCAGGAACTTAATTCTTTTATCAGTCATTATTTCATGGACAATACCCGCTTCTGACAAAAGCAGACCAAGATCATTACCTGACAGGATATTACCTTTACCAATAGAAGCTTTCTTTAAATTCTGATTTTCAGCTTTGACAAAATTGATTTCCGATTTCAATTGGGTAAACAACCTGCCTTTTGATTCATAATCATTAAAACCTGAAATATTCACTGGCAATCCATCATAAAATATAATACAGGCTCCTTCTTCCGTAAGCTCCATAAGTTTTTCAAAGGTCTCCAGCGGTATATATTTTGAACCTGGAACTACAACAGTTCTATATTTTCCTCCTCCGGTTTGAATCAGACCATTAACAGATTTCATGTTTTTAAGTTGCTTATCGGAAACAAAATCATATGCAAAGCCTTTTTCAAGCATATATTCAGCGGCAGTCTTGAATGGAGTGTCGTTAAACCTCTGACTGATACCGTCGAAATGTTCAAGCAGTCCACGGCCGTAATCGGAAAAGCGATCATATATCGGGAAATAGAGAAGAACATCATTATCGGGTTTTCCTCTCTGTAAGAATGATTGTACCCGCGCAACATAATTATTCAATCCCTCAAAATCGTTCCAGATACTGTTGGATGGATTAAACTCAACTGCAGCATAAAAATGGAATCCCGGCCATAGTTCATTAACAGGAGAGAAGCATGTGCCGTGATAAAATATATGATTGATACCCCCCAGGAAAAAGAGGTCGAGGGCCTTTTTAACATCCGACAGACTGGACGAGAAATGTTCATTAAGCCATGTTGCCGCCTCTGCCGAAGCATACTTTTTCCCTGTCACATTGGCTGCTGATGATGCAAATTTAAACCGTGTTATCTCGTTACCTTCTGTTTCAGGTATATCGCTGGCAGCATACAGATCGAGTATGTTGCCGGGTGATCCGTGTGACTGGTTTCGTGTTGTCTTGCCCTGTTTATTTGCCCAAGTTGTCCAATGTATTGTGAATGTTTCAAGGATGAGGTCGGAGATTGTCTCTCTGTAATCGCAAAGGACACGTTCATTCTTTTCAGGTGTATCATTCTGGAATAGAGCAGGAAGATGATCTCTCAGGTCATAACCTCTGCGCGTTATGAATTCATCAAATAACAGAGGTGTCCAGTTTGACTCTCCACTGGCATCATCTACCTCGTATGAATCGTTGAAATAGCCTCTGAGCGGTTTGAGATCATAGTCCTTAAATATTTCATCAAAGTGTTTCAGATAGTTGTCGATTGCCTGTTCTGAGAAATGATCTATCACGTCCCCTTCTCCTCCGGGACCGGCTCTCTCGGTCATTTTACCATGCCATCCCTGGAAGAGAGCATAGAGTGTCCAGGTACCCTCGGGTGCAATCCAGTCAAGCCTTCCATCAGCATCCACTTTATCCGTAAGATCTATTGACTTTCCATGGTCGGAGTATGCTATCAGTACCTGAAGAGGGAGAGGCATCTCAAACCTTATCTGGTCAAGAGCATAAAGCTGCAAGTTTTCGTTTTTACTGATGGGATAAATAAGTTTTGTTATATCAGGTCGCTCGCCAACCGGTCTGACCAGTGGCTGCTGTACGAACTCAATTTTCTCATTAAGAGATTCCCCTGGTTTCAGCGTGTAAGTTTTATAATTGATGTTTTTACAGGCATCCCCCGGATTAACCCACGGTCCCCCGAAAGGCCATCCCGATGCATTAGCAAGTTCAATACCCATATCAAGTCGCTCACTCTCTTTCAGGGTATGCATAAACATCTCCATCCACCTGGCTGACAGGTAGTTAATAAACTTGTCTTCCTGCCCTTTAACGCCATATATTACAGCTATTTCCATCCCTCCCAGACCGGCTTCATGGTATTTTTCCATGTTAGCCGTTATGTCGGCAGGTGTCACAATACTTCCCGGCCACCACCAGCGCGTCCAGGGTTTGTTTTCACGTGTTATCTCCGGCCATGATAGCTGCTGTGCATTTAAAGCCTGGGAGAAAAATAAAATCAGAATGAGAATTTTCTTAACCATATTTCAGTTTTTTTCTTTGTGGTCCTTTGTGTATCCTCTGTGGACCTCTGTGTAAGTTCTTTTTATACTTGTTTTGTCCCTCTGCCCCTCTGCCCCCCTGCCCCTCCCGCGAAGCGGGAGGGGCAGGGGGCATAATATCGGGTATCCCGAAATAGAACCACAGTTTATGTTTTTTCACGCCATTCATTTCTGTTAGTTTACCTGCAGGACCGTAAACAGAAGCATCCGTAGTTAAGCCGGTTGCCAGTTTAGAACCCAGTGCCGGAATACAATCAAGGAACGAGATATCTCCTGGTGGCAGTTCAGGATATGATTTTGGTCCGGTAATTCCATAAAAATCATAAAGACGTAGGAACAATCCCCTGTCTTCTGAAGCCATTAATATCTTTCCCTGCGCTGTGCTTAACTCCATCCATGTAAAGTTGGAGAAATAGCCTTTGAATTCCGGGTAGAAGAATGGATATGCGCCGGTCTGGGTGTCATTATAAATACTTGCCCATACATTATTTGTAACTCCATGCATTCTGTTCTTCCATACCCGGTAGGGCCCGTCACCAAGCCATTTAGCTCTGATCACCCAGTTCTCGGGATATGAAAAACTTATACCGGCAAACTGGTAAAGCCCATTCAGCTCATACTGGTATTCAAGACTTAACCAACCGGAATTGTACATCTTCCATCGTGCTGTTTTAAGATCACCATCATACTTAATTTCAACTACATGCCCGTCATCTTCCGCAAAATCCATGAAATAAGTAACTGAAGAAACACCCGTTGTTATTACAGGTCCGTCACCGAAATTAATATTTGTCCTGTTATTATAAGATACTCTGATAATTCTGCCGTCTTTCTTATTGAATGTTACTGACGTCCCGTTTGCTCTCATTGTAAATGTAGAATCTGTACTGGTGGTACTGACAGTCTGATCCCCTTTTAAAGAAATAAAATCTGATATAATATTTTTATTAGTTTTGATTTGCCACGTCCAGCTATATATCTCGTTTTCAAAAGGATCTGTAGCAGTCAGAATGATAGCATCCCAACCTTGCCATCCTTCAGGCAGGTTTATTTCAATATTACCTTTTGTGCCTGGTGCGATAGCCGGAGCATTAATAATCTGCTCCGATACATTTTTATAACCTGTCAGCCAGTCTGACGGTTTGTTGAAATTAACCATTTTATATTTAAAGGTACATTGATTCAGGTTGGTAAAATGATATCTGTTTTCGACGGGAATATTACCATTGAAACCTTCAGGTAATTCCTTCATGGTGATGTGTACCGGTGAAAAGATTTCTCTTATGGCGAAGAAACTTCCCTCTTTTTGGCGATGTGGGCCCATTACTCCGTCCGGACCGTTCACTTTGTCGACATCAATAAAACCATTCATATCGGTTCTCACAAGTCCTTCATCGACCAGTGCCCAGAGGAAACCTCCTCCCGAACGGTCGGAGTTATAGAGCAATTCCCAGTAATCAGCAAGGCCTGATCCGCCTCCTCCATCATCCTGACAATGAAGGAATTCAGTAGTCATAAAGATAAGTGAATCTTTGAGCAGACTGGCAGCACTGGCATAGTTTTCGTAATGGTTACAGTCGATACCATTGAAGTGATTCCCCGGGCGATGATGGGGATGGATAACATCGCGTTTTGAAGGATCATAGATCAGGAACTCTTTATCAAGCTCTTTATTTGTTCCTCCTTCGTTGCCGTTAGCCCAGAAAATAATTGAAGGGTGATTAACATCGCGTATTGCAGTTTCTTTTACTATTTTTCTGCCTACAGGAGTATCATATGCACGCTGCCAGCCGGCAATCTCATCGAGCACATATAATCCCAGCGAATCACAAATATCAAGAAAATCGACATCCGGAGGATAGTGACTCATACGTACGGCATTCATATTCATCTCTTTAATAAGCATAACATCCATAAGACATATCTCACGGTTCAGGGTTCTCCCGCTTTCAGGCCAGAAGCTGTGCCGGTTAATACCCTTCATTTTTACTTCGGTTCCGTTTATATATATTCCGTCTCCATGACGCACCTCTATCGTACGAAATCCAAATTTTTGAGTTATCTGGTAAAGTGTGTTCTTTCCTGATCTTAGATAAATATTTACTTTATAAAGGTTAGGGATTTCACTGGTCCATAAAGCAGGTTCTGTAACTTTGCATTTCATGGTAAGCATGGAATCACCCGGGGAAGCAGTTAATATTGAAGTTCCGGCTGTTCTGCCTTCAGGTTCTACTATCTCTGCGTAAAGAGTTCTTTTACCGGAGAGGTTTACAGGAAAAAGATCCATCGAAAATGAACCGTCGGCCCCGGCATCAATTGCAACTCTTTCGATGTGTTCTTCAGGAAAAGCTTCAAGGTACACAGGACGGAACAATCCCCCGAAATTCCAGTAATCGCCATATCTTTCAGCCCTGTTAACCGATTCATCTGCGGATAGCTTGCTGACGATTACTTCTAGCAGATTATTCTGTCCGAAGACAATTTTATCGGTAATGTTGTATTTGAATTGATAAAATCCACCCTGGTGAATATCTCCGGCAAGCTTATCGTTGATCTTTACTTCAGTGTCTGTCATACAGCCGTCAAAAACAATATTAACAACTTTTCCTTTCCACCCCGCAGGGATCATAAAGTTCAGTTTATACATGCCCTTTTCACTGGCGTACTTGTAATCCGGACCATATGAATATCTGCTCCTCCCATACTCATAATTACCGAAACCCTGTTGCTCCCAGCATGAAGGTACTTCAATAGTTGTCCAGTAACCGCTGTTCCTGCCGCCTGTACAGTAAAACTCCCAGGTTTTAGTGTCTTTATATCCTTTTCCTGAAAGGTAAATTACCTGTTTCTGGTTCTCCATCGCACCTGAATTCAGGAGCATACTTAATAATAAAATGCTGGTTGTAAGTAGTTTGTAATTCATTTGTATTTCTATTAATTAATTACCAATTTATCAAATTTTGCCTCCCATCCCCTCTGCTTTGCTTCGCTGACCTTGCTCCGCCGTCTTCGTCGGCTGTAGGTCGACTTCGACGACCGAAGCGGCTACCATCGGCCGCCAAAGGCTTGCCGACGGCGCGGCGCGAAGGCGAAGAGCTACGCGAAAGCGAAGAAGAGGGAGCAAGGGGGGCTATCTGTTATTTCTCCAATCCGTTCCTAATGGATAGAACATTACTGCTGAGTCGTTTATTTCTATCTGGTAATTTCTGGTCAGTTTTATTATTTCAGCTCCGGCCAAGATAACCGGACCATACCCATGGGCTGCTGCAACATTGACCGGTCTGTGATAGTAAAAAGCCGGATCAAATGCCATTCCTGTTCCAACACAAGTTCCTTCCACCTGTCCCTTATCGTTCACTCTTGTCTGGATGGCATTCCATCCAAGAACAGCCATTGGTCCATATGCCTGCGGATCGATCCATCCTTTGTTAATGGCATGTGAAATGCAGTAGGTGAAAATTGCGGTTGCAGAAGTTTCTAAATAGGAATCATTCCTATTTAGTAATTGGTGCCAGAACCCCGTTCCAGACTGATAGGAAGCGAGTCCGTTGATATGAGCGCGGAGAAGATCAAGTATTTCTGATCGTTTCGGATGGTTTTCCGGAAGTGCATCAAGTAGCTCGGTCATTGCAAGCAGAGCCCACCCGTTGCAACGCGCCCAATAGAACTCTGGATGGACATCCATATCCTGCACCCATCCATGCATGAATAGCCCCTGGCTTTTATTGAACATTCGCAGCGAGAACTGAATAACTTGTTTTACAGCATCATCATAGTATTTTGTGTCACCTGTCAGCTTACCCGTCCGGGCAAGTGCAGGAACGCTCATATAAAGATCGTCGAGCCACAAGGTATTGGGAAGCGGGCGGTTACGTGCAAGAGTGCCGTCGGAAAGCCGGAACTGTTCTGTCGAAATATACTTGATATAATTATCTATTAAAGGCCGAAGTGCCTGGTTTTTAACAATATCATATGTCTTTATCATCGCCGCACACATCGACCCTGCATCATCAAGAGCCCGCGGATCGAGAACAGACCGGACAGGATTACCCTGCTGTAAAGTTGATGACAACGATTTGTAGTATTGCGACATGGCACCGATAAGATCCATTCGTCTTAATGTGTACTCAGTGAATTTTTTATCACCCGTAACTTCTCCGGCAAGTAACATTGCTCCGTAAGCAACACCCCATTCATAACTGATAAGCCTGAATACACCCTGTTCGAAGTTCGAGGATGGAGTCAGTCTGGTCATATCGGCGATCTCTTTTTTTATCTCACGATCAACGATCCTTGCAGGTGTCGAAATATCAAGGTAATTATGAATGCGGTTAAGAACCGCGATCACATCTTCTGTTTTTACAGGTCCATAGGGCACCGGGTAATCGGGCTGCATTGCATGAAGCGGTGTGTTAACATCGGTAACAATCGCCTGTTTGTTCTGTGACAAAGCGGATGTTGTAAAACAGAAGAGCAGGAGGATTGGAATAAGAGATTTCATAATAGTTGAAATAAGATTTAAGGAATAGTGATGAACGGAAAAATATCTGTTGCCAAAACTTCTTTATAAAAGTAAAGGTAGAAAATGAGCTTAAAAGAGACAATGATGAAGGCTAATTTGTTTTAAATTTGATGCTACCGGTTAGTTCTTTTCGCAAATTGCATTTTAAAAAATTAAATAGAAAAATAATGAAGCAGTTCATTTTGTTTTCACTGTTACTTCCGGTCTTAATTACTGGCAAGGCACTCGCTCAAAAAACTGAAGTACTATATTTATCAGGCACTGATAAAGACCATACTGCACAATGGGATTTTTTTTGCACCAAAGGCAGGAACAGTGGAAAATGGACAAAGATCGCTGTTCCTTCCAACTGGGAGTTACAGGGATTTGGTAACTACAGTTATGGTCGCGACAGACAGCTTTCAGATGAGCAGGGATTGTATAAGAACAGATTCAGAGTGCCATCCTCATTTAACAACAAGCGGATTTTCATTGTTTTTGAAGGTTCCATGACTGACACTGAAGTAAAAATCAACGGTAAATTCGCCGGTCCTGTTCACCAGGGAGCCTTTTACAGATTTAAGTATGATATCACTTCACTCCTTAAGTACCGTTCCGTTAATCTGCTTGAGGTAAGTGTAAGTAAACAATCGTTAAACGAGAGTGTTAACGAGGCTGAACGTCAGGCTGATTACTGGATCTTCGGGGGAATATACCGGCCTGTTTATCTAGAGGCTGTTCCAAATGAATATATCGATCATATTGCTGTTGATGCCCAGGCAGAAGGGAAGATTTCAATCGACCTTTATCTAAACGAAAATTCAGGGGATAAGATTGCTGAGGCTCAGATTCAATCACTTGACGGGAAACCGGTTGGGAAACCTTTTTCAATAGGTATCACTGCCGGAAAAAACCATGGCATTCTATATGGGTATCTTTCTAATCCCTTTCTCTGGAGCCCTGAATTTCCCAACCTTTACCAGGTGCAGGTTAGTCTTAAGGAGGGATCTGTGGTCAGACATCAGATTGTTCAGCGGTTCGGATTCAGAACAGTGGAGGTCAAGCAGAATGACGGCATATATGTTAATGGTGTGAAAATCATGTTCCGCGGTGTTTGCCGTCACAGTTTCTGGCCTGAATCAGGGCGAACAACAAGCAAAGGGCTGAGCATCATTGATGTAAACCTTATGAAGGATATGAATATTAATGCTGTAAGAATGAGTCATTATCCGCCTGATCAGCATTTCCTCGATGTATGCGACTCACTGGGATTATTTGTTCTGGATGAACTGGCAGGCTGGCAGGCCTATTATGACACTGAGACTGGTAAAAAGCTTGTAAAAGAGATGGTTATCCGGGATGTTAACCATCCATGTATCATTTTGTGGGATAACGGAAACGAAGGAGGATTTAATCCGGAGTTACGGGATGAATATGTCAGGTATGATCCACAGAAACGGAAAGTCATTGAACCCTGGTCAACCCTTAGCGGGATGAATACAAGACATTATATACCATATAATTACGGTTTAAATACCTTTTTTAACGGCAGGGATATCTTCTTTCCGACTGAACTGCTTCATGGCCTTTTCGATGGAGGTCATGGAGCCGGATTAGAGGATTACTGGCACCTTATGATTTCAAAACCGCTTTCGGCAGGGGGTTTCTTATGGGTATTTGCAGATGAAGGTATAGTAAGAAGGGATATGGGCGACTCCATCGACACAAAAGGTAATCTTGCACCTGATGGTATTGTTGGTCCGTACCGCGAGAAGGAAGGAAGCTTTTATACAATCAGGGAGATCTGGTCGCCAATTCAGTTTGAGAAGAGAATTATTACAGCGGAATTTGACGGAAAACTGAAGATCGAAAACAGGTTTTTATATACAGGCCTTGATCAGTGTAAATTCACTTGCAATCTTGTAAGATATTCTGATACAATGCCGGCAAAAGAAGCAAGAAGACTTATAAATCAAATACAATCACCAACTGTTGCTCCGGAAGAAAAAGGCCTGCTCGATTTAAATCTGCCGGAAAACTGGAGGGAATTTGATGCCATTTATGTTACAGCCACAGATCCCTTTGGCCGTCTAATAAACAGATGGTCGTGGAATATAACTTCACCCCGGATTATGGCCGGACGGGCAGTCAGATCAGGTGTAGGTACTGTTACAGCATTGGAGACAGACGATTCAGTTGTTTTGTCATCAGTAGATTTAGCAGTAACCTTCAGTAAAGCAACAGGCTTGATAACGGAAGTAGTGAAAGGGGGAACGGTTATTCCATTTAATAACGGTCCTGTTTTTGTCGGAATAAATCCTGTTTTCAGGGAATTAAAACATTATGCTTCAGGAAATAATTATGTTATTGAAGTTGTTTATGGGAACAGACCTCAATGTCATGTTAAATGGACAATGCATCCGGGAGGATGGCTGCAGCTTGATTATGATTACAAGCCATCCGGCCAGTCTGATCTGTTCGGGATCACTTTCTCATTCTCCGAAGATCAGGTAAAAGGTGCTTCCCTTATGGCTAACGGGCCTTATCATGTGTGGAAGAACCGGATGAAAGGAACCTGTTTTGGTGTTTTTGATAAGGAATACAACAATACTGTGACGGGTGAATCGTGGGATTATCCGGAGTTTAAAGGATATTATTCCAATTTCTATTCAGTGCAGATCAGTACTACAGGTTTACCGTTTACGATTGTAGTTGCCACGGAGGATCTCTTTCTTCATCTTTTTACTCCGCAGAAGCCGAAGCATGCGGCAGGGAGTGTAACTCCGGCATTTCCAGAGGGAGATATTTCTGTACTTCACGGGATCAGCCCCATCGGCACAAAATTTTTATCAACTGATATGATGGGTCCTCAGAGCCAGAAGAATATCTACACGGCAAACAGAAATACGGAACCATTGAAGGGAACGTTGTATTTCAAGTTTGGGGAATGACTCCCATCCCCCCTGCTTTGCTTTGCTTAAGCTACGCGAAAGCAAAGAAGGGGGGCTGATGAGTAGCAAATATTTAAGCTCCCTTCTCCGCCATCGGGAGCAGGGAAAATAAGAAGGAGCAACCAGTAACCGATCAGGAGGCTCCAGAACCAGACTATTCTCCCTTTAAGCCTGGTATTCATGAAGATTAACCCGGCAAACATCCAGGCGAGACCGATACGTCCAAGAACACTTCCGTAGCGGAGTTCCGCTAAATTGAATCTCACACCATTCAAAAACGGGCCAGCCGGTGAGAGTTGCGAGAGCAGCAAATATATTTTCACCTCCCATTATCCAGAACATATCAAAGCCTCGTAATGCATCAAGCGAAACGAGTCTTCTGGCTGATGGTTTATGCTCCTTCTCCATACTTCATTATATAAATATTGTTTTCAGTCCTGGTTATTTTTTTCATCGTCACTTTCAATCTTCGCAAACTGAAGAGGTCTCCGAAACCATGATGTCCTGTATGCACCATAAAGGACACCGGCTGAAAGCCAGCACAATCCTGCGATCTTGGCTTTATAGCCGAGGCTGAGCCAGAGGTAAAGGCACACTGTAAATCCAAGAACTGGTACTATGAAATTGACAAAGGTCTTGTGTTTGTTACGAAGAAAATTGCGTACAAAAGATGAAACATTTACTCCCATAAAGGCGATCAAAGCTCCGAAGTTCAGTAACTGAGCTCCCAGCGGATAGGTAAGCAGGAATGCTCCGCCAAGGGTTACAGCACCAACCAGGATTATATTCTTTGATGGTACGTGCGTACGTGGATTAATTGATGCAAAGAATTTGTGGGGAATGGCGTTATCACGTCCCATACCGTATAGAAGGCGGCTTGCTCCGAGATGAGCACCGGAACCGGAACCTATTGTTGCGATTATCAGGGCAAAGTTAATTGTATGGAAGAGCCATTGGCCACCGGCTCTGCCCGCCACGTAAACGAATGCGGTATCCTGGTCAGGGAACTTTGTTCCGGGCCAGACCATCTGGGCGGTAAACACCTGTATTGATGCAAGTACACCTGTAATAAGGCATACAAGAACAGTAGCCAGCAGAATATTACGACGGGGATTATGTACCTCTTCAGACAGTGTTGAAATGCCATCGAAGCCAATATATGTAAGAACTGCAAGCGATGCACCTGCCGAGACAGCAGAAAAGGAGAAAGTCTGAGGATCATAGAAAGGTTTTGTCCACGCACCTGCAGCAGGAGGATTCAATAAGAGATAACGAATTGCTGAACCAAGGAAAAGGACAATAACAACTCCCAGTCCGGCAGCAATGATTGCATTAGTACGGGCACTGGATTCGATGCCACGGAGATTCATGGCTGTAAACAGAATAGTAAAGGCAACAGCATAAACAGCAAAAGGTACTTCAGGAATTATGTTCATTGCTGCCTTGCTGATCCAGATGACACAGATAATAGGATTCATCACATAGTCGAAAATCATACCCCAGCCTACAAAATAACCAAGAGAGGGATGAATTTCCCTGGTGACGTAGGTGTATGCTGAACCGGCATTGGGATAAGCATTTGCCATACGCCCATAACTGATAGCAGTGAATAGCATTGCTACCATACCAATAAGAACTGTAACAACAACATGACCATTAGCCAGATTTGCAGCTGCACCGAATAACGGCATAGGAGCCGTGGGTTGAATAAGGATAATACCGTAAAGCACCAGTGCCCAGAGTCCTAGGACACGTTTTAAACCGGGGCCTGAAACAGAGGAAGTCTGATTACCACTCATATTAATTGATTTATAAGAAAATTGAAGGTTATGATTCTTAGTTCATAGTGAAAATAAAGATAATGCTAAATAATTAATTTGAAATACCCTGGCCAAAACTAGTTTGATTTATGAGTATTATCTGATTATTTGCGATCGGGAGAATTCAGATTGATCTGGCAAAAAGACTGAATTCTTTTGGATTACCTTAAATTTTAATTTATTAACTTTATTACTTATAAAGTGATTTTGTATCTATAATAAACATTTGATATGAAAACCCGTAAAATGTTCAGTGTTGCCATGATTTTTTTCCTTTCATTGACCTGCTTTGCACAGAATACTGCAGGAGGGAAGCTGTTTCTTAGAGATAACTGGGCCATACAGTCCTCCAGTGAAATAAGATCAGATGGTAAAGCTATTTCGACGACAGGTTTCCGGACTGAGGGATGGTATCCAACTACTGTTCCCACTACTGTACTGGCTGCATTGGTTGCCAACAATGTATATCCTGATCCATACTATGGAACCAATATTAATAAACTTCCGGGTACTATACCCGGAAGAAACAGGGAAATGCCCGAGGAAAGTCCATTCAGGGTTGCATGGTGGTATCGTACGGAGTTCAGTCTTCCTGCCGACTATAAAGATATGCATACATGGCTTAAGTTTCACAGTATCAATTACAAAGCTAATATCTGGTTAAACGGCAGACTTATTGCAGATACAACCACTATTGAAGGAGCATATCGCCTCTTTAACCTTGATATTACAAAAGAGGCTTTGCCAGGTGAAAACAATTGCCTTGCCCTTGAGATATTTCCCCCAAAAGGGATGGATCTTACCATTACCTGGGTGGACTGGAATCCCACACCACCTGACAGGGGTATGGGTATATGGTATGATGTATCTGTTCATGCAACCGGTGCTGTGGCAATTGAAAATCCGCATGTGGTAACCAGGCTGAACCTGCCCACAAGTGACCAGGCGAGACTCACCATCACCGCTGAACTGCATAATGCAGAAATTAAACCAGTTACTGGAAATCTGAAGGGAATAATAGAAAATATTACATTCTTCCAGGAAGTAACCTTAGGAGCCGGGGAAACAAAGCTGGTAAGTTTTCTACCTGAGGCATTTCCTCAACTGGTAATTTCAAATCCCCGACTCTGGTGGCCGCATACAGTAGGGCCCCAGAACCTTTATGACCTTAACCTTGACTTTGAGGTCAAAGGCAGAACTACAGACACAAAAAAAGTTCGCTTTGGTGTACGTGAAATAACTGCATGGATGAACAATTTCGATTCACTCCACACAAAGGTTTTTCAGGTAAACGGTAAAAACATAGTTATAAGGGGTGGAGGTTATGTACAGGACCTTATGCTGCGACCATCCGACGAACGGACAGAGGCAGATCTGATGTATGCCAAACATATGAACCTGAATGCCCTGAGGATGGAAGCTCCACGGGGCTCTGACTACCTGTTTGAAAGATGCGATGAAGAAGGAATACTGCTGATGGTAGGCTGGTGTTGCTGCTGTTCCTGGGAACGCTGGAGAAACTGGACTCCCCATACAGGTGATATAGCCGAACTGAGCTGGAAAGATCAGATTGTCCATCTGCGTAATCATCCTTCTGTTTTTACCTGGCTTTACGGAAGTGATCATTTTCCGCCTCCCGATATTGAAAAAAGGTATATCAAGGTGTTGGATGAATATGACAATACACGGCCTTTTGAATCATCAGCCACACAGGCCTCCAGTACCATTACCGGTCCATCAGGTGTGTGGATGGGCCCATATCCGAAGGTATATGCATATTTCCCGCCTTCATACTGGTACGCTAAACTTGAGTTCAATACAGAAGCAGGTCCGTCGGGTGAACAGATACCTCCAATCGAGACTATGAGGATGATGATGCCAGAAGAGGACCTGTGGCCTATGAGTGAATCATGGGATCTGCGTCTGCATAAAGCATTCTATCCGATTGCCAGGGCAGCTTTTGAATCACGGTATGGCAAACCAACGAGTGTTGAGGAGTATTCCATGAAGTCGCAGGTGTTTCAGAATGAGGCAGTAAAAGCTATGTTCGAGGCTTTTACGGATAATAAATACCGGTCGAGTGGAATAATTTACTGGATGTATAACTCCGCCTGGCCCAAGATGTACTGGCAGTTATATGACTATTTCTTTATGCCGAACGGAGCCTTCTACGGGGCAAAGAACGCCTGCGAACCACTTCATATCCAGTATTGTTATGATGACCATTCAGTAAAGGTGGTAAATTCTTTTTATAAAGATTTTACAGGATTAAAAGCATCCTTTAAAATTATTGATTTCAATATGTCTGAAGTCTGGTCGGGAATAATGGATGTAGCTGTAGGTCCTGATGAGAGCAGGAAAATCCTTACTACACTCGATTTTCCTGAAGATATTACCGGAATATATTTCCTGAAACTACAATTAAATGATTCTTCAGGAAAGCTTTTATCATCAAATTTCTACTGGTTAAGCTCTGAAGGAGATGAAAAGGCCGATTTTACAGACCTCAGTAAACTGCCTAAAACCAGTCTGAATGTTAGTATTCAGGCATTACAACAGGCTGGCGATAAATCCCGGCTTACAGTTACTATTGAGAATCCGGGCACAGCACTTGCCTTTGCGGTGAATCCTAAAATTCTGAAGCTGAACTCCGGAGAACCAGTATTGCCTGTTTTCTGGGAGGACAATTATTTTTCGCTTCTGCCGGGGGAAAAGCGAACACTCCAGGTTCAATTCGACTCGAAGAATCTGGATGGTGAAAAACCCTTACTGAAAGTTGACGGATGGAATGTGAACCCGATAGAGATGGGGATCAAGTAGGTTACGTTATTAATATGATCTTTTGTTCTGCCTGGTTAAAATCCCTGCCGGGCTTATCCTTTATATTACAATTTATTACTTAGTAATGAAAGGTATATTCATAAAGGCCAATGATTATGAGTTATATCATAACACATAAGTTTATAATCAAAATGTAAATGATTGATAGTCTTAAAGGGGAAATGCTGTAATACTTATGTAATAATTATGTAACATATGCTTATATTTATTTAACTTTATACAGTGTATTCTAAAAATGAATTCACTTAATAACTAGCCAACACTAATTAAATCAAAGTTTTATGAAAAATGCTCTATTGATTTTTTTTCTCTTTGCATCAACTTCAGTGTTTGCACAGAGAATAACGGTTACCGGAACAGTCTCCGATGAGAGTGGAAATCCTCTGCCCGGAGCCACTGTTCAGGTAAAAGGTACTACTCAGGGGTCACTTACAGATGTCAACGGGCGGTATTCCCTTGAGGTGCCTGGTCCAAATTCCATTGTTGTGATCTCTTTTGTGGGCTATGCCTCGCAGGAAGTGCAGGTATTGGACCAGACTACAATTAATGTTTCGCTAAAAGAAGAAGTTCTGGGGCTTGAAGAGGTTGTTGTTGTCGGCTATTCCACTCAGAAAAAAGCAAACCTTACAGGTGCAGTCGACCAGGTAACCAGCGAAGTTTTTGAAAACCGTTCAATGACTAACCTTAGCCAAGGACTGAAGGGTGTAATACCTAATTTAAATATTACACTCCTTGATGGAAGGCCAACTCAGTCACCTTCTTATAATATCAGGGGAATAACCTCAATCGGACAGGGCGGTAATTCACTGGTATTAATTGATGGTGTTGAAGGCGACCCCAGTTTAATTAATCCGAATGATATTGAAAGTATTTCGGTTTTAAAAGATGCAGCGTCGGCTTCTATCTATGGTGCCAGGGGTGTTTTTGGTATAGTTTTAATTACAACCAAAAATCCAACAAAAGGAAAAACAAGTATTGTCTATTCTCAGAATTTTTCGATCAAAAACCCGGTGGTAATGCCTGATTACGTTTGGGATGGATATACCTGGGCAAAAATGTTTAATGAAGCAACTTATAACTGGGAAGGTTCTTACCCAAGTAAGGCAAATAAAACAATCCGATTTTCGCAGGAATATCTGGCAGATCTCAAATATCGATCTGAACATCCGGATGAATTCACTGAGGATTGGGCAATTGATCCGTCTAACGGGGAGTATGTGTATTATAGCAGTACAAATTGGTATGACGAGTTGTATAAGGACTTCACAACATCTAGTGAGCATAATATCACGATTTCGGGTAGTTCCGAAAACGCCGAATTTCTGATTAGTGGTAGATACCTTGGACAAAATGGGCTTTTTACTTATAATACGGATGATTATGAAATGCTCAATGCCAGAGTCAAGGGTTCAGTTCAGGTTTTACCCTGGTTAAGATTTGAAAACAATGCACAATTTTCTAATGTGAAGTACCATACCCCTTTGAATGTAGGGGAAGGAAGTGGTGTCTGGAGAAACATTGCGGATGAAGGCAATCCCATGTCTCCCATGTTTAATCCTGATGGCACTTTAACACATACATCAGTTTATCAGGTAGGGGATATGTGGTACGGTAAAAACGGGTATGACAACAATAAACGGGTATTTAAAAATACGACCGGTATTACAGCGAAATTCTTTGAAGATAAATTCAGGATTAATAGCGATTTTACTTTTCAGAACACCGACGATAATGAAATACGCAGGAGGGTGCCGGTTCCTTACGATAAAAGTCCCGACGTTACCTCCTATGTTGGAACTACAACCAACGACCTGAGGAATATTTGGAGGGAAACCAAATATATGGCGTTTAACCTATATTCTGAATATGAAAATACTTATCAGGGAGTACATTATTTAAAAGCATTGATAGGCTACAACTATGAAGAGTCATTGTATAAAAAACTGGAAGCCGAAAGAAACGGACTTATTTTCGAAGATGCCATCGACCTGAGTTTGGCATTAGGCGAAGATATTAACGTTGACGGGAGCTATGAAATGTGGAATATTTTAGGTGGATTCGCAAGGATTAACTATTCGTATCGTGATAAATACCTTATTGAAGTTAACGGGCGATATGATGGTTCGTCGAAATTTCCTTCAAACGAAAGGTTTGCATTTTTTCCCTCCTATTCAGTAGGCTGGAGAGTTTCTAATGAGTCATTTTGGGGAGTGTCTGACAGGTTAATTTCAAATTTAAAAGTCAGGGCTTCGTATGGTTCGTTAGGTAATGGTAACATTGCTTCATACGTATATCAGGAGATATTCAATATCAGCCAGTCAGGAAATATTCTGGGCGGGGTCAAACCACAGTTAACCAGTCGACCAAGTGTTCTGCCTGCCGGGCTTACCTGGGAAACTTCAACAACAACCAATTTCGGTTTAGATATGGCAATGTTTTCCGACAGGTTTATTTTTGTAGGAGATTGGTATGTCCGTAAAACCACTGATATGTTCACCATTGGAATGACTCTTCCCGCTGTTTTTGGAGCAACCGCACCGAAAGGTAATTATGCCGATTTAGAAACTAAAGGTTGGGAAATTTCACTTTCATGGAGAGATCAATTTACTTTGAAATTGAAACCATTTAGTTATGATGTGCGTGTTAGTCTTGCCGATAGCAGAGCGGTTGTAACCAAGTATAACAATCCTGAGAAAAATTTGAACGATTATTACGAAGGAATGGTAGTCGGCGAAATCTGGGGCTATACAAACGAAGGTTTTTTCGTTGACCAGGCTGATATTGACAACCACGCTGATCAAAGCTGGTTCAAAACTACTAACGCGAGGATTATCTTTCCCGGAGATATTAAGTTGAAGGATATAAATGGTGATGATAAAATAGATCCGGGGACCAACCGGATAGATAATCCGGGAGACAGGACAATTATTGGGAATAATTCACCACGGTATATGTTTGGAATTAACTTTGGAGCTGATTGGAATAACTTTATCTTCTCCTCATTTTTCCAGGGAGTCGGTAAACAAGACTGGTTCCCAAGCAGAGAGGCAAGTGTATTTTGGGGTCAGTATAACAGGCCGTATAATCCCCTTCCAAGGTGGCACCTTGATAATCACTGGACACCTGAGGACCCGAATGCTTACATGCCAAGATATGTTGGCCGTGTAGCTAACAGAAGCGGAGGGATACTAAGGGATAATCCTCAAACTGCTTACCTTCAAAATATTGCTTATATCAGGTTGAAAAATATACAGTTAGGTTATAATTTGCCTATAAGTTTAATTTCCAAGATTGGTGCTGAAAATGCAAAGGTTTATATTTCAGGAGAAAACCTATGGACCTGGTCGCCACTTTATAAAATCACACGTGATTTAGATGTCGAAAACACCGGACCTTCTGACTTAAAATTATCTTCCGGCACATCTGGTGATGGATATAATTATCCAATGCTGAAAAGTATAAGCTTCGGATTATCTGTAACATTCTAATCTAAAATTTAAATACTATCATAATGAAAATACAATATTTATTTTTTGTAATAATTGCACTTCTTTTATTTGGTTGTGAATTGGAGCAAATACCTCAGGACACTACTTCGAAACAAGCTGTTTTTGGCAGCGAACAAGGACTTGAGTTGTATTCTTACTCATTTTACAATTTTTTACCTAGTGCAAACAATATCCATACAGCTGAATCAATGTCGGACTATGCAGCGCGCAGGGGTGCCCCGGCATTTTTAATGGAAGGTGCGTATAGCTCTACTTCAGACGATGACGGAAGTGCATCGGGTAACGACATTGTTGCCCTCGGTGGCGACCGCGATTGGGGCTGGACCCATCTGCGAAATTTTAATTTTTTCATTGAAAATTGTACTGATGAGACTATTCCTGAAGATGTAAGGGATAATTACATTGGATTGGCACGGTTCTTCAGGGCATTTTTCTATTTTGAGAAAGTAAAACGATATGGTGATGTACCATGGATAACTAAGGCTCTTGATGTTGAAGATCCTGATTTATACAAAGGCCGGGATCCGCGTACATTAGTTATGGATAATGTTTTGGAAGACCTGAACTTTGCCTGCGAAAATATTACTCTGACTTCTGACGGTACAAGGAGTCTAGTGACTAAATGGGCTGCTTATGCACTAAAATCAAGAGTCTGCCTTTTTGAGGGTACTTTCAGAAAATATCATGACGAACTAGGATTACAAAGCTCGGCCAACACCTGGTTGACAGAAGCAGCTAATGCTGCAAAAGTAATTATGGATGAGTCTGGATTTAAAGTTTATACCGGAGACGGGACCGATATGTCGTACCGGAAATTGTTTATAAGCAAGTATCCGGTTGGCGATGAAATAATTATGGCTGTCATTATGGACGAAGCATTGGCAAAAACCCATTCAGCAAACTGGTATTATACGAGTACTACCACAGGTGTCAGGTTTAATTTTATCCGGACTTTTATCAATACCTATTTAAATTTAGATGGTACGCCTTTTACAGATAACCCAGATTATGTAACCATGCAATTTCAGGATGAAGTTAAAGGGAGGGATAAAAGGTTACAGCAAACCATTAGGTTAGGTGATTACGAAAGAATAAATAGCGGCGTACCTTTCAAGGCGGCTCCTGATATGCTATATTCTTATACAGGTTATCAACCCATCAAATGGTCTCTTGACGATATTAATGTTGATACCAGGGATTTAAATGATAATTCAGTATCGATATTCCGGTTTGGCGAAGTATTGTTAAATTATGCTGAAGCGAAAGCAGAACTTGGTACCCTTACCGATGATGACTGGGCAGCTACTGTTGGTGCACTAAGGGCAAGGGCCGGAATTACTGATGGTTTAACAACAAAACCAACCGTCGTTGATCCGTATTTGCAATCTGAATATTTTCCGGGAATTTCAGACCCGGTTATCCTCGAAATCCGCCGCGAGAGAGGAATCGAGCTCTGCATGGAAGGATTACGATTTTACGACATTATAAGGTGGAAAAAAGGTGAATTAATGGAAATGGTATGGAACGGGATTTATGTTCCGGCACTCGATACTCCACTTGATTTAAATGAAGATGGTGTGATGGATGTGGTATATTACATTGATCCACCGGGTACAACGCCTCCGTATCCAGCTATTCCTGTAAGCGATACTTATGGAGGGCAGCCGAATCCATACAGATTGTCAAACGGTACTTTTGGTGAAATCACCTGGCTAAACACAATACAAAGGACATGGGAAGATAAAAACTATTATTACCCGATTCCTGAAGATGCCAGGTTAACCAACCCTAATTTGGATCAAAACCCGGGCTGGTAGAGAATTTTACAGGTTTAAGTTAAATTGTCGAAGCTCCTTTTATCTTTATGGTAAAAGGAGCTTTTCTATTTCCATCCAGGAACCGACTCTTGTATGGTCGGTATTTTTGAGCAGCATATTATGAGGCTGTGTAAACATAATAGTCTGACCTTGAAAATGGTCCAGATTCTTAATATGATCATCAATCATGATGTCAGCCTTGATAATATTCTTATCACCGCAAAATACAATCTGCGGCCAGCCGATAAAGGGGAAATGATCATGCAGCCAGAGTTGTTTATCTGTCAGACTCTGAGGAAACTCAGTAGCCAGAGAGACAACAATCACCTTAAAATTGTTATTGAGTTTCGTAAGACCTTCAATGCTGCCGGGCATCACCGGAACAGTCCGGAAAAATCCCGGAGCAGTTACCCATTTCAGTTGTTCAGGAAAAGCTTCCGCTTCAAGTAATCCGGCTATCTCCCTGACCGATAAACGTTGTCCTGTCTCTTCTTCGTGTAACTCAAAAAACCGGCTGTAAACATCGGCAAGTACACCATCCATATCAACGAGGATTCGTTTTTTCATTGAAGAATATTGAATTGGACAAATATAGTATTTTAGATTATTTGATAAAGCGTCTTTTTCGACAGCCCATCGGGAATGAGTTAAAATATAAGAAGGTTAATAATGATATTATTATAAATGTATTAAATTACGTTGTCAAAATTATCAGAATGATAATTGCAATTTTAAAAAAATCATATTGTTTGTAACTGAATCAATCCGAATTAATTTATTTTTACCTTTTCAAGACCTGAATCCATTGAAGGGTAATTGTAAACATTAGTATTAGAGCCCCCTTTAGCGGGAGAGGTTAATCAATCTGAGTGACAAGTTTATTACAAATATCAATAAGTTACTTTAAATAAAAACATTATGACAACCCGCAGAGAGTTTATTCAGAAAGCAGCTTTTGATACAGGAGAAAAGGCCACATTTGATAAGAAAACTCAGGAGGCAATGGCCGGCGGTAAAGTATTCCAATATTAAATGATCTAAAACAATGAAAATAATAAACAAATATTTTCTTAGCAGAAAACGGGTATATGTTTTGTTTTCAATCAATATATTGATTATTGCTACAGGACTTTCTTTGAATGCCCAGTCACCCGGGGAGAAGGGAGTGAGGCTGGTAAGACTGGATGACAAGCAAAAGGTTGAGGTCTATATAAACGGTACTCTGTTCACATCATATCAGTATCCCCAAAACCTCGAAAAACCATTTCTCTATCCGGTCTACGCACCCAACGGCTCGGTAATAACCAGAGGATTTCCCATTGATCCAAGGAAAGGGGAACGGGTTGATCATCCTCACCAAATAGGTTTATGGTTTAATCATGGTAATATCAACGGGCTCGATTTCTGGAATAACTCATCAGCTATTCCGGCAGCCAGAAAGGATTCATACGGACATATTGTACTTCAGAAAATTGTTAAGGCCGAAAGCGGAAAAAAAGGAGTGCTGGAAGTCATAGCTAACTGGGACGATAACAAAGGAAACACGGTTCTGACTGAAAACACAACATATGTTTTTAGTGGCAATAAGAACAGCCGCACCATCGATCATATTACAACCCTTACTGCAGTTAACGGTCCGGTTACTATTACCGATAACAAAGAGGGTCTTTTTGCAATAAGGGTTGACCGTGCTTTTGAAATGCCTTCCAAAGACAATGTTATTTATACTGATGAGAAGGGCATCCCGACAACAGTCAAGGCAATCAGTAATGAAGGAGTCACGGGAATGTATACATCAAGCCAGGGACTTAAAGGTAATGTCGTATGGGGAACCAGGAACGACTGGGTTGTTTTGTCGGGGACAAAAGATAATGTTCCGATTACCTTTGGGATCTTTGATCATCCGGAGAATCCCGGTTATCCGGCTTACGCTCATGCACGTGGCTATGGATTATTCTCAATAAATAATCTGGGCCAGAATGCCTATGATTCCAAACAGGAGAAGAAGGTTTATAACCTGGCTAAAGGAGAGTCGATGAAGATTATGCACAGGTTTTATGTTCAGTCAGGTGCTGAGCTGACCTCAAAAAAAGCAAACAAGATATTTAAATCGTTTTCAAAAGCATATTAACTCCCTGTCCCCCATGAAGGAGGGCTGTTTCTAATATGTGAGTTGAGGATATAATAAAAAAGAAAAACTATGAAGAAGATTTTTAAAATAATTAATGCATCAGTAATAATGATAATCCTGTTTATATTTTCAGTCTCAATCAGGATTTTTGGTGCACCTCAGGACAAACAACAATATTATGAGATAAGAATTTATCGTATAACACCAGATCAGGAAGCACGTGTTGATAATTTTCTTAAGAATGCCTATTTGCCGGCTCTCCATCGTGCCGGTATTCCCAGGGTAGGTGTGTTTAAGCCGGTTGAAAAAGACACTGCTTATGGGAAACTGGTTTATTTATTTATTCCGTTTGAATCGATGGATCAGTATCTGGCTCTTACCGGTAAACTGGAAAAGGATAAAGTATACAACGAAACAGGGAAGGATTTTCTGGATGCTCCGTATAATGATCCTCCATATAAAAGACATGAGAGTATTCTCCTGAAAGCTTTTGCCTTCATGCCGCAGTTCAAAGCTCCGGATTATACCAATCCTCATTCTGAAAGGATCTATGAACTACGCAGTTACGAAAGTGCAACTGAAACCAAGGCTATCAAAAAGATCCATATGTTCAATGAGGGTGGAGAAATAAAATTATTTGAAAGTCTTAATTTCAATGCAGTCTTTTACGGGGAAGTGCTTATGGGAAGTCATAAACCAAATCTGATGTACATGATCACTTTCAAAGATATGGCTACACATGATGAAAGGTGGCAGGCTTTCAGAACTTCTCCGGGATGGAAACAGCTATCAGGTTTGGAAGAATACAGTAACACCGTGTCAAAAGCTAATCCGTACCTTTTACACCCGGCATCTTATTCCGACTTCTAAATCTTTGTGGCTCTCTGTGCCTTCCCTGCCTGCCGGAGCGGCAGCGCAGGCAGAGAATTCACAACTTATCACGATTTATCGGAAGAGTTACCCAGAGGAGTCATTCATGTACAACTGCTTCTATAGCCCGAAGGTCGTCAAAAAATCCGGGATATGATTTTGCTATGCAATCAGATCTTTGAATAATAACCTTATCTGAAGCTCCCATTGCTGCAACTGCCAGGGCCATGGCAATGCGGTGATCATCGTGTGAATGAACTCTGGCTCCGGTTACAGTGCCTCCATTGATAAACATCAGATCATCTTTCGTTTCTATACTGATATTCATCTTTCCGAACTCTTCTTTGAGAGCAACAGATCTGTCACTCTCTTTATAGCTTAAACGGGAAACACCTTTAATTACACTTCTGCCATCACAATATGAAGCCAGAGCAACAAGAGGAGGGAACAGGTCGGGCGATTCGGTTGCGTCAAATTCAAATGCCTTTAAAAAGGACTTTGAAATATCAATCCTGTCTGAAGTTACTGTCATATTTGTTCCGGCCAGTTCGAGGGCTGAAATAACGGCTTTATCGCTCTGACTGCTCCGGTTTCGAAGTCCTTGGATACTTACATTACCATTAATTGCACCTGCGACAAGTAAAAAAGCCCCTCCGCTCCAGTCGCCCTCAACCTCATAACTCTGAGCCTGATACTTTTGATTTCCAGGTATTTGAAAAAGATCATAATTATTGTTCTGAACAAACACTCCAAAATCATTCAGTACCTCAATAGTCAGATCTATGTATGGTTTGCTTTTTAGGTTATTGACTTTTATCACCGAGTCATTTTCTGTAAGAGGTAATGTCATAAGTAATCCTGTCAACAGCTGTGAGCTGACTGATCCGTCAATCTCAATATTGCCTCCTTTAAGAGGTCCCCGGATAGTCAATGGAAGCAATCCGCCGGAGCTATGACATTTAACGCCAAGCTGATGCAATGCATCCACTATCATCGACATGGGTCTTTTTATGATTGAGCCTTTGCCGGAAATGGTTATCTCTTTATCAAACAAAGCGGCTATTGGTGAAAACATCCTGCACGAGAGTCCCGATTCACCACAGTTCAGCTTTGTGTCTTTCAGTCCGGCAGATCCGGTGATTTTTAATTCATTGACCTCAATAATTATTTCTGCACCCAGGGCGGTTGCAATACTCATGGCAGCCAGTGAATCATCGCAAAATGAGGGGTTCATTATTACGCTCTCTCCTGAGGCAAGCAGGGCAGCAGCAATTGCCCTTTGAGTCATGCTTTTGGATGAAGGAGCTTTAATTTCACCTTTTACGAAGGATGGTTCGAGGATTCTATCCATAGGTATTCAAATAGCTTGTTTGTCTGCCTGCCGGGTTTGTATTCCATTATTCATGATCCTCATCTGGTGATTAATCGATTCCTGGTGAATGGCTTTAAAGACTGAGTCGATCATTTCAGCACTTAATCCTTTAGCCTGCCCCTTATTCATAACTCTCTTTACTATCTCGTCCCAGCGGTGGGCTTGGAGAATAGTAATATTGTTTTCTTTTTTGTACTGGCCAATTGTTTCGGCAATTTTCATTCGTTTTTCCAGAAGATCAAGCAAGTGTTCATCGAAGATGTCAATCTGTTGTCTCAGTTCTCCAAGTACATCAAGCAGTTTAGGATCAGATGCAACAGGATTACGAAGGATAAGCCTGCTAAGGAGCTCTTTAAGCTCATCAGGAGTTATCTGCTGGGCTGCATCACTCAGGGCATTATCCGGATCAATATGCGATTCGAGCATCAATCCGTCAAAATTAAGATCCATTGCTTTCTGGGAAATCTCATGAAGAAACTCCCGTGATCCTGCAATATGGCTCGGGTCGCAGATAATAGGCAGATCGGGTATCCTTCTTCTGAGCTCAATCGGTAACTGCCAGTTGGGCTGATTACGGTAGGTTGTTTTTTCAAATGTGGAAAAACCTCTGTGAATTGCACCCAGCCGGGTTATTCCTGCCCGTGCAATACGTTCGATGGCTCCGATCCACAACTCAATGTCAGGATTAACAGGGTTCTTGACCATCACCATCACATCAACACCGTTCAGTGCATCGGATATCTCCTGTACTGTGAATGGATTAACCGATGTCCTGGCACCGATCCATAACATATCGATACCATATTTTAAAGCTTCATATACATGCTTCTGGTTTGCCACTTCAGTACATACGAGCAGACCTGTTTCCTGTTTAACATTTCTAAGCCATTTCAGACCATCAATACCCACTCCTTCGAAAGAATCAGGTCTTGTCCGTGGTTTCCATATTCCTGCGCGAAATATACTAACTTTTTTAACCTGAACCAGTTGTCTGGCAGTCTCTATAACCTGCTCCTCAGTCTCTGCACTACATGGACCGGAGATAAGGAAGGGCCGGCCCTTATAGCCCTTCCAGTCTTTAATAAGCGAAATATCAAGTTTCAGTTCCATAGAGCAAAATAATTAATTCAGTATTTTTTGGATCTTATTTGCTTCATTCATAAGAGCTTTAAGACCCTCAATGTTTTTCTCAGAGATCATTTTTTTGAATAAACTCATTTTCTCAATATATGTATCCATAACTTCTATAATAAACCTTGAATTCTCAAGAAATATTGGAGCCCAGGTTTCTCCGTTACTTTTTGCCAGACGCACAGTACTTTCAAAACCACCTCCGGCAAGAGTCAGAATATTCATTTCTTCCTGTTCTTTCTCAAGAACGCTCAGCGCAAGTGAGAATGATGTAATATGTGAAATATGAGATACATACGCTACATGTACATCATGATCGGATGAATTCATATTCACTATACGCATGTTCAGGATACCAAGCATTCTTACCACAAGTTCTAGAGCATCGGGATCACTCAGTTCAGGATCACAAATGATAGCAGGTTTATAGTCAAAAAGTCTGCCAATCGCAGCAAGAGGACCCGAATATTCCGTTCCGGCCATAGGATGAACTGCCACATAACGACCACGCCCCGGATGATGCTCTGATATTTTTGCAATACTTGCTTTTGTAGAACCCATATCAGTGACAACCTTCGAGGTACTTTTTATAGTGTCGAGGATACCGGGCAACATCTGGCAATTTGTATCAACCGGAGTGCAGAGTATAATCAGGTCACTTCTGTCGACAGCATTCCCGAGTGTGTCCGTCTCATCAACGATACCACAAAGACGGGCAATATTCTGATGCTGAAGATTTATGTCAACTCCGATTATATTATCGGCAAATCCTCGTTTCCTGAGATCAATCATCAGGGATCCTCCTATGAGTCCTATCCCTACTACAGCTATTGTCATTGTTGGTTATTGGTTATTTGTTATTGGTTATTGGTATTTGGCTTATGTAGTTTTTTATTCTCTTCTTTGCTTCGAGCAACAGGGTTTCATTTGCACATAAAGATATGCGGATATAGCGATCACCTTTGCTGCCGAAAATGAATCCGGGTGTAATGAAAACGTGAGCATTGCCCAATATCTCCTCCACGTAAATTTCGCAGTTAATGATTTCCTCAGGAATACGTCCCCATACGAAGAGTCCAACCTGCTTCCTGTCATATTTACAATTGAGGATATCCAAAATGTCTTCCACAATTCTGCGGCGTTCGGCATAGACGGAATTTATCTGGTCATACCATTCAGGAGAATTATTAAGGGCCTCAACAGCAGCAAGTTGAACAGGCAGAAACATGCCGGAGTCCATATTACTTTTCACTTTCAATATGTTTTTAATATATTCTTTGTGTCCTGCTACCATTCCAATCCGCCATCCAGCCATATTATGCGATTTGCTCATTGAGTTTAACTCAAGAGCTACCTCTTTGGCTCCGTTTACGGATAAGAGACTGTGATAATCTTTATTTAATATAAAGCTGTATGGATTATCGTTACATAATAGTATTGAGCGGTTATTGGCGAAAGATACCAGTTTTTCAAAAAGAGATGCAGAGCCTCTTGTTCCTGTTGGCATATGGGGATAGTTTATCCACATAAGCTTCACTCTGCTCAGGTCGCTGTTCTCAAGAGCTTCAAGATCGGGCAACCAGCCGTTTTGCTCATCCAGTTCATAATATCTTACAGTTCCGCTGACCAGGTTTGTAATGGAGGAGTATGTAGGGTATCCCGGATTCGGAACCAGAACCTCATCTCCAGGATTGATAAATGCCATACTGATATGCATGATCCCTTCCTTGCTTCCGATAAGTGGAAGTATTTCATTATCAGGATTGAGTTCTACATTGAAGTATTTTTTATACCAGCTGGCAAATGCCACTCTGAGGGAGTGAATGCCGATGTAGCTCTGGTAACCATGAGAACCAGGTTTTTTTGCCTCTTCAATAAGACGTTTTATAGTATTCTCTGAAGGAGCCTGATCAGGGCTGCCTATGCCAAGATTGATAATATCAGAACCTGCTTTGCGCATCTGTTCGATCTGCTTAAGCTTCTGCGAGAAATAATATTCCTGCACACTTAATGTGCGTTCTGCCGGTTTAACTTTCATATAATTTATCTCCTTTCCTGTAAACTCCCAGTACTTCAAGATTACTTGTGTGTTTTTCAAGTGCTTGCTCAATCATGTCAACACTGGTGTTTTTATTTACTTCCAGATCCAGATAAAACATATATTCCCACTCTCCATTCAGACGGGGAACAGACTGGATTTTAGACAGGTTTATGTCCATTTCCGCAAGTATCACCAGCACTGCAGCCAGTGATCCGGGTTTATGCCCGGTAGCGAAACATATTGAGATTTTGTTTCCGTTCCTGTCGCCGTTTTCTTCATTTCCAATTATCAGAAAACGGGTATAATTCTTTTTATAAGTCTCTATCCCTGAGGCCAGTATTTCCAGGCCATAGATCTCTGCCGCATTTGTGGAGGCTATGGCGGCTATTTTCTTATGCCTGTGTTCGCTTATCAACCGTGCACTTCCGGCTGTATCATCAGTCTCAACAAGGGTAATTGATGGATATTTGTTCAGAAAATTCATGCATTGTGCCAGTGCAATCGGATGTGATCGTATTTGCCTTATATCATTTATTGTCTGGCCGGGAAAAGCCATCAGGTTCTGTTTTATTCTGAGGTTTATTTCTCCAACTACTTTCATTCCTGACTCCCGTATAAGGGTGTAGTTATAGAGGATACTTCCTGAGCGTGCATTTTCAATTGCCATAATGGCAAAGTCGGCCAAACCATCTTTGACTGCACTTATTGTAAGATCAAAGGTGGAACAGGGAACAATACCAATTATCTTATGTTTAAAGTAATGCCTGGCTGCAACCTCGTGGAAACATCCTTTCTCTCCCTGTATTGCTACTTTCTTCATAAAACTGTTATTTAAAAAAAAGGCCCCTTTCCAGGGACCCTTGTTATCATATAAATCTTCTTATTTGTATACAAAAATCCCCTTATCTTTTTTTAAAATAAAAATAGAAGTAGTAAAAGGAGAAAAAATATTTGTATACAATATTCATTTTATTGTTCTATTGGCTTACAAAAGTAATTTATTTTTTATAAAAACAAATAAAAAAATATGAATTTTTGAATTTTATCAAAATATTTTAATCCGCCTTCGCGTAAAGCTTCGGCGGACGCGAAGGAAAGGTATAATTGGCTTCGCCGAGCTCGTAAACTCGGTTCCTCGGTGCTTGCACCGTTTTTAGAGTCCAGAGCTTGCTCTGGGGTTCATACCAATTGATTTTGCTCCCCCGCTAATCCTCAGTGCAACTTTATGTCTACTCTGTGGTCCTCTGTGTAACTATTTTGAAGAACTTACACAGAGTTGCACTGAGAATTCACAGAGTTGCACAGAGGTCTTAATTGAATGATTTATCCTTCGCTAAGTTAACCCGGTTTATGTCTGTTTGACAGGACTTTTTCGATTTTGGTGAGGCTGGTTCCTTTGGCTTTTAATAAGATCAGCAGGTGATACAACAGGTCAGCTGCTTCGTTTTCAAATAATTCAGTGTTTTCATCCTTTGCTTCTATCAACAATTCAACAGCTTCTTCACCAACTTTCTGAGCCATTTTATTTATACCTTTCCTGTACAGTTTATTTGTATAAGACTTCTGAATATCGTCATCAATCCTCTGATTAATGATACTTTCCAGTTCATATATAAAACCTTTGGCACTATCATTGTTAAAGCATGAAACTGAACCTGTATGACATACAGGGCCTGCAGGTCGCACTTTGATCAGGATAGTATCATTATCGCAATCGGGCCGGATCTCTTCGACATATAAAAAATTGCCTGATGTCTCACCTTTAGTCCAGAGGCGTTTCTTACTTCTGCTGAAGAATGTTACTTTTCCTTCCTCCTGCGTCTTTTTCAAAGCCTCTTCATTCATAAATCCGACCATTAGAACCTGTAATGTGTTATTATCCTGAATTACAACAGGAATAAGACCGTTTCCTTTTCTGAAATCAACTTTTAACATCTTACATTAATATGATTATCTGATAAATATTTCTTAAGATCGGGGATGGCGATTTCTCCGAAGTGAAATATGCTGGCAGCCAGTGCTGCACTGCATGAGGTATTTATGAAGACCTCCCTGAAATGTTCCATCGATCCTGCACCGCCTGATGCAATCACCGGGATATTTAAATTTGTGCTTACTTGCCGGGTTATTTCAATAGAAAAGCCCGATCTGGTACCATCTGTATTCATGGAGGTAAGAAGTATTTCACCCGCACCAAGGTTTTCAGCCTGGGCTGCCCATTCACCAGTATGTAGCAGTGTAGGGGTTCTGCCTCCATCTACATAGACAATCCATTCATTATTAATAAGTTGAGTATCAATGGCTACTACCACACACTGACTGCCGAACTGGCCTGCTATATCTGAAATCAATACAGGATTTCTTACTGCCGAGGAGTTGATGGTTACCTTATCGGCTCCTGCATTAATCAGCGTTGTAACATCTTCGATGGTATTTATTCCGCCTCCGACAGTGAAAGGGATATTTATTTCAGCCGCTACTTTTTCGACCAGATCTGCAAGTGTTTTACGGTTTTCAATTGTGGCAGTAATATCAAGAAAAACGAGCTCGTCGGCACGCTGTTCAACGTATTTCTTTGCGAGTTCCACCGCATCCCCTGCATCCCTGATATCAACAAAATTGACTCCTTTGACAGTCCGGCCGTCTTTAATGTCAAGACATGGTATTATCCGTTTTTTTAACATTGTATACTCAACTCATTTAAAGTAATTCTTCCTTCATAAACAGCCTTACCTATGATAGCACCCTCGCATCCAATTTCCCTCAACTCTTCAACATCCTTTACCGAGGAGATACCACCGCTGGCAATCAGGTTGAGTCCTTCTATCTGAATAATCTCCTTATATGTATCGATAGAAGGACCCTGAAGCATTCCATCTTTTTCTATATCGGTACATATCGTGTACGATACACCTTTAGCCCGGTAGTGGTTCAGAAAACTGATAATGTCGTTTTGCGAGCTTTCCATCCACCCTTCAGTAGTTATTTTACCTTTCTTGAAATCAGCTCCAAGGATAATCTTCTCAGGACCCCATTTTACGAGCCACTCAATGAACAATTGAGGATTTGTAACAGCTATGCTGCCACATGTAACCTGCAAAGCCCCACATTCAAAAGCTATCCTGAGATCATCATCGGATCTTATGCCACCTCCAAAATCAACCTTCAATGATGTTTTTCCGGTGATCATTTCCAGAACCTTGTAATTAATTATCTTTTTGTTTTTGGCACCATCAAGATCAACCAGATGGAGATAAACTATGCCATTATCTTCAACCTTTCTTGCCAGCTCAAGAGGATCCGCACTATAGATTTTTTTTGTGGAATAATCACCCTGTGTTAACCTTACACATTTACCTTCAATAATATCGATGGCGACAATTATTCTCATAGCTCCAGAAAATTCTTAAGAATTTTTACGCCGGTATCTGCCGATTTTTCGGGGTGAAACTGGGTGGCATGAAAGTTATCTTTTTGAAAAGCTGCGCTGAAAGGCATGATATAATTGCATATTGCAGATGTGCAGGAGGTTATTTCCGCATAATAACTGTGCACAAAATATACATCTTCTTCTGCCATTATTCCATTAAAAAGAGCTCCATTAAGCCCTGTGAGATTATTCCAGCCCATATGCGGAACTTTGTCAAAGGGAGGGAATTTTCTGACAACTGAGTCAAAGATTCCAAGACACTGTGTATTCCCTTCATCAGAAAACCTGCACATCAGCTGTAATCCCAGACATATTCCCAGAACTGGCTGATTTAAGGAACAGATTGTCTGATCTAATCCTCTCTTTTTAAGATAGTTCATTGCTGTACTGGCCTCACCGACACCAGGGATAATGACTTTCCGGGCCTTTAATATTTCATCAGTGTCATCGGTTATTGTATTTTCACAACCAAGCCTGGTCAGTGCAACCTGAACTGATTTAATATTGCCCGCGTTATATTTCAGGATAGCTATCATAACTTACCTTTAGTGGATGGCAGATTAAAGTTATCTGTACGCTTCACCGCCATTCTGATTGCTTTGGCAAATGCTTTATAAACTGCTTCAATCTTATGGTGTTCGTTTTTCCCCTCAGCTTTAATATTAAGGTTACATTTTGAGCTGTCGCTAAACGATTTAAAAAAATGATAGAACATTTCGGTGGGCATTTCACCGATTCTTTCACGGGTGAATTCCACATTCCATACCAGCCATGGTCTGCCACCGAAATCAACAGCCACCCGGGCAAGAGAATCATCCATAGGTAAAAGATAGCCATACCTTTCGATACCTTTTTTCCCTCCAAGGGCTTTAAGAATGGCTTCTCCGATACAAATAGCCACATCTTCAACAGTATGGTGTTCATCAACCTTCAGATCACCATCAACTTTTACTGCCAGATCTATTTCTCCATGCCGTGCTATCTGGTCCAGCATGTGGTCGAAGAAACCAATACCTGTGCTGATACTGCTTTTTCCGGAACCATCAAGATTAAGGTCGACTGAAATAGTGGTTTCGGTTGTACTCCTGTTCACCTGTGAGGTTCTGGGCAACTTTGTAAGATATTTATAGACTTCATTCCAGTCGGTTGTACTCAGACAGGCATCGGGATACTTCTCATCACTTATTAAAATAGCCTTACATCCCAGGTTTTTAGCCAGTTGAATATCAGTCAGCCTGTCGCCTATGACATATGAAGAAGCGAGGTCAACACCTCCTGCAAGGTATTGAGTCAGCATGGCAGTCGCCGGTTTGCGTGTCGGAGCATTATCGGATGGAAGGGATTTATCTATAAAGATTTTTGTAAAATTGATTCCTTCACCTTTCAGTATCTGCAGCATTTTATTGTGCACCGGCCAAAATGTATCTTCAGGGAATGAGCTGGTTCCAAGACCGTCCTGGTTTGTTATCATAACCAGCTCATAATCAGTCTCAATAGCAATTTTTGATAAACCTGAGATGACTCCTGGCAGGAACTCAAGCTTTTCGAAGCTGTCAACCTGCTCATCAGGAGGTTCAGTTATTATAGTACCATCCCTGTCGATAAACAATACCTTCTTCATATACTGATCCTTTTAAGTTCCCTGATAAGTTTATTATTTTCTGTTCTTGTCCCTACTGTTATCCTGAGACAGTTTTTAATGATCTTACTCCGGTTTCTGATGATTATTTTATTGTTAATCAGTGTATTGTAGATTAGGTCAGCATCCCTTACCTTTACAAGCAGGAAGTTGGAATCTGAAGGAAAAACTGTCTCAATTATACTTAATTTTTTAAGATTTTCTGAAAGTCTTTTCCTCTCGACCAGAATTATTTTAACCTGTTCCCTGTATGAATTAATTGCGGCTAATCTTTTAAGAGCTGTTTTCTGGTTAATAGTGCTGATGTTGTAAGGCTGCTTCATTTTGTAGAAATAGTGAATTATTTCAGGATTTGAAAAAGCCATTCCCACTCTTACAGCAGCCAGTCCCAGCGACTTGCTGAAGGTTTGCATGACAATTAAATTAGAATATTGTTCAATTATATTCGAAAAAGAAGGCATGCCGCTGAAATCAATATAAGCTTCATCTATTAAGATTATTCCTTTGAAATTCCTGATAATAAACTCCACATCCCTGGGGTTCATGCAGTTCGCGGTCGGATTGTTGGGAGAGCAAATAAAGATCACTTTCAGTTTATCATCCTTCATCACCGCCTTAACCTTCTTTAAATTAATCTGAAAGCTTTTGTTTAAAGGTACTTTAATGATCCCGACATCATTTACTGCAGCAGATACTTCATACATACCATAGGAGGGTGAAAAAGTAAGAGCTTTATCAATACCCGGATTGCAGAATATTCGCAGGCAGAGGTCAATCACCTCATCGCTGCCATTGCCGAGAAAGATATTATCTACCGGTATACCTTTTAATTTGCTGACAGAAGCTTTAAGCTCTTTATGATAAGGATCGGGATACCTGTTCAGATCGCCGAAAGGATTCTCATTTGCATCCATGAAGATCCCTTCTTTTCCTGAAAATTCATCCCTGGCGCATGAGTATGGGACCAAGGACCTGACATTATCCCTGACCAGTTTGTTTATATCAATCATTTTCCAGACTTTTTAATCGTATACTGACTGCGTTCTTATGTCCGTCAAGCATTTCAGCTTCAGCCATTAGCTCAACAGCAGGTCCGATATTTTTTATACCATCTGAAGTTACTTCCTGAAATGTTATTTTTTTTACAAAGCTTTCTGTTGAAATCCCGCTAAAGCTCCTGGCAAATCCATTTGTGGGGAGTGTATGGTTTGTTCCCGTGGCATAATCACCGGTGCTCTCGCAACTGTATTTTCCCAGGAATACGGATCCGGCATTTATCACTTTACCTGCAAGGGCATAAGGATCAGCAGTAGTAATGATAAGGTGTTCAGGAGCGTACTGGTTGCTGAAATCGATGCATTCATCAATTGACCCGAGTTGAATTAACATACTGTTTGATAAGGCCTTAATAGTAGTCTTTTTTCTTGACAGGTCCTGAACCTGTCTTTCTATTGCATCCCTAACCATCCCAATAATCATCTCGTTATCAGTTAATAAAACAACCTGGCTGTCAGTTCCGTGTTCGGCCTGGGACAGCAGATCGGCTGAAACGAATTCGGCGTTAGCTGTCTTATCGGCAATTACCATCAGTTCGCTTGGACCTGCAGGCATATCAATTGCAATGCCATCCTGCTGAACCAGTTCCTTCGCCCTGGTGACATACTGATTGCCCGGGCCAAATATCTTGAAGACTTCAGGAACACTCTCAGTACCATAGGCCATGGCAGCAATAGCCTGTGCTCCCCCGATCTTAAAAATATCAGTTACCCCGGCAATACTGGCTGTATATAAAATGACAGGATTGATCTGACCGTTTTTATCAGGGGGTGTACACATTACAATTTTCTTACATCCAGCTATGTTTGCAGGTATAGCAAGCATAAGAACGGTGGAAAAGAGCGGTGCAGTACCTCCAGGGATATATATTCCCACTTTATCGATGGCAACATTCTTTCGCCAGCATTTAATCCCTTCGGATATGTCTATTACCTGTTCCTGAAAAAGTTGTGAGGAATGGAATTTTTCGATATTCTGTTTTGCAGTATTGATCGCATCTTTAAGAGATCCTTTAATATATCTTTCTGCTGATGATATCTCTTCGGGAGTTACTTTAAGCGAACCGATGGAAACGCCATCAAATTTCAGGGTATAATCCCGAACTGCATGATCTCCATTTAGCCTGACGTTTTTAACAATATCCCTGACCTCTTTTTCCTGGTCGGCTCTTTTCATTGCAGGTCGGTTGCACAGTGAATTCCAGATAAATTTTTGCGGAAATAGTATTGTTTTCATTATAAGATCATTTTTTCGATTGGAATTACAAGTATCCCTTCTGCCCCTGCCTTTTTCAACTGGTGTATTCTGTCCCAGAACTCATCTTCCTTTACAACTGAGTGGAGGCTGCACCAGCCTTTTTCAGCAAGGGGAAGGACAGTAGGGCTTTTCATTCCGGGGAGGATTTTACAAATCTTTGGTATTGCCTGTTCCGGAGCATTAAGCAGTATGTATTTGTTTTCCCTGGCATTTTTAACTGCCCTGATCCTGAACATTAACCTCTCAAGTATAGTTATTTTTTCGTTGCTCAGGTTTTTACTGGCAATTAAGACAGCCTGACTTTTCAGTATTGTTTCCACCTCTTGTAATCCGTTGGTCAGCAAGGTGCTGCCAGAACTTACGATATCACAGACAGCATCGGCCAGACCAATACCCGGGGCAATTTCAACACTTCCACTGATTTCCTCAATTTCGGCAACGATATTTTTCCCGGCGAAAAAATCAGACAGCAGTTTCGGATAACTTGTGGCTACTTTCTTATGCATAAAATATTGCGGACCGGCATAGGTCTCTTCCTTTGGTATTGCCAGGCTCAGGCGGCAGTGTGCAAAGCCGAGCTGTTCAAGAATTACAACATCCTTGTTCTTTTCAAGGACCATATTCTCTCCAAGAATCCCGACATCGGCTACTTGTTGTTCAACATACTGCGGAATATCATCATCTCTCAGGAAGAGAACCTCAACAGGAAAATTCCTCGCTCTTGTTTTGAGGACACTGGTACCATTTGAGATTTTTATTCCACACTCCTCCAGTAATTTATTAGAGTTCTCACTCAGTCTTCCACTCTTTTGGATTGCAATTTTCAGTTCACTCATTTTGATTTTTCAAATGTGTCAGAAGAAACCAGCCGGTAACGAAAAAACCCGTCTGATCTCCTCAGACGGGTTTATGATATTTTCAAATTACCACATACCATTTTCATCTCGCCTGAGAGCAAGTATGATAATGATGATGGAACTTATTTATATACATTGTTATCAATATTGATACAAAAGTAGTAAAAAATTAATAAAATACTGCAATACAAGAGCTAAAATAATAATTTCTTAAAATTGTTAAACTCTTTCAGCAACAAGATCTCCAACTTCGGTCGTTGAATAACCCATTCGTCCGGCACCCATATCTTTTAGTTTGCTGGCTGTTACGTCCATGATTGCATTTTCGATTGCATGAGCAGCTTCTTCCTCTCCCAGATGATCAAGCATCATAGCGCCGCACGAAATAGAAGCAAGCGGATTAATTACGTTTTTCCCGGTATATTTTGGTGCAGAACCACCAATAGGTTCGAACATCGAAACACCTTCAGGATTTATGTTTCCGCCGGCTGCAATACCCATTCCTCCCTGAGTAATAGCTCCGAGATCGGTTATTATATCACCAAACATATTGCCTGTAACAATAACATCGAACCATTCAGGATTCTTGATCATCCACATACAGGTTGCGTCTACATGATAGTACTCCCGGATAATATCAGGATAATCATCTTTGCCAATTTCATGGAATGCCCTCTCCCAGAGATCATATACAAAGGTCAATACATTGATCTTTCCACAAAGGGCCAGAGTATTTTTCTTTTTTCTTTTCCTTGTGTATTCAAAGGCATACCGCAGACAACGTTCAACCTGGGTACGTGTATATACCATATTCTGAACTGCAACTTCATGTGGAGTGTCTTTCAGAGTAATACCGCCAATACCTGTATATATACCGCCTGTATTTTCCCTGACTACCACATAATCAATATGTTCCGGTCCTTTATCTTTAAGAGGGGTCTCCACACCCGGGTACAGTTTAATAGGACGCAGATTAATATACTGATCCAGCTCAAAACGTAATCTCAGGAGAATTCCTTTTTCAAGAATACCTGGTTTAACATCCGGATGTCCGATTGCGCCCAGGAATATGGAATCAAATTTTTTTAACTGCTCTGGCACAGAATCCGGGAGGACTACGCCTGTTTTCAGATAACGGTCTCCTCCAAAATCGAACTCTTCATAATTAAGTTTAAATCCAAATTTTGAAGCAGCGGCACTGAGGACTTTTTTACCTTCCCTTACAACTTCCGGCCCTGTACCATCGCCAGGTATAACAGCGATATCGTATGATCTGTTCATGAAATTTTTACTGATTACAATTATTTATCTGGAGTATAATATGTGTTAATCGGAGTTAAGTTTAAATAACAATATTTTTCTTTTCTTTCTCATTCAGACCTTCAATAATATTAAGCATCCTCTCTGTAGCTTTAATGGCTGACTCTGTCTGATCGGCATCTAATCCTTTGGTTTTAAATTCTTTGCCATTGTAATCCCATGTTATCACTGTTTCAACAAGAGCGTCAGTCTTTCCACCTGGCGGGATAGAGACCTGGTAATCGGTAAGCAACGGATAATCCTTTCCAAGCTTGTCATATATTATCCTTTGGGCTTTCATAAAAGCGTCATACTGACCATCGCCTGAAGAGGTTTCCTCGTAAAGTTTACCGTCAATTTCAATCTGAACACTGGCAAAGGGTTTCAGTCCGAATGAAAGAGAAAGGGAATAGTTTTTAATGAAAATTTTATAGTCAGTTCTGTCGTTTCCAAGAACATCAGCTATTATGAAAGGCAGATCTTCGGTAGTTACATTTTCTTTTTTATCACCAAGTTCAATGACTCTCTGTGTTACCTTGGTGAGTGAATCAGGATTCAGAAAGAGTCCGAATTCCTCCAGGTTTTTTCTTATTGTTGCTTTGCCTGATTGTTTTCCAAGGGCATATTTCCTTTTTCGTCCAAAACGTTCAGGCAGGAGATTATTGTAGTAAAGGTTTGCCTTACTGTCGCCATCAGCATGAACGCCTGATGTCTGGGTGAAAACATTCTCTCCTATGATAGGTTTATTTACAGGTATCCTTATTCCACTGAAAGTCTCAACAATTTTACTAACCTTGGTTATCTCATATTCATTTACACTGGTTTCGGCTCCCATCTGGTCGCGCAAAACTCCGATAACACTTGAAAGGGGAGCATTTCCTGCTCTTTCTCCAAGTCCATTTACTGTAGTATGGATTCCTTTAATACCGGCTCTGATAGATGAAAATACATTGGCAACTGCCAGGTCATAATCGTTATGTGCATGAAAATCAAAATGCAGTTCCGGGTACCTGTCGATCACCTTTTTACAGAAAGCATAAGTCTGTTCCGGATTAAGGATACCCAGCGTGTCCGGAAGCATAAACCTGATTATCTTCTCGTCTTTAAGAGAGTCGAGCATAAAAAATACATAATCCTCTGAATGGATCATACCATTAGACCAGTCTTCGAGATATATATTGACCTGCATATCGAGTTCAGAAGCTTTGCCGATTATTCCCTTTATGTCCTTTACGTGCTGTTCGGGTGTTTTGCGCAGCTGTTTCTCAAGGTGGCGTAACGATCCCTTGCATAGCAGGTTGACTACTTTGCACCCTGCATCGTTGATCCAGTTAAGCGACAGGTCTCCGTCAACAAATCCAAGCACTTCAATCTTCCGGTGCAGATCATTCTCCTTTGCCCATTCAGTAATCTTTCTTATAGCCTCAAATTCTCCAGTAGATACTCGTGCGGAAGCTACTTCAATACGATCGACTTTCACATCATTAAGAAGAATTTTGGCGAGGTGGAGTTTTTCGAGAGGTGTATAGGAAACACTCTGTGTTTGTTCTCCGTCCCTTAGTGTTGTATCTATTATTTCAATTTTCATTTGAGTGCGTTTATTCTGTTCTCATAATCTTTAATAAGATTTTGAATACCCAGAAGGTAATCTATATCATCAAGACCTTTAATAAGACACTCCTTTTTATAAGGATTGATTTCAAACCGGGCATGTTCACCTGAAGGGAGAATTGCAAATAATTGTTCATGAAGATCTATCCTCACCCTTGTATCAGGTTTATTATGAACTAGATGAAGGAGGTTTTTCAGGAGTTTATCAGATATCACAACAGGCAGCAGCCCGTTATTAAGAGCATTATTTTTAAAGATGTCAGCGAAAAAACTGGAAACAACCGCTCTGAAACCATAATCATAAACAGCCCATATAGCATGTTCCCGGCTTGATCCGCATCCGAAATTTTTCCCTGTAACAAGAATTTCTCCACGGTAATCAGGATTATTCAGGCTGAACTCCATATTTCTGTCCCCGGATTTATCAAATCTCCAGTCGCGGAACAGATTATCTCCGAAACCTTCTCTCGATGTAGCGCTAAGGAATCTTGCAGGAATTATCTGGTCGGTGTCCACGTTCTCAAAAGGCAATGGGACACATGTTGACTCAAGAACATCAAATTTGACTTTTGGCATTTTAGACAAGTTTATAAGGTTTTTATCTTAATAAATCTCTTGGATCGGTTATTCTGCCTGTCACAGCAGCTGCAGCGGCAGTCAGCGGACTGGCAAGAAGAGTTCTGGCTCCCGGTCCCTGTCTTCCCTCAAAGTTCCTGTTTGAAGTCGATACAGCATATTTCCCTGCCGGTATCTTATCCTCATTCATTGCCAGGCAGGAAGAGCATCCTGGTTGCCTGAGCTCAAAACCCGCCTCATTGAGAATTGCAGCTAATCCTTCTTCAATTGCTTGTTGTTCAACCCTTTTAGATCCAGGTACAATTAATACTGTTACGTTTGAAGCTCTTCTCCTTCCTTTCACAAGCCGGGCAAATTCTCTCAGATCCTCAATCCTTCCATTTGTACAACTCCCCACGAACACATAATCAACAGGATGCCCCAGTACCTTCATACCCGGCTTGAAGCCCATGTAATCCAGCGATTTAAGATAGGATCCGGTTGATTCACTATTTATTTCTTCTGCCAGGGGGATTGTATCATCAATAGTCATTCCCATACCCGGATGTGTTCCGTAAGTGATCATTGGTTTAACAAAACTGGCATCAAATTTAAATTTTTTGTCAAATTTTGCATCCGGATCACTTGAAATGTTTTGCCACTTTTTAAAAGAATTGTTGATGTTGGGATTACCTGTAATTAAAGGTATCTTGTTCAGATATTCGAAAGTTGTCTCATCAGGTGCGATTAAACCGCCACGTGCACCCATTTCTATACTCATATTACATATTGTCATCCTTGCTTCCATACTCATCTCTCTGATGGCTGATCCCGTGTATTCAATAAAGTAACCTGTTGCACCACTATTTGAAATACGGGAAATGATATACATGATAATATCTTTGGAAGTCACCCCTTTCTGCAGAGACCCGTTTACTGTTATTTGCATTTTCCCGGGTTTTGTCTGAAGGATGCATTGTGTTGCCAGAACCATCTCAACCTCACTTGTTCCGATACCAAAGGCTATTGTACCAAAAGCTCCATGTGTTGAAGTGTGGCTGTCGCCACACACGATAGTCATTCCTGGACGTGTATAACCAAGCTCAGGTCCGACAACATGGACAATACCATTATCAGGGTGGTTAAGTCCAAAAAAAACAATACCATACTGATTACAGTTTTCAGCAAGCTGCTCAACCTGCTTTTTTGAGAGTTCATCTTTTATTGGCAGGTCCTGGTCCTTTGTTGGGATATTATGATCTGCAGTAGCGATTGTTTGTTGTGGTCTGAAGACAGGTATACCCCTTTCTCTCAGACCGTTAAAAGCCTGAGGACTGGTAACCTCATGAATGAAATGCTGATCGATATAAAGCACATCAGGGCCACCCTCAATTGAATGAACAACGTGATCATCCCATATCTTGTCGAAAAGTGTTTTAGCTTCCATGAAATAATTATGTCCCTCCGTGTATTTCTGTGTTAATCTCTATGTAATTTGTTTTTGTTGCAAAGAGTTTTTCACCCCCCAACCCCTCCCGCTTCGCGGGACAGGCTCTAAAGGGGGGCTTAATAATAACCTGCAGATTACTTCCCCCCATGAGATATGAGAGGTTATCTTATTTTTGCTATAGCATCGATGAATGCTTCCACCGATGCAGTAATTATATCTGTATTTGCTGAGAATCCGTAATAAATTTTACCCTCATGTTCAACCTGGATATGGACTTTCCCGATATCGTCACTTCCTTTTGTGATTGCCTGAATGAGGAATTCCTCCAGATGAACTGTCTTTTTAATCAGATGTTTGACTGCCGTGAAAGATGCATCAATAGGTCCGTTTCCCTGTGCAGTTGAGGTATGAATTTCTCCGTTGATTCTTATACCGACAGTAGCGACAGGAATAGCAGATTTTCCACATGTAACCTGCAGTAGCTCCAGTTTGAGTGATTTTTCTCCCTTGAATACTTCACCTGACAATATTCTGATGTCTTCATCATTGATCTCTTTCTTTTTATCAGCCAGAAGGAGGAAGCGATGATAAATATCGTCCAGTTCCTCTTTGCCGAATTTTAAACCGAGTAATTCAAGACGATGGTTTAGTGCCGCTCTTCCACTGCGAGCTGTCAGGATTATTGAAGATTCTCTGATTCCGACTTCATGTGGATCGATAATTTCGTAGTTTTCCCTGCGTTTCAGAACGCCATCCTGATGGATACCTGAGGAATGGGCAAAAGCATTTCTGCCTACAATAGCTTTATTTGCCTGAACAGGCATACTCATCAGGGTTGAAACGAGCCTGCTTGTACTGAATATCAACTTTGAATTAATATCGGTTCTCAGGTTAAGGTCGTGATGGCTTTTAATGATCATTGCCACTTCTTCGAGAGAGGTGTTACCTGCTCTTTCACCTATACCGTTCATTGTTACTTCTACCTGTCTGGCACCATTTATTACTCCCATTAAAGTATTTGCTGTAGCCATCCCCAGATCATTGTGGCAGTGGGTCGATACAACAGCTTTATCAATATTCGGGACGTTCTCCTTGAGGTATTTTATTTTAGCGCCATATTCTTCCGGAAGACAATATCCGGTCGTATCAGGTATATTTACCACAGTTGCGCCAGCAGTGATAACTGCTTCTATAACCTTAGCCAGGTATTCATTTTCGCATCTTCCCGCATCTTCAGCGTAGAACTCGACATCGTCAACAAATTTCCTTGCATATTTAACGGCATCAACTGCTCTTTTGACTATCTCTTCAGGAGTTGTTTTAATCTTATATTTTATATGAAAAGAAGATACACCTATTCCCGTATGTATTCTTTTCTTTTTTGCGTACTGAAGAGCATCCGCAGCCACTTCGATATCTTTTTTAACTGCTCTTGTGAGGGCACAGATGACCGGATTAGAAATTGCTTTGGAAATTTCCACAACAGAATTGAAATCGCCCGGACTTGAAACGGGGAATCCGGCTTCAATAACGTCGACACCGAGAACTTCAAGAGCCTGGGCTACCTGAATTTTTTCAATTGTGTTCAGCTGGCATCCCGGGACTTGTTCTCCATCCCTGAGGGTGGTATCGAAAATAATTATCTTATTGCTCATATTAGTTGTTTTTTACAGTTAACTGTTTTTTGGACGTAATTTTCTGACTGCAGCACCTGCTCTCCATAACTCGGAATTTCCAAGTTCATTGAGCTCGGCATCGAGCAGTTCTTTATAATTAGCTGCACCTGTAGATTCGAGAACTCTCACACACTCTTCACCTGATTTAACTCTCCTGTATAGCTCCTTGAAGACAGGTAAAGTTGCTGCTTTGAATTTTGGGCGCCAGTCGAGCGCTCCACGCTGGGCTGTGGCACTGCAGTTTGCATACATCCAGTCCATACCTTTCTCATCGACCAGTCGGATCAGGCTCTGTGTCAGTTCCTCGACGGTTTCGTTAAATGCTTCGGAAGGTGAGTGCCCATTCTCTCGCAGAATATGGTACTGGGCGTCCATAATACCTGCAAGAGCTCCCATTAATACTCCGCGTTCACCCGTCAGATCGCTATAGACTTCCTTTTCAAAAGTAGTCGGGAAAAGATATCCCGAACCAATGGCAATGCCCAGTGCAAGTGTACGTTCTTCAGCCCTGCCGGTGTAATCCTGAAATACAGAGTAGCTTGAATTGATTCCTGCACCTGCAAGAAAATTTCGTCTAACACTGATACCTGAGCCTTTTGGTGCACAGAGTATTACATCAATATCTTCTGGTGGTATAACACCTGTGTGTTCTTTATAGGTAATTGAGAATCCATGAGAAAAATACAATGCGTCTCCTTTTTTGAGGCATGACTTTATTTCGGGCCAGAGAATACGCTGAGCTGCATCTGAAACCAGATACTGAATGATAGTGCCCCTGCTTGCTGCTTCTTTAACCGGAAATAATGTTTCTCCCGGTATAAAACCGTCTGCAACAGCTTTATCCCAGTCAGTTTTAAATTCAGGAGCCTGACCAACAATGATATTGATGCCATTATCTTTCATGTTCATAGCCTGTGCCGGCCCCTGTACTCCATATCCAATAACTGCAATAAGTTCATTTTTTAAAACTTCGCGGGCTTTAGATAAAGTAAATTCATCTCTTGTTACAATATTCTCTGTTACGCCGCCAAAATCGATTTGTGCCATGGTTTATGATTTTATTATGATTAGTTCAAATTTCTTTTTTTACTTCCCCAACCCCATAAGAACTTAGGTATAAGGTTAATTAACGGCTTCAACATTTTCCTGTTTATAACGATAAGCTTCATCCATTTCCTTAAGATAGGAAGTCAGCTCTTTAACCTGGCGGGTTATAGCGATCCGCCCCGATCTTACAAACTGCAGCACGCCGTGTGGCTCAAGCTCAGCAAGTAGATTGGTTATCTCAGACTTGTGACCTGTTTTCTCAATTACAATATACTCAGGCGACACTTCAAGTATACGGGCGTGGTGGGTCCTCACAATGTGATCAATTAAGTTTCCCGACATTAGTCCCTTGGTTGTTACTTTGTAGAGGGCAATCTCCTGATATATTATTTCGTCAGAGGTGTGGACAAAAACTTTCAGTACATCAATAAGTTTTTCCATCTGATGGGCAACTTTCCTGACCATCTCGGGAGTTGTTTTCACTACCAAAGTAAGCATCTGAACGCCTTTGACGGCAGATTCAGATGCTGTTATGCTATCAATATTGATCTGTCTCCGGGTCAGAATTATTGTAATCTGGTTGAGAATCCCTATATGGTCCTCAGTAAAAAGCGATATTGTATATTCCTGTTTCATAGTTGTTTTGTTTAATCTCTGTGTTTCTCTGTGCCTTCTCTGTGGTCCTCTGTGTAACATCTTAAGAACTTACACAGAGCTGCACAGAGAAAAAAGAGAGGTGCATAGCACAGAGTTATTGGTTTATCATCATTATATTTTTTAATAAATTAATCTTATTTCAGAGACTGATGCACCTGGCTCAACCATCGGAAGAACATTGGCTTCCTTGCTTATTAAAATATCGAGCAGGTACGGACCGTCAGCTGCAATCATCTCTGCCAGTGAATTCTTAAGATCAGCTCTTTCTGAGACTCTCCTGGCCGGGATATCATATGCTTCAGCTATTTTCAAAAAATTTGGATTCACCAGTGAGGTTGAAGCATATCTTTTCCCAAAGAACATATCCTGCCATTGTCTGACCATTCCCAGAAAACTATTGTTAAGTATTATTATCTTAACAGGTATCTGGTATTGGAAGATCGTTCCCAGTTCCTGGATTGTCATCTGAAAACCCCCGTCACCAAGAAATGCCACGACCTGTTTTTCGGGCTTTCCTATTTTGGCACCGACAGAGGCAGGTAAACCGAATCCCATTGTTCCCATACCACCTGAAGTAACAAGACTGTTGGGTTGGGTAAACTTATAGTACCGGGCTGCAGCCATCTGATTTTGTCCAACGTCAGTTACTATTATTGCATCACCGTTTGTCAGATCAGAAATTCCCTTAACAACTTCTCCCATTCTTATTTCACCTGACTGAGGTTGTGTTTCGGATTTGATAACTTTTTCATATTCGGTTTTGTCATATATGCGAAACTCTCGTATCCACTTTTCAAATGAATTTTCTTTAACCAGAGGAATGAGATATCTGAGGACTTCTTTTGCATCATTATGTATTTCAAGATCGACCTGCACATTCTTATTTATCTCTGCTTCATCAATTTCGATATGAATGATTCTGGCATTTTTGGCATATTTCTTAAGATTACCTGTTACGCGGTCATCGAAACGCATCCCAATGGCAATTATCAGGTCAGCCTCATTGGTAAGGATGTTTGAACCGTAGTTCCCGTGCATTCCAAGCATTCCTGCATATAATCTATGTCCGTTTGGAAAAGCTGAAAGCCCGAGAAGTGTCATTGCAACAGGAATTCCGGTTTTTTCAGCAAATTCTCTCAGCTCATTTTCAGCTCGCGAGAGGAGGACTCCGTGCCCGGCAAGTATCAAAGGTTTTTCAGCGTGATTGATCATTATAGCAGCTGACTCTATTTCCTTGGTATGTAAAGGAATGTTGGGATTATAGCTTCTCAGATATTCACATTTTTTATACTTGAAATCAAGTTTTTCAATCTGTGCATCTTTGGCAATGTCGATAAGGACAGGACCCGGACGACCTGTTTTAGCTATATAAAAAGCTCTGGCTATTGTATCCGGAATATCCTGTGGTGTTTTAATCTGAGAGTTCCATTTGGTTATCGGCATTGATACACCCAGTATATCTGTTTCCTGAAAAGCATCTGTTCCGATAAGTCCCGATACTACCTGAGCGGTAATAAATACTACCGGTATAGAATCGAGAAAAGCATTCGCTATACCTGTTACAAGGTTTGTAGCTCCCGGACCAGAGGTAGCGAAACATACTCCGGCTTTACCTGTAACCATTGCATAAGCCTGAGCTGCATGCGCAGCCCCTTGTTCATGACGTGTAAGGATATGTCGTAACCTGGTTTCATAATCGAGCAACTTGTCATATACAGGCATTATTGCTCCACCTGGATACCCGAATATTGTATCGACTCCTTCCTCTATCAGACATCTCAAAATGGCTTCGGCACCCGAAATATGTTCATTACCATTGAGCTGTACTGGTTTAGCATTGATAGTTTTCTCTTTTTTCATGGCTGTTATTAAATCTATACACTTTTGTCTTTTATTCCCGCTTTGCGGGATTTCTTCTCCCGATTCTCGGGATTTGGCTTCGCCGAACTCCACTTCGTTCCGGTTCGTCATTCTATTTCTCAAACTCCGTTCCTCAACTTTTGTCTTTTATCTTTTATCTTGTTACCAGGGAGCTATACGCTGTTCGTGCTGTTTATTACACCCGGCACCATCAAATAAGCCTTACTGCTCCACGATCAGCTGAGCTTACTGTAGCAGCATAAGCCTTTAATGAAGCAGGTATATCGCGGTTCCGTTTTCCAGGCTTATAAGCTTTATCTCCTTTCTTCAGCTCTTCCGTGTGTCTTGTAACAAGTACATTATCAGATAATAATACATTAATTTTACGATTTGGCACATCTATTTCAATCTGGTCGCCTGTTTTAAGAAGTGCGATTTCACCTCCACCTGCAGCTTCCGGCGAAACATGTCCTATCGACAAACCCGATGTTCCTCCTGAAAACCGGCCATCAGTAATCAAAGCACAATGTTTATCAAGACCTTTTGATTTAAGGTATGATGTAGGATAAAGCATCTCCTGCATACCGGGACCTCCTTTGGGTCCTTCATACCTTATCACAACAGCATTACCTCCAGATATTTTCCCATTAAGAATGCCATCAACAGCCTCCTCCTGCGATTCGAATATTACAGCCGGACCTTTAAATGAAAAGAGGTTCGGGTCGATACCTGCAGTTTTTACTATACATCCGTTTTTTGCAATGTTACCGTAGAGTACAGCAAGACCACCATCTTTATTGTAAGAAAACTTTACACTTCTTATACATCCGTTTTCCCTGTCAGTGTCAAGTTCTTTATAATAATTGTCCTGTGATGCCATCTCAAGACTTTTTTTCATCCCTGGAGCACTGCTGAAAAATTCATATGCAAGAGGATTGGCTTTACCTCCCATAATATCCCATTCTGCTATTGCTTCACTTATGGCAGGATAATCAATCCGTCTAGCTGAACTGTCTATCAGGTTATTACGTTCCAGTTCACCCATAATTGCCAATACGCCTCCGGCGCGGTTTACATCCTGAACATGATATGCTGAACTTGGTGAAACTTTACAAATGTTGGGGATTTTACGTGAAAGTTCATCTATGTCTTTCATTGTGAAATCCACACCGGCTTCATGTGCAATTGCAAGCAGATGTAAAACCGTGTTGGTCGATCCTCCCATAGCAATATCGAGTGACATTGCATTCATAAAAGCACTTTTGGTGGCAATTGAGCGAGGCAGGACATTGGTATCACCATCATAATAAAACCGATTGGTAAGATCGACTATTAAACCTGCAGCTTTTTCAAATAACCTTAACCGGTTCTTATGCGTTGCCACTATTGTTCCATTACCTGGAAGAGCAAGTCCCAGTGCTTCATTCAGGCAATTCATCGAGTTTGCAGTAAACATACCGGAACATGAACCACAGGTAGGACATGCGGCCTTTTCAATCTCTTCCAGTTGTCTGTCACTTACTGAGCTATCGGCGGCCGATACCATTGCATCTATCAGATCGAGATGCCTGTTATCGAGATTCCCGGCTTCCATCGGACCACCTGAAACAAACAGAGCCGGAATATTAAGCCTCATCGCCGCCATCATCATACCGGGAGTAATCTTGTCACAATTACTTATACAGATCATGGCATCAGCCAGATGGGCATTACACATGTACTCAACGCTATCGGCTATAAGTTCTCTGGAGGGCAAAGAATAAAGCATACCGGTATGACCCATGGCAATACCATCGTCTATAGCGATAGTATTGAATTCAGCTGCAAAAAGCCCACGCTTCTCAATCTCCTTCTTTACAAACTGTCCGATATTATGAAGATGTACATGCCCCGGAACAAACTGGGAGAATGAATTTACAATGGCTATAACAGGCTTGCCGAAATGTTCATCTCTCATTCCGTTAGCCCGCCACAGGCTTCTGGCACCTGCCATATTTCTGCCAGTTATCGTTTTTATACTCCTGAGCTGATTCTTCATAACTTCAAAAACCATATTACAAAAGAAGCTTTCCGGTTATCCGGAAAGCTTCTGTATATTATAGTACTACATATTACTCCCGGATCATCTTCTCTTGATAATAATAAGGATTAGGGCAATAATATGTAATAAAGATTTATTCACTTTTTTGTTATAGATTGAGGACAAAAGTATTTATTTTTTTAAAATATCAAATAAAAAATTGGATTTTTATTTGTTTTTATTTCATTCTCTTATTGCAAGTCTTATCAGCTCATTTGTTTTAGTGTTGAAAATCAATATATTCTTTGATCTGGTTTCTGCTTTTTTACCATTGCGTAACAGGATTACTTTTTTATCTGGCCAGGGATTAATCAGTTTACAGACTGAGCCACTTTGTGACAATATTTCCAATGACCGGACATTTCCGTTAGCGAATGATGAAGAAACAAGAAAATTTCCGCGGCACAGTAGTTTAAAACCTGCATCCCAGTCGTCAGGCCAGGCCGGAAACAAGCGGATAACCGGATCTTCTCCGGGTGCAGGCGGAGAACTCTGAACAAGAGCATTGTGAAGAGCATCGACCACTCTCCCGGGATTCTGAATTCCTGTTGTCTGGTATCCTTCCCGTAAGGTCATCCGGTTGGGCATTGTTTCAATTTCTGCAGTACGGATCTGATTCGGAATAGGTACCTTGCTGCCTCTTCTCTATCCATCATTGATGATATTTCTTAAATAGTATTATGTCCGCCACGAACCGATTCATTGTCATTAACATAATAAATATGGTATTTACCATCATTTTCCTTTTTAACGTTAGGAAAGTTGCGATAGAACTCAGCCACGCTTTTTATCATCGGATAGCCGGTTGTTCTGAGCCAGTTAATATCCTTCGTGAACTCATATCTCTGCCAGTACTGGTAGGCTATTTTAGCACCTCTCGAAAAGATATGTGTCACATGTCCGAATGCACCTGTCCCTTTATCAGTAAAGTGCCATTTGCCCTCTTTCCATCCGGCATCCTGTTTCCAGTTCCATCGGCTCAGGAACGGTGGTTTGGTTGAGGCAAATTCATCGAATTTCTCCGACCTTGAGCTCCATCCTGTTAGAGGGGAATAAGCCATTATACATGCAACTCTGGTTTGCACCCCAGTACATGTTACCCCATTTACGTGCATCACCGCAGGTTGTCCAGATCATCCCGTTAAACTTCGGTGGGAGTGAGCCCTGCGGTGAAAACATCATCTCCCCATGTAACAAATTCAATATCAACAAATCCTGCTCCACTGCAATAGTCGGTATTCCGCTCGAAAAAATTGTTTGATGCGGAGCTGTTACCGAAAATATCAACCCTGTTGACCTGGAATTTAAGCGATGAGGGTGTTGTCCAGACAAGAGTGCCCATTGTGCCATTACCGACGGGCATGCCTTCTTCGCTGCGGGTAACAGGAGTGGTGTAAAGCAGATCTGCTTCAGAGATCAGTGTTTTAATATCAATACCGGGCTGAGAAAATGAAGAAAAGCAGGATAAGGACAAAGAGAAAATGTTAATGATGAAACGCTTTCCAATAGCCAACTTATTCATAAAAAACATAATATTAAATCAATATTCTTCTATAATTTTATCAATCAGAATTTTGAAATCAGGTAACAACTCCTTGATTGTTATTTCAAAGTAAATCTGGTCATATAACCACCACCGGTATCAAGGTTAATTTCAACTATATCATTATTGTTTGCGGTTCCATTTATGATAATGGCTGATGTCGGATTTTCAGGATCGTCATTTAAAACGTAAGTGCTATAGTTACCTGTATCAAGAAATGACAACGGGACCCTGATGATTCTTGGCTGAAGGCCATTGATTGCCGACAGGAACCATGTAGTACCTTTTCGTTGCGCATAAACTGCTAATTCACCAATTTCTGAAGGAGGGAGAACAATAGTTACATCCCACACCGAAGGAATGCTTTTTATCATTTCCACGCAGGGATTTTCCAGTATATGGGCTGGCGTTGCAGCATAGGTGATGACCGGTGCAGCATAAATTGCTGCTGTTGCAACCTGGTGAACCCATGTTGTATTCCTGCGGCGATCGCCAAAATGTACTACTGAATAATCGCCCGGCCCTGCAAGCATCCTGGTAAAGGGAATAGTTACTTCATGTGATGCCCTGTCCATCAGTTTGCTCGATTCCATCCCTCTTACTCCCTCATAAATCATAATATTTGGCCAGGTGCGTGCCAGCCCTGTTGGTTTATTGGCACCATGTAGAATAAGGGATAACTTCAAAGCAGCTGTCTCATTAAATATTGATTCGTAAAGATCGATGACCTCTTTGGCTTCGTGGTCGAAGAAATCGATTTTAATTCCTGCAACGCCAAGTTTATAAAGATACTGGAAAAATTCCTGTCTCTGTTGCGGATCCTTCAGATCCTTTGAGTGTTTCCAGACAATTATTCCTACTCCTATTTTCTTTGAATACTCCACCAGGTTTCGTACAGAGTCTTCCGGCCAGCGACTCCAGAAACCTTCAAGGATATTGTATTCGAAACCAAGTTCCGAGGCCATTCTGGAGAATTCTTTCATATTAGTCAGTGTTCTGTCACCCCCTCCGTCAAGATACCTCCATACTGCACGTCCGGGTCGGATCCAGTCTGTTAATATTCCATCGGGGAATAATGTTTTATCCGGCGACGGGCACAGATTATGAAGAACATCGCTGTTTACAAGGGTATTAAGGTCTTTTCCTACCATTATCACTCTCCATGGTGTTGTGATCGTTCCTTTTACTTCAGCAATTTTTGAGAGTCTTTCAACATCCTCCTCAGTATATCTGAGGACATACGGATATGAGGCAGGATGGCTGTGGCCTAATCTGAGAATAAAACCGTTTTCCCCGTCACTTTGCAGTGCCATTCCTGCATATCCGACAAGATTGGCTTCTGTAATCGATGCATAACCTGTACTTCCGGGAAGTTTAACAGTCACAGGAGGAGCAGCCCACTGACCTTTAGGAATTGTGTCAATCATTTTCATCGCATGAACACCCTCATAGTGCATATGGAGATCATGATACCATACAAGGCTTTGAGCAGGAAGTCTGAATGCTGTAGATTCATCAGGTTTTCTGGTTGCGTTTGCATCGCCCGGTACGACAAATCTGAAACCGATAGCATCGTTGAAGACTCTTATCTCGAGGGTATAATCAGTTTTAGCCTTTTTATTTTTAAGAGGAATAATAATACTATTACAATTATTAACTGCCGTTGAATGAAATCCAAGCCACGGATATTCTTCATTGATCGTGGATCTCCTGGGCTTTCTGGCCGTTATGCCGTTTGTAATATCATAATCATCAACTGACATATGGAGAGGAGATTTTTCAATAACGGGGTTGCCAGCAGAAATCACCGATATAAACAACTGTTCGTTATCTATTGTTACCAGGCATTGTAGGGTGCCATCAGGACTGGCAAAACTTATCTTATCCGGTGTTGAACATCCTACCAAAGTCAGGATAATTAATCCGGAGAAAAGTGTAATTGTGAGGTTCAAGGTTAGTTTTTTCATTGCTTATTGCTAAATTTATGATTGTAAACCACATATTTAGTTTATAACTGAAGTAAGAACATTTGAACAGCTGTTCTTAATTCGATTGTTCTTCATTCTTTATTCATTTTATAATTCATTTAATAGAAATTACGTCATCTATTTTCCCTTTTACATCCACTTTAATAACTGTTGCTATCGGATCGGGAGCAGCGGCGGGCAATTTTATTGTAAGCACTCTGTTTTTTGATACGGATGCTTTATTTTTTGTTATGGATGCTTTAAGTTTTGTTCCGTCGGCAAGAAGCTGAGCTGATATCAATTTATTATTGATTCCGGGGATAGTGAGGTTACCATCAGAAGGCCATTCAAAAACAGAGAAGTAGAGGGAGGTTCCTTTCGGTGTCTTTTTCCTTGTGCATCTTCCCCACGGGAAAAGTCCCCACGGACTTGCTTTGGTTCCATAAACTGCTTCCCCGTTTACTTCCATCCACTGACCCATTTTTGCAAGAATGTCAACACTTTCAGGCGGAAACTCACCTTCAGCAGTAGGACCGACATTAAGAAGAAAATTGCCGCCTTTTGATGCAATATCCAGCAGATTTCTGATAAGTGTTCTGGGTGATTTGTAGTTATCATCGTAGTATTTATATCCCCATGTGCTGTTCATTGTCATACAGGTCTCCCAGTCGGTGCCATCGAGGTCGGCCAGGTTGGGGATTCTTTGTTCTGGTGTTTTGTGATCGCCCGGGAAATCAGGGCGTTTCAACCGGTCGTTTGTGATGATTGCCGGTTGAAGCGAAAGGAGTGCCTGAAGTTTTTCACAAAGTACGCAAAGATCCATTATAGTCAATAATCATAAGGACACCAGAGTGTAGCTTTTACCCTTTTCGGTTATGAAATCTATTAAATGGCCCTTTTTAACCGGCACATCCTGAAGTGGTACTTTACTATTGTTGATAACCTCAGGTACTGGATCGGTTATATAAAAAATGTTTGAATTTGCACCTTCTGAAGGTTTCCATGAAGTTTCAACAATCTGTATGGGTATTTCGGTGTGAATGCGGCATAGTCCGCCAAGAGATGAATAGATCTTCGCAGATGTTAAAGAGTTCATTTCCCATTTCATATCAACTGTAAATCCACCTTTTGCCTTTAATCCTTTTACTTCTCCTGATGGCCATTCCGAAGGAAGGGCAGGAAGAAGGCTTATGCAGCCATCGTGACTTTGAAGAAGCATTTCAGTTATTCCGGCTGTCCCGCCGAAATTGCCATCGATCTGGAACGGGGGATGGGCATCGAACAGGTTTGGATATGTTCCTCCACCTTTATATGAAGGATTTTTTGGTCCGATGTAGGTGAGTCCGGATTTCAGTATCTTAAATGCATGATCACCATCTTCGAGCCGTGCCCACCAGTTGATTTTCCATGCCATCGACCAGCCTGTGCTTATATCTCCACGGTGTTTAAGTGTTTGTTTAGAGGCAGATGCCAGATCAGGTGTACGTAACGGACTGATTTGATTACCAGGGTATAAACCGAACAGGTGTGATATATGGCGATGAGTATCTTCCGGATCGTCGAGGTCGATAAACCATTCCTGGAGCTGGCCATATTGGCCTATATGGTACGGATAAAGCCGTTTAAGTGCATTTTGCAGTTCAGCCCTGAATTCAGGTTCAGTATTCAAAATCTCAAGAGTGCGTATACAGTTGAAGAAAAGATCGCGGGTGATAGCCATATCCATAGTGGTGGCCATGCTAACCTCATATATTTTGCCGTTAATCTTAAAAACATTTTCAGGAGAGGTTGATGGATTTGTAACAAGGTATCCGTCAGGACCTTCCACCAACCAGCCCAGAAGAAACTTCGCAGCACCTTTCATTAGTGGCCATGCCTTCTCACGAAGGTATTCTTCATCACCGGAATATTCAAAGTGGCGGAAGAGATGCTGGCAGAACCATGCTCCTGCCATAGGCCAGCACGACCAGCGGGGAGAACCTCGTGTATCCCAGGTCCCTCCACCAGGAGGACTCGTCTTTGCCCAGATATCGGAGTTATGAAACACGCACCACCCGTCAAGTCCGAAATTGGTTTTTGCAGTTTTTGATCCATTTACTGCAAGGCTCCCGATAAAATAGAGAAGAGGCAGATGGCACTCGGAGAGATTAGTATTTTCAGCCGGCCAGTAGTTCATTTCTGTGTTAATATTGGTAGTATAGTTGCTACCCCAGGGAGGCTGAACATGATCGTTCCATATTCCCTGCAGGTTGGCAGGCATGGCCTGATCGCGCGAGCTTGAGATAAGAAGATAGCGTCCAAACTGATAATACAGGGACTGAAGCTGGTTGTCCTTCTTACCTGCATTAAAGCGAAGCATACGTTCATCGGTCGGTAAGGTTAAAGCATCATCGTTGATACCAAGGTCTAAGATTACCCTGTCGAACAGGTACCGGTAATCGTTAATATGATTAGTTCTGAGTTTCCGGTATGTTTTTTCGGATGCAGAGTTGATGATGGAGACAGCCTCGACTGAAGGATCTTTCCCCTGCAGGCCCGGCGACTTGTTAAAACCGTTATAACTTGTTGATCCGGCTACAAATAGTGTGACTGTGCCGGCACCAGTTACTATAAGTTTATCATCTGAAGCACTGACTTCACCTCCGGATGCTTTTATTTTCAGCCGGATTTCAAAATCAGTACCCTCCCCGTTTGCGTCATTATAACCAACCTGTACAGGTTCGTTGGCCCTATGGGCAACATGATAGGGAGCTTTGCCTTTTAGGATCAAAGTGCCGGGTGAAGAAGATTCCACAGAATACCTGAGTTTGCTTTTAAGGGAAACATCAAACGACAGGGCGCTCTCTTTATCTGCTGAAATCTGAATTACCAGACATTTGTCTGGATGGCTCACAAACGCTTCTCGCAGGTACCTGACGCCTGAGATCTCATATTGAACCAAAGAGAGAGCTTTCTGAATATTCAGATCCCTGTAATAATTTGAAGGTACGGTATCCTTGAGATACATCCTGATAATCAGATCCCCCATTGGAAGGTACCGTGCAGAATATGGTCCGTGTATCTTCTTCCACTCTTCTCCTGCCCGTAGATAGTCACCCTGAAAAACTGCCTCCCTTGCCTTTTTAAGTATCTCAGGACCATCGGGATTATTGCCATCGACGGGAAAGCCTGACCAGAGAGTCAGATCGTTCAGCTGGAATTTTTCTGTTACCACACCTCCGAAGACCATCGCTCCTGTTTTGCCGTTACCTAGTGGAAGAGCTTCCTCCCAGATGGTTGCCGGTTTGTCGTACCAGAGTTTAAGATTCGGATCGTCAGGGACAGAGGATTGGTTATTAACTGAACAGGCTGAGAAGATTAGAGACAGAAGAAGAATTATCAGACGTATCGGATTCATTTGAATATGGTTTAGCGTAATTGACTTATTTATTGCCCTCAGCCCCTCGCCCTGGGCCTATTTAAACTGTTTCACATATTCCAGAAAAGCTCTGGCACTCTTGTCGAGGTTTTCAACTGAACCACCTCCTTTCAGGACTTCACACATCTCATAAGCAATATAACCCTGGTATCCTATTTCCTTAAGGGTATTGATAAAGCTCCTGTAATCGAGAAATCCTTCACCCATTGGTACTGCTCTCATCTGCGATTCCTGTCTGATGTAATTGGTATGATTTGAATCATATTTATATCTGGGGAGCTCTTCATAATCAGCGGTCGTTGTGTGAACAATATATGGTTGCATTGTACGTATTCCCTGCCTGATCTCTTCGGTCGAGAGTCCCTCAAGGGTCGGTGACCAGCAGTCGAAGGCAGCTTTTACGTTAGGAAGGTTAACTTCATCGAGAAGCCATTTCATTGCATCATGGTGTATTGCAATATCATGATGGTTCTGGACAGCAAGCGTAACGTCATATTTTGCTGCTAATGTGCCGGCCATCCGGAGACCTTCGACAACCATTGCATATTGTTTATCATAAGGAACATCCGGACGTTCGTAACCAGTATAAATGCGCACCATACCTGTTCCCAGGTCGTGAGCCAGGCGAGCCAGTTCCCCAACATATATAGCCTGTATTTCCACATTCGGTACTCCTGCTTTATCAACTCCTGCGGTGAAGTCGGTGTAACCGGCGAGGCAGACAAGTTCAAGACCGAGCTCTTTTATCCTTGCGCGAAGTTTTTGACGGGCTGTATCGTCATAATCAAGAAGAGAGACATGAGGCCGTTTGGCCGCTAACATCACTCCGTCGAACCCCAGTTCCTTTGCTTTGACAAGAAATTCATCTATAGTCAGTACCACCTGGCCGCGCCATACACCCATATAGCTTACTGAATGCAGGCAGGTTTTTACTTTAAAATCTTTCGGATTGCCGGTTGGTGTTCTTTGTCCGTAAGATATGACAGTTGTTACGAACAGGATAAAAAATAAGATTAGTAGCTTTTTCATGGTCAATGGATTTTATTTCTTAGTGAATATATATTAAAGGAAGACAAAGTGCAAATTATTTTTAACTATGGATTCATATTTCCAGAGCAAATTGACAGACTAAGACATCGCAGTAAAGTATCCTGATTAATTATTTAACTATCATAAGATTAACAGGCTAAAAGAACTTATATTTGAAAAGAAAGTCAAATATTATTAATTTAGGTGGCTTTGTATAATATTACGACTTAAATAAATGCACTTGTAATGCCATGATCGACAAATCGATATACATTTGAATTTTAAGTCCTTTGCCACATGGTGTGTAAAATGGTTGAAATTTTAATGAAACTGGCAATAAATCATTCGCATATTTATACACAGCCATTTAGGTCTATGAAAAGAATAGTTTTTTTTCTGCCTTTTGTGCTGATCTCATTTCTTGCATCAACTGTATCATCACAAAATCCAAAAACAGAAGGTTATAAAGGCATATGGTTCACTCTGGGACAGTTTTCTGAGTATGGCGACAAGTATTCAGGCGGACTTGGAACCTACACGGCCGATCATATTCCCCTCGCAATATACTCTCCTCAGGTAAAGAAGACATTTTTTATTTATGGAGGTACAACCAGGGCCGACGAGAAACATCTTCTTATCATGATATCATATTATGATCACCGGACTAAAGAGGTACCAGAGCCGGTTATAGTATATGATAAACAAGGAGTAAATGATCCTCACGACAACGCTGTCCTTTCAATTGATGAATACGGGTATATCTGGGTATTCATAAGTGGCAGAAGCACTTCACGGCAGGGATTGATCTTTAAAAGTAAAGCTCCTTATTCTATTGACGGTTTCGAGAAAATACTTGAAGCTGAAATGACATATCCTCAACCCTGGTGGGTGGAGAGCGAAGGATTCCTGTATCTCTTTACAAAATATACCAGTGGAAGGGAATTGTACTGGTCAACAAGCTCTGACGGGAAAAGCTGGTCGGCTCATAATAAGCTTGCTGGTATGGGTGGTCACTACCAGGTGTCGAACATGTATGGAAATAAGCTTGTGTCAGTATTCAATTATCATCCTGATGGAAATGTCGACAAACGTACCAATATCTATGCAGTTCAGACCGATGATATGGGCAGAACATGGAAGACAATTGACGGTAAGATTATAAAAACTCCACTCTCAAATCCTCATAATGAGGCTCTTGTCAAAGATTATGAGGTTGACAGGAAACTTGTTTATATAAATGATCTTAATTTCGACAGACTCGGTAATCCTGTTATCCTCGCGATAATAAGCAGGGATTTCAGACCGGGACCTTCTGGTGATCCCCGGGAATGGATGATTATTCACTGGAAAGAAGGACAATGGAATTACCATAAGGTGTGTGAATCGACACATAATTACGATATGGGATCTTTATTTATTGATAATGATAATACATGGCGAATTATCGGGCCTACGGAGGCCGGTCCTCAAAGGTATGGAACTGGTGGTGAAGTGGCAATATGGATCAGCAAGGATGAAGGAGCTACATGGATAAAGAAACGTAATATTACAAATGAAAGTGAACGCAATCATTCGTACGTCCGGCGTCCGGTAAATGCGAATAAGGATTTCTATGCTTTCTGGGCTGACGGTGATGCTGATGAATTCTCTGAATCACATCTCTATTTCTGTAACAAAAGAGGAAACAAAGTATGGCAACTGCCATATGAAATGAAAAACGATTTTGGTATGATAATCAGGATTAAATAACAGAGCAAAACATAAAATAATAAATATATGAAAGTTAAGCTTTTAATGCTGTTATGTCTGTTACTAATATTTCAGACAGCTATAACACAGAAACCCGGGGATGTCTACAAAAAACCTCTGAAGGAGGTACTCGCGGACATTGAAAAGAGATATAATATTAAACTTCAGTACAGCGAGAACCTTGTAAAAGGTCTTTATGTAACCTATGCCACATGGCGTTATCGTGCAGAGGCTGAGCCTACTCTGACAAATATCCTGATGCCGCTGGATATGATCTTTCAGAAGACCGGTGAGAACCTTTACCAGGTTAGCAGGTTTACCTATTACCAGAGGCCGGTTGAGGAGGGAAAGAAGCATCTCGATCATCTTCTGGCCAGTTACCGTGAAGTAAGTTCGTGGGAAAAACGTAAAGAGGAGCTCAGGCAATGCTTCCTTGAACAACTTCGTCTTAGTCCGTTTCCCGGGAATTCGCCACTTGAACCTGTTTATACTTCAGTAAGGAAGATGGATGGATACACTGTAGAAAATGTAGCGATTGAAACTCTTCCGGGAGTATGGCTCTGCGGCTCTCTGTACAGACCATCGAAAGGTAAAGGGCCTTTCGCAGCTGTGCTTTGTCCGCACGGGCATTTTTCAAATCCCGATGCCAGCCTTTACGGACGTTACCGGCCTGATATGCAATACCGTTGTGCCACACTGGCAAGGATGGGTGCTGTTGTCTTCAGCTATGAGATGTTTGCCTGGGGTGAATCCAGATTACAGGCCGACAGTGAAGTGCATCGTACCGGTCTGGCCCTTACCATGCAGACCCTGAACTCAATAAGGGTAATTGATTTTCTTACTTCTTTGCCATACGTTGATGCAAAGAGAATAGGTGTTACAGGTGCCTCAGGCGGAGGAACGCAGACTTTCCTGCTTGCAGCTCTGGACGACAGAGTATCTGTAAGTGTTCCGGTTGTGATGGTTTCTTCATATTATTTTGGAGGCTGCCCCTGCGAAAGCGGATTACCAGTTCACTCATGTTCTGATCGGGGAACAAATAATGCCGAAATTGCTGCTATGGCTTCACCACGTCCGATGCTGGTTGTCTCGGATGGCAGCGACTGGACTCAGAATGTTCCGGCTATTGAGTTTCCTTATCTTCAGAAAGTGTATGCTCTTTATGGAAAGCAGGAGAATGTTGAAAATGCTCATTTTGCAGATGAAGGACACGACTACGGTATAAGTAAAAGGATAGCCATGTATGAGTTTATGGCAAAACATATGGGACTGAATATAAATGCTGTAAAAGATAAAACCGGCAAGATTGACGAATCGAAGGTAACTATCGAGAAATATGGAGCAATGCTTGTATTCGGGAAGGATGGAATGCTGCCTTCACATGCTGTTAATGGACCTGAGGCAATCTGGGAAGTAATAAGATCCTTGCAGTAAGGATACATATTGTTTATGATAAAATGGGTGTTTCCGATCCTCACGACAATGCTTCACTTTCGATCGATAATAACGGATATCTATGGATTTTTATAGCAGGTATAATAATTCATATGTCCGGCGCCCGTTAAATGTCAATAATGAATTTTATGCTTTCTGGGTTTCTGCTCACCTCCTGTAATTGGAATAGTTAATTCGTCGGCCACCTCTCTTGTTTCTTTGTACCAGTCGTAAGGTACAGGTTCTTCATAGAAATCTCTATGTAACTTAATATTTATCGAAAAATAATACAATTGTTACAGACTTGTTGCCAGAATAAATAGTTTCAAAACCTCTCATTAACAACATTGTTATATATCGATCCGAATGTGAAACGAATACCCATTTCGCCACTAATCTCGTAAGTTGTTGCCAGTTTTCTTCTCCTGAGTAATATATCTTCCAGGGACGCATCACCTTTAGGAAGGTAGAGCTGGTCATGGACTGCTTCCGAAACCAGTTCAAAGTAAACGGAAAAATTTCTGGTAAGACGGATTGAAAAATCAGACTCAAGGGTGAGCCTGTTTTTGGGAAAGTCATGAAAATAATGACTACCCTCAAGTCCCACTGATATCTCACCCCATGGTTGTATTAATTCCAGATTAAGTTCAAGGGATTCCGACAGAAGTGTTTCCTTGAGCTTATCAAAAATGGTTTCTTCGAAGTAATCATATGCATCAATTCCTGCTCTGTACGTTACTGACATTATCCTCCGGTCGCATTCCACCCAGGAGAAGAAATTATATTCAACTCCGACCTGAGAACTTACCCTGTGTTTTACATTTAGAAAAGTACTGGACCTGTATCTGCTGAAGAAGCCGGTCGACCATTTCCCTGTAAGGCTCTTGATAAATGCTGCATTTACCTCCGTAATGTAAAGTCACAATCCTCGCAATCGAGGTAGAAATTCAGCGTCTGTTGCATGGGAACCACATCCTGGCAAATTGCAAGGGGAATGGGTCCGGTCCCTAATAACATAATCAAAATTTTCAGGTAACGTCTCATGGTGATATAAATTTGTTTAAAGTTAATTGTTTCAGGAAATCCTTATATATGACAATATTCTATTTAGTGTTTTTCAATCTTTTCAACTTTTTAGAAATAAGTCCCTTAGTCTCTTAGTCCCTTAGTCTCTTAGTCTCTTAGTCTCTTAGTCTCCACCTCCCCCCCTCCCCCCATCTCCCTTTCAACCCTCTTCAACCTTTTCATAATTATTTCGTATCTTTGACGGGAATTTTAAAATCCTGATCAAGATGAAAAAAAGAAATCTCCTAACAATTATTATGATTATTGCTGTTTCCGGTATGATCGCAACCGTTTTCCAGTCCTGCAAACCTAAGCAGAAAAACATCGGATTGCAGTTGTATTCAATCAGAGACTCAATCAGAAAAGATGTGCCTGCTGCTATCGAAAAAGTTGCCGCTATGGGTTATAAGTTTGTTGAACCGGCGGGTTATAGAGACGGTAAGTTTTACGAGATGGAGCCGGCTGACTTCAAAGCTCTTTGCGAAGAAAACGGAATGACGGTTCTAAGTTCCCATACCAGCCGTCAGCTGCCCGATTCAACTAATTACGTCCAGACTATGGCATGGTGGGATGAATGTATAGATTCCCATGTAGCTGTGGGTGCAAAATATATCGTCCAGCCGTCAATGGGTCGTTCAGCATATGAAAGTATTGAAGAACTTAAAAAATGGTGTGATTATTTCAATGAAGTAGGTGAAAAATGCAACTCCAAAGGCATCAGGTTCGGCTACCATAACCACGACAGGGAATTTACCACTGTACACGGTGATACCATAATGTACGATTTCCTGGTTGAAAATACTGATCCGGCAAAAGTGATGTTCCAGCTCGACCTTTACTGGTGTGTTGAAGGAGGAAAGGATCCGGTTGATTATTTTAACAAGTACCCCGGACGTTTTGAGTTATGGCATATTAAAGATAAAGAAGAAGTCGGTACCAGCGGGATGATGGATTTCGAAGCAATATGGGCTGCCGCAGAAACGTCAGGAATGCAGTATGGTATTGTTGAAGTTGAAGAGTACAACTTCGACCAGTTCACCAGCTGTCAGAAGAGCCTTGAATACCTGAATGAAGCTGACTTTGTTGTGATGCCAAATTAGGTGAAGAAACGACATTTTCACGAAATTTTTCAATCTGTCAATCCCTGACCTTATAGAATATATTGCTGGTCACTGCTAATAATTTATGTGTTGGTTTTGGGCACTATCCATTTGCTGGTTTACTGAATGATACGCAGGCAGAAGCATTGACCAGGGGTCCGGAATATAATTGGTTCGGGTATTATGACAAGCTGCAGGTTGATCCTTCCGGCCGCTATGTCCTTGGAATGAAAGTGACTTTTGAGATGAGGTCACCTGAAGCAAAGGACGAGATAAAAATTGGAATGATTAACATCCACAATAATTAACAGCATGATATACAGCAGGTTGTATGTTTGAATAAAATATCTTACAGATTGTCGGAAAGTCTGCCGTCAAAATCAATCCCGTTCTCTGGTAGCAGAGGCCACTTAACAGGCTTGTGGTAGCGTGTTGACCGGTATATGGCTGTAAAGATTTCAACAGTCACCCTCCCGTCCTCACCGGTTATCAAAGGTTTTCTTCCTTCGAGAACTGCTCTAAGAAAATCCTCAATCTGTCTTTCATGAAAATACTCCATCGGATTTGCCAGTGAAAGAAAGAAATCTGAGTCCTCCTTCACCATATCTTTAAGCAGGTTTTCTTCTCCGGGGATCGTCCACAAGTCATTAACCGGCGGTTCGAGTATATTTGACATCCCGGCAATGAACATTGCCCCGCCGTCGGTCTGCACTCCTACCGATGCCCCGTTTTCACCGTGAACATGAACTTTTCCGTAAATGCCTGGTTTCTGGGAATTTGAAACAATGATATTTCCGACTGCCCCGCTTTTGAACTTAATTATGGCATTGGCAGTATCTTCCACTTCGATGTAAGGGTGGTTGAGGTTTGACCACACACCGTATAATTCATCAATATCCCCCATAAACCATTGCAGAAGGTCGAGCTGATGTGGTGCCTGGTTGACTAGAACGCCGCCCCCTTCACCTTTCCATGAACCGCGCCAGGGATCGCTGCTGTAATATTTTTCATCGCGCCAGCCAAGCATATTGACGGTGCCGAAAACAGGTTTTCCGATTTTGCCGGCATCAATAGCTGCTTTGACTCTCTGAACCGGTTTAAGCCAACGGCGCTGGCAGATAACCCCGGTCTGTTTGTTGTTCTTTTTTGAAGTAGCCAGCATGGCATCACAATCCTCAAGAGATGAAGCAAATGGTTTTTCAATCAGCACATGAGCACCAGCCTCTATCGCTGCTATGGCAGGAGTACGATGAAAGGGGTGAGGTGTGCATATTATTACAACATCGATCTTTTCTTTCATCACCATTTCGGATACATCGGTATAGCCTCTGATATTATATTCACGAGCGAAGGAGGCAGCCTTTTCACTTTTCGAGCTGCAGACTGCAGTGAACTGTGATTCTCTCAGCTTTGAAAGGGCGGCAGCATGCAGGCCGGTCACTTTACCGACACCGACAACTGCAGTTTTTAATTTATCATTCATTTTTTATTTATGTTAATCAGGGAATAAGCACAACTTTTACCAGGCCCGGCTCTTTACTATAGAGCCTTTTAAACCATTCTGCTCCTTCTGACAATGGTGCTTCTGCGGAAAGAAGCGGCTCAACCTTTATCTCTTTGCGAGCGATCATATCAAGTACAGCAATGTATTCTCCGCATATGGCGCAGCTTCCCTGCAGCCTGATCTGGCGTGTCACTACAGCCTGCAACGGGAGCCTGACAGAAGAGGAGAGGTTACCTACAAGAGTTACAATACCTCCTTTTCTTACCGATTCAATTGCTGTTTCGATAGTGGCCTCGATACCTACTGCTTCAAACACATGGTCTGCACCTCTCTCTGATGTCAGAGACACTATTTCATCGCTGATCTTTTCTTTCGCCGGATCAAAGACATAGTCAGCTCCAAGCTTTCCTGCCATTTTTAGCTTCAGCGGATCGGTATCAACGGCAAATATTTTCCCACAGCCTCTTGATCTTAGGACCTGGATTATGAAAAGACCTATCATACCTGAACCGATAACGGCAACACTATCGTTCCAGCCTGGTGAGGAGAGTCCGACAGCATGAGCTGCCACGGCGACCGGTTCAACCATTGCCGCCTGGGTAAATGATACATTATCAGGTATTTTATACAGAATATGCTGTGGTACATTCAGGTACTCGGCAAAAGCCCCGTGTCTTCTGTATTCTTTCGGTGAAACCCCAAGTACCATACGGTTGTCACTCAGGTTGTACATTCCCTTGAGAGTATACCAGTCATTAAGAGGGTATATTGTTGAATCAAATGTTACTCTGTCACCCTTCTTCCAGTTTTTTACATCTTTACCGGTTTCGGTAATCACCCCTGCAGCTTCGTGTCCCATGATAAGCGGAGGTATGCGGCGGCCTGTTCTTCCATCCAATCCATGAACATCGCTACCGCATATACCTGCAGCCTTAATCTCTATTAATACTTCGTCATCTGCAACAACCGGGTCAGGCCAATCACGGTAAACAAGCTTGTTGTATTCTTCAAGAACCAGAGCTTTCATAATTTAGTTATTATAATTGGATAATTGATGTAATTCATTATGTTTCAGAAGTGAAGAGACAAACCATTGCATCGGCACCTGCCCCCGTTTCAATTCTGTTAATTATTTCACAGGTTTCAGCACTGATAGCATAAACCATGTTTTCTTCCTCACAAGATATAAATATTATTTTACTGTCGGGAGAAATAGCAATTCTGACCGGCCCGTGTTGATTTTCATGGGACCAGCATTATCGTTTCCCGACTTTGTCATTCCCTTGTGAAAGTGATTGAGAAAAAGTTTGATAGGTATAAAATTCAACATAAGTATTTGGGTTGCTAAAAAACACCGGGAACGGTACCGGTAAGTTTTAATGTTTCTCATTAATGTATTTTACAGCCATTATCGTTCTTATAGTGATGTTTTATCGCAGATTTTATTAATTTTATTTTTAAAATGAATCCATGCTATGAGAATTAAGCTATTAACTTTAACTTTGGCAGCTTTTGTTATTGTGAGCTGCCAGTCCAGGTATTACGCGGAAGAAGATTTTTCTTCCATGCTGAAAATCGACTCCCATATTCATATCAACAGTGATGACGGTGTATTTGAAGAACAGGCAGCAGAAGATAATTTTCTGCTTATTACCCTTAATGTTGATCATGGAGATTCTGCGAATATCAGGAGGCAGTACAATCATGCTTTGATATCGGCACAGAAACATCCCGGTAGAATTTTTTTCGGTGCCACCTTTTTATTTGATACTGCAGGCTGGGGGAGTGATGAATGGAGTAAAAAGATAATATCACAGCTGGATGAAGATCTCTCAGCCCCTGGCGTAATTACAGTGAAGATATGGAAGAATATCGGAATGACTGTTCGGGACAGGTCAGGCAGATTTATAATGGTTGACGATCCGGGACTCGATCCGGTTATTGAGTTTATCAAAAGTAAGAACCTGCCGATTACAGGGCATCTTGGAGAGCCTCGCAACTGCTGGCTGCCTTTGGATCAAATGACTGTCAGCAGCGATAGCAGTTACTTTGCCCGCAATCAGCAATATCATATGTTCCTTCATCCCGAATACCCTTCGTATGAGGATCAGATCAATGCACGGGATAATATGCTTGAGAAACATCCTGACCTTACATTCATCGGATGCCATCTGGGCAGTCTTGAGTGGAATGTTGATTCTCTGGCCAGGCGCCTTGACAAATACCCGAATATGGCGGTGGACATGTCGGCAAGGATCTGTCACCTGCAGTACCAGTCGGCAATTAACCGTAAACGGGTAAGAGACTTCTGTATCAAATACCAGGATAGATTACTTTATGGTACTGATGCAGGTTATAGCGGCAGCAGCAATCCTGATGGATTCAAGAGAAGGATGCATGATACCTGGACAGATGACTGGAAGTATTTTACAACTGATGAAGAAATGACCTCTGATAAATTCAAAGGATCATTCACCGGACTAAAGCTTCCGAAAAAGGTCGTGGATATGATTTACAGGGAAAATGCTGTAAAATGGTACAGACTTGCCCCCTCTGAAGGGGGGATAAATCTTTACAAGTAAGTTAATTATGAGTATGATTTAGTCCCCCCTTGGGGGGACAGCCCTGACAGAAGTGTCAGGGCAGGGGGTAAAATTGATAAATGGTAAAAATATCTTCTATGAATTTCAACTACGATAACCTGAAATCATTTTTTGAAAGAATCAAATCTATTACTTTCTGGCAGAGGTTATTCAGCTGGAAACAAATAAGGAAATTAAGTTATGATGCTTATGATGAGTATACCAATCTGTCGGAAAACATCAATAACCTGAATCAGGAATTAATTAAAAGGGAATCAAGAATAAAGGAGCTGGAAAAAAACATTGAAATATCTTCAACCAGGCTGGCTGACCTGGGCTCATCAGCACAAAAGCTCGAAAATAAGTTAGTTACACTTGAGAGTGAATTATCACGGCTCAATAAGGAGAAAACAGAATTATCAAACAAGATTGCCCGGTTTGAGCAGATTGATCAGACCAGAACAGAGGAGTATCAGAAGAATGTCTCAGCAGTGAATGCTGTCCGTATAGGTCTGGAGCAGGAGCGGCAGAAACTCTCAGACGAAAGAATCAGAGAAAAAGAAGCAGGGTTTGAAAAATTGAAGCAGACATGGCGTAACCATGAAGAAATTGTTAAAACTGCAATTAAGAATATATGTCAGTTACATCTTATTGAATATGTTACTGATGTCCCGTTTAAAGGTAAACCTGACAATACAATAAAGATTGCCGGGGAATACATAATATTTGATGCAAAGAGCCCTGCTGGCGATGATCTTGAGAATTTTCCGAAGTACCTGAAGGTTCAGACAGAAAGTGTAAGCAAATATGTTAAGCAGGAGAATGTAAAGAGTGATATTTTTCTTGTGGTACCGTCAAATACGGTCGATGTGATCAGCCGGTTTTCTTACAGGATGGGTGATTATAATGTATTTATTGTTACAGTTGACACTCTTGAACCAATAATTCTGTCACTCAAAAAGATAGAAGACTATGAATTTGCGGAGCAGCTGACTCCCGAGGAGAGGGAAAACATTTGCCGTATAATCGGTAAGTTTTCACATACTGCGAAAAGGAAGATACAGATCGATTATTTTTTCTCCTATCAGTTTCTTGATATATTATCAAAATGTAATATTGATCTCCCATCTGATATATATAAATCGGTTCAGGAATTTGAGAAAGCGGAAAAGCTTAATCCACCGCAGGAAAAGAGGGCAAAGCAGATTTCCATGGAAGACCTGGTTGCTGAAAGCGAACGTCTGACTCTTGAAGCACGTTCAAGAATACAGGAAAAGAATGACGAAGAGAGTCTTTGAAATCAGCTGATTACAGGAATTATTTGTGGTTTGTGTTGTTGGAATCAGGCCTCAAAATACACATTATTTTTCTCCAGGGCATTTCTTAAATCGCTATATGATAATTCCCGTGTACCGCATTCTTTTGCAGAGCAAAGGGCTGCTGCAATACCTGCCGCCTGTCCCTGACCCATACAGCATACGGTATTCCTTGTAGACATATGGGCCTGAAAATCCGATGTTATCAGCATTCCCGCAGCAAGCAGATTATCAATGCCTTTCACTCGCAGTGCTTTGTAAGGGACACCATAAGTTCCCCCGTTTTTAACCTGGTATCTCGGTGCGGAATCATGGAAACCATATACCATTATCTCATCATCGAAGTGTCTGGCATTAATTACATCAGACAGTGTAATATCATAATCACATGTTATTGTGCGTCCCCGGCGTATATTCAATGACGGACTGGTTCGGGCAATAAATGCATTTTCGCATCCCGGCAGATATTTTCTGAATAATTCCAGTGTCTTATATTGATTTTGTCTTATTATTAATTCAGCTTTGGCGACTTCATCTCTGTTTGTCGGACTCACAGGCATCTTATAGTTTACTTTAATGAACATTAGGTAATTATCATGCACAGTTGTCGTTATAAGTCCTGAACCCAGCTTTACCACTCCATCAACAAATTCCTCCGGTAGCCTGTCCCTGATGGTATAACCGCTTTCGCTGCCCATTCTGATAATCTGACCTTCCTTACCATCCCGGATACCATAAGCCAGATCACCCAATGCATTGTTTTTTACCAGGTATGCATAAAGCTTTTCAATATTTACATTACCTAGTCCCATGCTATTACATACCGGATGATCGTTAAGCTCTTTGAATTCTGCACCGGCATAAGCGGAAAGATCGCCATAAGCTGTGCTGTCAACGAAACACTTCCCTGTAAAAAGCTCCTGGCCCATTCTGCTCTGAGTAATTACACCATTTATGGAAGAACCTTTTTTTACTGCTCCGGCAACAATCACATCAAATTCCCTTACCGGTAGTTTTTTATATTTTCTTTGAAAGATTCTGTCATGCCAGGTATGATTTGTGAATCTGCTTTCCAGGCCGAAGCAGCTAAACCCGCAATAAATACGTTTTTAGAGAAGTTTCTACGGTCCATAATATGCTTATTTGATAAATTGTTATTTGCACTCCTTTATCAGGTGTGCGTTAAAGGCTTAAACAAATATAGATTTTTTCCTTTTCCTGTGGTGTCCTTTTGTGTAGTTCTTTTACCATTAACATAAAAGTACAATTTATTTCAGTACTTTTAGTCTAGTTTCTTAAGGGAGCAGAACAATTAATAGATATAATATACTATTTTATTACTAATCTAACCAACTTATTATGCGATAAAATGATTGAAATAATATCAATAATACTTAATATTTCTCAAATAATTTTAATAGCCTGATAAACAATATAATAATGATTTCTTTATGTAACTTTGTGCCTCATTGTAAAAAAAAATGATACGATGTCACTAAGTCAATATATTAAAATTCTAACCACACACCAGATTATTCTATTTATATACAATTTGTCAGATTATTAAGCCTGATCCTATGAAAACAATATCACAAATTCTCAATCAGATTACCGTACAACGTTCTTTTAAGATTTTTTTAGGGAGGTTCCTGGTGGTTTTTATTTCCCTGCACCTTCTGTTATTGAATCAGTGCCAGACAAAGAAAGCAAATACGAATGAATCAGAAGGTCCTGAATTTCATAAATGGGCACAAACACCTCCAATGGGATGGAACAGCTGGGATTGTTATGGTCCAACTGTGGTTGAAGATGAAGTAAAAGCAAATGCCGATTATATGGCACAGCATCTTAAAAAATTTGGATGGGAGTATATTGTTGTTGATATACGTTGGTATGTTGAAAATACTAAGGCTGGTGGGTATAATCAGAAGGATCCTGTTTATACAATAGATGAATACGGAAGGTTTACTCCTGCAGTAAACCGCTTTCCTTCAGCAGCCAACGGGAATGGGTTTAAGCCGCTGGCGGATTATGTTCACAGCAAAGGGCTTAAATTTGGAATTCATGTTATGCGTGGGATACCGGTTATAGCCGTGAATGATAATCTTCCTGTTTTTGGCACCAATGTTACTGCAAAAGATATCTATTCAGAGGAAAGTCAATGCAGATGGCTCAGGGATATGTACACCGTAGTTGCCGGGAAAGAGGGTGCACAGGAATACTATAATTCCATAATGGACTTATATGCATCCTGGGGCGTTGATTTTCTTAAGATTGATGATCTTTCCTCACCTTACCATTCTGAAGAGATAAAGATGATCAGAAATGCTATAGACCGTACGGGAAGGGAAATTGTACTTAGTACATCTCCGGGTCCGACCCCGTTAGAACAGGTGAACCATATCAGACAGTATGCGAACATGTGGAGAACCGTTGGTGATTTCTGGGATAACTGGCCACAGCTAAAAGATCAGTTTGAAGTATTTGAGCGCTGGGCTCCGTATGTTACATCGGGAGCATGGCCTGACGGAGACATGCTGCCACTAGGCAGAATTGGGATAAGGGCTGAACGGGGAGAACCACGTAATAGCGGATTCACAAAAGAGGAACATTATACCTTAATGACCCTCTTTGCAATTTTCGGCTCACCATTGATGTTTGGCGGTGACCTTCCAGGCAATGATGAGTTTACTCTATCATTGATCACCAACAAAGATGTTCTGCATGTTAATCAGCATAGTATTAATAGGAAACAGCTTTTCAGGGAGAATGATCTTATAGCATGGACTGCTGATGATCCTAAAAAAGGCTATAAATACCTGGCTCTTTTCAATACTTCCGATCAGCAACCAATTCTTAAAGATCCTGCCAGCCCTGTACCTCACGATTTTACTGAAATATCAGTCAAATTTGAACAACTTGGTTTATCAGGAAACCATTCGGTGAAAGATCTGTGGACAGGTGAAAAACTCGGGAAGTTTACAGACGAATTCACACGGTCAATTAACCGACATGGTGCGGGATTATACAGAATACATTAACAAAAATCCAGAGAAGGATTTGGGCAGACTAATAAATTTTATTATTAACCAACATTAAACTCCTTAGTAATGAAAAGGCTGATAATTTCAATGTTTTTGATGACATGTCTTGTATGCACTCAATCTGTTTATTCCCAGATTCCTCATCTCGAGAAAAGGGGAGATGCAACGCAATTTATTGTGGGTGGAAAACCCTTCTTAATGTTAGCTGGAGAAGTGAATAACTCTTCAGGATCATATGTCGAACATATCGAACGGACTATGAAAGCTTTTAAAGAAGCTAATTTTAATTCTTTGCTTGTGTCTGTTTCCTGGGAAATCATTGAACCACAAAAAGGTATGTTTGATTTTACCTCTGTAGATGAGCTTATCAGAGTTGCCCGGGAAAACGATTTAAAACTTGGCTTATTGTGGTTTGCCTCCTGGAAGAATGGTTTATCGCCCTATGCACCAATATGGGTTCTGAATGATACAAAGCGGTTTGTCAGGGTGAAAGATGTAAAAGGGCAGAGTACACGGACTCTTTCCCCGTTCTGTATTGCTACCAGGGATGCTGATGCCAAAGCTTATACAGAACTAATGAAACATATCGCAGCAGTCGATGCCACGGAAAATACCGTAATCGTAATGCAGATTGAGAATGAGGTTGGTGTTCTTCGTCAGACAAGAGACTTCAGTAAAGAGGCAAATAAAGCTTTTACATCACAAGTACCTTCAGAGCTGATTCAGTATATGCAGAAGAACAGGATGACATTGGAGACAGAACTAAAAGCTGCCTGGGAAAACAATGGTTCAAAAACCAATGGAACCTGGAATGAAGTGTTTGGTCAGGGAGATGATGCTGATATGTTCTTCATGGCATGGCATTACGCGTGTTACATAAACACGGTTGCAGAAGCAGGCAAAAGAGTTCATAATCTCCCGATGTATGTCAACTGCTGGATGTCTCCGTCAAGGCCAAACATTCTGAAACCGGGTAATTTCCCCAGTGGCGGGCCTGTCCTGTCAGTCCTCGATATCTGGAAAGCAGCGGCACCATCTATCGACATTCTTGCCCCCGATATTTATGGAGCTGATTTCAAGAATCAGGCTAACAATTTTCACAGGCCTGATAATCCATTATTTATACCGGAGACAAGGACCAATGAAGGTGCAGCAACCTGGGCATTTGCAGAACATGATGCAATCTGTTTTGCTCCGTTTGGAATTGATACCAGAGGAGATGTGATGGCAAGAGAGTATGACCTTTTAGATCAAATGATTCCGGTTATCACAGAATATCAGGGTACCGGCAGAATGTCAGGGATTTATAAACACCGTGGCGATTCAACTACAGGTCGTGAATTCAGATTGAATAAAGACGTCAAAGTTACTGTTAACTACCAGCAGGGATTTCGGCGTCCTGTTTCTGCAGAAAGCACAAACAATCCACAGTCACAACAGGTGCAGGAACCACCAAGTTATGGCCTTTTTATTCAAACCGGTGAAAATGAATTTTTAGTAGCCGGATACAATCTTTCTGTTACTGCCACCCCGTTAAATCCAAAGAAAGAGGTCTGGCTGAAAGATGCGTGGGAGGGAATTTATGAAAGTGGTGTATGGATTCCAAAAGTACTTCATAATGGTGATGAGGCGGGCTTTTTAAGGGGAGATGATCCAACCTACAGTATCAGGGCATACCGGACCAGTCCCTCAGAACCGTCAATATTTCAATTTAAGGTACTGGTTTATGACCGATAAGATTATTCCTGAAAATTATCTCTAATAATTAAAGGAAATGATTTAAAAAAAAATACAACATCAAAGTGAATTATTATGAAAAGAATTGTTGTGACAGGGGCAGGAGGCTTTATTGCCGGGCATCTTGTTAAGGAGTTGATAAGAACCGGTCAGAAGGTCAGGGCAGTCGATATTAAACCTTTGAATGAGTGGTACCAGATCTTCCCTGAAGCTGACAATCTGGTACTGGATTTACGGTTGAGGGAAAACTGTTACCAGGCGGTTAACGGCTTTAATGAAGTGTTCAACCTTGCAGCCGATATGGGAGGTATGGGTTTTATCGAAAATAATAAAGCAGCCTGCATGATAAGCGTTCTGATCAATACTCATCTTCTTATTGCTGCACGCGACTGTGGTATTGAAAGGTTTTTCTTCTCATCATCTGCATGTGTTTATAACGCTGAAAAACAGAACGATCCGAACAATCCCGGACTGAAAGAATCGGATGCTTATCCGGCGCTACCTGAAGATGGTTATGGATGGGAAAAACTTTTCAGTGAACGAATGTGCCGCCATTTTTCAGAGGATTTTGGATTAATAACTAGGGTAGCAAGGTATCATAACGTTTACGGACCATACGGTACATATGATGGGGGCAGAGAGAAAGCCCCTGCAGCAATATGCCGGAAAGTCATCGAAGCAGGTATTACAGGGCAAAAGCATATTGAAATCTGGGGAGATGGTTATCAGACAAGGAGTTTTACCTATATTGACGATTGCATAAAGGGGTCAATTGATATAATGTACAGTGATATTGAAGAACCATTAAACCTTGGCAGCAGCGAAATGATTTCAATTAACGAACTTGTCGATATTGTGGAAAATATAGCAGGTTATAAGCTTGTGAGGAAGTATGATCTGACTGCACCAAAAGGAGTACGCGGCCGCAACAGCGATAATACTCTGATTAAGAAATATCTTGGATGGGAACCATCAATGCCTTTACGTAATGGAATGAAAAAAACTTATGACTGGATAAAAGAACAAATACAAAAAGAGGATAAAAACAAGTCTAAACCATTTCAATAAATAGTTCAAGTAGTTTAATGAAATCAAAAATAGTGCTTGTAAGCGGCTGTTACGATCTGTTGCATGGAGGGCATATTGCATTTTTTAAAACAGCTGCCGAATATGGGAACTTATATGTCAGTATTGGACGGGATGAAAACTTGCTGTTGCTTAAAGGTAAGAGACCTGTCTTTTCAGAATCTGAACGGTTATTTATAGTTAAATCCATAAAATATGTTGAGGATGCTTTTCTGGCATCAGGAACAGGGCTGCTTGATTTTGAACCTGATATAAAGAGACTGAAACCTGATATCTTTATTGTAAATCATGATGGACATACTCCTGAAAAAGAGAGATTGTGCAGAACGCTGGGAGTTGAGTATATTGTGCTGGAACGAGTTCCTGAACCGGGATTGCCTGATCGCTCTAGTTCAGCTACTAAAAGAGACATGAGATTTCCATACAGGTTATGTCTTGCCGGTGGATGGATCGACCAGCCATGGGTTTCAGAGATATATCCCGGGTCTGTCGTAGTGGCACAGATAGTGCCGACAATGGATTTCAATGACAGATCCGGACTTGCTACAAGCTCAAGAAAAGTCGGAATAAAAATATGGGGCGACAGGTATCCCGAAGGGGATGCAGAAGAAAATGCAAAGTTGCTTTTCGGAGCAGAAAATCCTCCGGGTAAAAAGTATGTATCAGGTTCACAGGATCATATAGGACTCCTTTATCCGGGGATTAACAGGCTTTATTATAACGGAGATTACTGGCCAGTAAAAATCGAATCTACAACTGACAAGGATATATGCGACTGGCTTTCAGGAGTTTTACACCTGGTTCCCCTTGAACCTCGTCCCGAAGGATACGATCCTTTAAAAATAAAGCACCTTAAGAAACAATTTATACGAGAGTTGGGAGAAGCTGGTGGCAAATGCTGGGAGGCTATAATGGGAAAAGATATTAAGGATTTGGGGAAGGCATTAACTGAAACACTTATTTCATGGAAAAAGATCTTACCATTGACAGTTCCCGACTGGATTATGACTGAAATGGAAACAAAATACTTTCCAGAATACCCCGGAGCAATCACCTCAGGTAGTGGTGGAGGATATGTGATAGTTGTTTCTGAAAAGGAGGTGGATGGAGCGGTGAAAATAAGGATAAGGTTCTAGAGGGCTGTGGGCAGGGGCAGGAGATTTTGCGAAACTCCAGGTTTCCATAGGACAAGAAAAAGGTTTTTAGGTTATTTTGTTATTTTGTTTTTGGATAAAAGTGTGTTTAAATTGCTCTGTAATTGTTATAATACATGATAACGTTTATTCTTTCCATTCTGGTTCTGCTACTGGGCTATAACATTTATTCCAGGTTTATTGAGAAGATTGCAGGGGCAGATCCCGATCGTCAGACACCTGCATTCAAACTTAATGATGGAGTGGATTATGTTCCTCTGCCATGGTGGAGGACTTTTCTGATACAATTCCTGAACATTGCCGGTCTGGGTCCGATCTTTGGTGCCATAGCAGGCGCAATGTGGGGGCCCGTTGCTTTTCTCTGGATTATTCTTGGTTCTGTATTTGCCGGTGCAGTGCACGATTATTTTTCCGGAATGCTTTCAATACGTCATAACGGATTGAGTATCACAGAGATTGTGGGAATCTACCTTGGTAAAGGTGCCAAACAGTTTATGCGTGGTTTCACGGTTATTCTGATGGTTTTGGTTGGAGCTGTATTTATTATGGGACCTGCCGGAATACTAGCAGGGCTGACTCCTAATTTTAGATCAATGACCTTTTGGATTTGGATAGTCTTCTTTTATTATATACTGGCTACCACGCTTCCGATCGATAAGATCATCGGAAGGATTTACCCGGTTTTTGGTTTTGCTCTCATCTTTATGGCTATAAGCCTTATAATAGCCTTATTAGTAAAAGGTTACCAGATTCCTGAACTCAGTTATGACAATCTCCGGAATTTCCATACAGATGCTGATAAATTTCCCGTCTTCCCGATGATGTTTATCACTATTGCCTGCGGTGCGATTTCAGGATTTCATTCCACCCAGTCGCCAATGATGGCTCGTTGCATTAAAAACGAAAAATTGGGAAGAAGAGTTTTTTACGGGGCGATGATCTCGGAAGGAATAGTGGCTTTGATATGGGCTGCAATAGGAATGAGCTTCTATGGTGGTATCAGGGAGCTGAATGATGTAATGAATGCACAGGAGGGGAATGCCGCCTATCTGGTGAATGAGATTTCCAACTCACTGCTTGGCAGGCTGGGGGGTATACTTGCTTTATTGGGTGTAGTTGCTGCACCGATCACTTCGGGCGATACAGCTTTTCGAAGTGCACGACTTATTGTTGCCGACTTCCTGAAATATAAACAGGGACCGATAAAAAACCGTTTGTTTGTCAGTATCCCTCTGTTTGTCATTGGATTTCTTCTTACACAAATCGATTTCAGTATTATCTGGCGCTACTTTGCCTGGTCGAACCAAACACTCGCCATGGTAGTACTATGGGCTATAACCGTCTATCTCATGCAGGAAAAGAAACTTTACTGGATAACACTGATTCCTGCAGTTTTTATGACAGCGGTAACAAGTACTTACCTGCTTTTTGCCCCCGAAGGTTTCTCCCTTCCGGGTGAGATATCATACCCCATTGGGATATTTATATCAGTTGCAGCACTGGCAGCATTCTTTATTTATAAGAAGAACTACAATAAGGTTTTGACTGAGATAGGTATTACAAATAATTAAATTGTAATCAGTTCTTGATGCGCTTCAAACAACTCATCACACATCTTCCACATCTGGTCGAGATTCAGCATTGATATTGCAAGGGGATCTAACATAACAGCATGATAAACATACTCTCTTTTGCCTGTCAGACCTGCCTCTGTTGCAAGCATCTGAACATTGATGTTTGTCCGGTTATATGCAGCAAGCTGCGGAGGCAGATCACCAATATATGTGGGTTGAATTCCATTCCTGTTAACAAGACAGGGAACCTCAACACAACATTTATCGGGAAGATTTGTAATCAACCCTGTGTTTAGAACATTTCCATTTATATTGGTATCAATGCCAGTTTCAATTGCATGCATGATGTAACCGGCGTATTCTTCGCTTGTGTCAACATGAAGTTCTTTTCCCTCGTTTATCATCTTTTTCATGTCTTCGAACTCACTCAGTATAAGCTTGCATCGTCTTATGTATTCATTGATGGGGATCCTGTATTTTTCAATAAGCTTTTCATCTTTTATGAAATAAGGACAATATTCCGCATTATGTTCGCTCGATTCGGTGACATAGTATCCTAACCTGTTCAGCATTTCAAATCTCACTTTATCAGTAGCAAAGGTATCTGCAGCACTTTCTTTAAAGTTTTCCCTGAACCAGGTATCTTTACCTGTGTAATGATAGAGATGCTCAGGAACGAAATCGGGTTCATTTAATATTCGTTCTTTCAACTGATTTAAAAGTGGATAGCAATCTTCACCGTTATGACTCAGTTCCAGGAACCATGCCTGGTGGTTAATACCGGCCACTTTGACTTTCATTTCTTTGTATGGTTTGTTCATATAAAGCGCTAGCTGTTTTGTCGTTGTTTGTACACTGTGGCAGAGGCCGATATATTGTAGCCCGGGATATTTTCTTAAAACATAGGAGGAGAGCATGGCCATTGGATTGGTATAATTGAGCAGAACAGCATCAGGACACAGCTTCTCCATATTATGACAAATATTATCGAGCACCGGAAAGGTTCTTAATGCCCTGAAGACTCCTCCAACACCCATGGTGTCAGCAATAGTTTGTTTGAGACCGTATTTGGCGGGAATTTCAAAATCAACCAGCGTGGAAGGATACCCGCCAACCTGAACCAGGCAAATTACATATTTTGCTTCATTCAAAGCTGTAGTTATGTCCATTGTAACTTCAACTTTTGCAGTATTACCATGCTGGTTAACAAACATCTTCGCAACTTTCTCAATCATACCCAACCTTACAGGATCAATATCCATTAACGAGAATGTACACTCCTTAAATTCCGGGAATCCAAGAATATCTGCCATTAACTGTTTTGAGAAAACCACACTCCCTGCACCAATTATTGCAATCTTTTTCATCATTCTTAATTCAAATTGAATATCGGATTTTTATAATAATCCAAAATATAATGAAAATTTTATTGATTGCCAAACCAGGGGTATTATTTAGCAGATCTCTAATAAACTTAGTGAATATTTTTCCCCTCTCAGGGGGAACAAAAGAGGGTAAAAACGATCAGCAGAAACGCCCCTCTGTATTATTTTGTAAATTTACTTTTAGTATATTGTGCTTTAATATCAGTAGTGCTCTTTTATAAGCCGAAAATTAAACTTCAAATACAGAAACATGGAAAATCAAAACAATCCGCGTCGCCATTTTATAAAGAAAGTGGCAATTGGGAGTCTCATGGCTATGAGCATTCCGGAAATATTATCAGCTTCGATGGCTGAGGCCAAAGCGAAAAAGATCCGGTTAAGCAAAGATGATGTGATCCTTTTCCAGGGTGATTCAATCACTGATTCCGGAAGGAACAGGAAGGATGAAGGATTTAATAATCCTAGAGTGCTCGGTTCCGGGTATGCAATGCTTACCGGAGCCGCTCTCCTTGAAAGGCATGCACCTCTTAACCTGAAGATATTTAACAGAGGTATTTCAGGAAATAAAGTATATCAGCTTGCAGAACGATGGAATGAAGATTGTCTTGATATAAAGCCTTCCATTATTAGTATCCTGATAGGTGTAAATGATATCTGGCATAAACTGAACGGTAATTATGACGGGACACTGGAGATCTACAGGAACGATTATATTTCCCTGGTTGAACGAACAAAGAAGGCTCTACCTGATGTAAATCTGATAATCTGCGAGCCTTTTGCTGTACCTGGAGTAAAGGCTGTTGATGCCACATGGTATCCTGAGTTTTACGGTTATCAGCAAGCTGCCCGCGAGGTCGCCGACCGGTTTGGAGCCATTTTTATTCCTTTTCAGAAGGTTTTTGATGAAGCTCAGGTACAGGCTCCGGGTATTTACTGGACAGGTGATGGTGTTCATCCCTCTCTTGCCGGCGCACAACTTATGGCTAAGGCGTGGCTTAAAATTGTCAGTTGATAATGATTCTCATTTGCGAATGATTCCTAATTAGCAATGAAATCTCATCTGATAACAATTCCTAATTAGCAATGAAATCTCTTCTGATAACAATTCCTAATTAGCAATGGAATTTCTTCTGATAACAATTCCTAATTAGCAATGGAATTTCTTCTGATAAAGACTCCTGTTTAGCAATAAAATCTCATCTAATAATGATTCCTATATAGCAATAGAATAACATAACAAATTATACGATCAACAAAATAATTCTAAAAAATGAAAAAACAATATTTTACATTGATGGCATTAGTGGTCTATTTTGCCATCTCATCCGACATTATCTATGGTGAGGTAAAATTACCTTCAATCTTTGGTGACAATATGGTGCTGCAGCAACAAACCAGTGCAGCAATATGGGGGTATGCTTCGAAAAACACTAATGTGAGAGTTGTTACATCTTGGAACAGGAAGAGTTATACGACCCGTTCAGATAATGAAGGCAAATGGAAATTGACTGCCTCAACTCCGGTAGCCGGAGGTCCTTATGAGATCACTATCAGTGACGGTAAGGCATTGAAGTTGAGTAATGTAATGATTGGTGAAGTCTGGATTTGCTCAGGACAGTCGAACATGGAAATGCCAATGAAGGGATATATGAATCAGCCGGTAACTGGTTCGAACGAAGCAATTGCAACCTCAGAAAATAATTCTGTCAGGTTGTTTACGGTTACAAGAGCATCCAGTCTGGTGCCACAGGACGATTTTACTGGCAGCTGGAAAACCTGCGAACCTCAGAATGTCAGCGAATTCAGTGCCACTGCCTATTATTTTGGTTTAATGTTAAACAGGGTTCTGAAAGTTCCGGTGGGACTGATCAACACGAGTTGGGGAGGCACCCGTATTGAACCATGGATCAGTGAGAACGGATTCAAGGAGTTTGACTGGGTAACACTTCCTGATAGAAACCAGGAGGGTAAGATATCACAGCAATTACCAACAGTGCTGTTCAATGCGATGATCAACCCTCTGGTGGGGTATGGTATCAGGGGAGCCATATGGTATCAGGGTGAAGCTAACCGGAATGAACCTGACAAATATGAGAAGCTTCTTCCCGGGCTGGTACAAAACTGGCGTTCCGAATGGAACATTGGAGATTTCCCTTTTTACTACGTCCAGATAGCTCCTTACGATTACGGAACCAGTGGATTTAATTCAGCTTATCTTCGTGAAGCTCAACTGAAAGCCTCAACAGCAATTGAAAACATCGGCATGGCATGTATAATGGATGTTGGAGAGAAAGATTGTATTCATCCTGCAGATAAAGAAGCTGCCGGAGACCGTCTTGCCTACCTGGCTCTGGCAAAAACATACGGTAAAAAGGGTTTTGCTTTTTCCGGGCCGGTCCTTAAGGAGATGAAGGTGGAAGGAGCGGTGGTTAAACTAACATTTGACAATGCAGTCAACGGTCTCACATCTTATGGAAAAGAGCTATCCTGTTTTGAGATTGCAGGTGCCAATAAACGGTTTTTCCCTGCCAAAGCATTCATAACAGGCAGTGGTATTACACTCTTTTATCCTGCAGTTGCTGAACCGGTCGCAGTGAGATATGCATTTAAAGACTTCATTGTCGGTGATCTGTTCAATACTGAAGGACTACCGGCTTCATCGTTCCGGACTGATGAATGGGAATAGAGAGGATTCACCCCTTTCCCGGCTTTCCGCTTTGAGGGACAGGAAAGGGAGTTAATAACTTAAAGGGAAAATAAACAACTGTTAAAATGAAAACAAAAGCATTGATACTTTTTATTGCGGTTATCTCCATTATTAACCTGAGTGCTCAGAACCGCTGGATTCTTCTGCCGGACGGAAGCATTTCATGGAGCATAAAAAACGGTGAGGCCCACAGTGATAATATTGAAATGAGCGGGAGGTTTATTTCAGTGATCACCACGTATGGAGTTGATGAAACCGGCGAACTGATATCATCCAAACAGCTTGTGTTCCCTATGTTGCGCACTATACCGAATGATACCCGTGGTAATTTGATCTATACCTTTAGTTCTGATGCTGTTCCGATGATCAGGATAAACAACAGGCCGGTAAATGAGCAGATAATCAGGTTTTCGCTGAAGGGTATTCTGACTACAACAAGTATATTTAACAATAATATTAACGTTATACGGGAGTTTTTCCCTTCAACTGATAAGCCATTGGCCATTGAGAAATGCACTATCGAAAATACTTCTGCCAGAAATATTACTGTTGATGTGGAGGATTTTGAAAAGAATACCCGGAGCCACCGTGAAAGAAGTGTTTATGATATTTATGAGATTTCAGCAAAGACATCAGGAGCAGGTATTTATTCATTAAAACCGGGGGATAAACTCACATTTGCTGTTCTCTTCACCGGACGTAAGATTTCTGATCCTCCTCTTGTGGTGGATATTGAAAAGGAGTTATCCCAGAGGCAGAAATTTGTTGATCAGATGTTCAGTACTCTGGTGTTCACATCACCCGATCCTGTTTTAAACCGTATGTTCGATTTTGCCAAGATAAGGGCAATGGAAAGTATATATGAAACTAAAGGTGGTCTGGTTCATAGCCCGGGTGGTGCAAACTACTATGCGGCAATATGGGCAAACGACCAGGCCGAATATGCAAATCCGTTGTTTGCTTATACCGGTTATTCAACAGCTATTGAGGCAGGTATGGTTTCGTGGGCATGGTTCGCAAAATATATGAATCCTGAGTACAAGCCCATACCGAGCTCAATAATTGCGGAAGGGATGGGCTTCTGGAATGGGGCAGGTGACCGTGGTGACCAGGCTATGATAGCTTACGGGGCATCCCGCTTTGCACTGGCTCTCGGTGATAAAAAGGCTGCTGAGGAGATATGGCCTCTTATTGAGTGGTGCCTTGAATATTGTAATCGCAAATTAACCAGTGACGGGATTGTAGCATCCGACAGTGATGAGCTGGAAGGCCGTTTTCCGGCAGGAAAAGCGAACCTGTGCACCTCATCACTCTATTATGATGCATTGATATCAGCTGCATACCTGGGCCATGATCTCGGCAAAACTTCCAGGCTGACAAACCAGTACAAAAGGATGGCCACTGAACTGAGGAAGAATATAGATAAGTACTTTGGTACAAAAGTTGAGGGCTTTGAGACTTATCGTTATTATGACGGAAACGATGTACTGCGTTCCTGGATATGTATCCCTCTTACTGTCGGCATCTTCGACAGAGCGCGTGGCACTCTGGATGCGCTGTTTTCACCACATTTATGGACTAGTCAGGGTCTGCTGACACAGGCAGGAACGACAACATTCTGGGACCGGTCAACGCTTTACGGTCTTCGCGGGGCTTTTGCTGCAGGTGCAGCAGATAGAGGATTGCAATATCTTAAGGAATACTCATACCGCCGTCTTGTAGGTGATCATGTTCCTTATGCTGTGGAAGCCTGGCCCGAAGGTAACCAGCGTCATCTGTCAGCAGAATCTGCATTGTATTGCCGCGTAATTACTGAAGGAATTTTTGGCTTTCGCCCGACAGGACTCAATTCATTTACGGTCACGCCTCAGCTTCCTGCCGAATGGAACGGGATGTCGCTGAATAATATCATTGCTTTTGGAGGAAAGAAAATTGACATAACAGTAGTAAGATCTGAAGGGAAAATAAAGGTTGATGTCAATTCTGACGGGGAAAATATAAAAAGCGTCCTGGTTGATAACGGAACGGGCATCAATATTGAACTTTAATGCAGGTGCTGGATCCTGGGTGCTGGGTGCTTCTATTGCTGGCGCGGATTTAGCGAAGCGTAATCCGTGCCAATAACAGTTTCCCATAAACTTTTTTTTAAAAAAGAATTGATTTGGTATTTATTTATCAAAAAAATGTTAAATTTATCATCAATAAGATTGGATTTCGCAGGTTCAATTTTATATTAACTAACTAATAATCTGATTACTAACCTAAACTTTCCTGCCTGTGCAAATATTTA
>Ga0315541_1000072_pt1 | contig 92044 bp, 88 predicted proteins | sample SalMarSW160190MG_FD_203095 | JGI IMG/M metagenome (GOLD analysis project Ga0315541, IMG submission 203095) | Salt marsh sediment microbial communities from the Plum Island Ecosystem LTER, Massachusetts, United States - Salt Marsh Sediment SW1601-190 ... | reverse complement strand
AACTATATCCTCCATCAATGAACCTGAAAGTATTATCAGAACAGAAGCAAAAGTGGACATACCAGCAGCGACCACCCCGGCAAGGACAATAGCTGAACCCAATGGCGGAAGAACCATTTTTGTTAAAGTGGGAATTGCCAGATCCGGGGTTTGTAAGCTTGAGAAGTGGACACGGGCGATAGCCCCATTTAAGTATGGTAATAGTGCCATGCATGTTCCAACGCTTGCTACAATAGTCCCAATCTTTAAAACCTTTAAATTCTTTATGGAATAAAACCTGACTAATAACTGAGGCATTCCCCAAACCCCAAAACTGACTATTAGTGCAAATGAGATTAACCCTGGCCAACCCCATAAACCCGGAGTATTGATTAATCCAGGATCGATTTTTTGTAGTGCTATGTTCGCTGCTGTAATTCCTCCTACCGATTTCAGAGAGAATATAGTGAGCAGGATTAATCCAATTCCCATTACCCAGGCTTGAATAAAACTCGTCCAGACCACTGCAAGGTAGCCACCAATGGAAACATAAAAAAGAATTATAACGCAGGATAATAGAACACCGTAAGTATAGGGAATTTCCATCAAAACTTCAAAGATATGACCCATACCTTTTAGAATACTGACATTATATATTATCATAAATAAAAGAATTATTACTGCTGAAAATATCAATACAAAACGAGATTTAAATCTTTTACATAGAAAGCCAGGAATTGTTATCGTATTAAGCCTCTGAGTAAACTTTCTGATTCTTGGGCCAAGAACAATCCAGCATAATGTGCCACCAAGAAGTACATTTATCGCAGCAATCCAGAGTGTGGCCATTCCGAATAGATAACCAAACCCACCACCACCTACAATAACAACAGAACTAAAATAAGCTGCCACAAAGGACAATGCTGTTACCCATGGTCCAATCTGCCTTCCACCGATATAAAAATCTTCTACGCTCTTAGTCCTTCGCCCGGTTACCAGGCCAACAAGAACCAGAATAGCAAGATATATAATAAGAACTACCGGATAGATAAATGACTTACTCATCATCCTCTCCTGGTTTAAAGATCCAGATTGCCCAGACAATACTGAACAAAACACTAATGAGTGCTACAATCCATGCAGAAAATGTTAACCAGGGTGTATGAAATGGTCCCATATTACCTCCTTCCCCCAGAAAACAGCGTTAATTTTTCCTATCATTAATTTTCATCCTAAAACCTTGACCTCTAAAATCATATAACTCGGCGCCATCCAACCGGATATTCTGACCGGTTCAGATACTCCTATAGACCAAAATTTTGTATTTTTTCCTTACGTTTTACCTATAATCTTTACTATATATTTTTATAGATTCCCCCATCTCTAACATCGAATATCCCTTCAATGTAAGGGTGGTAAAATATCCAATTTTCCCGAGCGCCATCACGACTGCCAAAGCCTCTTTGTCATCTGGCGACTCAATTATAGCTACATAGTCGGTCTCACCCATAACTTTGTAGAATCCCTTGAGATCCACATTCCGATTTTGGAGTTTGTCCTTAAGTGATGCAACGAAGTCCGGAATTTTATGGATTTCATCAAGACCTTTTGGGGTCATTCCCATCAAGACTATATATGTCTCCATTTACATCCTCCTTTTTTATAAAGATTTAAATTCGTTGTGAACCCAAAACTCATAACCTAATCATTAACCCTTAATCCTTATCACTAAATTTTCACTTGAACCCTTTACATATTTTACAATCTACCATTTTGGATGCCCTGGAGTCTTTGTAATTTTTAACCACATCAATCCACTGTGTTCTAGCTTTCTTTCTGTATGCAAATCCAAGCCAGTACATAGCTAGTGCCTTAGTGGAATCTGGTGCATTACTATTTATAACCATATTTAAATCTTCTATCCCCTGCGTAAGCTTCCCTGCAAAGAAAGGAAAATTAACTCCCAATGTTCCTCTTGTAAACCTTAACTCAATATCCTCTGGAGCAAAAGAAATCGCTTTATCCCACATCAGAAAAGCTCTGTCAATAATCTCAGTTATCTGAGAGAAGTCGCTCATTCTTCGTGCTTGCATACCTATAAACTGACCTAAATATGTATAAGCCATGGAATTGTTTGGATGTTCTTTTACTGCTTTTTCCATGGTGCTTATAGCCTGTTCAAGTTTACCAGAATTCTGATATTCTCCAGCTTTTTTAATATATTCATCAAGGGTTTTTCCCTAAACAACGGTAAAGCTTCCTATAAAAGCCAGAATTACTAAACCTCTATCTAATATCTTCACATTTTCCTCTTTTTTGAAGGGCTGTCATTTGGAAGGAAGTATACAAAAAATAAAACTTAAGTCAAGGAGATTTTGTGTGCTCTATGATCCAGTCTCCTATCAGTTTTAATGCAGTCGGTGAAATGGTCTCTTCAATCCTTGCATACTCGGAGGGTGACCCGGTTTCTGCAGTCTGGAATAGATGATTAAGGCCTTGTAGTTCCTTAATAGTGTAATCTTCATTACCTCCGGCAAGAAGTGCCTCCTCTATAGCACTTAGATTCTCTTTGGGTGGAACCTGCAGGTCTTTTTCCCCGTTGATTGCAAGAACCGGGCATTTTACTTTCATTAAGGTGGGTTTTGGATCGTAGGTCAGGAAGAAGCGGAACCAGGGGGACAAAACCTTCTGGATTTGAGATTCCATATAAACCTCTAGATCTCCTATCGACTCTTTTTCCTCTTCGCTCAATCCTGCCAGAGCATCTTCATAAATAATACGTAATTTCTTTATAGCACTTTCGTTATTTTCTTCCTTCTTAAGCACAGCGAATATCTGTTCCTGTACAGCACGGTTCTTGGCAATCTCCTCCTCACTTTCACCACCTGCTTTTGCGATAAGGGCACCCTGTAAATACAAAATTTCTTCTCCGGTTAATCCTGTTCCTGCCAAAAGCACGATAAAAGCAATATCCGGCGACTCTGCCGCAACCATCGGGGCAATAATCCCTCCTTCGCTATGACCAATAAGTTCGATCTGTTTTGGATTAATCTCTCCACGGCTCTTAAGGTAATTAACGCTCGCAAGCACATCACTTGCGAAATCCTCGCTGGTTGCTTCCGAAACCTCGCCGGTTGATCCTCCCACCCCACGGTCATCTACCCTTAATACAGCAATACCACGGCGCGTCAGGTAATCCGCCAATACCAGGAATGGCCTGTGACCAAACACTGTTTCGTTACGATCCTGCGCACCGGAACCTGAAATGAGCAGCGCTGCTGGGAATAAGCCTTCCGTGCGAGGCAGGGTCAATGTACCTGCTAACTTTATATCTGCCTTCTTATTCTCATAGACAACCTCTTCCTCATCATAGGGATAGGGTTTCTCTGGTTCCTGCGGCCGTTTTACTTCTGGGGCCTCTTCTACTTTATTAAGGATAAGCGGTAGAGAAAGCCCGCTCTGTTTCCACAGTCCCATGATTTTAGTTCCATCCCCATTAAGTTTTCCCTCATAAACACCTTGGATGGTTTTCACATCAAGGATTAAATTGCCATCCTCAATTATGACCTCACTAACAGGTATATCTATCGCTCCCTGGTCAGGACTGTCCATAGTAGCGGTAAGCACACCGTCTGGGTTTTCGGAAATTTTAAAGACCACTCTGAGCTCGGTCCCGGAAACCTTCAAGGTCCCCTGCCAGATGCCTTTAACATCTCTACCTGTATTAGCATATAGCTTTTGAGGATTTACAAGAATTATTCCACTCAATACAAACGTGGCTAAAACAACAAATTTCCCATTCATATAACACCTCTTAAAATTTAATAGTGTTAAGTTAAGATTTTTGATATTTTCCTTCTTTTCTCTTAACGAGCTCTGAGTCCCTACAGACTATTTCAAATTTTTTGCACACCGTTCTCAAAGCATATATATTCAGCTCGTCTTATAAGATTACCAAGAACTTAAAGAAAAATTCACTTAAAGTCAAGAAGTTTTAAAGGGATATGAACATTGAGTAAAGATTTTTATATTAAATGGACAAAATATTAAATGAGACTTGACAAAAGTTCTTTTTCAATTATAATTTTTCCTTACATATTTTAAACCAGCTGCTATTGGTTAACTTTTGAGGATCTTAGTTAGTTAGGTTAGATGAGTGTTTATAAATTGTAAAACAAACAAGGAGGTTGTATGATTAAGTCGGTATTTGTTTTTTGTTATCCAGTCTTCACCCAATTCACTCTTAAAAGTAAAAATGCATAAAAAGGAGGTTGCATGAAAAGAATATTAATTGTGGTAATACTCTTTATTAGTCTATTAGTTTATGGTACAAAATCTATGGATGAACTGATTGATCCAGATGTAATTATATCACCACAGGACCCAGCAATTACTTCAATTATTGAAAAAATGGATGAAGCAAAGGATAACGGAGATATTGCACTCTTTAAACAACTATTAAAAGAATATAAAGAATTGAATCCTCCAGCAAAAATACATGATGGTCCTCAGTCAGTAGCAGGTCAATCCAATTTCAAGAGCAAATGGTCTTATAATGATATTGAAGTTGACAGTGCATATGCTTACCAAGAATTTTCAATGGATACCAGAGATAATAGTCGTATCTATCTTGCAGCATCAAGGCAGCTAACCTCAACGGATGACAATACAATTCTAGTCAATTATTCAGATGATGGAATAACCTGGTACTACATTTATAACCTACAATGGGGTGGACATGATTTTTATCATCCTTCCTTAAAAATTGTTGAAAAACCAGATACTGACTATCTTTTCATAGCCTTTGAAGCAGAGGAAACAGCAAGTCCTTATAATCGGGATATTCTCGTTTTTCGTTCCAATCTAGTTAGTGGTGCAACAGTTTTCTATTACCCGGCTGACAATGCATCAATTGACGAGAGGGATCCAAGTCTGGACGCTGATGACGTCGTCTATCCATCATTACCCTACCTACACCTTGCATTCGAGAGTGGAGACAGCGTTGCCTATATGCGCTCGTTAGATCTGGGTGCAACCTGGGTAGATAAGGCAATAATCGGTGCTGGAGCTACAAACTGGGATTACTATGACCCATCCTTGGCTTATGGACCGTCCACACCGAATGCAGATTCGATGAATCTTGGTGTCGCATGGACTTATTACCAAGTGTCACCATGGGTTAATAGAATCAGATTCAAAAGAAATCGTGATAAAGGTTTATCAACTGCCTGGTTGGGCACAGAGTACTTTACTGCTCCAGACCATAACTTTGATGACAGACCTTCTCTTAAAATGACCCATGGGGTGATGAACTCGGCTGTAATAGTATTCGCACGTCGTGATACGACTGGAACAGACGCTGAAGATCTATGTAATTTCTATACATATGATGCTGGTCGAACATGGAATGATGCAACTCTTTATGGAGGTGGACCTTACCAGGTTCTTAATACTCTTTCTCTTGATGATACACCAAATGATTATCATGTCTTCTTCAAGGGTGATAATGACGATATAAGATATAAGGAAGCACATTACGATGATTTCTCATACTCTGGATGGGCATTTTCTTTACCAATAAGTGATACAGGAGATATAAGCGATGTCTCATCACCCGCTTCTGCAGTCCTGGATACTATGCCCTATGTGTGTTGGAAAACTTATGCTCCTGGTTGGAAACTGATGTTTAATGCACTCTGGTTCCAGACAGGTGTAGAGGAAGACGAATTTACACCTACTACTGCTTTTCACCTATATCCAAATCCATCAAATGGAATAGCGACACTTTCCTACTCAGTATCAAAAGAGGGTATTGTAAAAATATCCATATATGATATCTCTGGAAGATTAATCAGGGATTTAATCAATGAGACTAAAAGAGCAGGAAATTACGCACTTGATATTAATAATAAAAATCTTTCCTCAGGTATTTACTTCCTACACATCAGAATACCAGATGGGGTATATACAAAGTCGATGACCGTGGTGAGATAGTAATAAATAGACAGAGTAATTTAGAAAAGAGGTGGGGAAACCCACCTCTTTTCTATTTCTTTTTTTTCTTTTTTTTCTTTACCCTGGAAGGTGGATACTCGCTAAGTTTTTCGCTCATCTCCTTGAGTCGGGCATCAACCCGAAAATTGATGGTATTCTTTTCAAATGTACCATCAGCCTTTCTTTTTCCAGCCTTTACTCCTGTGAGTATTTCGACACCCTCATCAATTGTCCGGGCAGGATAAATGTGGAACTTACCTTCCTTGACGGCATTCACCAATTCCTCCTTAAGCATGAGATTCTGAATGTTTCTCTCCGGAATTAGCACACCCTGTATCCCGGTAAGACCTTTTGCTTTGCAAAGTTCAAAGAAACCTTCGATCTTTTCATTCACCCCACCTATAGCTTGAATTTCACCCTTTTGATTTACTGAGCCGGTCACAGCAATTCCAGCTCTTACCGGAAGATCGGAAAGAGCGGAAAGTATGGCGTAGAGTTCGGTGCTTGAAGCACTATCCCCCTCCACCTCTCCATAGCTCTGTTCAAACACCAATCGGGCAGAAAGGCTTAACGGTTTGTCCTTTGAGTACTTTTCTGCAAGGTAACCACTGAGAATCATCACACCCTTTGTGTGGATCTTTCCTCCCAGTTTAGATTCTCGTTCAATATCAATGATGCCTTCCGCGCCCATACCTACACTTACACTAACCCTTGATGGCCTACCAAATGAGAAATCACCCATGCTTATGACCGAGAGACCATTCACCTGCCCGATGGCTTCACCCTCGGTATCAATGAGAATTATACCACGATCTATCATCTCCTGAATCTTTTCCTGAATGAGATTTGAACGATATATCTTCTCGTTAATCGCCTTCATTACATGTTTAGAGGATATGTATTTAGATCCATCCTCGGAGGCATAGAAGTTGGCTTCTCTTATAATATCCGCTACGTCAGCAAATTGCGTAGAGAGTTTTTTCTGATCCTCAGCTAATCTTGAGCTATATTCAATTACTTTGGATACAGCTGACATATTAAGGTGTTTTAGTCCTTCTTTATTGCAAAGGGTACAGATAAAGGAAGAATAACTCTTCACATTCTCTTCAGTGCGGTCCATAGTTGTGTCAAAGTCTGCCTTGACTTTAAAGAGCTCTCTAAAATCCTTGTCTAGGGTGTATGCCAAATGATAAATGAACGGACTTCCTAAAAGGACTACCTTTACATCAAGAGGAATAGGTTCTGGTCTCAATCCCTTGGTAGAGATCAACCCCAGCCGTTCAGATAAATCTTCTATGCCAACCTCCTCATTCATCAATGCCCTTTTTAAGCCATCCCAGGAAAACATATTTCGTAGCAACTCCTCCACAGGAATCACCAGGTAACCGCCATTGGACTTGTGGAGAGAACCTGCACGAATCATGGTAAAATCGGTGCTTAATACACCGTACTGCGCCTCTTTTTCAATTCTACCGAAGAGGTTATGGTAGGTGGGATTGTGCTCTATAACCACTGGACCACCCAGAATATCTGAGTTATCTATTATCACGTTCACCTCATATTTCCTGAATATGATCTCTCTCGCGCGAAGATCAGCAATGGGGTTAGGAGTTCCTTTCTCTTCCAGGAACTGGGATATATTATCAAGGATATCCTCTTCTACCTCCTCTAAATATGTAACAACATCAGGGTTATCCTTATATTTTTCCTGAATTATATATACCAAATGGCCAATTGAGTAGCGGGCAATCTGCCTCTCTAATTTTTTAATCTCTTCTTTTATCTTCTCCTCTACTTCGCTTACCTGTCTCATGGTGTTCCTTAGGTCAGATTTTAATTCTTCTCGTCTTTTTTCAATCTTGTCTTTTTCGTCTGCACCAAGAGCCATGAATTCCTGGTCACTCATTGGCTTGCCATCCATCACTGGAACAATGAAAAGGCCAATAGGAGTTTTCTGAATTGAAAATCCTTCTTTCTGAGTTCTCCGATTGAGTTTATTAAGAAGTTTCTTTTTTTCTTCATCTAATGTTTTCACTGTTTCATCTCTTTTTCGCACATAATCCTCACTCTGAAACGCTTCGGGAAGCGTTCTACGAGCTTCACGTATAAGATGTTTCATATCCTTCTGGAAGGATATGCCTTTCCCAGAAGGTAGCTTTAAAGCTTTTGGTTCATATGCATTTTTGAAGTTATCCACATAGCACCAGTCATGGGGAACAGGTTTTGTTTTAGCTAACTCATCTAAGAAATTTTTTACAGCAGTCTCTTTGCCAGTTCCTGGTGTGCCCGCCACATAGATATTAAAACCACTGTTCTTAATATAGAGACCAAAATTCAGAGCTTTAAGGGCTCTATCCTGCCCTATAATTTCTTTGAGAAGCGCCATTGATTCAGTAGTTTCGCAATTGAGAACTGATGCATCAAATTCGTTTCTCAATTTTTCCCACGATAGTTCCTCTGTCATAAATCCTCCTTTCTTATGAAAACAACTATCTCACTCCACTTAAGAATAGAAGTCTCTCGGTTGGTCTGTAGACAAAAACTGAATGCCGACAGCTATTACCACTTTGCACTTCACATACTATATTCCCCATTGAGGTGATTCCTCTGCGACTATTACCCGCCTTAAATATTATAATTATTTCTATTCACTATTATTGTCAAGGGTTTTTTGCATCGAGATTATAAAAACCAAAGCCCATATTTGCCACATCAAAAATATCAGCCATAGAGAGAGTCGCTTTGCTCCAGTGAAAAATGAGGTTTAGAAGGTCTTTTTTAATCTAAAATTGATTGTTCTATAATATATTTATAGAAAAAAGGGTAAGACAGAGGTAAAAGAACCGTTGACTATTCTATGGTTGAACATAATATTGGCAATTAGAGAATCTAATGAAATATAGAATAAAGGATGTTTAATGAAGATTAGGACTATTACTGCTGGTATTACACTCACCATTCCTATAAAAGCTAACAAAGTAACCTCCATTATTGAGTTCCTTAAGAAAGCGAGAGAGGAATTTGAGTTATTTGGTTCCAAAGTGCAGAGTATTAGACTAACGACCCAACCCTGGACTGAATACTTAAGTGGGATGGAAAAAGATGAAATAATTGAGAATATCTGTACTTTAGAGAGCCTTTGCATAGAAAATGGAGTGGATTTTTTAAGTATAGGAACTACATTTGAGCCGGATTCTATTGATATAATACCTGGACTTTTAGAGAAAACTTCGATTACATCCTGCTCTATCACCATCGGAAATACCAAAGAAGGTATAAACTTCGAAACAATAAATAAAACCGCTGAGGCTATCCTTGAAATTTCCAGGATAACTGATAAAGGTATCGGAAATTTCAACTTTGCCGGAATCATAAACTGCCCTTCTGATATACCCTTCTTCCCTGCTTCATACCATAGAGGAAAACATTCCTTTTCAATAGGAACAGAGAGCGGGGATTTAATCGTAAAGGCATTTTCAGGCTCAGGGAATCTAAATGAAGCGAAACAGAATCTCCACAAGATTTTTCATATAAATTTCAAGGTGCTTGAAAAAATATCCAGAGCCTTGTCTAAAGAAAGCACGTTTCCATTTAAAGGAATAGATGTGTCTCCCGCACCTTCCTTAATTCCAGAAGAAAGTATTGCCTTCGGCTTTGAGAAGTTACTGGGAGATAAGTTTGGATCTCCGGGAACTCTTGCTATTGCTGGAATGACCACCGATGTAATTAAGAACTTAAATGTGAAAAAATGCGGTTACTCTGGACTAATGCTACCTATACTAGAAGACGTGGGCCTTGCCAGGAGGTACAAAGAGAAAACGTTTGATATTGGTAACCTCTTAGAATATTCAGCCGTCTGTGGAACTGGTCTGGATTGTATACCACTTCCAGGAAATATATCTCATAAGAAGATTAAGAATATCCTCTTAGATATAGCAACTCTTTCCATCAAACTATCCAAACCCCTTTCAGCAAGGCTTCTGCCCTGTCCGGGAAAAAAAGCAGGCGATATTACAGATTTCGATTCTCCTTATCTTGTGGATACTCTGATAAGGGATGTGGCTCCTAACTAAATGCATATAAAAAAGCCAAAGCTCAATCAAGCTGCAACAAACGAGATAAAAAGAATCTATCAGAATCTTAAAGAAGAGATTGAGAAAAGACTAAAAAGCTTCAGCGAATTCGGAAGGCAAGGAACCAAAAAAGAAATCTTTACAGAACTTGCATTTTGTCTCTTAACCCCACAATCAAAGGCAAGGGATTGCTGGAGAGCTGTAGAAAATATGGTTAGAAATGGCACCCTTTTTAAGGGAAATGCAATAGAGATACAAAAATATTTAAAAAATGTTAGATTTAAATACAAAAAGTCAGAATATATAGTAAGTGCACGAGAGAAATTTTTCGGGGAAGAAAACCAGATATATTCCTCAATAAAAAATAACGAAGATCCCCTTAAACTTCGAGATTATCTTGTAGAAAATATAAAGGGAATGGGATATAAAGAAGCAAGCCACTTCCTAAGAAATATTGGTATAGGTGGCAATCTTGCAATCCTTGACCGCCACATTCTAAGAAACCTTCAAAAACTGGGTATTATAGAGGGTACAATTAAATCCTGCTCCGTCAAAAAATATAGAGAAATTGAAAAGAAATTGATAAAATTCTCAAAGGAAGTTGAAATACCCTTGAGCCATCTTGACCTTACCCTCTGGGCAAAAGAAACAGGAGAAGTCTTTAAGTAAATTGATAATGTTTTAACATCCGCAAGGAAAGTTCTGGTGTCCACCTGCATAGTGCAATATTCTATCTTCAAACATTGTCTCCTATTATTTTTATCAGAAAAGCTTGGTTTTGACAGTACCCGCATCCTCGCTCTTGTTTATATATTTTCCATCATATAACATCTATCTAACCCCCACCCCCCATTACGTCCCCTATTATTCACAAAATTTGAAAAATTTGCCGGTTTCAGAAATATATCCTCAGGCCTTAAGCCTTAACATCACTGCTGATAAATAATTGCCTTTTACTTATATATTATACATACAATTCTTCCGTTTCAAGTATTACCCCTCTTGAGTTTCATAATCTCCACGAAAAATGAGGGTAGTCTGAGAAATCCAGAGGTTGACAATCAATTCAATTCCAATATTGTTTTTATAGCTGTAAATCACTGAATTGACTTATTGGCTAATGTAATATTAAAAAAAAACAGGAGGTAAAATGGGCACAAAAGGAAGAGAGATAGTAAAAGTTGATGCAGATAAACTTCTTGAACTACTCAAAAAGGCATTGGCAGATGAGTGGCTTGCATACTATCAGTACTGGGTTGGTGCAAAGGTAGTTGAAGGTCCTATGAGAGGAATTGTAGAAATGGAGTTAAACGAACACGCAGGAGAAGAACTTGAACATGCAGAAATGCTAACTGGGAGGATAATTCAACTTGGCGGAATCCCTATCCTTGAACCAAAGGATTGGTACACTATGACAAATTGTGGCTATGAAGCCCCTGAAGATCCCTCGGTAGAGTCCATATTAGAACAGAATATAAAAGGCGAGCAATGTGCGATAGAAGTTTATCAAAAACTGATCAAGTTTGTAGAGGGTAAGGACCCAATAACATACCACTTAATTGAGAAAATACTTGAGGATGAGGTTGAACACGAAGAGGACTTAGAGACTATTCAGAAAGATATGAAATCAATTAAGTAAAGGCTTAAAGGGAAGGATAAACCTCCATTATTTTTATTTACTCAGGGCTATAATGTATTGAAGGCGTTCGTATAGTTCTGGATTATTAATTCCCTCTCGACATAATTTTCCCTGAAAGTCTGCAATCGATTTAAAGTCATGTTTCTCCATCCAGAATCCAATGACCCCTATAAAAAGCAACATAGCTACAGATTCAAAAGTGGAGAAGAAAATATTCATCTTTTAATCAATTTGATAATTATAAAATACATTAAAATTCCAACCAAAATAACGATATGTCAAGGAGGACGCCGCTTACCTGTTGCTTTATCCAGTTCGATCCTTGACAAAACCAAAAAAGATCATATACTAATATTGTAATAATTTCAATATTTAACACTTTACAAATTTACATTTATTATTATTTTATAAAAGTGAAGGGGGTAAAAAAGAATGGATAAGTTATGCGAATTCCTCGAAGAAAGGGGGATTAGTCCCACAATTCAGAGATTAAAAATACTCAAATACATTGAGGAAAATAGAGCACACCCTGATGTTGATATGATATACCAGGGGATTTTCAAAGAGATACCAACACTTTCAAAGACGACAATCTATAACACCATGAATCTTCTTGTTGAAAAGGGAGTTGTATTGGAATTCTGTGTTGGAGAAGGTGAGGTAAGGTACGATATAAACCTCCAGCCCCACGCTCATTTTAGGTGCACTGAATGCGGCAGGATATATGACGTTAAAATAGACCCCAAGTTATTCAAAATTAAAAAAATAAATGGAAACCAGATTATACATACTTCTGTTTATTTTACAGGTAAATGCAGGGAATGCTTGAAAAAAGATAAGGAGAATTCATGAATGAAGAAGCTCTGTACAAATTAAGTTATGGTATGTATATAGTTACGACTAAGTATAACGGTAAACTCAACGGTCAAATATCTACCACCGTATTTCAAATTACTGCAGATCCTCCTAAAATAACAGTAAGCCTGAACAAAAAGAATTTTACCCATGAGTTAATTTCGATGAGTAAAATTTTTGCAGTCTCCATCCTTGGGAATGATGTAAATATGAAATTCATTGGCCCCTTTGGGTTCAAATCCGGAAGAAATATAGATAAGTTTGAAGGAGTAAATTATAAAATCGGAAAAACCGGTGCTCCGATAGTTCTCGATTATACCATTGCATATTTAGAAGCAGAGGTTGAAGGAACTTTAGATGTCGGAACTCATACATTATTTGTTGGAAAGGTAGTTGATGGTGACATAATTGATAAAGGCGATCCCATGACATATGAATACTACCACAAGCAAATAAAAGGGAAAGCGCCTGAAACAGCCCCCACTTATAGGAAAAAGTAGAGAGTCAATAATGAATAATAGCCACAACTACATGGAGAACATAATGAGTATTGATTTATATAAAAAAAGAGAAAAACTCACCACGAAGTGCACAGAGTACGCAAAGAATATTAAGTTATTTAAAATTATAAATGAAAATTCTATCTTTGTATTTTTGCTCTGTGTTCTTTGTGAACTTTGTGGTAAAACTTTTGTTTTTTTGTAGTCAAAAAATAAAGGAGGTTTAAATGTCAAAGTATGAATGCACAGTCTGTGGATATATCTATGACCCAGAGAAAGGAGACCCTGATGGTGGAATAAAACCGGGGACCGCTTTTGAAGATATACCGGATGATTGGGTATGTCCTATATGTGGAGCAGGTAAAGAAGACTTTGAAAAAGTAGAGAAGTAAATATGGCAGTCAGAAAAGTAAAAGAAAACATATATTCAATAGGTGCTATCGACTGGGACAGGAGGCTTTTTGATGAACTCATCCCTCTTCCAGAAGGGACTACCTATAATGCTTATCTGATAAAAGGAAGTGAGAAAATAGCGCTAATTGACACTGTAGACCCGCCCATGGAAGAGGAACTGCTTAGGAACCTTAAGAAACTTGAGATTGACAGGATAGATTATATAGTTTCTAATCATGCAGAACAGGACCACTCAGGGACAATCCCTAAAATCCTGGAAATCTATCCTGAAGCAAAACTTGTTACCAATGATAAGTGTAAATCCATGCTTATAGACCTTCTGTTGATCCCTGAAGAAAAATTTCAAATAGTGGGTGATAAAGATATCCTTTCACTTGGGGATAGAACACTTGAATTCATATTCACCCCCTGGGTTCACTGGCCTGAAACAATGTCAACTTATCTCAAGGAAGATAAGATTCTCTTTTCATGTGACTTCTTTGGTTCTCACTATGCTTCAAGCGAACTCTTTGCGACGGATGAAGCCAAGGTTTTAGAGGATGCGAAGAGATACTATGCAGAGATAATGATGCCTTTTAGAATTCATATAAAGAAAAACTTAGAGAAGTTAGAAGACTATCAGATTGACATAATTGCACCATCACATGGTCCAATCTACGATAAGCCAAGCCTGATAATCAATGCATATAAAGACTGGATCTCTGATAAAGTTGCCAATGAGGTGGTTATTGCCTATGTTTCTATGCATGGAAGCACAAAAGAAATGGTTGATTATCTAATTGATTCACTAATTGATAAAGGAATAAAAGTAACTCCATACAACCTCACAAAAACCGATATTGGTGAACTTGCAATTTCCATTGTCGATGCAGCAACGATCATTCTCGGAACACCTACTGTCCTTGTAGGTCCTCATCCAGATGCGGTTTATGCAGCCGTCCTTGCTAACGCATTAAAACCCAAGGTGAAGAATATTGGTATCATAGGTTCCTATGGATGGGGGGGTAAAGCAGTAGAAACCCTAAAAAGTCTCATTCCAAACCTGAAAGTGGATATTCTTGAGCCTGTATTATCAAAGGGATATCCACAAGATGAAGACTATAAAGCCCTTGATAAATTAGCAGATGAGATTCAAAAGAAACATAAAGACTTAAACCTAATTTAAAAGGAGGAAACATGGCTGAAAAAGTTCAAGTATACAAATGTGAGATATGTGGAAATATAGTTGAGGTACTGCATGGAGGGAAAGGACAGCTCGTTTGCTGTGGGGAGCCTATGAAACTTCTAAAGGCAAAGGAATCCGAAGAAGGAACCGAAAAACACCTCCCGGTTGTTCAAAAGAAGAATGGCGGAATCATTGTAACCATTGGTTCAATACCTCACCCGATGGAGGAGAAACATCATATAGAGTGGATAGAAGTAATAACCAAGGACGATAGAACCTACAAGAAATTCTTACAAGCAGGGGATGCCCCAAAAGCTCTGCTTGAAATTGCATATGAACATGTTGATTCGGTTAGAGAACACTGCAACATACACGGCCTCTGGGCAACAAAAATGTAGGAGGTAGTATGGATCTTAGCAATTACACTTTAGAAGAGCTGCTACAATCAGCAATAAAAAGTGAGGTTGAAAGCAACGAGGTATATACAAAATTAGCTGGAAGGGTAGGGAACTTTGTATTGAAGGATAGATTGAATTTTCTTGCAGATGAGGAATTGAAACACAAAAAATTCATTGAATCTCTTCACAAGAAAAATCTCCCCGACGTTGAAATAACCCTACCAGAAAAAAGCCCTGTTCCCCTCCCAAAAGTAAATATTGAAGATGAGAATATGGAGTTGCGTGAATTATTCTTCCAGGCAATGGAAGCAGAAAAGGCAGCCAATGAATTTTATCTTGGATTCGCAGATAGATATCAGGATGATACTGAGATAAAAAACACATTGATTTATCTTGCTTCCATGGAAATGAACCACTATCATATATTGGAGACTGAGCATGACAGTATTGATATGTTTGAAGAGTATGAGACAGGATGGCCTTTTATTCATATAGGCCCGTAAATAGATAAGAGTAAAATATGAATAAAAGCCACAGAGGCACTGAGAACACTGAGAAAGTACACAGAGATAATAATTCTAAAAATAAACTTTCTCTATTTATAATTTATTAAAACTCTGTGTACTCTGTGTCTCCGTGGCAAATGAAAGAGGTTTAAATGGCTTCAAAAGAATTACTAGAACTCTTAAACAAAGCAATCGCAAGGGAATTGCAGGTCGCAATCCAATATATGTAGCAGCATGTTCTCTGGAAGGGGGTGGAGGGTTTTACAGTAGAGGACGAATTAAAAGCAATTGCAATAACGGAAATGAAACACGCTGAAGCAATAGCAGAAAGGCTCGCCTACCTTGGTGGAACACCCACCACAAAACCTGATCCTATATTTGTAGGTGAGTCACTAAAAGAAATGATTGAGAAAGACAAGGAGGATGAAGAGTCGGCCATAGAACTATATAAAAAGATAATCAAGAAAGCTAATGAAGAATTTGACACAACTACTGCAAGACTCTTCCGTAAAATCCTTGAAGATGAAGAAGAACACCATGACACGTTTACAGGGCTCCTGGAGGGTAGATAAAGGTCTCCACTTCTATAACCTTATTGGAAATTTATCAATAATGAGCGATGTGAGACAAATATCCCTGGTCTCTTTGCAGCGGGAGATGTAACAAATATTCCAAAAAAACAGATAATTGTTGCTGCCGGTCAGGTTTGTATTGCAAACCTTTCAGCTTTTAAATACCTTTCGAGAACCCACAAGTAGGAAACTAATAATAAGGAGGAAAAATGAAAATCTTTGATGTAAAGGAAATATTTCAAATAGCAATAAGAATTGAAGAGAATGGTGAGAGATTTTATCTTAATGCCGTAAAATTAACAGACGATATTACTACAAAAGGTGTATTCAAATTACTTGCAGAAGAAGAAAAAAAACATAAAGAGGTCTTCTCCAAATTACTTTCGTCTATGACTAAAGATATTAATTTCGATTCATATCCAGATGATTATATAGATTATCTTCAAACCTATGTGAATAACACAATCTTCAATTTAGATAAAATTAAAGAAGACATGAGCAAAATTAAAGATGTATCTTCAGCTCTGGACTTTGCTATCCAGCGAGAGCTGGATTCTATCCTCTACTATCAGGAAATTAAAAGGGTTATACCAGAGAATCAGCACGACAAACTGGATAGAATAATAGATGAAGAAAGGAAACATTATAAGGATCTAACTAAACTCAGGAACGAACTATAGTAAGATGTATGATATTATATGGAATCACATAAACTTATCAAAGCTATATAGGAGGTAAAATGAAAAGTCTAAAAGAAACGAAAACTGAAAAGAATCTTCTAACTGCTTTTGCCGGAGAGTCACAGGCAAGGAACCGCTATAGCTACTTTGAATCGCAGGCAAGGAGAGAAGGATATATGCAGATATCCGCAATATTCCAAGAAACAGCAGATAATGAAAAAGAACATGCCAAGAGGCTCTTTAAGTTCCTCGAGGGTGGAGAGGTTGAGATTACCGGTGCCTTTCCTGCAGGTGTGATTGGAGATACAAAAGAAAATCTTAAAGCTGCTGCTGCTGGAGAGAACTATGAGCACACCAATATGTATCCCGAGTTTGCTCTTGTAGCCGAAGATGAGGGATTTTCGGATATAGCAACTGTGTTCAGAGCGATAGCTGTTGCAGAGAAACAGCACGAAAAAAGATACTTAGCTTTACAAGAGAACATTGAGAAAGATAGGGTTTTCAAAAAGGATAAAGTTGTAAGATGGAAATGTAGGAACTGCGGATATATCCATGAGGGCACTGAACCACCCGAGAAGTGTCCTGCCTGTGCACATCCGAAAGCATATTTCGAACTATTGGGCGAGAATTACTGAAGACCAACTGGGATAGCATTAATATGTTCAAAGAATAATGCACAGATTGGTCTTTCACCACTGGCCCCATAATTATAAAAGTATAATATGAAAAATCGCTACATGGGCACAGAGACCACTGAGTGAGGCCACAACTTAAGGATTCGAGGGAGTAAGGATTAAGTGGTTCTGAGTTTATTGAGTTTATTGAGTTATTCACGTTTATTGCGTTGTGCACTCTTTGCGCCTCTGCGTGAGAAATGTCATTGTAAGTGAATCTTCATGCTTTACTCAAGCGAAGCAATCCCAGGGAAAGTGGGAATTTTGCATTTTTCAATTTTCATTTTTCATTGGGTCTCAAGTCGTCCATCACCCCTCCTCGGTCTTTGGCCATATATGCACTTGAATCCTAAGAATCCTTGATTCCTTTAAAATTCCCTCTATGGTTCTCATTTTCATCTTTGAGGTGTAAATCATGCACAATGGTTTTCACGTTTAGGCAAATCGAAAACTTGACATTGACTCGTAAATACACTATAATACCGCCGAAATGAAAGGAAGCCATTTAAAATCATCGGTTAATTCGCTCTGCAATCAAAGGATTATTATATGTTAATAGTCTCTTTCATAGGAAATTCTGAAACAGGAAAAACTTATACTATAACCCGTCTAACAAAAGCATTAACCAAAAAAGGTTACAGAGTTGGTTGTATCAAACACTGTCCGCATGGATTTGACCTCGATCATCCAGGAAAAGATTCTTATCAATTCAAAAAAGCGGGAGCTTATGGTGTAGCTGTGCATAGTCTTGATAGTATCGGATTAGTTAAGACGACAAATGAATCGGTTAAGCTTAAAGAACTCACTGTTGAGTTTTTTATGGACGCCGATTTCGTACTCGCCGAAGGATTCAAAGAATCTAAAGGAACAAAAAAGATTGAATTACTTAGAAAAGGAGTGTGCGAGAAGCCAAAACTAAAGGATGCTATAGCAATATTCTCTAACTTTAATATTGAAACTAAAAAGTTAGTATTCCATCCTGACGACCTTGAAGGGATTGTAAACTTCCTCGAGGAAATGAAAGAAAAGGAAGAAAAAATTATCAAAGTTAAGGTCAATGGTAAGGACCTTCCTCTTAACCCAATCATTAGAAGCATAATCAGGAACACAATCGCTGGTCTTATAGAACCATTAAAAAGAAAGGACAAGTCAATAAAAAGAATAGATATAAACATGGAGGTTTAAGTATGAGTAAAAGAAATATACTCCTCATTCTCTTCTTTGGCTCTCTATGGGGTTTTAGTGAGGTTTTTCTCGGGAAAGCTCTATATAGCTCCAATATTCATTATCCAGGTGTTATTCTCTCTATATTAGCTCTTGGTATCTTAGGAATTGCATATGCATTGATTCAAAAAGCTGGAGCGATGGCCCTGATTGCAGTTGTAGCCACCATTTTCAGGCTAGTAAACGCTGGGCCTTTTTTTTGTCATTTACTTGCAATATTCTCACTCGGAGTAGGATTTGATATAGTAATGAAATTAATCAAAGAAAGGAAGTTCAATTGGCTTTCGGGGGCTCTCAGTGCCTGGCTTGGATACGCATTATTCGGATTTTTGATCACCTATGTCTTCAGATATCACTACTGGATAGCTTTCGGCCTTCCAAAGGTTATAAAATATATCGGAATAGAAGGAAGTCTTGCTGCTCTTGGTTCAGCTATTACTGTAATGATGGGGTACAGGATTGGTGAAAATTTTACTAGATTCTTTAATTCAAAACCAAAATCAGCATATATAGGAGCCATTGGATTTACCTTATCATTCTGGATTTTAGGTGCTCTATGAGCTATTTCACCATATTTATCTTACTTCTTTCAGCACAGGAAGAGTCATATACCAAAGTCTATGAATTAGGTGGTATTACAGTAACTGCTAAGAGAGTTGAGTTGATTCCTAATCTTATTATTGAAATAAATCCAGAGGAATTAAAGAAAAAGGGAGCATCTACTATTGGTGAGGCATTAAAATTTATTCCCTCTGTTTACTCAAGGACAGGGAACAAGGGAGAAAACTATGTAGAAATTTTTGGGATTGAACAGAGAGAAATAGCAATAATGCTGGATGGTCACCCTATATATTCACCTTATAATGGTATGGCAGACCTTGACCAGATAACCCTTGATAATGTGAGCAAGATAGAAATTGCACTACCTCCAGTCTCACTTCTTACTGGACCAAATAGCCTGGGAGGAGTGGTTAACATCGTCACTAAAAAGTACGAAAAATCAGTTTCTCTTGGATTGAGTGAGGGACTTAGTGTAAACTCAAGCATTAATTATGGAGATAAAATCAAGGACTTTTTTTATTATTTCTCCGGGGGAGTTTCTAAGTCTGAAGGTTATCTACTACCTGATGGAACTTTAAGAGACAATTCGGATTTCCAAAAGAGAAAAGTCACAGGGAAAATTGGCTGGGAACCAAATCCCAAAAACGAAATTGGTTTATCTATGGCTTACTACTATTCAGAGAAAGGTTTACCGTTTGGACTTACTAAACCAAGATACTGGAGGTTCACAGACTGGAGGTGGTACTATATAGCTCTTCACGGAAAAAGTGAACCTCAAGATAGAATAAAAATATTGGGAAGTATTCATTATGACAGTCATATTAATACAATGACTTATTATGAAGATTCAACATTCCGTGGTGTAGAGGGCGTAAGCGATTATGACAATTATACAACAGGTGGTTATATGACACTTAGCTATGACCTTATGAAATTCAATACTCTAAGTCTAGGAGGCTCTTATAATTTAGATTTCGTAAAAAAAAGAGAAGATGAAAATCCATGGGAAAATTATAAAGGGAATACAATGTCTCTATCCATACAGGATAAGATCGTAATTCCATCTCTAGGATTACATTTAGAAGGGGAAATTGGTTATGATGGATTTAAAGGTCCTGATTCAGACATTGATTTTATTAATTATAGAACGGGGAGTGTATATTTTATTGATACTGAAACATCAATATTCTTATCATTTGGAAGAAAGAATCGTTTCCCAACCTTAAAGGAGCTTTATTCTCAAACCTCAGGAAATCCCAATCTTAATCCAGAATTTTCAACATCTTATCAGCTGGGTTTAAACTCAAAGTATTTTAGAGTTGTTCTATTTAGGAACGATGTAAATGATTTAATAGATAGAGAGAATAGAAATTTTCCATATGAAAATATAAATTGGGCGCGCTTTCAGGGATTAAGCATTGAAGGTCAATATAAGTATATAATGCTTGGTTATACTTACCTTGATGCTTATGATGATTCATATGAAGCCCTGGATAATAAAGCAGAACACACAGTAAGTGTTGGGTTTAACTATAGTTTTAAACTCGGATTAAATATTAACCTTAATGGCATGTGGGTAGATAGGAGAAAAGATGGTGACATCTACTTGGATTCTTACACCCTTATAAATGCAAATCTAATCCAGAAAATCAGTAATTTCCTATCAGTTAAACTAAGTGGATATAATATATTAAACCAATGGTATGAAGATGAAAAGGGCTACCCCTTAGCTGGCAGAACTTTAGGTTCTGAGCTCTTCTTAAATTTTTAAGGAGGTAACTTATAATGAGTAAATTTAATGGGTATATGGGAAAATTATTGGAGGTGGATTTAAGTAACAGTAAAATAAATAAGGTTGATACAGATTTAGAGATTGCAAAAAAATTCATTGGGGGAAAAGGATACGGTGCAAAGCTCCTCTGGGATAGAGTTCCTGAAGACATAGAACCTTTAAGTCCCGATAATCTCCTTATGATAATGCTTGGACCTTTAACAGGGACACTGGCTCAATCTTCAGGAAGGTTTGCAGTTGTAACAAAATCACCGGAGACAGGGATTTTCACTGATGGCCATGTCGGTGGTTACTTTGGACCAAAGCTTAAATTCGCAGGTTATGATGGGATTGTAATCTCTGGAAAGGCTGATAAACCAGTTTATCTTCATATCACTCAGGATAAATGTGAAATATTGGATGCAAGCGACCTATGGGGTATGAGTGTTTTTAAAGTGGATGACATACTTGAAAAAAAGTATCCAGGTTCATCCAGGGGGGTTATAGGAGTAGGTGGTGAGAACCTGGTGAGTTTTGCCTGTATATCCTTTGATAAAGGGCGACAGGCAGGAAGATGTGGACCCGGCGCTGTGATGGGGTCAAAAAACCTAAAGGCAATCGTAGTAGAGAAAGGTAAAAAAAGACCTACTTATGCAGATGCGGATAAATTTAGAAACTTGACAAAAGAGTTGTCCCGTATGTTGAAAACACATCCTTCGAAGGTTAAAAGACATATACTTGGAACACTCGTTTGTATATGGGAAGGAATCGATGGAGGTACTTTACCGATAAAGAATTATACAGGGGTTGAGTTTCCCAGAATAGAAAATCTTGTGCCTGAAAAACTCTGGGAGCAAGGGATATGGAAAGGGACTACAACCTGCTTTGCCTGTCCTATAGCCTGTACAAAAATAAGTGAATTAAAAAGAGGCGAATATAAAGGTAGGGAATATGAAGCCCCAGAATATGAAATGACAGCATTAATGGGTGGGAATCTTTTAATTGACTCTTACGAGTGGGTGACATATGGTCATGTTCTCTGTAACGATTTAGGACTGGATGCAATATCAGCAGGAAACTGTGCTGGATTTGCTATGGAATGCTACGAAAAAGGTCTTATAAAGCCAGGCTATGAACTAAAATTCGGAAATGGTGAGGCACTGATCAAATTTATAAAGCAAATAGCTTATAGGGAAGGGATAGGCGATATATTTGCTCAGGGTGTCAGGGGAGCAGCAGAGAAGATAGGAAACAACTCAGAGAGATTTGCCATCCATGTCAAGGGTTTGGAACTTCCTGGTGTCGACCCTCATGGTTCTTATGGTATGGCCCTAGCTTTTGCAACTGCTGATAGAGGAGGTTGTCACCAGAGAGTATGGACACCAAGGGCAGAGCTCTATGGAAAACTGAAAAGATACTCGACAGAAGGTAGGGCTGAATTTGTTAAATACAATCAGGATGAGCGTGCTGCCTGTTTCTCGCTCGACTTATGTGACTTTATGCCATTCTCAGAAAAACAAAATACCGACCTTCTGAACTTCGCTACGGGCTTTGAATTCACTCCCGAGGAGTATGTGCACACAGGTGAAAGGATATGGAACCTCGCAAGACTAATCGCTATAAGAGAAGGAATATCAAGAAAAGATGATACTTTGCCTGCAAGGCTCTTAGAAGAACCAATGATAGCCGGGCCCTCAAAAGGGCATTTTGTATCACGGGAAGAACTTGATATCATGCTTAACGAATACTACGCCCTTAGAGACTGGGATAAAAATGGGATACCCACAAAGGAAAAATTGGAGGAATTAGAGCTGGGGGAAAGTTAAGGACCATTTCTTTCTAATAAGATCAGCAAGATATCAACGACTTTTAAAATAAAGAAGAGAGGATAAAAAATTAAAAAGATGACGAGAATGAATTCGTGATCTCTCTCCACCAGCAGGGAAATATTAAGGGTTATGTCTTTGACTAAATCAGAGATTACCTCGGAAAGCTAAGGGACAAAGGCAATCTTATTTTAGTCATCACTTACCCATTAAGGAGTACAATATGATGATAATCTTTTTAAACAAACTAAATGACTACTGGCATAAGAAAATAAATGGACTCAAGGATGAGTTCCCGGAAGTCGAGTTTTTATCTGCAAGAGTTGAAGAAAAAAAGGATGAATATTTACCTCTGGCTTCGGGAATTGTTGCAAGTAAACTTACGGTTTCCGATCTTGACAAGGCTTCCAGTTTAAAGATTCTCTTTGTTCCCTTTGTAGGAGTAAATTTCTTTCCCCTGGAAGAACTAAAAAAGAGAAATTTAATGGTGGCTAACTCACATGGAAACAGTAAAATTGTCGCTGAACGTGCCATTGCCCTTGCTCTATCTCTTCTTGGAAGAATTGTTGAATACCATAACGATTTAAAAAGGGGCTACTGGCATCGTGGTGAAGGTAGGAAGGGACAATGGATTTCTATACAGGGAAAGAATTGTGGAATTCTTGGAGTAGGACATGTAGGAAGGTATCTTGCAAAGTTGCTTAACGTATTTGATTGCAGAGTAGTTGGGTTTAAGAAACACCTATCCGAAGGAACCCCTACTTATGTAGACGAAATCACAAACAATCTTTTGGAGGTTATAGACAAGAGTGACATAATCTTTGTATGTTTACCCAAAACAAAGGAAACAGAGGGAATTATTGACGAAGAAGTCCTTTCAAGGATGAATGGCAAATACCTAATAAATGTGAGTAGGGCCCGTATCATTAAAGAAGAAGCATTATATAGGGCACTAAAGGATGGGAATCTGTTGGGTGCTGGACTTGATGTGTGGTATAAATATCCGAAGGGTAAAGAAGAAAAATTTTATCCATCCGATTATCCCTTCCCCGAACTTCCCAATGTTGTCATAACTCCTCACAATGCAGGTAATACAGAGAAGGCAAGACAATTAAATATTGATGCGACAATCGAGAATATAAAAACTTATCTAAAAACAGGAAAACCTATAAATTCAGTTAATCTTGAGTTGATGTATTGATAATCTATATGAGTGTATGGGCATATGAGTTGATAGGTGATTGAGGTAAGTCATCGTGAATCTTGCTTATTCTCCAGATGATGCTTTATAACCTTTCCCTTTACCATGTATATTACACCCTCACATATATTTGTAGATAGGTCTGCAATCCGTTCAAGATTTTTAGTAATTCTACTTAAATGCATACATCGCTCTATAGTTGTATGATCCTGGATCATATTTTCAATTAAGTCCCTTAAGACCCTATCCCTTAACCCATCTACAACATTATCTCTGGCGCAAACTCTCTTTACTTTTGATGCATCTTCCTTAATAAAGGCATCTATACTGTCACTCAACATTTTTATGGTTTCACGAGATAACCTTGGCAATTCGAGTAGAGTCTTCAACTCCTGTCTTTCTATTAAGAATGCCGCACTTTCAGCAATATTTACAGCATGATCTGCCATCCTTTCCAGGTCATTGTTCATCTTTAGAATCATCAGTATGATCCTTAAATCCTTTGCTTTTGGCTGGAATTGGGCGATAAGTTCCATACAAAGTTCTTCTATTTCTATTTCGCGATCGTTTGCACTTGGTTCATCTTCTTCTATTACACTAATCGGTAATCCTTTATCTTTTTTAATCAATCCCTTTACACTTTTGCCTATCATATTTTCGACTAAAGATGCATAATTCACAATTATCCCTTTGAGTGTTTCTATCCTTTCCTTTAACATTTAATTCCTCCTCATCCAAACTTACCCTCAAGGTATTCTTCTGTCCTCTTATCCTGAGGAACGGTGAACATCTTCTTAGTAAGCCCAAATTCAATTAACTCCCCGAGGTATAAAAAAGAGGCATCAGCAATATCAGCTCTTCCGTCAATCAGAGCTGCTATTCCTACACCGGAACCTCTACCCCTTACGGATACACAAACATCCTCATATATATCCATATATGCTTCTGCAACTCTTTGAGCTATAGGTAATACCGTTGTAGAACCAGTTATTGTTATTTTCTTTGAAGCTGCATAAAGTGAAGCGCTTGATAGAAAGATAGTAGCAGTAAAGTTTATGAAAACCAATGAGAAAAACTTTAGCATTTTTACCATCTTAAACCTCCTTTATTCACTTTTTGCCACAAAGGCACAGAGTTCAGAGAGTTTAATTTTTTAATTGAAGAGAAAGAGTGCACAGAGTATTTTACTTCCGTGGATTTCTTTTCAATTTTATTTAATTTTTTATCTCTGTGTACTCTCTCTGTGCGGTTGTGGCTAGCCATATTTACTCCGTTACTTTATTTTAATGCTGAATGCCCAGCGAAGCTGCATCATTAATTTATCAACCGTGGCCTTCGAAGCATCCTCATATGTGGTCCTTTCCCCGTTAATCTGCAGGAGAACCTGTGGGTTCCCCTTGGCATCGTGGAGAATGTTCCAGTTAAATCCTGCAATTATCCTCGAATGGCCATCGTTATCAACATCTGCATTAGCATCCCAGTTATCGTATCTTCCAACTAAATCTACATCAACACCTGAGAGCTTTCCAAGCTTAACAATAGGCATAACCATGAATCCTTGACTTTTCGTCTCTTCTAAATCTTTAACTAAATACTCACCCCAGACCTCAAATGGACCAACTACGAGATGACCAACTCCAGCATACACTAAGTTCGATATGGTTGTATCAGGGTCAAAAGACACATCCTCATAAAAAACTGAGCCACCAACCATCACACCAGGAACAGGGATAACCCTCAGGTTTGCCTGTAATTTAGGATTCATGTTTACATCACCAGCAGTCTTCTTATACCCTTCTCCGTTCATTACAGCTACTGCATATTCTCCATAACCTTCTGGCAGGTATCCATATAATGCAACACCATAGTCAGTTGATGAACAGATCTTCTCTTTATCTTCTAATGCTTTTTGAATCGTAGTATAATTCCAATCATAGATTGTACCAAAGTAGTTCTTGATCAGTCCAACTGTAATTTTACTCAGAGGAATGGGAATAAGTTCACTGAAGTCGAGATATGCATACTTTAACTTAAGTCCTGCACCATCGAGTCCATCTTCATCTGAGAAAAAGTCAACATTAAATCTCCCTTTTATCTTATCTGAGAACTCTGGCTCAATCCGTAAGTAACCCCTTCCGAGTGAAAAATACCTCTCCGTAAATTCACCACTTTCTCTTTCGACTGTAGCTCTGTTCCATAGAGTCATAGAGATTTTTGTCTCTCCGCACTTCGTAACCATTGGAGTAAGGAGCAGAAGAGAGAGCATTAATACTACCAGTAAACTTTTTAGATTCATCCTTTTTACCTCCTTGTAAGGTTTTGTTTCACATTTTTCTTCCACCTATTCATCGTTTCCTCTAAATAATGCATCTTTTACTTTAACATCTTAATATCAATTTTTAATTCAGTATAAATATTATGTTAATTTTTCGTTAATTTTTATATTGCTCTCTTTATTTAATAATCCTGACTATAGATATGCTACTTTTTGCTATAACATTGTAATTAAGGGTAGAAACACCATCTCTTGCTATATAGATATGAAGAACTTACTAATTCTTTAGATGAAGAGAGACGATATTCCTACCCTTACAGTAAATAAGGGGAATCCCTTATCTCTTATTAATTAATACCAAACTTCTACATTAAAATACAATCTTCGCAATCGTTAAGATACCAAGGGAGATTGTTAACAGTCCGATTACTAATTTCATCCTTTTCTCAGGGATTTTCTTCACGGTAAAAGCAGCAAGAGGCGTGGAAAGAACTGCACCCAACACGAGTGGCAAAGCAAGAGTCCAGTATATTTGGCCTCTTACCAGAATATAGGTAAGGAATCCTACAAAACAAACAACACCCTCAGCCAGTGATGTGCTTCCGATAGCACTCTTGGCTGAACGCCCCGAAACAACCTGACCTCCAGTTACAAGGGGTCCGTATCCTCCACCTGAAACGCCTTTATTAAAACCGCTCAGGGCAGCAATGATACCAAAGTTCCTCCAGCTAAATACCGGGGGCTTATTTAAGCGGATCAAAATATATATACCTATTGAAAGGATCATTAATCCTATATAAAGTTTTAAAATAAATTTGGGGACAGAAACAGAAAAGAAAACGGCCGCCAGAACTCCAAAAACTCCCAGGACAATAAGCATATATGTTACCTTTGCGTCAAATGAACGGGGGACATAACCCAGAAGATTCAAACGAGATTTACGGGCTCTGTCGTCCCTCCTAAAATCAAATGAGACATTTCCAAACTTATGATGGAATAATCCAGCAAGAACTCCTGTCAGGAATTCCGAGAATAGAATAGCAGGGACGACCTGAAGCGGCTCAAACCCCAGTAGAAGAAGCAGGGGCGTAAGTGTAGTACCATAACCCATACCAAGGGTTGAATCTATATATTCACAAGCAAATGCGAGCAAAGCGTAAAGAAAAAAAACCATATAAAAGTCTCCTTATAAGGAATTGCTCATTTTGACAACTAATACTCTAATCATACTACAATTATAGTAAGATGTATATTTTTGTCAAGGGGTAAAATTTTGTTAAAGGGATCAAGGGTTTTAAAGGTTTTATAGATATTCTTTTACCGCTCTAAAAAATATTTCCACTAGTAGTGCTCTTTAAACAACAGCACCTTGAACCCTTAAGCTATAAACAGAAACATGATTATTGATTTAATATATTAAGTCTTTAAGAGAATTGCAATATTTCAGGAGTATTGAAATTAGAGGTACCCGAGGTTCTTCAACCGCTCTTTAATCAGTCTAACTTCATCAGCTGACAACTCTTTGTCATCTCCTTTTTGTAAGGCTGCAAGGTCACGCAGGATATATACAACAAATTCATTAACGCTACTAAAACCGGTCTCCTCAATTATCCGTTGCAATTTATTATAGAGTGGCCTTGGTATTTTAAGGGTAACCTTATCCTTGCCCATCAAATATACTTTAATTGGAATTTTTGTATAGTCAACTGTAAAAGTTAGAAGCATAAAAGTCACCACGCTACAAGCCTTGCACTACTTTTATACTCTCATCAGGACGCAAACAGTAATATTGATCAGGAGTCACAAGGCATTAGTTAGAAATCTGACCTACCTTACCCCCAATTTTAGACACTGATTCTCATCGATTGAAACAGATATTTTAAGAATTTTATTTTTTATCATTAATTATCTGTGTAATTTGTGTCTTAGAAATAAAGATAATTGGTTAAATAGCTGAATGGAGAGCTAATGATAAGGGGTGACCATTGGTCACCCCTTATTTATCTTTACATATATAATGACAATTATCTTATGAAAACAAACTTTCCCTTTGCCGTATTATCGTTAGTTTTGAAAATATAGAAGTAAACACCGTTAGTAAGATATTTATTACAATCCCAAACAATATTATAAGAGCCAGGAGACTTAGTGTCTTTTTCAAGAACAGCCACTTTCCTGCCTAATTGGTCAACTATAAAGAGCTCAACCTTACTAATCTGAGGGATCGTATATTGGAGCATAAACCTTCCTGTAATGAGCTTGCTAACTTCCGAAACACTGAAATCGAGATGCTCTTCTTCTATGCCCGCTGGTTTTATTCCATAGTTCCGTCCAAACTCGGAAGTGTTATTTACGGTATCACTAACAATACCTGATATTGTATCGTTAGATAAAAGACCAAACAAGACTACTGTTTGAATTGTATCTATTATTGAAAACCTTCCGTAGATACTGTCTCCTTCACCATATCCTGTTGGATCACTAAGCACCTTATATATTTCAAGGTCGCCTCTTGCAAAAGGAAGACCACTGACCCAAGCAATAACTGAATCATTTCCAGGAAAACCATAGTAATACGCACTATCTATAACGGGAAAATTTAATAAGGTATTTGCACCAGTATCAGGATCTCCTGGAACAAAGTCATTTGGAGTGACACCATCATCCTCCAGGTCAATTGCAAGTCCTCCATTGTAGCCAAACCTGTTCCTGGATATGAGGTTATTATGAGAGGAACTATCAATAACAGCGACTCCAGCAAGCGCATTATAAACTATTGTATTATAGACAGTGCCACCTACAGGTGTCCAGACTGTTGCCGTATCAAGCATTACACCGTGCATTTGATTCCCACGGGGGCTTCCTGTAGGTGTTCTCCCTATGACATTCCCAGCGATTTGATTGCTACTCTTAATAGAATATATACCGTTTCCATAATTACCAGCAATGTAGTTTCCCTCCTGCAAGTCACTGGCTCCATCTGAATTTGAGCCTATAACATTGCCAGAGCTTGAATTGAGATAAACACCATCACCTCGATTGGGAATAGTATCATTTCCAAGAAGATTCAGTCCTATCCAGTTGCCCGAGACTATATTTTCAAAAGCAACTTCCAATATAACACCATAACCAAGCCACGGCATACCATTACCAGAGATAAGATTCCATTTTCCTGGAACCGGTGTACCTATCATAAAGAAACCACTGTTAAATCCAATGAGGTTACTCATCGAAGAAGTATCAAGTTTCACACCTGCAGTCTTATTGGGAATAGCGAATGTTCCAGATGTATCAATTCCTATGAAATTGCTGTCCACAAGGTTCTCAAAGGTCTCCCTCATGTATATGCCATATCCTGTTTCCTCACCATTCCCCGATATCATATTCCATTCTCCTATATCCGAAGCATTACAATCTGAACCTACGTAGTTATCCATTGGAGGTATATATTCCAGGTCGGGTCTTAGGGATACACCTGCAAAGAAGTTGGGTATTGCATACTTTCCATACTTATCTGTTCCAATAAAGTTCTGGGCAACCTTATTCCACATAGAACCATCATATATTCCAACCCCACTATTTTGAGGTTCGTCACCATTCCCCGATATGATATTTCTGTCAAGTCTCCACCCATCTATCATATACCCATCTGTTCCAATAATATTGTAATCGGAAAGGTAGGTAATACAAACACCATCTTCAAGATTGGGAAGAGTATCTAATCCCGTTCTATCCACGCCTATATGATTACTACCAACCTCGTTAGAATCGCAGTGGAACATCATCTTTATTCCGTTTAACTCATTCCCCGAAATTACATTTTCAACATTGTCAGCACCCGGGAAATACTGCTTCCCTACATAGTTCTTCTTCACCGGATTCGCTAGAGTGTCGCCGTCTGTCAACATAAATATGCCCTCCCCGTTAGGACGGGCTGCGGTTCCTTCAATCTCAGTTCCAATGTAACAGGTCCATATTCTATTAAGTTGCACCGCTTCATCGGCACCGAGACTATGAATATAGATACCATATTGTGGGTAACCGCCTATTACAATCCCTTCAATTGTATTATTTGAGGATAGAACCTCAAAACACCAAGTCTGGCCCCCACCAGGGAGAACTATAATATCGGGTGTCCCATTCTTATTTACATCCCCCATGATATATACACCCGATTGGTCAATTAAAGGCGGTAAATTCCCAGCCCCCCCAAGGAAAATAGTCCAGTATGATTCGCTATTCCAGATTCTCGACTGTTGGGTTGTCCAGAGGTCTCCAACTCCGGGAGTAGTGTTAAATACGATAGTATCGAGTCCAGGCGTACCATTTGCTGATATTATGGCCCATGAAAGAGTATTTGCAACCGTACCTAAACAATCGTCACTTTGCTGGTTAACAGGAAATGTTGCCCCAAAAAGAAGAGCAGGAAGAAGTAAAATGATAATAACTATCCTCTTCATATAAACCTCCTTATTAAAATTTTTACAAATTCGACATCCAAATAAAAGAATTGAATTCACAGCTCTATTTATTACTCAAAATTATCTAATTAGTAATAGAAATTATAAAACAGTCTTTAGAATTTGTCAAGTATTTTTCATAATTTTTTGTTAATTTACCGGATGAAAAATATATTTGAAGTTTAAACACCTTGAAAAATTTTATTTATTACTTTATAATAAAGAATTATGAGTGAACGAGCTAATCGGAAGACGAGGGAAATAAAGAGGAAATTAGGAGGTGTCTATGTTACTCATAGTTCTATTTTTCAGTATTCCATCTAATGGAACTTTCTCAATAGTTGCTATGGATCCAGAGACTTCTGAATGGGGTATAGCCGTTGCATCAAGAGTTCTTGACGTCGGCTATATTGTTCCCTGGCTTAAAGCAGAAGTGGGAGCTGTGGCAACACAAGCTCTTACCAATCCCTATTTTGGTCCATGGGCTTTGGAAGAATTATCCGAGGGTAAAAATGCAGATGAAGTCCTCGAGATAATCCTTAAAAGGGATACACTTCCCGAGGATAGACAGGTTGGGTTAGTTGACAGGAATGGAAAATCTGCTACTCATACGGGGGAAAGCACACTTGAATGGGCAGGTCATAAAACTGCTCTATATGTGTCAATCCAGGGAAATATTCTTACCGGGCATGGGGTTGTAGACTCTATGTTTGCAACTTTCCAAAGGACAAAAGGACCCCTTGCTGAAAGGCTGCTTTCTGCATTAGAAGCAGGTGAAGCATCAGGCGGAGACAGAAGAGGTAAGCAATCTGCTACTCTCTATGTGGTAAGAAAAAGAGGAGGTTATTTAGGCGTGGATGACAGGATAGTTGAGTTAAAAGTTGTTGATAACGTGGAACCTGTAAAAGAGTTAAGGCGTCAGTACGAACTGTGGCAGTTTGCTTTTCTTGCCCCTGCATATCTTAGACTTTCAAAGGAAGAACCAGATAAAGAGGACGTTTTTATAAAAAGGTCTTATTCACTTCTCTTAAAAGCCCTTGAAAGTAACTTGAGAAATCCAAATGTATATAACTCTCTTGCCTGGCAGTTTGCCTTAATGAAGAAATATCCAGAAGAAACTTTAAAAGCGGCAAGAAAAGCTCATGAACTTGCGCCAGAAGATGCTAATATTATGGACACATATGCGGAAAGTTATTATGCAGCAGGCAAATATGAAAAGGCGGTTCACTGGGAAAAAGAAGCCTTGGAAATAGAGCCTAATAGTGATTTCTTTCAAAAGCAACTCAAGAAATTCCAGGAGGCTCTAAAAGAATAAAAGCTAATCTAGTATTTATAAACTTGAACATAAATTTAGTGGAGAGTTGCTCATATGGATTTTTTTAATAATATCTATAAAAAGGAGGTATAACGAATAAATTCTGGTTATCTTTTATCATCTTGCTTACTCTCTCTTTAGGTTGTGCGCAATGGGGGATCACACCAAGATATAAACCTGTGGGATCTCTATCCGGAATGGATGCAAGGGAGATTTATATTGAGAAAATTCAATCTCTAAAGGTCTTCCCAGAGTCTGATGTAACTATTCTTGGTTTTTCAATTGATCCTCAAAGTTTCCTTAAGAAAGATATAGGGAAATACCTATCTGACGCAATAAAAGAAGAGGGCGAAAAAATCGGTATATATACTAATGTAATGAGTGGCACAACGGCTGATTTTGTAATTTCTGGAGAGGCAAAAGAATTTTCCTATAGAATGAGTGTTGAAGAAATTCCCATGAGAGGTGAAGGATATGCTTATTACTATAAAGCTGATTTCAATTTACATGTTAACTGCATAGTTAAACAAAAAGGCGGGGGTATCATGGAAAAGAATTATACATCAATTAACGAACATGCAACTGTTTACCATACTCTCACGAATTGGGAAAAACCTTTTACGGAAGATTTGAATCTCGTCATCTCTGAAATTGTTGAGGAAATCTTCACGGATATTGAAAAAGATTTGTTAAAGACGTAAAAGTTCAATAACAAACGTTCCTCTCTACGTAAGTAAATCAACAATATGTTCACTTATGGACTCTGTGTTCCAATGTAAATATACTTGACGCCCATATATATACAGAGGTCATGGATGTATGTGAAGTAGAAAATATAAAAAACAAGTTAAAAAGAATACTCCTGGATAAGTATAATGTAAAATATGCCACACTTGAATTTGAATGGGTAAAGTGTAGCGTTGAGGGTAATATAAAACACCTTGAACATTAAAAAGCATGGCTTAAACTAATATCCATGCTTTTTATATGCAATCTACTAAGTTTGGTTATCTAAATCCTTGAAAACAGTCTTTCACCATCAGGTATCAAGAAGAAGTACCAGACCAAAGAAAGAATCGCTATTGCAAGAGAAAATACGATTGACCAGATAATAAAACTTCCGGAACTTAAAAACTCTGAAGCGGAATTCAAACCAAAAGCGAGGATATTACGTGTACCCTCTATAAATCCTCCAAATTCAGATATATTAATACTCTGAAGCACTCTACTCTTAAATGCTGTTATATAATTATAGCTTTGTGAAGAAACACCTGATAAGGTCTTAAGCCATTCTCTATTGAATACTGTTATATAAATATATACACCAGAAAGTGCAACGGGGAGCACAATATATGGCCAGAGGATAGGCCTCGTTTTTGCTTCTCTCCTTGCCATTAAGTCCACCTTCCATCTATGTACCAACCCCGTGGGTGCTTCTTCTATTGCAATCTCATCTAATATCTTATCTAAATCCATCTATACTCCTTCCGGTAGTTCTCCTACCAGAGCCTTTAATTTTTCCCTACCTCTATGAATATAAGTCTTCACCGTGCCCATTTTCATTCCCATAGTGTAAGCAATCTCCTCATAAGAGAGGTCATTAAAATGATATAAAGTGAGTGCTGTCCTATATTTTTCTGGCAATTCCATTAATTTGCTTCTAACAAGATCAGATATCTCCCTCTTTTCTAAACATTGAATATGTTTATCTTCATAGGAATGGCTAACAGATTCAAGGGCTGTTGTTTTCTTCCCTTTCCTGAGGAAAGAAATTCCATGGTTATAAGCAATCCTGTATACCCAACTTGAGAGTTTTGCATCACCTCTAAATGTATTTATCTTATCATAAACCTTCATCATTACATCCATTGCTATATCCTCTGCATCTGCCATATTACCAACAACCCGGTAAATAATGGTATATATTCTGTTGATATATAAGTTATAAAATTTTTCAAATTCATATTCACTCCCTTCCTTTAATTTTCTAATGTCGATTTCCATCTTGTTTTTCATAATGTTTGACGCAAGATACTGCTACTTTGTTTCAAAATAGATTAAATCCACCGAAATGTCAAGATGATAGATTGAAGTCCGATGTCCTAAGTCCAATGTCTATAGGGATTAGATCTTGGGTGTTAGGTCTTAGGTTCAGAGTACTAAGTACTGTGTTCTAAGTTCCGAGTCTGTATTAAGGATTAGAAGAAAATCATGTAGAAAAGCAGGGATTAAGGATTAATTAAGTTAATACTTGAAACCTTGAATCCTCTAAAATGGTTGGTGTGTTGGTCAGTTGGAGTGTTACTACAATATCTTATGTAAGGGGGGGGTCTGTTTCTGTCTTCCGTCTTCGGTCATCCGTCATTAATTGAAACAATTTTCCATATAATTGCGTCAAACAGAATAAAAGGAGGAGTGATGATGAAAATAATAAATAAAAGATTCGGTAAGTTTAGAGAAGAATATCTACCTTCGATAGATTTAGGTTATTATGAAATATATAATCCTGAAACTGTTTATAACTTAACGTAAAACAAAACAAGGAGGAATTATGGGACCTGAAATGATAGCAGTACTTATACCAATCGTTGCTTTACTTATCCCCATCTTTGCTCTCTACTTTCGATTCAAAAGAGAACAGGTAAGAAGAAAGGAGAGAATGCTGGCGATAGAAAAGGGAGTGGAACTACCACCTGAACCAGTTGCATCAACTAAACAACCACTTAAACCCATGGATTATCTCCGGAGGGGTCTTATTTCAATTGCAGTAGGAATAGGTCTTTGGGTTAGTACTATCTTTATGCATGGTATTGAGGAAGGAGGATGGATCGGAATGGCTGGTCTTATCGTTTTCCTCGTCGGTGTTGCTCTACTAATCTACTACGCCGTCCAGAAGAGAGCAGAATAATAACAGTCAGACGAGATATTCCTTTATTAGAAAGGGTGGATCTTAGATCCATCCTTTCTTTTTTATGATGTAGGATGACCGACGACAGATAACAAAAGTTAGTTGAATAGTTGAGTTGTTGATTAGTTAAGTAGTTTACCCCACTTTTGACCACCTCGCTTTTCGACTAATAAACTATTGAACTAATATCTTTTTTTATCTGCGTTTATCTGCGTCCAAATTCAAAAGGAAAATTCAACATTTAAACCCCAAATAAAATCCCCATAGGGAATATCATTCATCCCCCAGAAGAGTTCCGTCTCGAGAATCCTCAAGGTAAGTTCAAGATCCAGTTCGCTTGCATGAAAAGAACCTCCAATCCCCGGGGCTATCTTATTATCATAAAACGGATAGGATAACTTTCCCCCTATCCCTCCTCGGGGTAGTGAATCACCCTTTGAATAGGTGATAAACGCACGAAGAAAATCTGCTTTTAAAGAGAGATAACTTTCCTTTCCTAACTCAACATCGAAAAACTCTGTCTTACAACCAATCACTGGATTCTCTGAAATAACAGCGTATATAGAACGTTCAAGAGAAAGAACATAAATAGGTGCAATAAACCAATCAGTAATCTTCCATTCTTCTTTATCAAAAAAACCCTCACTAACAATGTCAGCCATAATTAGAAATACAGGGTCAATCACTCGGAAAAGATAAGAAATAAATTGCTCATCATGGGTAGAACCAAGCCTGAGATCTCCAATCTTCAGATATCCTAACCACCTATCCCTTGTAGTTCCAACAAAGAAATAATTGGAATTTAGCGAAATACTCCATATATCACTGTAAGCTGAAAGGATAACTGTCCCTTCCAATTCTTTAAATTTTAATGGCATAGTTAGCTTTCCGTATCCCTTCAAAGCGCCCCTATAAGAATGTAGTCCAGAAATTCCTCCGCTTATCTCTCCCCAATCTAAACTCCTCTGGAAATAAAGGTTAAGAAATCTATAATCACCATTCACCATTCTTATAAAGGAATAGGGCGTGTCTGAAGCAGCTGCTTTTGCAGATAGAAGGAATAGGTCTTTCTCCCCGAGGATAGAACGAGTATAGTATTCATGCGATCTAAACTGTCCAATCACAGAATCCCTGTAAGCATATAGTCCGACACAAGGTTCTTCTGTACTCCAGCTAAATCGAATCAAATCTCTTTCAGGCAATGGAGCAATTAGAAAGGGAAGCTGGATATATATTAATTGATATCCGATAAAACCTATTGCTGGCATTGGACCTCCACAGAAATCCTCTTTTCAAATTTACCTCTTGAGGAGTAGGTAGGTTCAAATACAAGTTCTATTTTGTACTTCCCTTCACCCACTGGTTGTCCACTTTCATTGAGAGTATCCCAGAGCAGATAGTTATGTCCCAAATCTTTAATCCATCCCAAATCAAAGGTTCTTATCTTCCGCCCTGAAGAATCATATATATTAACTGTGACTATAGCAACTTGAGTAAGATAGTAAGACACTGTAACTCCTTCCTCTGGCTTGAATATTTCAGGTTCGACTCCCCTTATCCAGGCATCCACACCCATCCAGAAATACTGAATACTCCTTGAGTCAACTACAAAGAGTTGACCATATCTCCTCCAAATCGTTATCCCTTTGGGAGACAGGAACTCCTTATCCCCAGTTCCTTCTCTTCCATATCTCGCTATATAGTCAAGGTTCCTATCAAAAAGATGAAGACAATTGTTATAACTATCGGTAACCCAGATAAGACCATAATAATCAATTGCAATGGATTCAAATTGTACTTGAGAATAGTCAATATCATCTTTATCCACGACTGAAAGAATCTTACCATTAGGGGATAACTTCGTAATTCTGGATTTATAGGAATCTATAACCACGACAAAGGATTCGCGATATCTAAGCCATCGATCACGAGAACTCACTGCAGCTATACCTGTAGGATGGTCAAATCCTTTTACCTCTTTTAAGAACCTCCCCTGGTGGTCAAAGATTTGCACTCGGTTATTACCATAATCAGTTACATAAACCTTATCAGAGGTCACTGAAATCTGCCTCGGATCATCAAAGTATCCTTTGAGAATTCCAAAGCCTCCAAAATCTTCAAGATAATGTAAATTCCTCCCATCAAATGAGTATTTAACCACTCTATTCCTCATCCTGTTAACAACCCATAGTGTCCCTTCCGGGGTTATTTCACAATCTGATGGCATCCAGAGTGAACTATCCCCTATTATAGGCGATTTATATATTCCGATATTGGTAAGTCCAATATTATACAGGATTGAATTACTAAGAAGATCACATAAGAATAAAGTAAGTTCGTCATCGTCGTTGCTGGTATTAGGGTCATCAAGAAATTTGATCTTTGCTGCAGAAAAGCCTCCGACCCCCCTGAACTCTATAGACTTCCCTGTGGCAAGTTTTAAATATGAGAGTGTCCCTTTGTGATATCCTAAGGTATGTGAAAATGGTGGGTATACCAGTGTGGTGGGATCATACAGACTTAGAAGAAGAATTATCATGGCGATATTCTAAAAACCAATGAATAACGACAAGTATTATACCAATTGTAACAAATGAGTCAGCTAGATTAAAAGTAGGCCAGTGAAATCTTTCAACTCCTACTTCTATAAAATCCACGACCTCCATATATAGTATCCTGTCTACAAGATTACCCAAAGCTCCACCGATTATAAAAGAAATTGCTGTCAAAAATAGAGGATTTTTTGCAACAACGAACAGATATACAACGAAGAGGAAAGCCACAATAGTGAGTAAAGTAGAGATAGCAGGTCCTCCAAAATGTAATCCAAAAACCGAATTGGGATTTCTGATATATGTGAAATGGATCACCTCTCCTATTATTCTTCTGGATTCCCCCAGATACATTGAGCTCGATATTAATGCCTTCGTCCATTGATCAAGGATTAGTATTACAAAAGATATCAAAAGAAAAGGGAATTTCTTTCTATTGCTTAGAGCTCTTCTTCTCCCCAACTCTTCTTCTCTCTACTTTCAGCACATGATTTGCAAAATCTCGCATATGGAACTGCTTTCAATCTTTCCCTATTTATATTATTCCCACAATCCTCACAGATACCATAGGTTTTTTCAACGATCTTCCGAAGAGCAGCGTCGATATCCTTGAGTTCTTTAGTATATTGATTCATAAGATATGAATCTCTATCTAATCTATTCTCGACATCTGCTATATCTGCAATATGCGTAGGGAAAGGAGTGATCTCCTCACCGCTCTCAAGAGGATTTTCACCAACCTTTGACTCTAAGCCATAAATTTCTTCAAGTACATCTCTCCGTATTTTTCCCAGTTTACGCTCAAAATATTCGTAATTCATTTTTTTAGCCGCTCTCGGCACCTCTTACAACTTCAACACACCTATTACACAATTCCTTAAACTCCTCATCCTCTCCAACGGTTGCGGAATGAACCCAGCATCTCTTGCACTTCGCACCTGCTGCTTTTTTTACGCCGTAGGAACCATATTCACCATCATAAGTGTATTGTGCATCAATAACATCAACTAGAAGAACCTCAGACGTGATAAAGAACTCAGGCAAATATTCTTTGAACTCCTGGAGTTCCAGAAGGTCACTCTTAATCTGAACCGCAGCTTCGAGAGAGTTTCCAATGAAATTATTCTCCTGGGCTGGTTCGAGCGCTTTATGGAATTCATCTCTGACTTTAATTAATTTATCAATTTTCGCTTTGAATTCTATATCTTCCTTACTTAGCTTTCGATATTCGGGAAAATCAGAAAGGAATACAGAATCATCTGGAAAGAGTGTTTGCCATACTTCCTCACACGTAAAGGAAAGTATAGGTGAAAATATAATTGCAAGATTTTTGACTATTTGATAGAGCACAGTTTGAGCACTCCTTCTCTTGAGTGAATCCTTCCCTTCTACGTATAATCGATCCTTCAAGATATCAAAATAGAAAGCTGATAAAGTAGAGACTATGAAATTATATACTTCCCTATATACTCTATGATAAGAAATCGACTCATATTCTTTATCCACAACACAAAGTAGATTATTAAATTCTATCAAAATATATCGATCAATTGGTAACAATTTATCTTCTGGAACTACATCAAGGGAGGAGAAGCCATGAAGATTACCAAGCATAAACCTGCAACTATTTCTGATCTTCCTGTAGGCATCGACCAACCGCCGGATTACCTCTCTCCCATATTTTATATCCTGCGTCCAGTCCAGTGAAGCAATAAAGAGCCGCAGGACATCTGCTCCAAATTCCTCGACTATCTCACTAGGAGGTGTAAAATTGCCCAGAGATTTATGCATGGATTTCCCCTCCTCATCCAATACCCAGCCATGGGTAACAACTGTGTTGAAGGGGGGAACATCCATTGCAGCCAGGGACAACATTAAAGAAGAATTATACCAGCCCCTATGCTGATCTGGTCCCTCAACATACATATCCGATGGCCATTCTTCTCTATCCAGCGCGATAAAACTCGACCCAGAATCAAACCAGACATCAAGGGTGTCCATACCCTTCTCAAATTCAGAACTACCACATTTCGCGCATTTGAAGCCAGGAGGCAGGAGCTCGGAAGGTTCCCTATCAAACCAAGCATCAGCTGACTCCTTCTTAAATATTTCAGCAACATGCTCTATTACTTCAGGTTCCAATAGCGGTTCTCCGCATTTAGAACAGAAGAACGCCGGTATATTGACACCCCAGATACGCTGACGGGAGATACACCAATCAGGACGATCCTTTACTGCAGCAAACATCCTGTGTTCAGTCTGAGTAGGATGCCATTTAGTCCTACCTACAACCTCAAGTGCCCTTTCTCTCAAGCGATTATGATCTACGGAAAGAAACCACTGCTCGGTTGCCCTGAATATTAAAGGAGTTTTACAACGCCAGCAAATTGGATAATTATGTGTAACCGTTTCAAGGTGTACAAGACTTCCCCTATCCTCCAGAATTTCAATAACTTTACCTGACGCCTCTTTGGTAGTCATCCCCTCAAAACCCGGCGCTTCATTGGTAAATCTTCCACTCTCATCAACAGGAGAAAGAATATCTAGTCCCGAACTTTTGCCAAGGACATAGTCCTCTCTTCCATGTCCTGGTGCTATATGGACAATGCCTGTTCCCTCGTCCATAGTCACAAATTTTGCAAGCAGAATGAAAGAATCTCTATCAAGGAATGGATGTTTAAATCTCTTACCTTCTAAATCCTTACCTTTAAATTCACTCACTATCTTATAATTCTTCCAGCCGACCTTCCCTACGTTTTTCTCTATGAGGTTCAAAGCAAGAAGGAAACGCTGGCCATCCACCTCAATTATTACATACGTATGGTCAGGATGGACTGCAAGAGCAAGATTGGATATGATAGTCCAGGGAGTAGTAGTCCATATCAGAGCTTTAAATTCATCACCTTCCATTGTAAATGTCAATGCGTGTGAGTCCAACATTTCGTATTCGATTTCTGATATAGCAAGGGCAGTCCTGCAGGTAGGACACCAGTGGACAGGCATATAACCACGATAAACAAAACCCTTCTTCACTACACAAGAGAGCAGATTTAACTCCTCGCCCTCATAATCTTTATTCATTGTAATAAAGGGATTATCCCATTCCCCAAAAACTCCTAATCGTTTAAACTCCTCCTTCTGGACGGAAACCCAATTGGCGGCAAACTCTCTACATCTTTTCCTTATCGCAAAACGGTCACTCTGATCCTCAAATTCCTTGATCACAATATTCTCTATTGGCATACCGTGAGCGTCCCATCCAGGCTTGAAAGGCGTATAGTAGCCTTTTAACATCTTATACTTAATTGTTATATCCTTAATAATTTTATTCATTGCCTGACCGAGATGAATATTATTATTAGCGTAGGGTGGCCCATCATGAAGAATAAATCTTTTACTCCCTTCCCTTTTCTTTATGGCTTTCTTATAGATTTTATTCTTATCCCAGAATTCAATAAATTTGGGCTCACGCAGAGGGAGGTTTGCCTTCATAGGATAATCAGTATGTGGGAGATTTAATGTTTTCTTAAGATTCAATGCTACTTCTTTAGCAAATCAAGATGTGCCTTGATACTTATATTTTCAGGATCCAGTTCCTGTACCTTTTTCCATATCTCCTCTGCCATTTCTTTATCATCCTCTTTGTAATAACAAAGCCCTAATTTTATCGCTGCAGGGATGTAATCCACACTTCTCCTTAGAACCTCTTTCAATTCTTCCTTCGCTCCTTCAAGGTCACCCTTTTCCATCAAGATCTTACCTAAAAAGGTTCGAATATCATGGAAATTTGGAGCAAATCTGAGGGCTTTTCTTAATTCATCAGCCGCCGCATCAAATCGGCCTATACTGGCATACAGAGTAGCAGTATCCCTATGCGAATTGGAAATAAGGGCTCTGACTGAGAACTCAATCTTTTCAAATTCAGATTCTCTCTCCATTTCAAGAGACTCCGCCTTTTCAAACTCTTTATTTGCTTCTTCAATCTCTCCAATTTGATTTAAAGTAAGCGCATAATTTATATGAGCTTCAATATATTGTGGATTTGACTTAATCGCTTTCTGAAAATACTCTACAGCTTCCTGAGATCTTCCTGCAAGACTTAATGTAACGCCCAGCAAATTATTGATATCGGGATAATCTGGATGTTCTTCGAGGGCTTTCTTTAAATTATATTGAGCACTCTGATATTCCCCCTCTTCAATGTTTTTCTTACCCTCCCTTAAATAATCCTTTTCATCACTCATAAGCTCTCCTATCTTTGTTTTTTATATATACAAAAACCTCATCCTGTCAACCCTGTCAGCCGCTTTTAACATTGAGTTCACCCATACAATTTTACAGAAATAATCAAAAAGAATTTGTATTTTTGCCAGTGTATTTTATTAAAAATTTGAATAGCCATGGAAAATATTTTTTTAAACATTTATATTTTATATTTATAATCTTTAGATTAAAGTCAACCCCTTCCTTAAATTTTATTCCATAATTTCAAAGTTTAAACCTTCTAAACCATCCGCTTTTATTCGCTACAGAGACTCAGAGAACACAGAGATAGTCGCTTCGCTCCATTGCAAAATGAAAAATGATCTATCGACTTACGAGGCTGATAACTATTGCCTCTCCACTAAACTATGGGGGGTAACAATGTGTTTTGTTATCTTCAGCTACAACCCCAAACTTCCTCTTGACATCCCTATTTTTATTAATATATTACAACATAATGGGCCTATAGCTCAGTTGGTTAGAGCGTTCGCCTGATAAGCGAGAGGTCAGTGGTTCAAGTCCACTTAGGCCCATTTTTTAAAATGGGGGCGTAGCTCAGCTGGAAGAGCACCTGCCTTGCACGCAGGAGGCCAGCGGTTCGAGTCCGCTCGCCTCCATATTATTTCAAAGGAAATGAGCATTTTATGAATCCCATATTAAAGATTGTAGTCCTCTCCTTACTGCCCATCTCGGAACTCCGGGGTAGTATTCCCGTAGGTCTTGCATCTGGACTAAACATTTTTATTGTTTACTCTCTGGCAGTTTTCTGTAACCTGCTGGTCTTTCCCATATTTTATCTGTTCTTATCATCAATACATCATTTCTTCCTACGATTTAAATTCTATCGGAAATCTTTTGAAGTTCTTATTGAACAGACGAGAAGAAGAGCCCGACCCAAGATTGAGAAATACGGGTATTTAGGTTTAACGCTCTTTGTAGCAATACCACTACCTGTAACTGGAGCCTATACAGGTACTTTAGCTGCCTGGTTCTTCAAAATGAACAGAAGGAATTCTTTCTTTGCAGTTTTATTAGGTGTAATTATTGCAGGTATTATAGTAAGTGTTGTGAGTATCTTAGGGATTCATATCTTTGATATATTTATTAAGGATAGTATTTGACTTTAGGACTAGAGACGGAGGACGGAAGACCGAACAATAAAAATTTATTTTTCACACAGGTGGCATTGATCTATCAGTTCCCCGACCTCATTATAAACATTTAAGTTCACTGTATCACTTCTCACCTGAACAAAACAGTAGTGGTAGCCAGGATAGAATGACTGGACTGATTTAATCCAGGGGGATTCTACCTGTGCATAGTATGGTGCACCTGCTCCACCCGTAACTATCTGCCATACTGGATGTTTCGGATTCAAAGGTTCCGAAGGAAGATATCCATTTTCTTCATAAAAAACGGTTGAACTGTCCACCAACATCCTGTGGTAATTATGCTCATCACCATAGAACACTGCAACCACTTTCTCACTACTACATATAACCCTCCACAATTCATCCCTCCGCTCTATAACAAAGGGCTTCTTGCCATTATACCACTGGGCATCGCCGAGGTGTGCGCTATTCGGGAAAGAGGGCTCATGGCCATAGAGAAATATATGTTTAATATTCGGATTCCCATCTGCCTCCTTTATAACGCTCTCTATCCAGTCAAGCTGCCCATCCATAACATACCCTTCAAGGTTACCCCCATATTTCAGAGGATTACTGGAATATGCGTAGTTCGTATTGAAGGAAATAAATCTTGAATTTCCGAAGTCAAAATAGTAAACATTTTCTGTGTACGGAGGTGCCGCATCCTTCATGCTCCTCTCTGGTGACGGTCCATTCAATGGGTTAACAAACTCCAGAGAAAATATATCCTCAGCACTATGGGGTGAACACTTATCAAATTCTACATCTCCATAGATATCTAACAGCGCTTCATGATTCCCCATCCCCTCATAAATGGGGATAAACGCTCCCACACCTTCGGAGGCTCTCTTCCAGTTCTTAAGTTGATATCTAAAATCAAATTCATATGACATATATCCATTCACCAGATCTCCTGCAAAAAGGATAAAATCTGATCCTCTATGATAGGCATCTAAAAGTAACTTTGTAAGAATATAATAATTGCAGGATTCGCCATAATATCTCTCTCCTCCTCCGGATGCCCCCCTTGAATCTGAGAGGACAGCAAATTCGAATCTGTTCCCATCTTTGGGTGCAGTTTTGAAATGATATTCACCCCTTACTTCTTCACCTACCACTACCTGATAACTGTATGTTTCTCCCGAACTTAATCTGTCTATCTTTATCTCATGTAATTTACTCTTTATTCCATCACTGTAACTCCTTCCTCCAATGATAACCTCCGCCTTATCCTTTATATCCGTTTCCCAGGATATAATAGCACTACTGGTCCCAATTTGATCTATGAATGGACCCGATATAATACAGGGAACCCTTTTGTAATCTCTATCCACCCTAAATCGCCCATCGTAGATATTGCTCACTTTATAACGAGGATTACTTATTTCTACTCGAAAGTAGATCACTCCACCCATCTCCTTAAAATTGCTTCTATCATACTCTTGATCTTCTAAAAAATCTAACGGAAGGCCGATTCTATGCTCCTTTGACACTCCTCCATTTTTCTCATATGAGAGTCTTCTAAATCGTGGAGTTTTTATTTCCTGAGGTAGGTATAAGCCGTAGTAAATACCAATAGGTGGGACATCTACTGTAGTCTTTACCTCTATAATGGCTTTTTTCCTTTCACTATCAAGTAAAACATTCGGTTCCTCTAAGACGAGCAATCCTCTAAGTTCTGGAGCTACTTTTCCAGGATATTTATATGGTTTTCCGAGGTTACCTCCATAAATTGAAAAAACAGATAGGATAATAAACGCCCACATATATTCCTCCTGTTTGGTTTAATTTATTTTTATATAATTAAAGTTAAAAATCAACCCTTTTCCCCTTGACTAAATATTTTTTTGCATTACATATAAAAATATGGTGGATTATTTCGAAATTCTAGGAGTCGAGAGGAATGCACTCGAAGATGAAATAAGGAATGCTTATTATAAGTTGGCAAAGAGATATCATCCAGATCATTTAGACCATTATGAAATTAAAATATACCTCCCCAGATTTTTAACGATAACAAAGGCATATTTAACCCTTAAAGATGAAAAAAAGAAAAAGGAGTATCTTCGGGCTTTAGCATTAGGCAACTTTATGGAGGATCAGGAGAAGGAGAGAAAAGAATCCCGTGATAAAGTATTTGAGCTGGGACTAGATCTCTTGAAGAAAGACTCCCCTCGTGCAACAAAATATTTCAGAATGGCTTATTCTCTTGATAGAGTTAATCAAACCTACAAAAGTTATTATGGACTTTCTCTAATATTGAGTGGAAGAGAAGAAAAAGGTTTGAACCTCTGTAAGGAAGCACTAGAAAACGAAGAGAATGCAATACATCATTATAATTTTGCATGTGGGTATGTTAAGATAGGGAATTATCGAAAGGCTACCAACCACCTTAAAAAAGCTTTGCGCCTTGATAAAAATCACACTGATGCCAAGAATTTACTTGAGAAACTTAAGGGGAAAGTCGGAATAACAGGTCTCTTCCATAAGTAATAAAACCTAGTTGTCAGATCTTCTATGTTTTATCAGAAAAAAACCATCTCTCGTTACCTTTTTTAGCATAATTATTGGACTTTTCGTTGGTATATATTTCCCAATTAAAATCTTTATCATTTTATTCACCGTGTCACTTATTACCTACATCATCACCCGGAAACACATATTACTACTTTGCATACTTATTTTTTCTGCCTCCATATACCAGTCCTCAAGACCTCTTCTGAAATGGCAAAGATTATTCTTCTCTGGTATTTATATAGAGAATAGAATCGTAGATCCTGTTTACGGAGAATTCCAATTAAATTTGCAAATGCCTCCAGGAAGTGTTGTCTTTGGCAGTGCAAAGTATATTGAATGGGACTCACAGAGGAAACTCACACAGGTAAGAATAAAATGGTCTCATCCTACAATATTGAATAGACTCTTCCATGTTCGTGCCTTGCTTGATGAAAGGATAGAAGAGTCAATTGGTGGAGATATTGCAGAAATGTGCTCTGCCATTCTTCTCGGAAAAAGAGGAGAATTACCTCCTTATCTGTATAAGCGCTTCCAGTATTGCGGAGCAGCACATCTTTTGGCAGTGAGTGGCTTACACACCGGAATAGTTTTTATGGTAATACTGATATTTTTAAGAGTGATACAATTTAAAAGAAAGCAAGCATTATTAATTTCCGGGTTAGTAGTCCTACTCTATGCCCTCCTTACTGGACTCCGCCTCCCAGTTCTACGGGCCAGTATTATGTTGTGGTTTTTTATAATCGGAGAAATAAAGGAAAGAAACATTGATCCTCTAAATACACTTTCCGCTTCCGGAATATTGATTCTTATCCTAATGCCAAGGAGTATATTCTCAATTAGTTTTCAACTTTCCTTTATCGCAGTTTTCTCCATACTAGTTATGTTCAAAATCTTTGCGTCTCAAATAAAACAGTTACCTAACAATTGGATAAAAAAATGGATTATTATTCCGCTATTTGTTACTCTGTCAGCTCAGATAGGTACATTCCCTTTAGTAACATATTATTTCGGATACATCCCTCTGTTTGGACTCGTTGCTAATCTTATATTGATTCCCCTTGTAGGTACCCTGATAGCAGGCACTTTCCTCTTATGGACAATACCCATTCTGCAAGATTCCACAGGAAGCTTTGTTTGGGGAGTGGGATATCTGATGAACAGAATTATGATATTCCTTGAAAGACTCCCTTATTCAGTAATTACAACTCAAGAAAGAGACCCGAGAATTCTCTCTGTCTATTTATTCTTGGTCATAATCCCTTCCGGAATAATGATATTAAGAAGAAAAAGGACGGCGGTTCCTATCACCGTCCCTTGTGAATAATCCCTTAATTAGCTACTTTAAATCGACCTTCGAGTTTCTTCTTTACCTCTGGAAGTGTTGTATATTCCATCTCATCAAGTGGCAGACGATGTGGCTCAAATGGCCCATGAGATCTCATATAATCTGCTACGTAGTTTGCCTTTCTTCTCGCCTCATCGAAAGCAGGGCCATCAAAGTGATCCCTTGGGCCAACGAGTTTTCCTTCTGCTATCTGAAATCCTGCTGCAATTACTCTTGGAGGCCCATCAAACCTTGAAGGAGTTGCCTTCTCAAAGGAAACTGGCATTAGGGGACCTCTATGTGAACCCCGCATCCAGCCCTCAACAAGATGCGGCGTAGTAAATGGCTCCAGGATTTCACCAACGGCAGGCAATCCATGCTGGGCTCGGACAACCAGAGCCGGGTCATCCTTTCCTACATATCTACCAGCCATTATATTTAATTTTTGAGTGGTAGAAGCTGCTATAACCTCACCCTCTTCTTCCTTTCTCACACTCCTTATGCAATAATGTTCTGTAGTTCCAATGAAGCCCAGCATGTCATAGAGTTCCTCCGGGGTCTTAAAGGTAACGATTTTATCCTCATAGACATCCAGAACGTCGAAATAGAACCCGTCATGCATAGGCGGGTCGATAACAAGTCCAATAGTGTTAAATGGGTCTGCAAAAATCTTATACAGAACAAAATTCCAGGCGGCTGGAGAGGTTTTATCCGCCATAAAGATTATAACTGGTTCGCTCTTGCATTCCTCAAACTCAATCTCCACAAAACCCGGACCTAATCCCTTTATATTACCGGTAAAGGTATCAGAAAGAAGATCCTGTCCAACACCATAGAGTTTTAACTCTTTTGCTTTCTTTGTACCCGCTTCAAAGATATCTCATGCTAACTTATGGATTTCCTCATGATCCTCACCTTTCTGATGAGTCATAATCAGCTCGAGATCATCACCGCAGGAGAGAACATTGTAATCAATGATCTTCTTAGTCTCCTTTGCTTTCTCTAATTCACTCCTCGCAAGAACCTTTATCTCTGGATGTGAAGCTGAGTGCCCTACATATCCACCTATATCAGCCTTTATGACACTCAATGTTATTCTCATCACTCTTCCTTTTATTTTTTTAAAATTGAATTGTTTTTTGTTTATAACCAACCCCTTTAATTATTTTTGTGCCTCTCTTCTCTTTGAGTGCCTCATCTACATAATCCACTGATGTAATTATAACTTCCTCTCCCCCAGAATTAAGGAAATCTATTGCTGCCTTAATCTTTGGTCCCATACTTCCTCGGGGAAATTCTCCTTGTCTAAGATATTGTTCTGCCTCGTTAACTGTTATTTTTCTGAGGGGCTTTTGTTTTTCTGTGCCGAAATTTATATATACTTCCGGGACTGGCGTCAAAATCATAAGCAGATCCGCCCCTATATCTTTGCCAAGAATGCTTGAAGCAAGATCCTTATCAATAACTCCCTCAAGTCCTTCATAAGTTCCATCATCCTCTATATATACGGGTATTCCTCCACCCCCAGCAGCTATCACTATCCCCTTATCCTTCAAAAATCTCTTTATCGCATTCTTCTCGACAATCTCAAGCGGAATTGGCGAGGGCACAACCCTTCTGTATCCTCTACCAGCATCTTCCATAACAGCAATACCACATTTCTTTAACTCATTAGCTTTCTCGCTACCTAAGAATGGTCCAATTGGCTTATTTGGATTTTTCCAGGCTGGATCATCTTTGGATACGATAACCTGTGTTGGGATTGTAACAATCTTTTTCTTAATTCCCGACTTTTGAAGTATATTCAGAAGGGATTGCTCTATCATATACCCCATCCACCCTTCGGTAGCAGCTACAATAATCCCGAGTGGAAGATTGGGAACATCTGCATATTTGAGTCCTAATTCATTTCTTATAAGTTCGTTCCCCGCCTGGGGACCATTCCCGTGGGTTATAACAATTTCATATCCACGGTCAAGTAGATATCTGACAGAGGCCAGGCTTACCCTAACTCTCGCAAATTGTTCATGTATATCACCATAAGATCCCTTAGGGAGAATTGCATTCCCCCCAAGGGCTACCACTGCAATCTTTCCCATCTATTCAAAACAACCCTTCTATAGCCTCTCTTATGGTATTATCTTCTCCTACATCAAGTCTGTAAGTAACTCTAATGGACGGCTTATTGATCTTTATCACTTTTTCAAGATCGATAGGTGTACCGATTACCACTGCATCTACTTCTGATTTGTTGATGGTCTCTTCCAATTCCTCTATCTGGGCCTTCCCATAACCCATAGCGGGAAGGATAGGACCTGTCGTTGGATACTTTTTGTAAGTTTCCTTTATAGAACCAACCGCATAGGGCCTAGGATCAACTATCTCTTTTGCTCCGAATTTCCTTGCTGCAACAGTGCCGGCCCCATAACTCATCCCCCCATGAGTTAAAGTGGGTCCATCCTCAACAACAAGCACTCTCTTCCCCTTAATAGCTTTTGGGTCTAAAACGCTGATTGGCGATTTAGCTTCGACTACCAAAGCATTAGGGTTGTACTTTTTTATATTATCCTTTACTTTTTCTATATTTTCTGCACTAGCAGTATCAACCTTATTGATGACAAGGATGTCAGCCATAAGGAGATTAACTTCGCCAGGATAATATTTTATCTCATGGCCAGGACGGTGAGGATCAACTACCACTATATATAGATCGGAAACATAGAATGAAAAGTCGTTATTCCCACCATCCCAGACAACTACATCTACTTCTTTCTCTGCCTCACGGAGGATTGCCTCATAATCCACACCGGCAAACACGGTATTCCCCATATCAATATGAGGCTCATATTCCTCCATCTCTTCTATTGTGCAATGAGCTTCCTTCATATCCTCAAGGGTTGTAAATTTCTGCACCTTCTGACGCGCTAAATCACCATAAGGCATGGGATGTCTGATTATAGAAACATTCTTGCCCATTTCCTTTAGAATTTGTGAGACATATCTCGTTGTCTGGCTCTTACCCGAACCCGTCCTAACCGCACATATTGAAATAACTGGCTTTTGTGATTTAACTTGTGTAGATTTAGGTCCAAGCAACATAAAATCAGCGCCGGAAGCTATTACTCTCGATGCACGGTCCATAACGTACTGATGTGAAACATCGCTATATGCAAATACAACTAAATCAACATCCTTTTCTTTTATCAAACAGGATAACTCTTCCTCCTTATAGATTGGAATACCCTCTGGATAATTCTCTCCTGCAAGCTCTACAGGATATTTCCTACTGGCTATATCCGGTATCTGCGTCGCAGTAAATCCTATGACTTCGAAACGGTCATTATTTTTGAAAAAGGTATTAAAATTTTGAAAATCACGACCTGCTGCACCCATTATTATGACTCTTCTTCTATCCAATTAACCCTCCTTTCTCTTCTTTCTAAATACTACCCTGAAAAATTCTATTGTCAAGGAAACCTACTCTCTGGCTATTCATTCAGTGCTTCGGCTATCCCCTTTGCCCTATAATGATATTTCATTATCCACTTCAATAATGGAAACAAAAAACTGTCACGATGAGAGAGAAGATAATCAAATCCTTTATCCTCTACCCACTGTTCGGTCCCGAAAAGATGGGTTATCAAAAAAACATAGTTTTTCTTGAGATGACGCATGGCAACGCGCTTTCCATACATCTCTGAAAACATAACTGCATTTTTACCAAACATATAAGCTTTACTAAAAACAGATTTCAAACGTTCATCCGTTTCATAACCATCTACATGCCAGCCAACGCAACTCCTCCAGGCATATGCAGTTTTCAATCCAATATCTTTCAATCTTCTTCCCAGTTCAATATCTTCATACCCCATAACTGTTCCAAAAGACTCATCAAGCCCCCCTACTCCTACTATCCATTTCTTCTTTACGGATACATTTTGTGTAACAAGTCCCACAAGACAGAGTCCGTCGATGCGTAGATTCAATTCTCCATAATTCCTGGGGTTCTTTATGTGTCTGACCATTCCCTGCACAATCAGTCTATCATTTCTCTCATGTAACCTAAGATGATCTCTTACGAAATTCATGTCCACAAGAACATCGGAATCGACAAATATTATCACATCCCCTCTTGCCCTTTTTATCCCTCTATTCCTTGATGTGGGTTGCCCCATATTTTTTCTGTTCCGAAGGTATATTAAGCGGGGATCGTCTATCTCACTCATTAATTCCTTAGTTTCATCTGTAGATCCATCATCCACCACAATAAGTTCGTAATCTTCCACCGATTGGCCGAGCAGTTTCTCTACGCAACAAGAAAGCAGAAATGCACGATTATAACTTACAACTATTACTGACGCTTTCATTACCCCTCGCCTCCTTATACCTTATTGACATTTATGGTAAATCCCCTCTCAACACCCCTTGATAAATTTCCACCAGTTGATCATTCAACTTTTTAATGTCGTAGTGCTTCTCTACAAATTGGCGTCCAGCTCGACCCATTTCCGGCCAGATCTCAGGATGTTCAATAAGATATTGCAACTTAAAAGCTAAGGCATCCACATCACGCTCCCCTACGAGGAAGCCAGATTGGCCATCTAACACACCCTCAGGTATCCCATTGTGTAAGGTAGATATCACAGGCAAACCCATGGCCTGAGCTTCCTGCAAAACCAGACCCTGCCCCTCTTGGTCACCATTCCTATCAGTTGCACTCGAAAGAACAAAAATATGAGCTTTGGCGTAGAGCCCTCGGACTTCATCCTGATTCATCCATCCTAACAATTTAACCTTATCCTCGATACCCAACCGCCTAACAAGTTTGTGGAGTTGATTCCTAAGTACTCCATCTCCCACAATTTGATATTGAAGATTTGGGTTCCTTTTCAACACTTTAGCTACAGCCTTTATAGAATATTCAAGCCCCTTTTTCTCAACCAGTCTACCGACCGTTAAAACCTTTACGGTATCAACTGAATTATACTCCCTTTCAATAAAAGGAAACTTTGCAATATCCAATCCTACTGGAAGTTTTACTATCTTATCCTCAGGACAACCCAAAGCCTTAACCTTATTACCCGTAAAATCAGTGTTGATTGTGCATAAATCAACCTTCTGGAATAGGAGTTTGTAAACCTCCTTACCATGTTTCAGCGGATAAGTATTAACGTCATAGCCATGAAAAGAAGTAATAACTTTCCCTTCAATAACACCAAGTTCCCTAAGCAGAACACCTAAAATGCCTTTCGAACCGAAGTGGCAATGAATAATATCGTAAGAACCGCCTCTTAAGAAGGGAAGGGCAGCGAAGAACAGTCTTAACGAAAGTGCATTCTTACCATATTTGAAGATATTCAAAGATTTGACCAAGGCGAAAGGATTTTTCCAGGAATAGTCAATAATACGTTCAATGGCTTTAGGAGGACTATACCGATAGTGGGTCTTTGAAAGGAGGTCGTATTTTCTAACATCGGGATGAACCTTAGGATCTTTACCTCTACTGCCCGAGAAAATATCCACCTCATGCCCACGTTCTATCAAACCTATTATTTGATCCAAGATAAAGGTCTTTGATATGGTTGGAAATCTCCCAACTAAAAATGCGATTCTCATCCTTTTTCTGCCTCCTCTATTCCTTTTCTTCTATAATGATATCTTGTTATACCCTTAAGGATAACCCATAGCAGACCAAGACCTTTTTTACTCTGCACCATCATTTTTTTGACTTCCTCCTTATCTACCCATCTGTCGGTACTAAGGGCTTTAGAAAAAAACAAAGCCCTCTTCGTATGGGCATATTGTTCTCCAAGTGCGCCCCATTTCTTTACAAAATAGTAGGCTGATGCTCCCTGTTTTTTCCACTTCTTGAAGGTCTGATTAAGACCCTCTTCTGTTATAAAACCATCAATATGGAAGGCCTTACATCTCCTAACCCCATACACCCACTTCAATCCTAATTCGCGGAGGTGCAGGCCCATATCTATATCCTTATATCCCATTGTTGGGCCAAAATCTGAAAATCCTCCAACTTCGTTTAGCCATTTTCCCCTGACCGAGACATTCTGTGTTATAAATGTTCTAAGACAAAGTGCGTTAGGAAAATAAAAACCATCCATAGACAGCCCTTCAACAGAGCTTATATGCCTTACCATACCCTGAAGGACAATATCATCTCTCCTTTGATGGATACATATATGGTCTTCTATAAAGTCAGGAAATACTATAACATCGGAATCAATGAATATTATTATATCTCCATTTGCTTCCTCTATTCCTTTATTCCTTGCATAATATGGCCCTTTTTGTTCGGATAACCTTATATAGCGAAGATTAGGATAATTAGTTTTTGAAATGAAAGTTTGGGTTTCATCTGTTGAACAATCATCTATGAGAATAACCTCAAAAGCGGAAACCGTTTGATTCATTAAATAAAATAGACAATATTTGAGGACTGGCATTCTATTATATGTTGGCAGAATAACTGAAGCCTTCATAAAATACCCTCACTTTTTAGAATGCACTCTGCGATACTCTTTGCTCCCCCAGGAGGTCCCATTCTCATCCTCCCCTCATTCCCCATGACCTCACGGATACCCTGGTCTCGTAAAATCTCATCTACCTCGTAGGCTATTTTTTCTGGTTCATACTCCATAAATTTGAATGCTTTACCCAATAATTTTCTTTGACCCAAAAGGCGTCGCCTGGTTGTTTGGGCTCCTGTTCCAACAAAGGATATAACAGGTACTCCAAAACCAGCAGCTTGTTCAGTGGCTGTTCCTGCAAGACTTATCACTAATTTTGAACTCTTCAAGATATCTACAAAGCCCCCTCTTACAAAATCTACAACTTCTTCTAACCCTAAAAGTATTCTTCTCATCCTATTATAATCAACAGTCGCTGCCACTGACACTGCAAAATGAATATTATCTATCCTTCTATTTAGAGCTTCCATAACCCTCGCTATCCTTTCCATATTACCGTAGGATTCCTCCCGTGAACCCGGGAGGACCCCCACAAGAAGCTTCCCTTCTGGCGGATGATATCGACTTTCAGGAATAAGCTCATCCATCATTGGGTTACCGAGAAAGCGGGCATCAATTCCCTTTTGTCTTAAATTCGAAGCAGTTAGCTCATCGTGAGTAAAAACAATTTTTGCACATTTTCTCATAAGTTGTTCCTCTATCCAGAGATGCGGTGCCATCCAGTCAGATTTACACGGAGCAAGAAAGTATGCTTCTCTCCGTAAGGCCATCCAACTCATAAGTAAGAAAGGAACATCACCAACCACAATTATTAAATCAATTCCATTTCTATTCTTATGGAGTCTCTTCATATAGGTAAACGGTATAGGAAGAGATTCGATTAAATCTTTAGTAAAACCACTAAAACTCTTCAGAAAAAATCCCCCTGAAGGTGGTGGGGCACTACCACCGATTACCCTTACCCCTCTCTTCTCATACTCTTCTCCAAAGGATATAAAGGGAAAGGAAATAATTTCTATATTCGGACAGAGTCTGATTAACTCTTTACCTATAAGTGCTCCAGAACGATCTTCGCCATAGGAATTACTTAGGATTGCAACTCTTCTCATGAGAGAATATTTGTGGAAGATATGTGAAATGTCAAGAGCCAACATTGGGCATTAGGTCTTAGGTGTTAGGTATTAGGTTCATACCCTATTCACTCATCTACTCATATACTCATTCATCTACCTTCTCCGGTCCCCCGTCACTTTTATCAAAAAAATCTCTTGACATTTTGAAGAAATAGATTATAAAATAATATATAGACGGTCGTCTATATGAATAGGAGGAGGATTCATGGAAATTATAAGAATTTTAAATTTACTTAGTGATAAGACCCGCTTAAAGATACTAAGGTTACTCGGCGAAGGAGAGAAAAGTGTTTCCAAAATTGTAAAATCCTCAAAACTAACTCAACCAACAATTTCCCACCATCTTAAGAAACTGGAGGAAGCAGGTCTAGTAATCAAGAGACGTTATAAAAAATGGGTGCTATATTCTGCAAATCTGGATTCTCTCAGGTTGTTTATAAAAAAATTGGGATTAGAACTGGATCTCTAAAGGGAATGAACATCCTATTATGGATATATTAAAAACACGAGAAGTTATAAATTGTAGGTGTCTTCCAGAGGATAAAGGAATCTACAGGGGTTATAGTGCAAGGGCACATCAATATATCGGGGATCTTAGTGGACCAGACCCATGTTGCATTTATAACAAAAAACTATATTATGAATTTATGGATAAATATAAAAATGGAGAAAAATTTGACCTACAAGAAGAAAATAAAGAAAAGTTAATCAGCATTAAGGAGGCAGGATGAAGATTGTAAAAAAAGCAGCTTTTAAAACACTCTCATCTCTCACTAATTTTGCAATAAATAATGGACATTTAAGACACTGGCTAATCAGAAATATGGAAGCCAGGATATATAAAGACCTTATAAAAGAGAATCCAGATAATAGACCCCTCAAGGTCCAGGAAGATAAATATTATATGGGCCGCTCAATATTCCGAAGCATCGACCGTGCTGTCACAAAAGGCCATCTATCCGAACAATCCATTAAGGGACTCCTCCGGGTATTCCTTGGAAATGTTTTCTTCGGGGGTTTCTATCAAAGGATAGATTACCTCAAAAAATATGGGGAACGTCCTCCTGTATTTATGACCCTGAGTCCGGGCAAGCAATGTAATCTCCGATGCAAAGGTTGTTACGCAGCATCAGGAGCTGAGTTCAAGGAAAAATTATCCTGGGATGTCCTTACCAAGGTCATCGACCAGGCAAGAGAACTCTGGGGCATGCGATTCTTTGTAATCTCAGGTGGAGAACCGCTTATGTATGAAGATGAGGGGAATACCATCCTTGACCTATATGAAAAATACGATGATTCATACTTTCTTATGTACACAAATGGCACGCTGATAGACAAAAAAGTGGCTGATAGGATGGCAGAACTGGGTAACATTACCCCTGCAATCTCCGTAGAGGGAATGAAGAAGGAGACTGACTGGAGGAGAGGAAAAGGGGTCTTTGATAGGATATTAGAAGCGATGGGAAACTTAAGAGCTGCAGGAGTTCCCTTTGGTATCTCAATAACTGCAACGAGAACTAACCTTGATGTTATAACTACGGACAAATTCAGGGATTTCTTCTTTCACGAAATGGGTGTCGTTTACGCCTGGATATTCCAGTACATGCCTATCGGCCGGGAGTACACACTTGAGATTATGCCCACCCCAGAAGAGAGGGCCAAATTGTATGAATGGGAATGGCAACTCCTTAGAAAAGAGGATCTCTTTGTGGCTGATTTCTGGAGCACTGCAACCGCTTCGGACGGCTGCATAGCGGGAGCGAGGCCCGGCGGGTATTTCTATATAGATTGGAATGGCGACGTTATGCCCTGTGTCTTTGTCCCTTATACGGTGCATAATGTTAACGAAGTATTTAAAGAAGGTGGCAACCTAAACGATATCATTCATTCAGACTTCTTTAAATCGATAAGAGAGTGGCAGTATGATTATGCTTACAAGAGGGAACCAGAAGAACATGGAAACTGGATTATGCCCTGCTTCATACGCGACCACCATGAGAAATTCCTCAAAGTTGCAGAAAAATATAATGTTAAGCCCGCTGATGAGGATGCAGCACTTGCCCTACATGATACGGGTTATAATGAAGGTCTGATAAAATATGATGAGAGAATGCAGGATTTAACCAACCCGGTATGGGATGACCATTATATAAGACCTGATAAAAAGCACATTAAGAAAGAGAAGGTATCTACCTAATTAATATGATAGACCCCTTAACAATATTAGGTAATATTGTTAAAGAGAGAGGAGGGAAGATAGTTCTCCTTATCCTCGATGGGCTTGGAGGTCTACCTCTTAAAGGTAAGACCTCCCTGGAAGTCGCTAGAACCCCGAACCTTGACAGACTGGCTAACTTAAACTCCGCTGGGCTCCTGGATCCCATCTTCCCTGGAATAACCCCAGGAAGTGGCCCTGCCCATCTATCCCTCTTTGGGTATAACCCCATCAAATACCAGATTGGTAGGGGAATACTGGAAGCTTTAGGGGTAGGAATGGAAGTTAAGGAAGGAGACCTCACCTCTCGTGGTAACTTCTGTATTGTAAAAAATGGGATAGTGATTGATAGACGGGCTGGTAGAATACCAACTAAAATAAATAAGGAACTGGTGAAGCGACTTAATAAGGAGCTAAAGGAAATAAATGGGGTAAATATCTCGTTTAAGAGTGGTGAGGAACATCGTTTCGTCATCCGTTTCCGCGGAGAGGGCTTAAGCGAGGAGGTCACTGATACTGACCCTCATACGGCAGGAGAAAAATTACTCAAATCAAAACCAAAAGAGACCGATGAATCCTCTAAGAGAACTGCCGACATTATCAATAAGGTAACGGATGGAGTCGGGACCATCCTCAATGAAATTGACCAACCCCCAAATGGAATAGTCTTACGTGGTATATCTGGCGCTCCAAACATACCACAATTCCCGAAGGTTTATAAGCTAAAGGCAAAATCGATCGCCACTTATCCTATGTACTTGGGACTCACTAAACTTATCGGTATGGATGTTGAGTATGGCCTTAAAACACTTGAAGATGAATTGAAATCACTTGAAGAATCATATAAGAATTACGATTATTTCTATGTACATATAAAGAAAACGGATTCCTATGGTGAAGATGGAAATTTCGAAAAGAAGGTAGAAAAGATTGAAGAGGTGGATAAGATAATACCAAGGATTATGGAGCTTTCACCTGCTGTTCTTGCCGTAACAGGTGACCATTCAACACCAGCGACTTACAAGGCCCACTCCTGGCATCCTGTGCCCGTACTAATAGTATCTAAATGGACACGGATAAGTAATATCTCTGGATTCAATGAGAGAGAATGTGCAAAGGGAGATAATGGAAGGATACCAGCCCTCTACCTTACATCCCTACTTCTTGCCCATTCCGAGAGATTGGATAAGTTTGGCGCATAGATATCGGAATTCCCCAGCTGCAATCATTAATATCCCCATAAAGGAAAGTAATCTGGGGTGGTGCTTCTTAAGATAGTAAATCAAATCCTTGTTGAAAATTCTGATTCTTTTAAGACCCAGGAGTGTTGTTGTCCCACCCCTTTTGTGTATTGCCTTAGCGGTTGATAAATAAAACGTCCTGTATCTCCCAAGCAAACGCTTTGAGAAGTCAACATCAGAAAAATATAAAAAAAATCTTTCATCAAAGAGACCAACCTCATCGAATATCTCTTTTTTTATAAGAAGCGCACAAGACATCGGCTGCTCTACATCCTGTTTTTTTGAATAATCAAAGTCGAGAAGTTTCCAGGTCCTTACAAACTTTATCTTAGAGAAAAACCTCGATAAACCAATGCCTTCCCATAAAAATAAAAGTGGCGTGGGAATTGTTCTTATTGAATGTATTACCTTACCCTCAAAGTCAACTAACATAGGCGAAACCGCTCCTACATCATTTGGCTTAATAGCCTCGACCATTCCCCTCACGGAACCCTTTTCGAGGAAAGTTGTTGGCGACAGGAGAAAAATATATTTTCCCCTTACTTTCCTTATCCCTTGATTCACTGCTTTTGGATAACCAACATTCTCTTTATTAAATATGGAAATGACGTTAAATTCTTCCATTACCTCTCGGGAATTATCAGTTGATGCGTTATCCACCACGATACATTCGGAGTCCAACATTTCCGACTCTATAGAAGAGAGGCACTGGCGTAAATACTCACCCCCATTATAGTTTACAACTACAAAACTGATAAGAGGAGTTTTGAATATTCCTTTGCGTGATTTACCCATGAATAATTCCTGTAATTACGTACCGTCGTGAATGAGTCTTGATTCTGGATTACTTCCAGAATACCTTCTGCGATCTCGTCCGGATTAAAACCACAACATATACCTTGTGAACCGATAAGTTCTTCTATTTCCTTATTAGTGGTAACCGCAACGATAGGGATTCTGGATCTAAGATATTCATAGAGTTTTCCCGGAATTATCTCATTATCCTGTTCAACTTGTGTCCCCAGAAGTATGAGAATATCCGAATCAAAGAGTTCTATCAGTGCTTTCTGGTGGGGTAGGTAACCTGTGGGTATAAACCTATTAAGTCCAACCTTTTTTGCCCTTCTATCGAGACCTCCTCCACTGGAGTGGCCTATATGTTTAAACACTATCCTATTTTTGATACCGGGTTTTATCTTGAATAGTTCTCGTAGGCCTTCAAAAATGTAATCAGGAGTAATAAGATTATTAAATGTTCCCATATACGTTATCATAATATCGTTATCACGAACCCTTTTCGGAATTTTAGGAAAGCTCTCTTCATTATATCCGTTTCTTACTAAATAGAACTCCCTTGAGTGTTCGGGATATCGAGACTTTAGATATTCTAGATGATTTCTTGTCACTGTGACACAGGCGGAAGCCTGTTCTATAGAATACCTCTCCAGTGTCATTGCGAGTTTTTCTTCCCACTTAAATGTATATTTACCGAGGTAACCCCCTGTCCAAGGATCCCTGAAATCAATAATCCAGGGGATGTTCCTTATAGAGAATCCAGAAAGAAGCAGAGAGAAAGGTGGACAGGTAGTCACCACAACATCCATACTTTCAAGGCTTCTTTTTAGGTTAGGTAACCAGGAAACTTTGTTATCCGGGAAAGAAAAGTAGTCTCGTCTCCCCATACCTGGTGTGGAGATTCTACTTGGCATAAGATGCAAGGGATCAGGAGAGAAGGACCTAATAATGTTAAGAGAAGAATCTTCTAAGTTCTTTTCTCTCGGGTATCCAGGTGGGGGATATGTAGTAAATATCTTGACCATCCATCCCATCCTCTTTAGATATCTTGGAAGATAAAAAGTCCGCTGGATACCCCCCATTCCCATTGGTGGAAAGTAGTAGGCAATCCAGCCTATTGTTGGTTTATACGTTCAAATTTCCCTTTTTCCTACTTAGTAAGTCCCTTCAAGAATGGTTTAAAAAGATCTATCGGTATAGGGAACAGAGTGGTAGAATTATGCTCTGCAGCAATCTCGTTCAAGGTCTGCAGGTATCTGAGTTGAATTGTAATAGGAGATTGTTCCATAAGTTTAGCTGCTGCTACCAACTTTTCTGCAGCTTGATATTCTCCCATTGCATTAATAACCTTTGCTCTTCTATCTCTTTCTGCCTCTGCCTGGCGTGCCATTGAACGTTGCATATCAGCCGGAAGACCAACATGTTTGATTTCAACCATTGCAACCTTTATACCCCAGGGGTCTGTTTCCTTATCTATGATACTCGCTAACTGTTTATTGAGTTTTTCGCGTTCTGAGAGGAGTTCGTCCAATTCTGCACTACCTACAACACTGCGTAGGGTCGTCTGTGCTATCTGAGAAGTTGCAAACAGGTAATCTTCTACCTCAATTATCGCCTTTCCTGCATCCATTACTCTGAAATATACCACAGCATTCACCTCAACCGATACATTATCTCTTGTTATTACATCCTGGGTCGGCACATCGTAGGTAACCACACGAAGACCAACACGCATTATCTTCTCTATAAACGGGATGATCAAAACGAACCCCGGACCCCTTATACCAACGAATCTACCGAGTCGAAATACAACTGCCCTCTCATATTCTTGCAAGATATTGATTGCATTTCCCAAGAGTATGAGAACTATTACACCAACAACTACGAAAGCAAGCATTATTCCTCCTTTTTTCTAACCTTTAGTCTTAACCGATTGACTTCTACCACCTCCACCTCTTCCCCTTCTTTAATCTTTTCACTTGATTTGGCATTCCAGTATTCTCCATGGATAAAAACCTTACCTCCGGTGGAGTCTATATCGCTCTCTGCCATTCCCACTTCACCAATAAGGCCTTCCTGTCCCGTAGACGGTCTGCGCCTCATTGCTCTTATCGTCGCCCCTAATGCAAATAAAAAGAATGCAGCAGTTGTTCCCACTACAGCGATGATTATCGGCATGGATATTTGCAAAAACGGCGCATTAGTGTTTAACAACATCATAGAACCTAATACCATAGCAACTATTCCTCCTATCGCCAATGGTCCGTAAGTAGGAGTAAGAACCTCCATAACAAACATAGCAATCCCGAGAACAATCAACCCAACTCCGGTATAATTAATCGGCAATGTCTGGAAGGCAAAGAATGCCAAAACAAGAGAAAGGGCTCCAAGAAGACCAGGTACAATAGCACCAGGATGAGTTATCCCAAATATTAATCCATAGAACCCTAATATGAATAAAATATATGCTATATTAGGATTGGATATCAATTTCAAAAATTCTTCTCTCCAATTCATTGGAATTTCTTCTTTTTTTGCATCCCTTGTATTAAGTTTTTTTACATGGTTGGGTAATTTGACTTCCATTCCATCAATCTTTTCTAAAAGCTCATCAACTGATTCAGAAATAACATCGATCACACCAAGTTCTAAAGCTTCTTCCGAAGTAGCAGACACCGACTTACGAACGGCGTCCTCAGCCCAGTCAGCATTTCTGTTCTTTTTCTCTGCAATAGAGCGAATGTAAGCCGCTGCATCCTGTGTCATCTTCTCCTTCATTGTCTCATCAACACCTTTTCCCTCTTCCCCTCCAGGACTAATAGCAACTGGATGAGCTGCACCAATATTCGTGCCAGGTGTCATAGCTGCTATATGAGCAGCTAACGTAATGAATACACCTGCTGAAGCATCCCTTGCACCTGAAGGATACACATAAATAATTATAGGAATAGAAGCGTTCAATTCCTCCTTGATTATATCTCTCATCGCCTCATCTAATCCACCTGGTGTATCAATGAGAAAGATTAATGCTTCTGCCCTATCATTTTCTGCCTTTTCGATCACGCGTGATACATAGTTAGCTGTAATAGGGCCAATTATACCCTCAATTTTCCCTATTATCACAGAACTTCCAAAGAGTAACAAAAGAAAACTCATAATATTAATACTATTCCCTTTAATTCAAAAGTCAACCCTCGCCAGAGGCACCTCTGGCTCGTCTTGAGTCAATAGTCTTCAGAGGCTGTGCCAAAATTAAATAATGACCTTCTTAAGATAAAAAAATGCGATTCTTTAAGCGAGGGTTCCCCGTTCGCAAAATCCTCTCGGAGGCCGAGAGCGGAAGCAGCGATTTCCGAACGGAGATCTCGAGCAAAAAAACATATCTGGGAAAAGCAAATATTAGTGTTTTGGCACAGCCTCTTAAGTCACTAGTCTCAGTACAAAATAAGTAACTAGGGGTTAGGATTTTGGGATTGGGATTTAGTTAAGAAATGGAATACTTTAGCCTCGTTTTTATAGCTTATAATTAAATTCCAACCTCTAAACCCTAAGTCCCAAATACTAACTTTTGTCCCCCGTCTCCGGTCTTCTGTCAATTTTCATTCTTCAATTTTCAATGAGTGAAGTCATAGTGACTTCACGTTTCTATGCCCTGACAGCATAGAATATAGGATTAAAATCGAAGTTATCCATTTTAAAAACCATGTCTTAGTTATATTAATCGTAAAAAACATTCAAAATTAACCAACTGATTATTAGCTAAATATCTTCGTGATGGGAAGGAATCTAATAATAGAGATATTCAATTGTAGAAAATTCTTGACAAAATAAGATCTTTATATAAATTAATAGAGACGGATAAAAGTAAGCCGGATATTAAGGCTTTGAAGGAGATAAGTATTGAAATATAAACTTTTAATAATTGACGATGATGAAGAACTCTTAGAATTACTTAAAAAAAACCTAAAGAGTGAGTTTATCGTCGCCACAGCTACTAAAGCAAAAGATGGCCTTAAGCAGTTTAGCGTTGTGAATTTTGATGTGGCATTGATTGATGTGGTATTACCTGACATGAACGGAATAGATTTGTCAAAAGAAATGAAAAATATGGATTCTGATTTTCCAATTGTAGTCATGACTGGCCACGCTTCTGTCGACCTTGCGGTCAGGGCAATGAAAATAGGGGCTTTCTATTTTGTTGAGAAACCCACTAGCCCAAAAGCACTTAAAGAAATATTAAAAAGGGCAATCGAGCAAACTAATCTTCTTAAAAACTACCAATCCCTTCGGAAGGTTGCTGAAGAGAAATATAGTTTTTCCGGAATATTAGGTAAAAGTAGAGAGATGCTGGATGTATTTGAACTTATTGAAAGGGTAGCAACTGCTGAAGCTACAGTCCTAATCGAAGGAGAATCTGGAACCGGTAAGGAACTTGTTGCAAAGGCAATTCACTTTAATTCCCCACGGAAAGATAATCGATTTGTAGCAATCAATTGCAGCGCATTACCAGAGTCTCTGCTTGAAAGTGAATTATTTGGATATACAAAAGGAGCATTTACAGGAGCTAACAAAAATAAAGAGGGATTGTTCGAAGTAGCGAACGGAGGGACGATTTTCCTTGATGAGATTGTGCAGACATCAACCACATTTCAATCTAAATTACTAAGGGTATTAGAGGACGGAACATTTTACCCTATCGGCTCCACAGAAGAGAAAAAAGCTAACACGAGGATAATCGCGGCAACAAACAGAATTATAGAAGAGGCTGTTGAAGAAGGGACCTTTAGAGAGGATCTTTTCTATCGATTAAATGTAGTAAAGATACATCTTCCTCCACTTCGGGAAAGAAAGGGTGATACTCCTTTGCTTATAAATCATTTCCTTGACATTTATTCTAAAAAGGACCACAAGGAAATTAAAAATACTTCCCAGGAAGCTATAGAAGTTCTAATACGTTATTCCTGGCCGGGGAATGTGAGAGAACTGGAGAATGCCATAGAAAGAGCTGTAATAATCTGCCAGGAGGACACAATATTACCTGAACATCTTCCAGAGAGGGTAGTAAAAGGAGAAGAACAGGAACCTTCCAATATTCTCGATTTCGAAGAAGCTAAAGAGGTCTTTGAAAAGAAGTATCTCAGAAACTTACTGAAGACATCTGGTGGTAATGTAAGTAAAGCTGCTAAAACCGCAGGAATGACAAGACAGAATGTTTATATAAAGCTAAATAAATATAGTATAAATCCAAAGATCTATTACCCAAGAGAATAGTATTCTTACCACAATTTCATAACTCTTCGCGCGAGAACCATGGTCTTTTCTGCTTCATGCCTTGCTTTTTTTGCACCTTCGTTTAGAACCTTCACGACATCAACTTCCCGTTCGATTCTTTTTCTTTCCTTTCGAAATGGCTCTAAAAAATCATTAAGTAAATCAGCAGTCTCTTTTTTGCATGCCACGCAACCACGACCACCTTTTTTACATTCTCTCTCTAATTCTTTTATATCAGGAACTTCCATGGCTTTAAGATAGGCAAAGACTACGCAGCCTTCGGGATGACCAAGGTCATCCTTCCTTATCTTAATAGGATCAGTATAGGCAGATGTAATCTTTTCCTCCACTACTTCAGGTGAATCGGATAGATATATAGCATTGTTTAAGGATTTCGACATCTTCTGCCCATCCAACCCTGGAATCCTTGGAGCTTCTGATAGCACAGGCTCTACCTCAGGAAAAACCTCACCATATTGATCATTAAACCTTCTCCCCAGCTCCCTTGTAAGTTCGAGATGAGGAAGTTGATCCTCTCCGATTGGAACCTTATTGGCTCTGTAAATCAGCACATCCGAGGCCTGAAGCACTGGATACCCAAGAAGGCCATAGGATAATCTCTCCTGAAGACCTTCATCTCTTGCCATATCTTTGACAGTGGGATTTCTCTGTAGCCTGGGAACTGTTATGAGCATTGATAGGAGTAGGTGGAGTTCAGCATGCTGTTTTACATCAGACTGAACGAAAAGAATCGATCTCTCTGGATCAATACCAACAGAAATCCAATCGATAGCTGTATTTATTATTCTCTCCTTTAAACACTCCGTTTCATTGTATTTCGTAGTGAGTGTATGCCAGTCAGCTATCTCATAGAAGGTTTCGTATTCGCCCTGAAATTTTACCCAGTTCTTGAGAGCACCAAAATAATTACCAATATGGACCTTCCCGGTCGGTCGGAGACCACTCAATATCCTCTGCATTCAACCTCCTTTAAGTGCATTCAAAACAAGAATTAATCCAAGTATTATAAGAAACAAAAGAATAAGCCAAAGGGTGGATCTTGGTTTATATTCTCTTTTCGGAAATCGTTTACGTAACTTCATCTTTCACTCTACCTGACAGGGAGTAGCCTGAAATCCAATATTGTTACATTGCCCTCGGTTATTTCAGCGATAGAAGTCCTAGGAAAATAATCTTTAGCTGTTGTCTGGATTATATAATCCCCTGGTGGAAGGACTGTTCTATAACTTCCCGTATTGTGATCTGTATAGATTCTCTTATCCAGAGAATTCTTTATATGAAGACTAGCGTGCAGTGGCTTATCGGATTCTGCATCTAAAACTTTGCCTTCTATCACACCAAAAGCCTTCCTGTCTCGTATAGTCAAAAGTAGCTCAGTATCTTTTTTGAGGATTATCGTAGTATCTACAGGGATACAATTTTTAGCATATATAGATAATGGATACATACCTTCAGAAAGTTCAAATTCTATTTCTCCCCCATTTATCTCAAAACTACCTGAATCAGCTAATGAGAGTAAACCGTTAGCTGGCGTTCCTTTCTCATCCAAGAGTATTATCCTCAAAGCGATAAGTTTCTCGGTGGTTTGAAACTTTTCTTTTGATAAGACACCAAATGATATCTTCCAAGGCGGACTTCCAATGCTCCCTGTATTTACGCCAACCTTTTCCAGTTCCGGGATTACTTCTGTTTCCCGAGATAGACGAAAATCAATTCCAAAGAAAAGAGCAAACAACTTCCACTTTAAGAAAGTCACATTTGGAGATATATAAATTGAGGAAATATCGTGACCTCCTCCATTATATTTCTCAAAAGATAAGTCTATACCAAATGTTAAAGTATCCGGGTTGAATCTCATCTCTGTATTGAATAAGATTTTCTTGATATCAGGTTCCGTTTCAAATGTAATAAATTGCCCATTAACTCTAGTATAAGTACTGAATATCTTGCTTTCAAGACCTATCCCTATTCCATAGCCATATCCATCTATGGAAAAACTCCTCTGCAACCCTTTACTTCCTATTGGGAATTGGACCAATGGAAAAAGACTCAAGCCCAAACCCAAAACATCCCTCTTTACCCCTAAACCAAGGATTAAGTCTGAAAGAGCTATTTCAACACGGGAAGAGGAAAAATTACTTCCCCCTCCTAACTCAATAAATACTTCATACCATTCACTCTCCTGTGAAAGCGAAAAATTTAAGTCCTGAGCATAAAGTCCTTCAGACTTAAAAGAACTGAGTTTTATGTTACTGTAAAGAATTGACAAAAAAAGAAGTATCACTCTCCTTGAACCTTTTTATAAGTTTTAGTCTTAATTCCCCAACTCATATATTTTGTATTGTACGCAATCCCCACTTTTTCATCCCTATCCACTATTATAATTCCGAAATCAGCGTCTATTTCCTTTATTACTTTTTCTGCCGCATATTCAGCATTATGTTCAGCAAGAAGATCGTTTGCCGTCTTTGCTACCATATGCCTCATAATGCCTTCTCCATGTCCGGTTACCGCAACGGCTCCCAACTCCCCTGCATATATTCCCCCCCCAATCATAGGTGTATCACCCACTCTTCCAGGGAGATGAAACATTATACCTCCTGTAGAAAGGGCAGCTGCCATTCCGCCGAAACGGTCGAGTGCTACGGCACCTACAGTTTCTAAGGAGTACAAACGACGCATCTTTTCAATATCCTTATAATAACTACTTCCTTTTGTACTATTCTTCTTAAATAATTCCTTCATCTGTTCTGTTAGAGGATTATATTCTCTGTAACCCATAAGCCTTGCAAAACGAGTTGCCCCTTCGCCAACAAGCATCAGATGCTCAGTTTCTTTCGCAACATCTCTTGCCACCTTCACCGGATTCTTTACATCTCTTATTGCTGCAACTGCCCCAAAGAGCCCATCAGATCTCATTATCGAAGCATCCATCTCAACGTCTCCTTCAAGATTAGGCACAGAACCTGTTCCAGCATTGAAACAGGGGGCATCTTCCATCACCATGACGGCTCTTATTACCGCATTAAGGGCTTCTTCACCTTCTTTTAACAGAACAAATCCCGCTTCAAGAGACTCGCCTAAATATTCCTCTCTCTCCTCAATATTACGTATTTTCTTTCCAGCTCCACCATGAATTACAAGTATTGGTTCCATAATGGAAAATCTATAAAAAACAACTCAAATGTCAAGCATTTAGCCCCGAGAACCAAAATATCATCCATTTAGTGTGTTGGCAGGTCAGTCAGTTTGGACTTCTGACGTCGGACTTTGGACTTCGGACTATTAAATAGTCTCAGATGAGCATTGATAATCTAGTATCCAGAACCTAAGACCCAGGACCTAAGACCTAATATGCTCTTGACTTAAAAAAATGACTTAATATATTAATGGTAAGCCGGAGTGGCGGAACTGGTAGACGCGGCGGACTCAAAATCCGTTGTCCTTTACAGGACTTGTGGGTTCAACTCCCTCCTCCGGCATTTTTATTTACAAAGTAAATAAAAGTTAATTAGTTAATTTGTTAATTAGTTGATTAGTAAAATAGACATTATGGATTCCTAAAAGTTAAAACAATCAAAGTTCAAAAGCTCTACTCCAGAATCGAAACCCAAAGATTAAGACTTTGACTTTTGAACACTTCAGTTGAGTAAATGCAGATTCAAGCATATGAACATAAAGAAATTACAAGGTAATTTGTTGAATTTGAGTAAGTAATTTTGAAAATGATAAAAGATTAAGGAGATTAGACCAATTAACCAATTTACTAATTAACTATTATACTATTGCTCCATCTTATTTATTCTGCTTCAATAATTTCCTTCGCTTCTTCCAGTTTGTCCTTAGTCACAAGTATTTTAACCTCTCCCAATCCATCTGTGGTTATAGCAGCAATTTTCCCAAAAGCATCCTGCTTAAGGTAAACCTCTATCCCTGAGGACTCCAGTTTACCCCTTATAATCTCTGCTTCTAAAGGATCCTTCCTTGTGAGTTCTACCCATTCCTCATTATTCATAGGTAAAAAGTATAAAAAAACTTACCAATGTCAATACTTTTATTTTAGCAATAGCGGAATGATGGAGGTCGATATGTCCGTAAGTTAGAGTATAGGTTGAACCGTTGGTGAGTTGGTCAGTTAGCTTTCAAGCCCAATATTGACAATAGACAGCCAATTTCTATTGTACAGTTTGAATTCTTTATATTATATTAAATATGAAAGTCACTCGTCTTTGGGGTCTGCCTCGATTAAACTGACTAACCGACTAACCAATTTACTTGATTTTTTATTATACTTGACAGTAGAAAAATTTAAAGTTATAATAGAAACAGTCGATTCAAGAAAATTTAAAAGGAGGAAAAAATGGAAAAGCGTTGCGAGAATATGTGGATATCTTCTCTTGCTAAAAGAACCGAGCGGATTGGAAGCTCTATTATTCGCGAACTACTCAAGGTTTCACAATATCCAGATGTCATATCTTTTGGTGGTGGATGGCCAGCCCCTGAATTTTTCCCTAAGCGTGAGATTGAGGAAGCCTGCGAATATCTCATTCCCAGAAAAGGGGAGTTAATGCTCCAGTATGGGTTATCCGAAGGTATCACCGAGTTAAAAGAATTTCTTTCCAAAAAGATGTGTAAGTACGGAGTCCCTGCAGAATCTGAGAATATACTTCTTACATGTGGTTCCCAGCAGGCGCTGGATCTGATTGGTAAAGTATTTATAAATGAAGGAGATAAAATTCTGGTTTCAGAACCTACCTATCTGGGTGCGCTTCAAGCATGGAAACTATATGGACCGGAATTCGCAACGTGCAAAATGGATGATAATGGTGTATTAATCGAAGATGTAGAGAAGGCTCTTGAAAAGGGTCCGGTAAAATTTATGTATATGCTCCCCAATTTCCATAATCCCACTGGAGTCACTATATTACTCGAGAGGAGGAAAAAACTGGTTGAACTGGCTGATAAATACGATACTTTTATTGTAGAAGATGACCCTTATGGTGAGCTTCGATATGAAGGAAAGGATATAACGCCATTGATTGTTCTAAGTAAGGAAAGAGTAATCTACCTATCAACCTTTTCGAAAACACTTGCGCCTGGGTTAAGACTCGGCTGGATGGTAGCACCGAAACTTACTCTTTCAAAGATTGTCCAAGCAAAACAGGGAGCCGACCTGCATACAGGAACATTCATCCAGTATATAGCCAATGACATTTGCCAAAGAGGAATACTGAAGGCTCACGTAGAAAAACTCCGTAAGTTATATAGAGAAAGAAGGGACGTGATGCTTGATTCTCTTGAGAAGTATTTTCCCAAGGAAGCGAAGTGGACACATCCCCATGGAGGATTATTCCTCTGGGTGACATTACCTGAAGGTATGGATATCGAGAAAATATTTGGAAAAGCAAAGGAAAGGAAAGTAGCATTTGTGCCTGGCTTTGCTTTCTATCCATATGAAGGCGGAAATAATTCTATGAGGCTAAATTTCTCTAATACACCCCCCGAGAAAACAAGAGAAGGTATCAAAAGATTAGGAGAATTATTGAAAGAGGAGTTATAGGAGGCTGTATAATGATGGAGGAATTGTATAAGACAGCACCTCTGGTCTATGATGCTATAATGAATGAAGCAGAAAGAGAACATAGGAATCTTGAATTAATAGCCTCAGAAAATTTTGCCTCCCCCGCTGTCCTTCAGGCAATGGGCTCTATAATGACAAATAAATACGCAGAGGGTTATCCCGGGAAACGATACTATGGAGGCTGCAAATGGATGGATGTGGTAGAGAACTTAGCAATTGAGAGAGCTAAAAAACTCTTTAAAGCTGACCATGCAAATGTTCAACCCCTCTCTGGTGTTCCTGCCAATCTCGCTGTATATGATGCTTTCCTTGATCCAGGTGATATTTTCTTCGGACTCTCTCTTTCCCATGGAGGACATCTTTCTCACGGTTATAAGGTGAGTTTTACTGGTAAGGTCTGGAACTCTGTTCAATATACCGTGGATCCAGAAACAGAACAGATAAACTATGATTCTCTGTTAAAACTTGCAAAGGAAAAGAAACCAAAATTAATAATGACAGGAGCATCAGCATATCCAAGAACTCTTCACTGGGATAAATTTAAGGAGATATGTGATGAAATCGGTGCATACTTTGTAGCAGACATTGCGCATATAGCCGGTCTGGTGGTAGCGGGTGAACATCCCTCCCCTATACCATATGCAGACGCAGTCACCACTACTACACATAAGACATTACGCGGTCCCAGAAGCGCTATAATACTCTGCAAAGAGAAATGGGCGAAGCAGATAGATAAGGCTGTATTCCCGGGTCTTCAAGGTGGACCTCACATGCATATCATAGCCGCTAAAGCAGTAGCGTTTAAAGAGGCTTTAAGTCCTGAGTTCAAGGACTATCAACATCAGATAATCCTCAATGCAAAAGCACTCGAAGAGGAATTTAAAATACTTGGTTGGCGACTGGTTGCTGGTGGAACTGATACTCACTTACTTCTTATTGACGTTAAAAGTAAAGGTATTACAGGTAAACAAGCTGAGGAAGGCCTGGATAAGGCAAACATAACTGTGAACAAAAACACAATACCCTACGATAAGGAAAAACCATTTATTGCAAGTGGCATAAGAATAGGTACACCTGCATTAACCACAAGGGGTATGAAAGAAGACGAAATGAAGAAAATAGCAAAACTTATTGATAAGGTGCTTTCTAAAATAGATGATGATAAGATAACTGAAGAAGTAAAAGGAGAGGTTAAAGAACTCACTGAAGAATTTCCCTTATACTCAGAAATTAGGAGGGAAAGAAAGGGGGTATAATGCATAAAAAATTGTTTATACCAGGTCCAACAGAGGTCAGGGAAGATGTAAGAGAAGCCATGAACTTTCCTATGTTTGGACATAGGATGCCAGAAACAACAAAACTTATGGGGGAAGTGGGAGAAAAACTCCAGAAACTGCTCTATACGGATAACTTCGTTGTTATATCTACCTCTTCAGGAACAGGACTGATGGAAGCTTGCTCTAGAAACTGTATTAAAAATAAAGCTCTACATTTAAATTGCGGTGCCTTCAGCGATAGATGGGCAAAGATATCAAAAGCCTGCAATAAGGATGTTGACGTTATTGAATATGAATGGGGTAGGGGAGTAGTTACTTCCGATGTGGAAGAAAAGTTGAAAACCGGGAAATACGACACAGTATTCGTAACCCACAATGAAACCTCAACAGGTGTAATGAACCCTATAAAGGAAATTAGTGAAATGATGAAAAATTATCCCGATGTGTTGCTCTGTGTGGATGCTGTATCATCTATGGCTGGGACTGAAATCAGAGTAGATGATTGGAATATAGATGTTGTATTAGCTTCGGTCCAGAAATGCTTTGCTCTTCCTCCAGGACTTGCTATTGCGTCAGTGAGCGATAAGGCAATGGAACGCTCAGCAGAAGTTGAAGATAAAGGTTTCTATTTTGATTTTCAAGCATTCAAGAAATACTGGGATAAAGCGAAGCAGCCACCAACAACCGCCTGCCTCAACCTTATCGTTGCACTAAATTACCAACTGGATAAGATAATAAATGAAGAAGGCATAGAAAATCGATTCAAGAGACACAAGGAAATGGCTGGAATTGTCCAGAATTGGGCAAGAGAAAATTTTGATCTCTTTGCCGATACAGACTATCTCTCCCCCACGGTAAGTTGCATAAAGAATACAAAAGGAATCTCTGTGGCTTCCCTGAATGAAGAATTAGGAAAGAGAGGAGCAACAATATCAAATGGCTATGGAAAGCTCAAGGAGCAAACCTTCAGGATAGCCCATATGGGTGATATCACCGTGGATGAAATCAAATGGCTCCTTGGCGAGATAGATGATATAATCTCATAGAGGTATTTAACTACTTAAATAAAAAGGGCGTTCATTTTGAACGCCCTTTTTATATTAAGAATACAAGTTGGGTCTACACTGCCTACCTAATCATTACTGCCTTATTTGTAAACCTTTCCCCGTTAGCTTCCATACTGATGAAATATATTCCTGCTGGTCTTTCAGTCATATCTATATATGTCTCGTGCCACCCGGCTTCCTTTACCTCTCTTATAAATCTTACCTCTCTTCCCACGCAGTCATACACTCTGAAATAAACAATCGAATTCTCTGGTAGGGTATACATAACTTTTAACTGACTCCCAATAGTTAAAACATCTGCTGTCATAGAATAAATACTGGGTATCTCTTCTATATGAACAGTATCTATAATCGAGAAATAATCATGTTTTGTAACAGTTACAAACATATCTTGTCCAGTCATGGATGGAGAAATGTTAAATGTAACACTACCTGAAGTATTAGTATACCCTACCACATGTATATCTGGATCCTCGGAAGGAATCCAGCAGCAAACAAGAGCACCCTCAATGGGTATAAGTCTATTATTATCATAGACTCTTATAGTAAAGTCTGATTGAACTGGAGGGATGACTTGATCATGGGCTACAAAAAGGTCGTCAGGTATATCAGTCCATATCTTCAGTGAAGGATCGTTCATTATTTGATACGCTTCAAAATAATATTGCTTTAGAGTGCTTGAAGTGTGGTTCTCTATCCAGTATAGAGCCCATTGAGTGAATCTACTCACTTCGTATAGCCTTCCAGGTACTGAATCTGTATAGATTGCATCAAAATATCGTCTCTGCAACCAATCGTCTTCATCCCAGAATGTTCCAGGAACGCTACCAAAGTATGAGATACCCCCTCTATTTGAGAGTTTTGGCCAGGTTTCTCCAAAGCAATCGGTTGAATAATCAAAATCATTAGAAAAACAGCAGTGTCCACAGGGCATTGTATACATATCCTGATTATTCGTTTGATTGATAAGTTCATTTACAGTGAAATCGCCAGTATAACCTACTGCCCACTCCCTCCTATCACCATGACCTGTATATACAGTCCATATATTTCCTTCGTTTATTTCATCCACAACGCGGGCCTCTTGTTCTCCTGATGCCATCACCAGTGTATCTACATCTCCCGGATTATATCCTGCATTGTTTACTAAAAGGTTAAAACAATACCTGTTAGTTGCTCTACCTATGCTCTGATTCCCAGATAGGTCATATCCCGCAATGAATGTTGCTCTCTTAAGCCAATCATATCCAGCAGAACCAAAATCAGCCTTTTCGTATCTTATAGCTTTATTTACAACTATCATTGCCTCTTCGGCTGTTTTGACTGAAATTCTCCCCATAAATAAGTCAGGAAGGTAACCTCTTCCATCAATCTCAGAATAATATAGGTCTGTTTGTCCTGAATATGTACTGGCACTTCCCGAAGGTAGTGGATTTATAGCATTTGGATCTGCTATAATAATAAGGTATGTAGCTAAAGGAGTTTGCGTATCAATGGTATCCTCAATCTGTGTTGCGCTCCACCCCGTTGCATCCCACATTCTAACCTTAAATCCTCTTTGGATCTTCCAGAGTGCAAGGCTCTCTGCAGCCTCCATGAAATCTGATGAATAGACAATATCATAGTAAATCGGTAAGGTAGGAACTCCCTTATCTTCAAATATATTGGGATTCAACACCATCCTGTCTATCAATCCTTCCCAATCTATAGAATAATTCTTATTGATTGCATCTACTGTCCTTTGAACATCTCCCCCTATAAATCTAACCTCAAGCTCAATATCTGAATAATATCTGATTTTTCCATTTTTGGGGTTATACTGCACAGGGAATAAACGGATGGTTGCCAGTTTATGTCCCCGCGCGTAACCTGCATGCTCTTCCACATCTGACAGTCTGTAAGGATAGTACTTATCCTCCGAATATACCCTTTCATCAAGCACAAATTCAGCTCTTTTACCCTCCATCTTTGGCACCGGGGTAAGAACAGGCATAATCCTTTTTTCAATGCCAAAACTCTCTAAGCTGATTTCTTCAAATTTCGCATCCTTGATTTCAACTTCTAATTCTGCTTCATGAGGTATTTCAATAACCTGAGTAAGCACAGGTAATTTTGGCTTTCCGATTTCTCCTGTATAAGCATAGTGGGGGAAGGAAAAGAGGACAAATTCTTCACCTATTCCATTTACCATCCAATCTGTCTTGACCGTTTTATATCTAATACCTGGAATATGTGATTTAAATAAAAGAGAAAACTTCCTGGAAGAAATTCTCGTGAACTCTGGCCTTGTTGGCTGGGATATTTTCTTATCAAAAGGAATCCAGTCCCACGCTTGTAAACCCATTGTAAGAATGAAAGTAAAAACAAACATTAACCGCTTCACCACGCCTCTTATCTCCTTATTCCTACCATAACTTTACAATAACCCTCTTTCCCATCTATACTCCGTGCAATAATGTGAACACTTGAGATGACAGAGTTAACTGATTCTATATTTGTAAAAACCACAAAGGATAGTCCTTAGTATTGGCGCTGACGGAGAGTAAACCTATAAGGAGTGGCAGCATGATTTAAACTACTGGAAAAACTAAGTCTGTGGAAACAAAGCAACGGAAACTCTTTCCTATCTTAATACCCCTTTTGTTCTTTCTCAAACTCCCTGAGTTCCCGAATCTCTTTTTCGAGTTCCTGGAAGGACTGAGAAGCACGAAACCTGGTGTATATACTTTTATTACTGCCCATCATTAGCTGATTCAGGAGTTCCTCTCTTGCTTCGCCAAGGGGAACCTCCAACAAGACAAAAGCTCGATACATCTTTTCTTCCTTCTTTACCGTCTGCTTCTTCACTCTTGAGCCTATTAATGTCTGGTCAACCACATTCTTACTGACCTTAGTATACTGCTGGAGAAGCTCGGAATCCTCAGTTCTTCCGACCTCTTCATCGAACTTCTTTACCAAACCCTGAATATGAGATTCAATCTGCTCTGCAACATTGAGTCTTGCATCCTGTTTTGCTTTATCCAGAGCTATTTGATAATCAACAGAGGTTGCGGCTGCAGCACCAAACATAAAATTGGGATCCTCTGGTGGGGAAAGATACCAGTCTGGTGCTGATATATCGCTTTTATATCCAGAAGCACAACCTATCATTAAAAATGTTAATACCAATCCTACACATAAAATCTTCTTCATAAAGACCTCCTTATTACTCTTTCCTAAAAATCCTTACATATTAAATCGGCTACTCCCCATCAGCGTTTCTAATATTAGCGACAAATTTTTGACTGTCAAGAGGAGAACATTCATATATGAATGGATGAGTTGACTTTAACCTTCGGGATGGTAGCTGTGTGCTGTTTTCATTATTGACATTTCTTATCATTTAATTAAGTTGGTTCTGTGTTTATAATTATCCTTACTTTAGTATCGTACGATAATAACAGGTTTCTATCTACAGTATGTTCTGATCTGTCCTATATTTCTTCTTCACCATCACGCTGGGAAAAAAGAGATTATGGTAAATTTGCAGGAGTAGCTGTATCATTAGGTACAATCATGCTTCTTGATGATGAAATCAGAGAGGAAGTTCAAAACTACAATGGAAAGATTAACAATATTGCAGATGCATTTGAACCTTTAGGAGCTAATTATGGAATTGGTCTTTTAGGAAGCAGTTACCTAATTGGATGTCTACTCAATAATAATGAGCTCAAACACCTCTCCCTACGAGCTTCGGAAAGTGCCCTCATATCCATGGGATTTACCTACCTCATAAAGATAGGAATCGGCAGGAAGAGACCCAACTTAGGGGAAGGACCCTACTGTTTTTCAGGTCCGAACCTGGAAGCAGGAAGAATGTCCATGCCATCAGGGCACACTGCGTTTACCTTTGCAGTTGCCTCATATATTTCTTCAGAAACCAAAAACCCCTTGATTACTATCCTCGCATACGGCACTGCAATAACGGTTGGCTATTCAAGAATAAAAGAGGATAAGCACTGGGCATCAGATGTGTATTTAGGAGCATTAATTGGTATAAGTGTAGGAATAACTATTTCAATCCTGGATTAACAGAGAGTCGTTAGTCATGAGTCATTTGTCAATAGTCTTAATAGAATGAGTAAAAAAATTATTTTAATTCTAAAAATAAAATGGCAAATATAAAAAGATTTGAAGATATTAAAGCGTGGCAAAAGTCAAGAGAGTTAGTAAAGGAAATTTATTACATAACTAATAATAAAAAATTTATGAAAGATTGGAGTTTAAAGGAACAAGTTAGACGTGCAACGGTTTCTATTATGAGTAATATTGTTCACCCCGTGGAATAGTAATATGAATTTCTTTTACTTATTCCATGGGGTAAACCCCGTGGAATAAGATGTATTATATTTATGTTTTGCAAAGTGAAAAAGACGAAAATTTCTATGTGGGATATACCTCAAACTTCAAAAAAAGACTTAAATTACATAATGAGGGAAGAGTGAAATCTACAAAAGAGAGAAGACCAATCAAACTAATCTATTATGAAGCATGTTTGGAACAAAAAGACGCATTAAAAAGAGAAAAGTATTTGAAATCCAACTATGGTAAACGATACATAAAAAATAGACATAAGGAGTACCTCAAAGATGTCTAACAACCTTCAAGTTGTTTACCAAGTCTCTATTCCACGGGGCATGGGTTATTCCCGACAAACAGATAAAGAGTTTATCCAGTTTCTTTATACTGCCAAAGGGTCTGCTTCAGAAATTCAAAGTCATTTATATTTATCTCTTGATTTAGGTTATTTAAGCAAAGAAGAATTTAAAAAGGTCTATATAGAAACAGAAGAAATATCAAAAATGATTTCAGGTTTTATACGTTATTTAAAAAATAGCAAAAACGTGTAATGATTCTTTATTAACTAATAACCTTATTATATCACAACAGAATATATAAATAATGACTCACGACTAGAGACTGAAGACTAAAGACTAACCAGCTTTTCGAGGAATGAGAAGAGCTCATCTCTCGGGACAAACACTGTAAGTTTTCCGTTATAAGAAAATTTGAGTCCACTGATTTCCGTGATAAGTCTTCTGATTTTATCTTTTGAAAGCTCAATTTTAAATTCACATCTGTATTCGGTTATCCCCTCTCTCACTTTACTGATACCTGCCCTCTCTGCCAAAAGTCTGATACGTGCCCATCTGAGTATTCTAACTACGTTAGAGGGTAACCTACCAAAACGATCAGCAATTTCCTCTTCTATTTTACCTGCCTCATCTAAAGTCCTGGCAGATGAAATCTTTCTGTACAACGAAATCCTCTCCTCCTGATGTGGTACATAGTCAGTAGGAATATAAAAGGAGCCAAGAAGCGATACCTCCACCTCGAAAGGTTTGCTCACTTCTTCCCCTTTAACCTCCATTATTGCCTCCTGAAGTAGTTTTAGATAAAGCTCATATCCAACTGTTGCTATATGTCCATGTTGTCTTGCTCCCAGTATCTCTCCTGCTCCTCGAATCTCAAGATCACTCATTGATATCTTAAATCCTGCACCCAGATCAGAGTAGGTCTTTATAGCCGCAATTCTTTTCTCTGCATTCTGTGTAATATTTGAGCTAACAATCAGATAACAGTACCCCTGACGAATAGACCTCCCAACCCTTCCCCTTAATTGATGGAGATCCGCCAGACCAAAATTCTGTGCTCTGCCTATTATTATCGTATTCACATTTGGCATATCAAGTCCTGACTCAATTATCGCTGTAGATAATAGAAGATCATATTTGCCCTCGATAAATGCAGTCATTCGCTCCTCGAGAAGTTTTGACGGTAGCTGACCATGGCCAACCACAATACTGATTTCAGGGACTACATTTTCCAGTTTCTCTTTGATTGCTTGAATGCTATTTATCCTGTTGTGGACAAAAAAGACCTGCCCGCCTCGTTCAATTTCTTTAAGTATTGCATCCCTTATAACTCCTTCATCCCATTCCATAACCTCTGTTATTACACCTTTTCTGCCTTCAGGAGGACTCTCAATAAGTGAAAAATCGTTGATACCAAGTAAAGCAAATTGAAGGGTCCGCGGGATTGGAGTCGCACTCATAGATAAGACATCGAGATTTACTCTCAATTTCTTAAGTTTGTCCTTCTGCTTAACCCCAAAACGCTGTTCCTCATCTACTATGAGAAGACCTAAGTCATTAAAGTCAATTGATTTTTTCAATAACTTATGAGTTCCAATCACAATGTCACACTCCCCTGATGACATCTTCCTTTTAATCTCTTTCTCTGCATCCTGCGTAAATCGAGAGAATAACTCCACATTCACAGGAAATCGCTCTAATCTGTCTTTGAATGTCCTGTAGTGCTGTGCTGCAAGGATTGTTGTTGGAGCAAGTAAAACTACCTGTTTTGAATCACTTGCAGCCTTAAATGCTGCTCGGAGGGAAACTTCGGTTTTCCCAAAGCCAACCTCTCCACAGAGAAGACGATCCATTGGCTTAGTAGATTCCATATCCTCATAGACTTCCAGTATAGCCTCCATTTGATCCCCTGTCTCTACAAAAGGAAATGATATTTCTAGTTCTCTCTGCAGGGATGTATTCTTACTAAAGGAATATCCCTTTCCAGACGCGCGCCGGGCGTATAAAGAAAGCATTGAGTTTGCCAACTCCTTTAAATCCTCCTTCACTCTTTTCTTCTTTCTTTCCCACTTCTTCTTTGAAAGGCTTGAGAGAGGAGGTTCCTTCTCACCCCCGGATATATATTGCGTAACCAGATAGGCCTTCTCCAAAGGAACAAGAACCCTGCTTTCATCCATATATTCGATTGCAATACAATCTATCATTCTTCTATCAATCTCTACTCTTTCGAGCCCCTGAAAACGACCTACACCAAAATCCTCATGAACCACATAATCCCCTCTACTGAATACTATCTCTTCCATAGCCCTCAGTTTTTTCCTGGTTTCTTCCCGTCTAACTCGAAGTAGTCCGAAAATATCAGCCTCTGTAAAAAGAGCTATCTGTAACTCATCAATTATGAACCCTTTAGAAAGAAAGCCTTTGATGTAATTAATGTTTGGAATTTCATCGCTAAAGAGTCCCTTTAATCTTTCTATCTCTCCAGGGGTGTCAACAACGACAAATAAGGTGTATTTTTCATAAGCCTCCATATCTTTTCTGAAAAGGTTTAGATCGCGGTGATAAGAAGTGGCTGGAATAAACTTCAGTGAATCACCAACTGGCTCAAACCGAACGTCCGGCTTAAACCCAGAAATTTCTGCTCCAATTTTAAAGAATTTGCTTAAAGCATCTTTTACGGGAATATAATCTTGGGTCCCAATTAAAAGATTTATCTTTTCAATTCTATTTGTTGATAACTGTGAATATGTATCAAAATAACGCAGAGAATCTATTCTCTCATCCTCCAGTTCAATACGCAATGGGGCATCACAATTTGTTGCCCAGAGGTCAATGATACCGCCCCTTATTACATACTCACCCTTTTCATAAACGCGGCTCTTCTGAATCAGACCACCCTCCTCAAGGCGATATAGGAATTCTTCTCGCGGTAATTTACCCCCTATTTTAAGCCTGATATATTCCTGCTCTGGAACCTCTAAATCCAGAGTTTTCTCATTTAAAACTAATAGATCAAAACTCTCAGAAGTTAAAGCGCTAGCACCCTCGTTCAGGGTTTCTTCGGACAGTAGATATACACGATCAAAAAAGAATCTCGCGTCGCGCACCACCTTTAGTGAGTCCTCATGGGTTAAGAGTATAAGGGGGGCACGCTCCTTTAAGCCATAAGAAATAAGATGTTCACCTGGATAAAGAGGACGCATTAAGGTCTTCTTATCTCCTACTTTATTTTTAAGATATTTGTATAATTCTTCTTTTAGATTCACAGAGACAGGCCCATAAAGCCTGAGAAACCAAGAAAGGCGAGTGCCATAAGAGCTGCTGTTATAAAAGATATCGGAAGGCCTTTTAAAGCCTTTGGTATGGGAGCATTCTCTAGCCTCTCCCGAATCCCTGCCATAAGAACAAGAGCAATTAGAAACCCTAATGCACTGCTTACCGCAAATACTACACTGGATAATAATCCAAAGTGACTATCTATGTTCAGAAAAGCAACGCCAAGGATAGCACAGTTCGTAGTTATTAAAGGAAGGAATATCCCCAATGCTGAATATAGTCCAGGAATCTGCTTTTTGAAAAATAGCTCCAGAAATTGAACCAGTGAAGCAATCACAAGAATAAATACAACTGTTCTAAGATAGAGGAGATCAAGAGGAAGGAGAATATACTGATATAAAAACCAGGTTATTATTGTCGACAGAGTCATGACAAAGATAACACTCATACCCATACCAATAGCCGTCTCAATTTTTGCTGAGACTCCAAAGAAAGGACAAAGACCCAGGAATCTCATGAGGACTATATTATTCACAAGGAAAGCCGACAAGAATAGCAAAAATAAATTCATTTACTTCTTCCCAAAATGATTATATAAACCCATTAGAAGAGCAATTGCTAAGAATCCGCCAGGAGGTAAAATCATAAGGAGCACGGATGAATTCGTGAAAGCCTCCCCAAACACTTTAAAGCCAGGAAACACTCCAGGAATCGAAAGCCAGATGCCCTGTCCCAGTATCTCTCTTATTGTTCCCATAATAAAAAGAATAATTGCAAATCCAAGACCGATACCTAAACCATCCATAATGGCGTAATGTGGTGGATGTTTATAGGCATAACCTTCCGCTCTTCCAAGGATTCCACAGTTTACAACAATGAGCGGGACAAAGATGCCTAATTGCCTGGAGAGAGGAGGAACATACGCTTTTAGCATATAATCAACCATAGTAACAAAGGTTGATATGATCACTATGAATATAGGAATACGAAGATTTCTTGGAATGAGATTTCGTAACAATGAAATGAGTAAGTTGGAAAAAGTAAGAACGAATATAACTGCCAGACCCATACCAAGAGCGTTATATGCAGAGGTACTTACTGCGAGGGTCGGACAAAGCCCTATCGCAAGAACGAGAACCATATTATTTTTGATTATACCATCAATAAAAACACGCTTCATTACTTTCTCTCTTTTATCAACTCTTCATATCCCAATTTGATAGCTTCCTTCACAGCCTCTGAAGTCACAGTAGCACCGCTCAATGCATCAAGCTTATCTATATCCCCGATATAGACATTTCCAAACCTATTTTCAAACTCAGGGCTGGAAACCCTTGTGACATAGCCTGGTGTTTCCTCTATACCCTCCTCTGGACGTTGTATGTGAATACCGAGAACCGTATCTTTATGAATGGAAACAACCACCCCAACCTTGGAAATAAAACCCTTTTTATATGATAGATAAACAAATCTATCTTTACCCTTCCAGAGTTTATCTTTTACTACTTCCTCAACTTCTTCCATACCAGAAAGTCGGATTACATCATCACTATACCATTTACTCTCTCCATGTCCTCCAGTAGAAAGGTAATCTTCGAATTCTTTAAGTCCTTCTCTTACTGCTGCGGTGGCTGCCCGGGAGGATATTGTCGCAGCAGTTACTCCATCAATCTTTCCGTTCTCATTATCGCATCTCAGCCATATTTCATCTTCAGTAAGGCCACTGAACTGTTGCCCGAACCAAGCTTCTGTTACTTTCATTCCAAGACCTGGGGTTTCAGAAAGTCCCTCTTTTGGTATCAATATTTTTATAATCTTTCCCGTGGAATCTACACCTACAATGGGTCTTATAATGCTGGAGTAACCCCTTTTGCCATAACGAAATACTATACCCACATATCTATTTCCTTCGCTAACCCTCCAGAGCGTATCATATTTAACGGTCTTGAAATGTACTTCTGAATCAGGGAAAACCTTGCGTAAGGACGAATTTAATTCTTTGCTGGAATATTCCAGAATGACCGGTTTAGTCTCCTTATATACAAAAGAAAGAAGAAAAGCTGAGATGATAGCAACTATAAAAAGCACTGATACCTGCCTGGCTTTACTCTTCATGCTACCTCCCGTATATCCTCGGATGGAGACGATCAAGTAGAGGGACAAACATATTCATTATCAATATAGAATAGGAAACACCCTCAGGATAACCAGCCCATAGCCTGAGAATTATACATAGAATACCCCCCCCAATTCCAAAAATCCATCTCCCCTTCAGTGTAACAGGGGAAGTAACCATATCCGTTGCCATAAATAATCCACCCAACATAACACCACCGCTTAAGATATGGAAGAGTGGATTAACAGGGGTTACGCCCAATAAGTATAAAATCCCCGAAAAAATGAAAACGGAACCGATATAGGAAATTGATATCCTCCAGTCTGCATATCCAAAAAAGAAGAGGAATAAAGCTCCAATAAGCAAAAGAAGCGCCGAAGTTTCCCCAAGACATCCTCCGGTATTACCAATAAATAATGTTTTTAGCATCGTGGAAGAATTCAATGATTGTATCACACCCTCGGGAGAACTTATGGCTAACAGTGAAAGAGGAGTAGCTTGTGTTACACCATCCAGAACCGAAATTCCTGACAAAGTTCCACTTATAGGTGGTGTCCAGTTCCCTGTCATAAGAAAAGGCCAGGAGGCAACAAGGAAAGCTCGCCCTGCAAGTGCCGGGTTAAAAATGTTATATCCCAATCCTCCAAAAAGTTGTTTTACTACAAATATTGCAAAGAAACTCCCTGCCACAGGCAACCACCACGGAGAATTCACAGGAATATTAAATGCAATGAGAATCCCAGTGATTATTGCACTACCATCAAGGCATCTTATCTCCCTATGGGTAACACGCTGAAAGACACATTCTGTAATTAATGCGCTTAGAACAGAAAGAGAAGTAAGAAATAACGCTCTCCATCCGAAGAAATAAATCGAACCTATTAGAGCCGGTACTAACGCAGCAACAACTCCATACATTATCTTATTAACGTTTTTAGATGAACTAATATGGGGTGCGGGTGATAATTGTAACATTATTTCTTCTCTTTCATTATCTCTGCTTTAGCGTATTTGAACTGCTGGACTAAAGGAATATTAGAAGGACAGACATACCCACAACCCCCACATTCAATACAGGAAAGAACACCAAGTTCTTCTGCTTTCTCAAAGTCTTCCATATCAATGAACTTATATATCTCTGTCGGCATAAGGCACATAGGGCATACATCAACACAGGATGCACACCTTATGCAGGGAGACGCTTTCCTTTCGAACACCTCTTTGGCATTCTGAACCAGGATACCACTTGTTCCTTTAATCACAGGAACCTCTGGATAAATCTGAGCAATCCCCATCATGGGACCCCCATTTATTATCATCTTCTCGCCACCAATTACACCACCGGCCACCTCAATCAGATATTCGAAGGGAGTTCCGATTGGAACAAGAAAATTGGAAGGGGCTCTAACTGGACCTGTAACTGTTACTACCCTTTCATATAAAGGTTTGGAATAACGCACTGCCTCATAGATAGCAACCGCTGTTCCAACATTCTGGACATAAGCTCCCACATCGAACGGCAAACCACCCTCAGGAACCTCATTCCCTGTTATAGACTGAATAAGCTGTTTCTCAGAACCCTGGGGATACTTGGTGGCGTGGACAACAATATTCATCCATGGATAAGAGGAAGAAAATTCCTTCATTTTATCAACAGTATCTATCTTGTTAGATTCAACAGCAATCCATACCCTTTTAGGATTTAAGACCCTTCTTAAAATATCTGTCCCTTTAAGAATGTCCTCTGTCCTTTCTAACATCAGACGATGATCAGCAGTTAGATATGGCTCACATTCTGCACCATTTATTATGAGGTCAGTTATTTTTTTTCCGGGAGGCACTTTCATCTTGAAGAATGTGGGGAATGCTGCCCCACCCATACCCACTATCCCAGCTTCCTTAACAATTTCAATTATATCTTCCGCTGAAAATGACTCCGGGTCCCTCTCCTTACCTTCCCACTCGGTTGTCTTCTCAGTATCTACCTTTATTTTCATAGCAGGCTTTCTACCTCCAAGGGGATGAGGCCAGCTTACAACACCCATAAATACACCCGCCACGGAGGAATGTAATGGAACAGAAAGTTTCCCACCACTTTCAGCAATCTTCATACCCACCTCTACCTCATCCTTCTTCTCTATTATAGGCTTTGAAGAAGCACCCGTATGCTGAGATAGGGGAAGATACACAAATTCTGGCAGTTCGATCCTTTTTATCAGCAAGTATTTCGCAAGTTCCTTTTTATCCCTCGGATGAACTCCACCTTTAAAGGTTAGAAGTTTCAAGGCTAATTTCCATTGATGTTGACTTAACAGATGTTTTACTACCAATAAATCCAAGTATTAACCCGAATACTAACATTCCGACAAATATAGGACTGGTTGGGAAATAAAACGGGACAAAGAACCTTGTGATAAGTAAATAAATTAGATAAAGCAGACCTGCACTTATAGCCCCTGCAATCCCACCTTCTATCAAACCCGCTAATACAAATGGGGCTTGAATGGTGCGTTCATTAGCCCCTACAAGTTTCATAACCTCGATTGTTTGTTTTCTCGCAAGAACTGTAAGCCTTATTGTGTTAGCTACCACGAACACCGAGGCAAAACTAATCACAATTCCAAGAAGAACGTCAAAAACAAAGAGAATCTTTACCACACGATCCAATCTCTTTATCCATGACTCTCCGTATTCTACAGTTTCAATCTCACTAAAAATGCCTACCTTCAAAGCCACTTCTTCAACCTTCCCGGGAGTAGTAAAAGCATCCTTTAACTTTATCTTAAAAGAAGGAGGAAGAGGATTGGTTTTTAGTGCTTCAATTAGGCTTGTTGCATTAGGCATTTCTTTCTTAAACTCCTCAAGAGCTTTTTCTTTGCTCACATATTCCACCGATTCCACACCCACCATGGTTTTGATTTTACTCGAAAGTTCATCTACTAATTTATCTGATAAATCCTCTTTTAGGAAGGCATTGAGTTCCACTTTTTCTCTTGCCACTTTTATTATCCCAAAAATATTAAATGTCCCCACCAGAAACAGTCCGAAGAGAAAAAGAGAAAAGAAAATAATATTTATTGCTATAAAGGTCATAACTCCATTGCGCCGTAATCCAATCAAGGCTTCCCTGATTATAAACATACTACCACTCTACCATCCGTCCTTCTTCAAGTCGAACCATATTACCACCCAATTTCCTCGTAAGATAGATATCATGGGTTGCCATAAGAACAGCAGTTCCAGACGTATTTATTTCCTGGAGGATCTTGATTATGTCTCCGGAGGCTTCAGGGTCGATATTCCCTGTAGGTTCATCTGCAAGGAGAATAAATGGTTCACGGACCAGAGCTCTCGCGATCGCAGCCTTCTGTTGTTCTCCTCCTGAAATCCTGTAAGGAAACTCATTTCTTTTATGGGAGAGTCCCACAAGAGCAAGTGCCTTCATAACTTTTTCTTTCATCTTCCTCCCTGAGCTCCCTGTAACCTCAAGAGCAAAGGCGACATTTTCATAAACAGTTTTGTCTTGAAGCAATTTAAAATCTTGAAAGATGATACCAATCCGCTGGCGGAGCAGCGGAATCTCATGTCTCTTTATTGTCGAAGACAAAAAACCTGCAACAGCAACTTCTCCTTTATCAGGAAATATATCCATGTATATAAGCCGAATGAGGGTGCTCTTACCTGACCCGGTGGGGCCTGTGAGAAAAAGAAAATCCCCTTTATTTATACTCAGGTTGATATCCTTTAGGGCATACCAACCTTTTTTAAATGATTTACTCACATTTCTTATCTCAACCATGTGAAACTATGGTTAGAAAATATACGAACTATTTGTGTTTGTCAAGGTTGTTTTGAGACGGAAGAGAGGAGACGGGGATTGGGTTTGTTCAACAATTCAACTATTCTATGGTCTCCTGTCTCGGTCAGTTTATTCGTAAACTCTTCAAAGCAGAAAAATAGCTGACAGGGAAGCGATAACGAGTGAGATAACCACAGGTAAAAACATTGCTTTCATAAAATCTTTAAAAGACGTCTTGAAGAATGCTATTGACACTGATACACAGGGATGAACCGGAGAAATCATATAGCCCATAAAGACAGAGAAGAACATAATGGCAAAAGCTCCTGGACTCATAGAATCTAGTCCATATCTCGAATAATAGATGGGTAAAAGGATTGAAACAGGGAGTTGTACCCTGCCGGTCACAAAAGCCAGGAAAGCTCCTATACCTACAAGTAAAAAGGCTGGAGAAAAGGCTATTACAGCAATAATAGAAGATATATCGGATGCTTTGAAGATATTAAGAAAAAGAAACATACCAAATATTATTAATGTATAGTTCCAGGGTTTCATATTCTTTACAACCTTAAGGAATTCCCTTCTAGATAAATGAGATGATATAAAGGAGACCACTAAACTCACGGATACACCTAAAACGAGCGGGATCTCTCCAATGCTAAACACCCTCATTAATGAAAAATGTATAATAGGGGCAAGCATAATAATACCGAGAGGAACAAGCAGACCCTTTATCTCAAACTTTCCTGTATAATCAATACTCCCTTTTACACCTCGAATCATGAAGAAATATCCAATAATAGAAATAACAAAAAAATATGGGAGCAGATACAAAATCTCTCCATATAGATTAAGCCCTGCCATTTTTGTCGTTGCAAGCAATGCCCCAAGTGGATATATGAATATCAAAAGATGTCTGAACCATATATTAATGGCAACCTTGACTTCTGCCTTAATATCTTTACCTGCTCTTTCCACCATCGGGGCGGAAAGAAGTGCCCCTCCAGGCATAGGTAACATACCAAATAGAGCAGGGGATAACATTAGAAAACCCTTCCTGCCAACACGTAGATTCTGAACCAGCCACTCCATTAAATGAGATCCTTCCATAATCCCTCCGATTAGAGGGATAAGACCAACAGATAATGCAAGCAATAGTATGGACGGGTCGCCCAAAGTTTCAAATATCACATGAGCAATATTCTTAAAGGGAAGATTGAAGAGTCCCAGAACAAAGGCACCGACCATCAATCCAAGCCAGATATTCTTCCTGGCTATAAAGATGAGAAGGGTAAGAGAAAATAGAAAGCCAAGCCAGATGATTATATTACTCATGTCACCCTTGATTTTACTTTTATTTTGGCTATCAACATGTTCAGAGTTTACTGACTCGTTCAGGATTGTCAAGACTTTTAGGTTAGACAGTCGGTCAGTACACAAATCCCTATTTAACTATTTGACTCATCAACTACTTAACTTATTTGTCCTGTGCTCTTATACAATCTGGGCAAATATTTCCTTGACTACATAACAAAATCCCATAAGATTATAGGTGTAAGTAATGGCCACAGAGGCATGAAACCCACCAGCAGAGGACACAGAGATAAAAAGAACTCTGTGCCTCCGTGGCCAAAAATAAAAAGGAGGTAGAGATGGAATTGGAAAGTGTGGGTGGAAATAAATTAATGGAAACAACAAGTGGTATGAGTGGATGGCTAAAACTTGTTGGTATTGTATCTATTGTAGGTGGCGCAATTACTATTCTACTCACTCTTGGCATGGGAATTATTATAGCGTGGCTTCCTATATGGCAGGGAATTCTTTTAGTCCGGGCTTCAAATAGTTCACAAGAGGTAGCCGGTGGAAAATCTGAATCAATTGTCAATATGATTAGCCCATTAAAGACTTACTTTATAATTCAAGGCATCTTAATTCTAATCAGTATATTTATATCAATTATGGCAACGATGCTTGTAGGGTTTGGTGGATTGGCAGAACTATTCAAATTTACAGAAATCTATTGAGTGAATGTAGATTCATATGTGATTTTATGCTGGGTCGCCTTGCCAAATGGATGAGATTATTAGGGCTTGATACCTTGTATTATAATAATCCAGGAGATCCCAGCATACTACATAGGGCTTTAAAAGAAGGGCGAACCATCCTGAGCCGCTCCAAAGAGTTCATGCGATATGAGAATTCAATTCTCATAGAATCGGAAAATCTGGATGAACAATTAGAACAAATAAAGGAAATAATAGAAATATCCAATCCCTTCAGTCGCTGTCCTCTTTGCAATACACCACTTTTGGCTGTTAATAAAGAAAAGATAAAAGAGGAGGTCCCAGAATACATTTATGAAACACATGACAAATTTAAGAGATGCCCTGATTGTGGCAGAATTTACTGGAAGGGAACACACTATAAGGAAATAACGAGGAAGATTAATGAAATCTTTAGCTAAATTACTCCTTCCTTTATTACTTATAGGGGTATCCTGTGCGCCGATAATGCTGGTTAGACAATTCAAAGAAGAGCCAATAATTCGGATACTCCTTATGCAAAATCCCCAGAAAATTTCTATTTCGTCAGATTTTGATATAAACATAAAGACAGGAGATAATAGGGGGATTATAAAAGGCTCTATAGGTATCTCTTTTAATCCCATAAAAATTGTAACTTCAGAGGGTCGGATAAAGAACCCAACTTTCCCGGTTTTTATCTTGCCTACAAGCGGGAATCTTTACCTCAATGGTCAGGCATATCCAGGTGGAATAAAGATATCAAAGGGAGGCGATGTGTTTGTGGTAAATCACATATCTATAGAGGAATATTTGAAGGGAGTTCTCCCCTATGAGATGGGTAGCCTTCCAATGGACCAGATAGAAGCGTTAAAGGCCCAAGCAGTTGCAGCCCGTTCTTACGCAATGGCAAATAGAAAATCAAAAAGTGAATACGATATTCTACCAACTATCTATGACCAGGTTTATAGAGGTATAGAAAAGAAAGACGAAATAATAAATGAGTCAGTGGAATTAACAAGAGGGGTAGTAGCATTATACCAGGGGAAAATAATAAATGCGAAGTATTCATCAACCTGTGGAGGTATAACTGAAGATAATGAGAATGTCTGGCCGGGGGAGAGAATACCATATCTTCGATCTATCCGTGATTCAGGCTGGGATGGAAAGCCCTTTTGTAGATTCTCTCCAAATTTCAAATGGGAAAGGAGCTATAAAAAGGACCAATTCTTTAAGGTTGTAAAGAAGCAAATCAAAGAGTTATTTGGACAAAATCCGAAGGAAATTCGATGGATTAAGATAGTAAACCGCACCAGAACAAATAGGGTCCGTACCGTTGAGATTAACACTGATATAGGAAAATTCTATCTGGATAAAGACCAGATAAGAAGACTATTTGCCGATTACCGAGGTTCTATAAAATCCCTTATGTTCCGGATAAAAGTGAAGGGTAATAGCATAATTATTTCAGGGCAGGGTTATGGTCATGGGGTTGGAATGTGTCAGTACGGTGCCATGGAGATGGCAAAGGAGAACTATAACTTCGAGCAAATTCTTCATCATTACTACTCAGGTATAACATTGGCAAAACTATGGTAATATGAAGATAGCAATTACTGCTGATATCCATTTAACAACCAAAAAAGAACATCCTGAAAGATGGAAAACATTTGAAAATATTTTAGATGATATAAGTGAAAAAAATATAAATAAAATTATAATATGTGGTGACCTATTTAATGAAAATTATCGTAATTATTCTGAATTCGATAAATTAACTTCAAAATATAATAATATAGATTTTTTTATAATACCTGGTAATCATGACCCGAATATAAGCGAAAAAACTATCACTGGGCGTAATGTTACTATCTACACCGAACCTGAAATTGTTTCATTTAATGATTCAGATTATTCATTTTTCTTTTTACCTTATAAGCCAAAAATTACAATGGGTCAACAATTTGTGTCATATCAAGATGACTTAAAACCAAGGGAGTGGGCATTAATAACCCATGGAGACTGGGCCGACAGTATACGAACACCTAATCCAATTGAACCTGGTGTTTATATGCCATTGAGCAGAAAGGATATTACAGATTATAAGCCTGTTTTGACTATATTGGGTCACATTCATAAACCTCTTGATGACACTGGTTATAATGTTCATTATGTGGGTTCTCCATGTGGCTTGGATATAACCGAGACGGGAAGACGTAGATATTTAATTTTAGATACTAAAAGTTTAGATTTAGAACACGTAAATGTAGATTCGGAAGTTATCTACTTTGATGAAACGATAAATATTTGGCCAATGGAAAATGAAGAAGACTACTTAAAGAATCAGATTGAGCTGATAAAAGAGAAATGGAATTTAACCCCTAAAGAAAAAGAGAAAGCTAAAATCCGTATTAAAGTTAAAGGTTATTCTTCAAATATAAGGAAGTTAAAAGAAATATGTGATGATGTTTTTATTGATTTCTCATTCTGGTATGACAAAGGAGTTGATATATCAGAGGTAAGTAGTTCTGAGAATTATGACCTTCTAAAAATCAGCGAGAGAGTTAGAGAGAGGATAAATGAAATAGATTTAGAAAAAAAAGATGGAGAACCAACCAAAAATGATATTATCTTTAAAGCACTTCAGGCAATTTACAGAGTGGAGTAATTTTGAGTATAAGAATTAAGAGTCTGAATATAAGAAATTTAGGACCCATTCCAGAGCTAAGTTTAGATTTTGCAAACTTTAATCTGATATATGGGCACAATGAAAAAGGTAAAAGTTATTTAGTAGAGTTTTTAATCCGTTCGCTTTTTAAGGCTGGAGGATGGGATCTTCGGGAGGAATTAGGTATTGGTAAAGTGACTGTTGAAGGAATAACTAACAGACAAATTGAGTTTTCTCCTGACAGTAAAGATAAGATTGAGGATTATTTGACTAAAAAATACATAGGACTTCCCCCTGACTTCTCCAAGCTATTGGTGCTGAAAAGTACGGAAGTAGAATTAGGTAATGAGAAAGAAAGTGATAAGGTGATGCTGAGAAGATTTTTATCCCACAAGGAAATTCTTGATAAGATAAAGGGTGAAATACAAACAACAGTAGCGGAATCGAAGGTAGACGGATATAGAATTGATGGTAATAGGATGGGTAAAATTAAGGACAGAATGGAACTTAAAGGTGAGTTAGAAAGGCTAGAAAAATTATTTACTGAAGTTGAGGAAAACTACATTGGAGGAGACAGGAAGGAATTGGAAATGAAAAAGGAGGGGTTAGAAAGTAAATTTCATAAATTGGAAAATGCGAAGTTTTATCTTGCATATACGATTGACAAAGACATTGAGATGTTAAAAGAAAAAGCAAATCGAATAGATGAGAGTAAAATTGATGAAATGTTAGAGGAAGTTAATAAACTCGAAAGTAAGGAAGAAGAATATGAAATGAACAGTAAAAGATTCGATGATTTAAAGGAAAATACTCAACATTTCGAATGGTTGGAAAACACTATTGAAGAATATGAGAAATATGGATTAGAAGAAATTGCTGAGAAACCAAGCAAATGGCTAAGCATAGGATTTATAGGATTTTTTATATTAACTTGTATATTTATTGGATTAAATTTCCCAGTATTTTCTTTTCCTTCTTTAGCAGGTTTATTTTTTATCGGCTGGTTATATAAGAGGGAACACGACAAATATCTAAAAGACACTGGAAAGAGAGAAGAATTAAAAGGGTTGGAAGAAGGATATTTAAATAGATTTAATGAGGAATTAAAAGAGTTGGCGTCAATGGTAGTTAAAAGAGATAATATGAAAGATTATTATCGTGAAATGAAAGGATTGCAGATGCATTTGAAAGAGCAAAAAACTAATACAACAAGCCTTAGACAAGTATTAAATAGAAAAGTTGAAGATTTATTTAGAAAAGAGTTAGAGAGAGATGAATGGAAGGAAGAATTAAAGAGGAGAAAACAAGATAAAAGGGAATTAGAAATTAAGGTCCATGATAAAGAAAAAAGATTGACTGAACTTGATGTGGAGCCTTCAGAGTATATGGAAGAAAAACCAGATATTGAATTTAATAAAGAAGAGTATAAAAATGTGAATAAGTCGCTTGGACAAATTAAAAAAGATATAGAAGAAAAAGATAGGGAACTTGAAAGACTTAAGCAGTCCATCTGTGAGCATACGGGAGATGATATCTTTAGTGAGTGGAATAAAATGATACAAAATTTAGCAAAAAAGAGAGAAGAAACCCTGTATAAATACAAGAAAATAACTGCTGAGATAATAGGTGAAAAAATCGTATGTGATG